>Ga0209536_100006379_pt1 | contig 18060 bp, 15 predicted proteins | sample DeeMarSeWOR28_12_FD_187461 | JGI IMG/M metagenome (GOLD analysis project Ga0209536, IMG submission 187461) | Marine sediment microbial communities from White Oak River estuary, North Carolina - WOR-2-8_12 (SPAdes) (version 2) | ecosystem: Environmental > Aquatic > Marine > Intertidal zone >... | reverse complement strand
ACTTTAGCGCGAAACAATTTAGCCAAGGTTTTCCTGGCCGTCTGGATTGAGCCTTTCGCCCAGCGATGCTGTTGGGTCTTGAAGGCATTAATTGTCACCGGTAGTTCAGCCGGACAGACAACCCGCGGGGCGAATTCCAATTTCCACCCTCTCAGCTGAGCCCGGTAGCTCAGGTCCAGATCTTCTGTGAGCGTATCCGCCTGCCAGCCTCCCGCATCTTCGATGGTCTTTTTGCGCCAGATCCCGGCGGTACCGTTGAAATTCATAAACAGGCTGCCCCAGGCTCGGGCAGCCTGTTCCACGCCGAAGTGGCCGTCAATGCCCATAGATTGTGCCCGGGTGAGCAAGGAGTAATCACGGTTGAGGTGCCCCCAGCGACTTTGGACCATTCCCACCCTGGGTTGGATAAAATAAGGAATCGTTTCTTTCAGAAAATCACGGCTAGGGATGAAATCAGCATCAAAAATTCCAATAAATTCCCCCTTGGCCGCGCGCAGCCCATCCTTCAGGGCCCCTGCCTTGTAGCCGCTGCGATCCTTTCGGTGCAGATGGACAATATCAAAGCCTCGCTCTCGCATCTTGGCCACCACGGCCTTTGCAATCTCCACGGTGTCATCGGTTGAATCATCAAGCACCTGGATTTCCAGAAGCTCCTTCGGATAATCGAGTTGGCATGCTGCTCTGACCAACCGGTTTACCACATAGCGCTCATTAAAAATGGGCAGCTGGATAGTAGCGCGCGGCCAATCTGTCAGGGCCAACCTTTTGCTAAACTCTTCTTTGAGGCTTTCATTGCGCTGCTTTGCTCTTGATAGGTTAACTCGGTAATACAACATCATAAAATAGCAATTTATACCGTAGATAAAGAGCGAGAATAGAGCCAGCAGGTAAAGAACCAGCACGATGTATTCTAGGGGATGCATTCGTTAAGCCTCTGAATCCCTGCTCGGGAAGAGTTCACCAATGGAAGGTCACATCGATTCCATGCCCTATGGGGGTCGTGGTTGTTGGGAAATGGTCAGCCAATTATCAATCACGCCTTCGAGTCCGCGTTGTTGAAGCAATGAGTACATAAATAATCGTTTATCTACGGTGATCTTTGTCTAAGTTACTTCCGTGACACTACACTAGAAGTGTGAATCACAATGTCAGGTAGAGCGATGATGACAGAGTGGCAGTGCACAGGACATACTGACTTTAAATGTGGTGAAACGATATCAAACTGGAGTTGTGATGACAAGCGGATTGAGTCACAGGCCTAGGCCGAATATTTCACGAATCGCCGACTGCGGTGGTTGCGATGGAGCCCAACCGGGGCTCTGCGTTCCTGTGATTGCAAAGCTGTCTTTTTTGGGGTATGAAAGACGGTGAGATAACGGTATTGCTCTCAGTGTCGACTCTCCTTGCCAGCCCGACTGATCCTCGAGCGCACCATGGAAAAAAATCAGACTCTCGACCCCGAGACCTGGGTAGACCAACATGGCGACTCGCTCTACCGCCATGCCCTGTTTCGTGTCCGGGAGGTTCAGGTGGCCGAGGATCTGGTTCAGGAAACCTTCCTGGCAGCGCTTGGGGCCAAGGATAATTTCGCCGGCCGTTTCGCGACTCGAACCTGGCTGTTCGGTATCCTCAAGCACAAGACCATCAATCACATCAGAAAGATCAGCCGCGAGCGTCCTCAGGAAGACACCGAATCCGCGATGAACTTGTCGGCTGATGTCTTTGATCAACAAGGTCGATGGAAGACTGGAAGCCCACCTCGTGCTTCAGAAGGTTATTCCCAAAAACCATCAGAGATAACGGGAGGTTGTTAATGGTTAAGGAACAACAGGATCTGGATCTTCTTTGCATCAACACGATTCGCACACTCTCGATGGATGCTGTGCAGAAGGCGAACTCGGGTCACCCGGGGACTCCCATGGCATTGGCGCCAGTGGCTTACGTGGTGTGGACACAATTTCTCCGTCACAATCCAAACAGCCCCAAATGGTTCGATCGTGACCGCTTTGTGCTTTCATGCGGTCATGCCTCCATGCTTCTTTATGCCATGCTTTTTCTGACGGGCTACGAACTCTCCCTCGAGCAGATCAAAAAATTTCGGCAATGGGGAAGCAAAACTCCGGGGCATCCTGAATACGGGATCACCCCTGGAGTGGAGACCACCACGGGACCGCTAGGCCAGGGTATCATGAATGGAGTGGGCATGGCCATGGCAGAAGCTCATCTTGCCGCGACTTTCAATCGAGAAGGTCATGGTATTGTGGATCACCATACCTATGTATTTTGCAGTGACGGCGACTTCATGGAAGGCGCTTCTCACGAGGCGGCCTCTCTGGCCGGCAATCTGGGGCTTGGCAAGCTAATCTGCGTCTACGACGATAACCGTATCAGTATAGAGGGAGACACGGCCCTGACCTACTCGGACGATGTGAGCAACCGCTTCGAATCCTACCACTGGCATGTTCAAGACATCGGCGACGAGGCCAATGATCTTATCGCCTTGGCCGATGCTCTTGCCAAAGCCCGGGAAGAAAAAGCGCGGCCATCACTCATCATCGTCCGTTCCCACATTGGTTATGGTTCTCCCAACAGACAGGACACTGCAAAGGCCCATGGAGAGCCCCTGGGAGAAGAAGAAGTCAAGCTAACCAAGAAATTCTATGGGTGGCCGGAAGATGAAACTTTCCTGGTACCGCGGGAGGTGCTCCGACACATGCGCCAGGTTGCTGACCGGGGGGAGAAACTGGAGGCGGAGTGGAACGAGAAATTCTCTGCGTATCAGAGGGATTACCCTGAACTGGCCGAGCGATTTCAGATGGCTTTAAGCAACACTCTTCCTGCCGGGTGGGATGATGCCATCCCGAAGTTCAGCGTCGATGACGGTCCATTGGCTACACGGGTGGCCTCAGGAAAGGTACTGAATAGCTTTGCTGAAAAAGTACCCTGGCTCCTGGGAGGGAGTGCAGACCTGGCGCCGTCCACCAAGACACTGATTGGTGACTCAAGCTATTTTGGCAGGGGTCATTACGAACGACGCAACATTGCCTGGGGAGTGCGCGAACATGCCATGACCGCCTGCTGCTCAGGGATGGCGCTCCACGGTGGGATACGCCCTTATGCGGCCACCTTTTTCATTTTTACAGACTATGCCAGACCCGCCATCCGCCTTGCAGCGCTGATGGAGTTGCCCGTAATATACGTGATGACCCATGACTCCATTGGGGTTGGCGAGGATGGTCCAACTCATCAACCGATTGAGCAACTCGCATCGCTTCGCGCCATGCCTAACCTTTGTGTGATTCGGCCGGCGGATGCCAATGAGGTTGCCCATGGTTGGCGGGCGGCCATGAATCGCAAAGCCGGCCCCACCATGCTGGTGCTTACTCGGCAGGGGCTACCCGTTTTCGACCGGAGCAGATTGGCTGGCGCCGATGAATTACGCAAAGGCGGTTATATACTGTCCAGAGAAAAAGGCACGGCGCCAGATATTATTCTCATGGCCTCGGGCTCCGAGGTGCAACTCATCCTTGAAGCGCAGGAAACACTCGCAGCCGCAGGTATTGACGCAAGAGCAGTGAGCATGCCTTGCTGGGAGTTCTTTCTCGAGCAGCCGCAGGAATATCGTGACGAGGTTCTGTCCCCTGGAACCCAAGCGAAACTGGCTGTGGAGGCTGGAGTGCCACTGGGCTGGAGGCAATGGGTGGGGGATAGAGGTGACGTCATCGGTATCACCAAGTTCGGCGCCAGTGCACCTGCAAAGGAAATTTTCAAACAATACGGTCTCTCTGTGGACAATGTCGTCCAGCGGGCGATGAAATTGGTTGGGAAATATTAGTTCGGCGAGCGATGTGTTAGCTCAACCGCATTGAGCACTTTCAGGGGGTTTACCCTAACGTTGCAAACCTGTGCCGAGGAAAAACGCGTCGGAGTGCGCCAGATGTGGTTGCGCGCAGCCTCGGATAGGCCGAAGCGTACTTAACCGTACGTGAGGTCCTGGCCGAGTCGAGCACGACCACAGATGGCGTGCTCTGGCGCGAGTTTAGCGGTTTTGGCCGGTTCAGGTTTGCAACGTTAGGGTTTACACAACAAAAGCTTGAGATCGATTATCTGAACGCGTATGGGGTCTACTCCCGCCCGGTAATTTTGGTTGTGACTGGTCGTGATTTGGATTAGGAGCTTTCTGTGAAGCGTATCGCCCTTGCTGCTGATCATGCCGGATTCACCCTCAAAGAGAAGATGGCAGCTTATCTGGCAGATAAAGGATTCGAGACCATGGATTTGGGCACGTACGACCAGGAACCCGCAGACTATCCAGATTCTGCCCGAGCTATGGGTGAGGTGATTCAAGAAGGAAAAGCTGAGCGAGGCATTCTCATCTGCGGCAGCGGGGTGGGGGCCTGTGTCGCGGCCAATAAAATGTCTGGCATCAGAGCCGGACTCTGCCATGACACTTACTCCGCCCGTCAGGGTGTGGAACATGACAATATCAATGTACTCTGTTTGGGGGCGCGGGTCATAGGGGAGGAACTCGCCAAGGAACTGGTCTCAACGTTTCTCTCAGCTCGGTTTACCGGAGAAGAGCGACACGCCCGGAGGCTGGCAAAGATTAAAGCGATGGAGGGCGGGCCAGGAAGTAAGGCGTAGCTAGTGTCCATCCGGAAACTCCGGATGACACGAGCTTAAGTTTCCAATTCATAAAAAATGATTTTAATAAGCCTAACCCGCGAGGTGTAAGATGATGGGGCCAATCTTCGACGAACAAGATGAAGCACAGGTGGCCAGAGTGAAGGCGGAAACACCTGCGGTGAATATTCCTCCAGATGAGTGTCTGACGGTGGGCCCGCTGGATCCCTGCTCCATTGTCATCTTTGGTGCGTCTGGCGACCTCACCGTTAGAAAACTGGTGCCGGCCCTTTATAACCTCTACCTGAACAATAGCCTGCCGGAACCATTTGTCATTGTCGGCGCCAGCCGCACGGTCATGAACCATCAAGAGTTCAGGGAAAGGCTGGAGTCCAATTTTCCGGGTGCGGAACATGTGGATTTTTCCAGGTGGGAACAGTTTGCCGCCAACCTGTACTATCAACCCGTGGTCTACGATTCCCTGGACTCCTTTAAGGAATTGGCTGGGTTTCTCAGAGAACTGGACAAGCAAAATCATACCGGGGGGAATAGAATTTTTGATTTGGCAGTTCCTCCGTCTCTCTACCCAACAATTGCCGATCAGCTCGGGAAGGCCGGGCTTGCCCGAGAAGATGCAAACGGCAATGGATTCTCGCGTATCGTAGTTGAAAAGCCTTTTGGCCGGGACCTGCCCACAGCAATGGCTCTGCAAGATACTCTGCACCAAAGTTTCGAGGAGCACCAGATTTTTCGGATCGATCATTATCTGGCCAAAGAGACGGTGCAAAGCATTTTGATGTTTCGTTTTGCCAACGCCATTTTCGAACCCATATGGAATCGCAGCTACGTCGCATATGTGGGAATAATAGCGGCAGAAAAACTGGGGGTGGAAAAACGCGCCGCCTATTATGAGGAGGCCGGGGTTCTGAGAGACATGTTCCAGAACCATATGATGCAGCTATTGGCCCTGACCGCCATGGAACCGCCCTCCCGGTTCGAAGCCGACAGGGTGCAGGAAGAAAAGGTCAAGCTATTTCGGGCTCTCAAGCCGCTCGGCGGAGGTCAGGATGACCCTCTAATTCTGGGACAATACGAAACTGGAGTTATCGATGGCACGAAAGCTCCCGGCTACCGTGAAGAGGTTGGCGTGAACCCCACATCCCTCACCCCAACCTTTGCAATGATGAGAGTCTTTATCGATAACTGGCGCTGGAGGGGTGTTCCCTTTTACATGGTCTCCGGCAAACGGCTAGCCCGCAAGGAGACCGGGCTTGTGGTTCAGTTTAAAAGGGTGCCCCATTCAGTGTTTCAAAATGTCATTGGTGAGGACATAATTGCCAACCGGCTGGTTCTGGGCATTTATCCGAAAGAACGAATAACCCTGACCTTCCAGACCAAATATCCAGGGGCACGGAGCTGTTTACGAACAGTTACCATGGATTTCAATTATCATCAGAACTACAGTGGTCCAGTTCTGGATGCTTACGAGAAAGTGCTTCTGGATTGTATTCAGGGAGACCATATGCTTTTCTGGCGGCAGGATGGCGTGGAACTCAGCTGGTCGTTCCTAACTCCGATTTTGGAGGAATGTGAGGCTTGCTCAGATAGAGGAGAACGGCTTCATCTTTATGAAAGCGGCAGTTGGGGGCCGAAGGTTGCACAGAAATGGATGAAGTTGATACTGGACGAGCCCTAGGGGAACCGTATGTCTCTGGAGGAATCACACCATGGAAACTTATTACCACCCGCAGGATCTCCCCAAGTTCCAAGAAATCGGCGAGGAAGCCCCTGATCTCGCCGAAAAGTTTTTTGAGTACTACACCGCCGTGTTCGCTGAGGGAGAACTCACGGAAAGGGAGAAGGCTCTGATTGCCCTGGCAGTCGCCCACACCATACAATGTCCCTATTGCATTGATGCCTACACCCAGACTTGTCTGGAAAAAGGCTCCAACTTGACTGAAATGACCGAAGCAGTTCATGTGGCAACGGCAATCCGCGGCGGAGCCTCGCTGGTTCATGGTGTACAGATGCGCAACATCGCAAAGAAGATATCGCTCTAGCCCGGGGTCGCTCAAGCGAATACTCTCTGGGTACTCCGGATCCCTCTTCACCCAGCGAGGGGGAAGATTTCTGAGGTGATCGGGGATTGGATTTACTAATGAGAGCATCATATGGTTTGCATAGAACAACGGCTGGTATCTTGATGGAGGATCATGAAGTCTTTTCTAAGGTGACTGGCGGGAGGGCTGCGTTCACTTCCGCAGCTGTGAGTGGGGGAGCCCCTGGCCCGCCGGAGCGAAGCGGAGTCGGGAACAGGGAGGGGGCGCCTTCCCCCTCGCGCAGCTGCGCTAGAAGTGACCAGCCCGGGAGCCTCGGAACCACGGAAAAGATTTCATGATCCTTACCTGATAAGAATGCAATCTATTTGATGCTCTCCTCAGTAACCAGTTCGCTCGGCAATTTTTTCGAAACAGACGAAAGTTAGTTCGTTTCGCTCACAATTGGAATGCTGGAACTATGGAATAATGGGTCCCAAGGAAATGGGACCGTGGTTTGTTGGCAAAATTATCTTGAGACGAAAGTCAGGGATGTTCATTAATGAGAAAGCTTCCTGTTAAAATCAATATTCCTATATTCCACCATTCCGTTACTCCAGGTGCGAGGCAGACACGTAGGCCTCGAACAAGTTCCTCTATTCTCAATCAGTTGTAGACTTTGCGAGACGTTTAATTTGACGTTTCAAGGGTTTGCGATTTTGGCCCCATGATGGACCCACAAATTTCCCCTTCCCTGCTGAACCCGCAAGCGGGATCTGCGACAGGAGAGCGGAAAAGGAGTCTCCGGATGGACACAGACGAATGACCACGATTTACAGGACAAGACAAGAAGGACGAGAGATGCAGGGTTCGAAGTCACAGCAAAAAATAGCCAAACCTGGCGAAAAGAAGTTGCCCGCTGAACCCTTTCGACAAAGCCTTGCAAGGCACGGTCTCAATTTGACTCGAGACAAGACCACCGCGCTGCAAATTAATGTGGGCTTGCTCTGCAACCAGGCATGCCGCCACTGTCATTTGGAAGCCGGCCCCAATCGCCAGGAGATGATGAGCAGTGAGACTGCAGATCAGGTGGTGGGCTTCGCGAAACGGTTTCATTTTGAAGTTATAGATATCACCGGCGGCGCCCCGGAGATGAATCCCAATCTGGTCAGTATGATCGAAAAGTTATCGGTTCTTACCTCAAGGCTCATGCTCCGCTCCAATCTGACCGCCTTGGCGGGTGGCACCCGGAACCACCTTATAGATGTTTGTAGAAATAACCGTGTGGTAATTGTGGCATCCTTTCCCTCCCTTAATGAGGCGCAGGCAGACTCGCAACGAGGTAGGGGGGTTTTCCAGGAAACCATCGAGGTTCTCAAGAGGTTGAATTCTCTGGGATATGGGCAACCCGGCTCCGATTTGGAGCTAAACCTGGTGTCCAATCCCACCGGCGCGTTTCTACCTCCCTCTCAAGAACAGCTTGAAAAGAGATTCTGCCAGGTTTTAGAAAAGAAGTGGGGGATAGTCTTCAACCAACTATTCTCTTTTGCCAATGTGCCGCTGGGAAGGTTTCGCCAATGGCTCGAGATGTCGGGGAATCTGGAAATTTATCTGCAGAAACTCGCTTCGAGTTTCAACCCATGTGCCATTGAGGGACTCATGTGTCGGTCGTTAGTCTCTGTCTCCTGGGATGGATACATCTATGATTGTGACTTCAATCAGGCGAAAGAACTCTACCTGGGTGGCAAGAAGACCCATATCTCAGAATTGACCGAGCTACCCGGGCCCGGGGAGCCGATTGTTGTCTCAAACCATTGCTATACCTGTACGGCAGGCGCGGGATTCACTTGAGGTGGCGCAATCAGCGTCTGAGGGTCGGACGCGGAGACAGGGTGACTCGGTGAGGCGGCGGTTGATTCAGATCAGTGATTTCTTGAATCAATGACAGCGACACCTATCCACTGTGGACTGCAGACATAAGACCATTGACAGGGTCAAATCTCGTTGGCGAGGTTTATCCCCGCCTGTAAAGTCATGGGTGCGGACGAAGATAGTCCGAGTCATTCTCATCAGGCGACAATGAAAGCCGAGATACGATCATACCCAAGTTTGTTGGATTTGAGCCGAGCTGCTGCGGAGTTTATTACCGGCCTGGCTGAGGTCGCCGCAAGAGAGGGAGACAACTTCACGCTGGTTTTGTCTGGAGGAAAAACACCTCGTTTACTCTATGAATTGCTTGCCCAAGCTCCTTACAGCAGCAAGATTGATTGGAAACAAACGCATCTTTTTTGGGGGGATGAACGCTGCCTGCCACCTGACCACACAGATAGCAACTTTGCAATGGCTTTTCAGACATTGATTTCTAGAATATCGATACCGTCGAAAAATGTGCATCGAATTCCTGCCGAGACAGAACCGCCTGAGGCTGCCGCAAAACAGTACGAACAGACTCTCCGCGAATTCTTTCCACCTGCTAGGGAAAATGAGATGACCTCCAATTTTCCTTCTTTTGACCTGGTTTTGCTGGGTTTGGGAGAGGACGGCCACACCGCTTCTCTCTTTCCGGGTGATGCCGCCCTTGAATATCAGACGAGTTGGGTTGCAGCGGTAGATGGCTTCGGGGCATCCCCTGCTGTCCCGCGCATCACCCTGACACTCCCGGTGATTAACCGGGCCAAATGCGTGCTTTTCCTCGCTTCAGGGTCTGAGAAGAGGGAAGTGCTCACGGCGATTCTGGATAACCCGGAAACAACGGATTACCCGGCGGCAAGAGTGCAGCCGGCGGGCAGGTTATTGTGGTTTATTGATGAGAGGTTGGTGTGAGCGCGACAAAGCCACCTGGGGGAGCGGTAATCTCCGTTATTATCCCAACCCTGAACGAGGCCGGCAGCATTGGCGCAACTCTGAAGAGCGCACAGGCTGGCACTGATGTCGAGATCATTGTGGTGGATGGGGGCAGTAGTGACGGGACCGCTCAGCTGGCGAATGCTTTTGGGGTCAGGCTGCTCACCGTATCAGGGGGTCGTGCCAAACAGGTCAATGCAGGTGCCAGGTCAGCAAGCGGCGATGTGCTCCTTTTCCTTCATGCCGATACCCGCTTGCCCGGAGGATTCGATCAGCAGATTTTGGAGCTCTTAATCAGGCCAGGCACGGCTGCCGGAGCTTTCGCGCTGGGTATCGATGGCCCGGAGATTGGGCTGCGGCTCATTGAGAAGCTTGCCAACTTCCGATCCCGATTCTTCCAGATGCCTTACGGCGACCAAGCAATCTTCCTCAAGGCGGATCTTTTTCACTCTGTCGGGGGGTTTCCCGAAATGGACATCCTGGAAGATTTCGTCTTTGTGAGGCGGGTCAAGAGAACAGGCCGGGTTGCCATCGCACCCGTTGCAGTCCAGACTTCAGGTCGGCGCTGGCGAAGAATCGGCATTCTAAAAACCACGGTGATCAATCAGGCGGTGTTGCTGGCGTATTTCTTGGGCAGGAATCCCGAACAGCTGGCATGCTGGTACAGAAGGACCAAATTGAGGGGTTGACCCTGATGGCATAGAAGCGCAATGGGATTCCGGGGGGGCATGTTCCACCAGCGGCAACCATATTTCACTGGGGCCTCAATTCTCCAATTCCTGAATTCTAAGCTGAGAACCTTGCATCGTGCCTTGGGATGGGATAAAGTAAATGGTTTTGAGCCGGAATTCACTAGTGTATGTGCGACAGGGAACATTCCTACTGTCACTGGGGGCTGAGATATGGAGCGCAATCTAAAAGAATTCACTCGGGAAGAACTGGCCACATTTAACGGTGAGAATGGACAGCCTGTTTACATCGCCCACGGTGGCAAAGTATATGATGTCTCCGCAAGCAAATTGTGGAAGACAGGTCACCATATGCGACGCCACCCATCGGGAACGGATTTGACTGAGGGTATCGAGGGGGCCCCCCACGCCACAGAAGTTCTCGAAAGGTTTCCTCAGGTTGGCATTCTGAAGCCGGAAAAAGACCCGATGGACGAACATGTTCCCGACTTCATGCTGGCAATTTTTCAGAAAATTCCCATGTTGCGCCGTCATCCGCATCCCATGACAGTTCATTTCCCCATCGCCTTCCTGATGCTATTTCCCTTATTCAACCTCCTCTATCTGGCAACGGGAAATGCGGCCTTTGAAACCACGGCGTTCCACGTCCTGGTGGCTGGCCTTGTGGTAACACCAGTGGCCATGCTCACCGGTCCCTATAACTGGTGGCTCAATTACGCTGGCAAATGGACAAAGGTCATCGCCATAAAAGTTTTTGGCTCCCTCATATTGATTGTCCTTATCCTTATCCTACTTATCTGGAGGATCGTTGCGTCTGAAATCATGCTTCAACCCGGCGGGGCCAGGGTTGTTTTTCTCTTGCTAAGTCTGACCCTCCCCCCTGTAGTGACCATCCTTGGGTGGTTCGGCGCAAAAATGACCTTTCCCCATTGACAGAGTCTCACAACAGATTACAGCTGGCGGAGGATCCTAAAATCAAGATGAGTGTGGAGTTGTCAACCCGGTCAGATCAATTACGGCTTTTCTTAGCTTTGTCCAGGACACCCCATCTGTTGATTGACCTGGCCACTCCGATGACCGTGGCTCTGCTGTGTATAGGGAAATTTCCACCTTTCTCCACGATCCTTCTCGGCATGACCACTGTCTTTGCAGGGTACGCCTGCATCTATGCTCTGAATGATTTGATAGACTATCGGCTTGATCGGAAACGGATGGGAGAGCTTTCCAAAGAACCCGCCTGCTTTGATTTGGACTGCATTCTTGTGCGCCACCCCATTGCTCAGGGGTTTATATCCCTTGGAGGGGGTGTGGCATGGACTGCCTGTTGGGGAGTGGTTGCTCTGGTAGGGGCAGCTCTCCTGCATCCGTTGTGTGGTGTGATCTTCATTATTGGTGCAGTTCTGGAAGTAATCTACTGCAAACTCTACCAATACAATCAGTGGAAGATCCTCATAGCCGCAACGGTGAAAAACCTTGGCGGATTGGCTGCCATCTTTGCAGTAAATCCCGAACCACCAGTCCAGTTCGTGATCGCGGTGTTCATCTGGATTGGTTTTTGGGAGGTGGGTGGCCAAAACATCCCCAACGACCTCGTGGATATGCAAGAAGATGGCCGACTTGGCGCAAAAACTATTCCTGTGGTTTATGGACCGAGCGCTTCGGTGGTAATCGTTTTTGTGACTCTCATTGCGAGTTTTGTGCTCGGCCTCGGTTTGGTTTTCCTCTCTCCTCTCCAGCTTAAAGGAGTATATCTTTTGGGAGGCATTCTATCCGGCGGTTTCTTCCTCCTGCTTCCTCTCAAAAGATTCCTGAGAGACCAGGACACCAGCAAAGCGATCAGTCTGTTCAACCAAGCCAGCCTCTATCCCCTGGGGATACTGACCACGACGGTATTTTGTATATTAGCCCGGTATATCTAATGCTCGATTCGCCGCAACACCATGTTTTATGAGTCAGTCGCTGATGGTCCTGGCACAGGGTGTAAGGCCCAGGGCGCAAGGGATCTATTGTTTAACGATAATCCGTGTGCCCTGTGCCGAAACGGTTCTTTTGCCTCCCCTTTGCCTCCGTATGACTCGTGCGCAATGAATCCCTCGGCAATGCATGACCATTCAGCAACGAGACACTGCTTTGTCTCCGTAAAACAACCAATTCTCGATCATTTGTTTCGTGCGAGCGGGAGTGAAACATGACTTTGGCCAACTTCCTGGCAAACAGTTACTTCGGCTCTTTAGATATGGAGCCGTTCCATTCTTTCAAGGATCTGGAAGAAGACGAAAAAACCAAGGAGATCATCAACAAGTATCTGGAGGTGACCGAAAAATATCCACCTCACTATGTGGAAGAAAAAGGAACGCTTACGGACGAGCTTTTGGAACTTTTAAAGGAGATGGGGTTCTTTGGATTAAACATCCCCGAAGCATACGGAGGAGTCGGATTAGACCTGTGGCAGTACCTCAAGGTCGTGGAGGAGATATCCGGCCGGGACCTGGCCATAGCCCTCATTTCCTTGGCTCATCTCTCCATCGGCTGCAAAGGCATCGTGCTCTTTGGCAATGAGGAGCAAAAGAAGAAATACCTCGCACCGGCTGCGGCGGGCGAGATGGTCTTTTCGTATGCACTCACTGAACCGAATATAGGCTCGGACGCGAAGAATATTGAAACGAGAGCCATGCTAGCTGAGGATGGCAGCCACTATGTTCTGAATGGCAAGAAAACATACATTACCAATGCGAACTATGCCGGTGGACTCACGGTTTTTGCGCAGCTGGATCCGGAAAAGCCCGGCTTCATGGGCAGTTTCATCGTGGAGACCTCCTGGGATGGGGTGAAGATTGGCCGCGATATGCCCAAAATGGGCCTCAAGGCAAGTTCTACGGCAGCCATTCAATTCAAGGATGTCCGGGTACCCGTTGAGAATCTCCTGGGACAGCCGGGAGAGGGTTTCAAAATTGCCATGACTATCCTCAATTATGGCAGACTTGCCCTGGGTGCCGGCTCGGCCGGGGCGATGAGCCGGTCCCTGCGAAACATGCAGAAACGCGCTGCCGCCCGAACCCAATTTGGCGTGCAGATCAACCGTTTTGAACTGATTCAGGAAAAGATGGTGCGGGCCAGAGTAAACAGTTACGCGGCATCCGCCATGACCGCTTTCACAGCCGGATTGCTCAAGGACGATCCCAAGGCGCTGGTTGCCATAGAGAGCTCTCACTGCAAACTCTTTGGCACCACCAGGGCGTGGGACACCCTCTACGATGCCCTTCAAGTGGCAGGAGGTTCAGGATATCTTGCCACGCAGCCCTATGAAAAGCGAATGAGGGATTTCAGGGTGACGACGATTTTTGAGGGGACCACCGAGATCCACTCCATTTACCCTGCCCTGTTCGTCTTGCGCAATCTCTACAAACACATGGGAGCAGTCCACCACTCCAAGCTCTCAAAGCTGGCCTTCCTGGTCAAAGGCATGTTTGGGAAGGCTGCTTGGAAAACCCAGTTCAGCGACAGAACGATGAACCGCGCGGCTTGCCTTGCCAAAGCCAATGCGAGGCGAATTCGTTGGCTGCTGCACGCCGGATTGTTGATTTACGGCAAGAAAATCCACCACAGGCAGTTCCTACTGCGTCGGATCACCAATCTCAGTGTTTACCTCTATGGACTCATTTGCATTCTGGCCAGAGTGGACGCAGCCAAGAAGATGGGGCGAGATGTTTCTGAAGATCTTACGGTGTTGGCATATTTTATCGAGGAGGCGCGACAGTCGAGAAAGCGCGACAGTGGTCTGCTCCCTACCAGAAAAGAATCCCTCCATAAAAAGCTTTTTCAAACTATAATTTCCTGATCTCTTGTGACCGACAGAGGTTGACCGCGGTCCGACTGTGACTTAATATTAAAGCAAATTTTTCAATGATGTTGAGAAATGCTCATCCGAAGACTCTTTGCCAACCTGTGGTCATTCCTCACTGTGACACGACGCTAGGGATGGCCAGCGAGAAATGATTCCGACAATTCGAAAAGGAGACCCACATGGTAGAACGTCCGGGAATTGTTACGATGAAAGGTAATCCGCTTACCCTCAGCGGTACTGAGTTGAGAGTCGGCGATCAGGCCCCCGACTTTGTAGCCTTGGACAATGACCTCAATCCGGTAGGGTTCGATTCATTCCGAGGTAAAGTTTGCATCATCTCATCGGTGCCGTCACTGGACACTCCAGTATGCGATATGGAAACTCGGAGGTTCAACGATGAAGCGAGTCGGCTAGGCGACGAGGTGGTGGTGATCACTGTTAGCATGGATCTTCCATTTGCTCAAAAACGTTGGTGTGGAGCGGCCGGGGTAGATCGGGTCCAAACGCTCTCCGACCATCGTGAGGGTTCTTTCGGCCGAGCGTATGGCGTGCTCATCAAAGAACTGCGGTTGCTGGCAAGGGCGGTCTTTGTGGTAGACCAACAAGGCACCATTCGCTACCTGGAGTTGGTTAAGGAGATCGCCAATGAGCCGAACTACGAGTCGGTTCTGGGGGCGGTAAAAGAGCTGGTTTGAGCTACCCTTGTGTTGCAGACCGGTACCGACGAAAATCGCGCCGGAGTGTGTCAACGTAAATGGCATGTTCGAAAACCTCGCTTCAGAGCAAATTCACACATCACCTAACCACATAGTTCAACGACGCCCCTGCCGAGGGGTTTTTAAAATGCCAAACTACGGAGGTCAAGTTAGTCATGCGGGTCGTTATCCTGTCAGCCATCCTCGTTCTTCTTTTTCCTGCACATTTTCGGGCCGCAGAATTAAGCGATGCAACAACCGAGTGTCTGGATTGTCACTCCAGTATAGCGCCGGGAATGGTTGCCGGCTGGCAAAGCAGTCGGCACGCTAAAACAAGCCCGCAGGAAGCCCTGAAAAAAGAAGAGATGGAAAGGAGAGTCTCAGCGAATTCGGTGCCCGATGAGTTGGCGAGAAATGCTATAGGCTGCGCCGAATGCCACACACTCAATCCGGAAAAACACCGCGACACCTTCGAGCACAATGGCTATCAGGTGCATATTGTGGTCACACCGGAAGACTGTGCCACCTGTCACCCGATAGAAGCAAAGCAATATGGACAGAACCTCATGTCACAAGCCTACGGCAACCTGGTAAATAACTCTCTTTACAGAGACCTGGTCAAGGCAGTCAACGGGGTTCAGCTTTTGGATCACGGTCAGATCACACTGAAAGACCCCAGTCCGGAAACAAATGCAGACTCTTGTCTGTCTTGTCACGGCACCATAGTCGAGGTAAAAAACCTCGAGTCTCGAGAGACTGAAATGGGAGAAATGGAATTTCCGGTTTTGAGCGGTTGGCCCAATGGGGGAGTTGGCCGCATAAATCCGGATGGGAGCAAAGGATCTTGCTCATCGTGCCATACCTGGCACAGATTCTCCGTTGAAATGGCGAGAAAGCCTCACACCTGTTCGCAGTGCCACAAGGGTCCGGACGTTCCCATATATAAGATTTACCAGGTGAGCAAGCACGGAAACATCTATTCCGCCATGGGCAAGAATTGGGACTTTGATGAAGTTCCTTGGACAGTGGGCAAAGATTTCACCGCACCCACCTGCGCTGCCTGCCACGTGAGCTTGATCGTCAACGAGGAGGGCGACCTCGTGGCAGAAAGGACGCACCAGATGAACAATCGGTTGCCTTGGAGGATGTTTGGTCTGATTTATGCCCACGCCCATCCCAAGTCTCCGGACACCAGTGTGATCAGGAACAAGGCGGGTTTGCCCCTGCCCACCGAACTCAGTGGCGAGCCTGCCGCCGAATACCTGATCGACAACACGGAACAGGAAAAACGTCGTAAGACATTACAGCAGGTCTGTCTGGGCTGTCATAGTCAGCAGCGGGTGGACGGCCACTGGAAGCGATTCGAGAGCACCATCAAGACCACCAATGAGATGACAGTGACCGCCACCGGGTTGGTGCAGCAGGCGTGGGATGGTGGGGTGGCCAAGGGCTTGGCCCAGAATGACAGCATTTTCAACGAAGCCATCGAAAGGAAATGGATGGAACAGTGGTTGTTTTTTGCCAACTCAACCCGGATGTCGTCCGCCATGCTCGGCACTGACTACGGTGTTTTTGACAATGGCCGCTGGTATATGGCGAAAAACATTCAGGAGATACATGACTGGCTGCAGATAATGCTGGTCGTCGGTGAAGCATCACGGGAACTGGAAACAGACAAACCATAAACGAGAAGGAGGTTTAGTAATGGCTGAGCGGTTGGAGGTTTATAAGTGTGATCTCTGTGGCAACATCGTGGAAGTGGTTCATGGTGGCGCTGGTGAGTTGGTCTGCTGTGGGGAGGCCATGAAACTTTTCATTGAGAACACAGTTGATGCGGCCAAAGAAAAACATGTGCCGGTGATCGAAAAGACCGCAGAAGGCTTCAAGGTCAGAGTGGGCGGTGTCGCTCATCCCATGGAGGAAAAGCACTACATTGAATGGATTGAAGTCATTGTGGGCGGCAAGGCCTATCGTCAGTTCCTGAAGCCGGGTGAAGCGCCCGAGGCCACTTTTTGCCTGGATGCCGATCAGGTCATCGCCCGAGAGTATTGCAACCTGCACGGTTTGTGGAAGGCTTAATCATCCGATTGGGGCCGGAAGGCAGGATTGCAGGGTCGGGGAAAACACCTCAAATTCGCCTTGTTGAATAGATTTACAGCCCCTATTCCCCGATCCGGCTGCACTCTACCCCCAAGTAAGACTGTGCTGGACACAAGGGTGGGGGTATGGAGACCACTCAAGCCTGTTCTTTCGTTTCGAGGCTCCCGGCCCGGTCACTTCTACAGTTTCTGCGGGCGGGGGAAGCCCGCCCGTCTCGCCTGAGTCCGTCTCAGGCGGACGATGGCGGATGGGCACGTCTTTGACGTGAGGGTTGATCCCGCCGAGCGGTTGCCGGGTGCGGAGACTTTAGAAGATATTTTGCGGTTGGCCATCGGGCAGGAAAAGGACTCGATCATCTTCTACCTGGGGCTCAGAGAGATCATCCCTGAAAAGGCGGGCAGAGATAAAATCGATGCGGTTATTCAAGAGGAGATGCACCATATTGGCTTCTTGAACAAACAGATTGCTGCGTCGCGTCAAAGGGGTAGTTGAAAGGACGAGAACATGGAGAAAGCGGACCTGAATGTGCTCATTGGTGGTGAGGCGGGACAAGGATTAGTGACTATTGGAGACCTCCTTGCCAAGAGTCTGGTGCGCGCTGGCTACTCCATCGTGGTAACCCAGAGCTACCATTCGCGCATCCGAGGAGGCCACAACACCTTCGTTATAAGGGCGAGTGCAGAAGCCATCGCAGCCCCACGGGAATCGGTGGACCTATTGGTTGCGTTGAATGAGGAAACCGTAGCTCTTCATAAAGCAGAGGTTGCCGATGCTGGGCTCATTGTCGCTGATGAAGCCCATGGCATCGTAATCGATGGGTGTTTCCAGGTCCCCTATCAGCAATTGAGCGAAGAGAGATTCGCCAATGTCGTGGCACTCGGAGTCGTGAGTCTTCTTCTGGGCCTCGATCTGGAGTTGGTGGCCAGGACTTTGGATGACGTTTTTGGCAAAAAGGATCCTCAGCTGGCCAAAAAGAACCGGCAGACGCTGACCAAAGCCTATGATTGGTGCAGGCAGCAAGCGGTGAGTTTTCCGAAGTTGCCTGTCATAGCCGAGCCAGAGCGTCGTCTGGTGATGAATGGCAATGAGGCCATCGCCATGGGCGCGCTTTCTGCGGGGGTGAAATTCTGCTCTTTTTATCCCATGACCCCGGCAACCTCCATAGCCCTCAATCTGGCGGCTCAGGCGAGTCGCATGGGCTTGGTGGTGGAGCAGGCGGAGGATGAGAT
>Ga0209536_100006377_pt1 | contig 18062 bp, 14 predicted proteins | sample DeeMarSeWOR28_12_FD_187461 | JGI IMG/M metagenome (GOLD analysis project Ga0209536, IMG submission 187461) | Marine sediment microbial communities from White Oak River estuary, North Carolina - WOR-2-8_12 (SPAdes) (version 2) | ecosystem: Environmental > Aquatic > Marine > Intertidal zone >... | reverse complement strand
TACTGCTTAGGCTTCTTCTCGGGCTCGGCGCGCCTGTGGATACCGGTTATCACCATGTTGCCCTCACAGCGCGTGCAGGGCTCGTCGTCCTTGTTGACATAGTCTCCCCGCTTGAAGTCCCTCACCCGCTTGAGCTCGCAGGCAGGGCACTCCAGGATGGTCACAACTTCCACCTTCGGGATGTCTGGCTGCCTGGTGGTCACGGCTTTGGTCCTGAAGAACATGTAGCCTATCGCGGCGAAGCCCACGGTGCCCGTCAGGAGGTAGTAAGTTGACTGCTCCGGCCTCTCGGAGCCCAGAGCCTGGAATCCCATCCAGAGGCTGAAGAGGGAGAATATGCCTATCACCACGATGACCGCAAGGGTCGTCCAGGACATGCTCATGCTCGGTATCTGGGTGTTCTGTTCTGCCATCATCCATCACCTATTGGGCGATCCCCATCGTGTTGCCGATTCCGGCGACGAGGACGTGGTCCCCCTCCTGCGTGCGCTCCATGACAATGCGGTTCACGGACTCCCAGGCCTTGTCTGTGGCCTTGTGGAGCTCCTCCACCATGGGGGCTATGACGTGGCTTATGTCCTGCTTTATCGCAATGGCGTACATGGGGATGTCTCGGGCCTTCACGGCCTCCTCTATTTTGTACTTCTCGACCCCCACGCCCCCGATGGCCGCCCCGAAGCCCTCAGCTATCTCCCCGACAGGCTCGCCCTCGAGCTTGCCGGCGGCGTCGATCATGATGACCGCCTTGACCTTCTTCTCCTTCTCGTCGTCGCCAAGGATCTTCGCCACGCCGTCACCCGGCTTCCCGACTGAGCCCCCGGGCCCCTTGGCCTTCAATAATATCAGGGTCCGCCCCTCGTAGGGTACCCAAGCGGCCACGGTCTCCCTGGCAATATCCACCGACTCGTGACCCCTCATCAGCTTCGAGACCACGAGAGGGCCGACGCCATCCCCTATGGGCATCCCGTTCCTGAACGCCTGGATAGCCGCGGAGGTGGCCTCGATCTCCTTGATAATCAAGGGGAGGATCATGTGGATCTGCATAATGATGTAGACATTCATCGTCTTCTTCCCCAGGAGGTAGAAGTGGCGGATGGCCTTGTAGTAGTAGTTAAGGGCGTGAGCGGCCCCGAGGAGGTTCTCTATGTTGTGAGCCTCGGTCTCGGTAGCATGAGGGGCTATCGCCTTCACCTCGGCCTCATTGGTGTGCTCGCTCACCCCTATCAGCTGGTCGAGCTTCCCGATTATACCCGAGGGGTCCAAGCTGACCGGGCTGATCACGAACTGCTCTAGGAACCTGTCCACGTCAGGCGTGGGGTCCCGCTCTGGTTTGCCAACCTCGTTGACCATCTCGATGGAGACACGGCGCCCCTCGTCCTTGATGGTCTTAACCTTCCTGAGGGTCACCTCCACCTGCCTAAGCATCGTCATGGCCTGGATCCGCTGAGCGTAGAAGAGGTAGATGATGAAGCTGAGGCTGAATAGCGTCTGGAGGATCATGCCGATATCTGAGTTGTCTTGGCCCAATACCTGGGCGACCTGTAGAAACACGGTAATCACTCCTGTTGAAGGCTCATTCCGTTTTATAAATCTTCATATGTGGGCGAAAAACTCGGCGACACTCGTATTCAGCTGATAACAATAGGTGGGCCACCAGCTTTCACGGTTTTGCGAAGCCGAAGACATCACTACCGCCGTGGACGGAGCGTGGTTTAACTTCCGAGTTCGGAATGGGTTCGGGTGGGACCCACGCCCTTTGGCCGGTAACCCATTCCCTTTGGCTCTAGGCTGTAGTTTAAAGATTTCGGTCTGGCCCCAGATGCTGGAACTCAACCACCCAGACGACCTGGTCGGGGTCGTAGGCGCCGTAGATGCCCTCCCATTCCTCGCGAAACTTGTCGAGGTCCCTGAATCCCTCCTTGACTGCGTCGTAGTGGCCCATGTCTCCGAGGCGCTGCTGGAACCGTTTTATGACTCTGTACTTGTCGGGTAGGTGAGTGTAGAAGCTGACCCGTATGTTGTACTCGCCCCCTGGCTTCACCGTGGGCCTCTTGGGGCGTCTTGTGGCCGTCTTCTCGCCGTTAATAATTTTTTTTATGTATGATTTCTTAAAGAGAATTGTCAAATTAGGTCTCTAGGGCTTGTGATGAGGTTAAGTGTTGTGTGTATTTCTAAGCCCTTTAGGGGGTAGATCTACAGGGTTACATTTTCATATTCACTTGATCTGGGGGACACTATCTGTGGCCTTGGTCATGATGGCCACGCTCGACCTCCTGGCTTTGATAGGTTGGCTGTACTCCCGAGACGATAATCTTTATTTATGTAGAGGGGGTTAGCGGTCTCTGCCAGATGGGGGCCGTGGTCTAGCCTGGCATGACGTTGGGCTCCAGAAAATATGTTTAGCGAGACTGACCCGCGAGGGGATGACGAGTTTTTGGAGCGGAAACCCAAATGTCGAGGGTTCAAATCCTTCCGGCCCCACCAACTTAATTGCACGCGCGACTTTTCCTAAATCTTAGTGTAAATTTCTATTACTCTTCAATGTTTTTCGCATAATGTTTTTAAACTTGGTTCTGAAGAATCGTATGCGCTAAAAAAGGTATGCGTTGGATGAGACTGTCGCTTCATATTGGAGGGGGACATAAAAGGTCTACCACTCAATCTGGAATGATAGCCTCTCAACGCGTACACAATAGGTGAAAAATGAAATGGCATACATGACAGGACAACCTGTCCTAATCTTGAAGGAAGGAACCGAGCGGAGCCGGGGTAGGGACGCCCGAAGGTCCAACCTGATGGCCGCGCAGATTATCTCTGAGGTACTGAAGTCTACCCTTGGCCCGAGGGGCATGGATAAGATGCTCATCGACAGCCTAGGGGACATCACAATCACAAACGATGGAGCCACCGTGCTCGACGAGATCGACGTGCAGCACCCCGCCGCGAAGATGATCATCGAGGTCGCTAAGACCCAGGACGACGAGGTCGGAGATGGAACCACCACGTCGGTCATCCTCGCGGGCGAGCTGCTCAAGAAGGCCCAGGAGCTCCTGGACGATGACATACACCCGTCGCTCATCATCGCGGGCTACCAGAAGGCCGCCGAGAAGGCCCTGGAGACCCTGGATGACGTCGCGTTGGATGTCGACCTCGAAGACAGGGAGACCCTGATGAAGCTGGCCATGACCTCCATGAGGAGCAAGACGGTCGCAAGGGCCCGGGAGGGCCTCGCCGACATCGTAATCGACGCGATCATGCAGGTTAAGGAGGAGCGGGACGGGCAGACCCTCGCCGATGTGGACAATGTCCAGATCGTGAAGAAGGAGGGCAAGAGCCTCGACGAGACCGAGCTGATACAGGGAGTCATCATCGACAAGGAGATCGTCCACGCCGCCATGCCAAAGAAGGTCGAGAAGGCGAAGATCGCCCTCATCGACACCGCGCTTGAGGTGGAGAAGACAGAGTTCGACGCCGAGATCCGCATCCGGAGCCCCGACGCAATCAAGGCATTCCTGGACCAGGAGGCCGACATGCTGAAGAAGATGGTTGACCAGGTCACCGACTCAGGTGCAAACGTCCTCTTCGCTCAGAAGGGCATCGACGACATGGCCCAGCACTACCTGGCCAAGGCCGGCGTGCTCTGCGCAAGGCGGGTCAAGAAGTCCGACATGGAGAAGCTGGCGAAGGCCACCGGCGCTAAGGTGGTCTCCAACCTATCCGACCTGAAGGCCGAGGACCTGGGTAAGTGCGACCTCGTAGAGGAGCGTAAGATCGCGGACGACAAGATGATCTTCGTCGAGGGATGCGACGACCCCCGGTCGGTCGCCATCTTCATCAGGGCGGGCCTTGAGAGGATGATCGACGAGGCCGAGAGGGCTCTCAACGACGCCCTCTACGTTATCAGCGACGTCGTGGAGGTCCCCAAGATGGTCCCCGGCGGAGGAGCCGTGGAGACCGAGCTGGCGAAGTCGGTCAGAACCTACGCCCCGAGCGTCGGAGGCAGGGAGCAGCTTGCAATAGAGGCCTTCGGGGACGCCCTCGAGGTGGTTCCCAGGACCCTGGCGGAGAACGCCGGGCTCGACATCATAGACACAATGGTCGCCATCAAGGCAGCCCACGATAAGAAGAAGGGGGGCAGCATGGGGGTCAACGTCTACGGCGAGGGGGTCATCGACATGCTCAAGGAGGGCGTGGTCGAGCCCCTGGTGGTCAAGCAGCAGGCGATAAAGTCGGCTGTCGAGGTCGCCTCCATGATCCTGAGGATCGACGACGTCCTCGCGGCCACGGCACCGGACATGCCCGCTGGTGGACCAGGCGGTCCGGGCGGCATGCCCGACATGGACGAGGAGTGACGGTGACATGAGCGCAGGAGGACAGCCAGTCATCATCCTCAGGGAAGGCACAGAGCGGAGTAGGGGCGCGTCGGCAAGGGACGCCAACATAAAGGCAGCCCAGATCGTCGCCCAGGCCATCAAGACCTCCCTCGGCCCCAAGGGCATGGATAAGATGCTCGTGGACAGCTTCGGGGACGTGACCATCACCAACGACGGGGCGACGATGTTGAAGGAGATGGACGTGCAGCATCCGGCCGCGAAGATGATGGTGGAGATCTCCAAGACCCAGGACGACGAGGTGGGGGACGGAACCACATCGGTGGTAGTCCTCGCCGGAGAGCTTCTGGGGAAAGCCGTGGAGCTCATGGAGAAGAAGGTCCACGCCACAGTCATCATCGACGGCTACAGGGACGCCCAGGAGCAGGCCCTCAAGTACCTGGAGGAGATCGCCATCAAGGTCGACCCCAAGGACAGGGTCGTCCTCAAGAAGGTCGCTAGGACCAGCATGGCCAGCAAGCTCATCCACGGATACAGCGACTACCTCTCGGACATCGCCATCGACGCGATACTCCAGGTCGCCGAGGAGGCCGACGGAGGCTACGCGGTGGACCTCGACAACGTCAAGATCGAGAAGAAGCCGGGTGGCTCCCTGACCGACACGGAGTTCATAAAGGGCCTCGTAATCGATAAGGAGGCGGTCCACGCGGACATGCCCAAGCTCGTAAGGGATGCCAAGATCGGCCTTCTGAACGCGGCGCTGGAGATCGAGAAGACGGAGTTCGACTCCAAGATCCACATCGAGAGCCCCGACGAGATGCAGGCCTACCTCAACCAGGAGGAGGACATGCTCCGCGGGATGGTCCAGAAGGTGAAGGAGGCAGGGATAAATGTCCTGCTCTGCCAGAAGGGCATCGACGACATGGTGCAGCACTTCCTGTCCCGGGAGGGGATACTCGCCGCCCGGAGGCTGAAGAAGAGCGACATGGAGGCCCTGGCGAGGGCTACGGGGGCTAAGGTCGTCACAAACGTCGACCAGCTCAACGCCGACGACGCCGGCTACGCCGCAACCGTCGAGGAGAAGAAGATCGGCGACGACAAGCTCATCTTCGTCGAGGGATGCAAGAACCCCAAGGCCGTCTCCATCCTCATCAGGGGAGGCACCGAGAGGATCGTCGACGAGGCGGACAGGTCCCTCCACGACGCCCTCTGCGTTATCAGGGACGTCGTCCAGGAGCCCAAGATCGTGGCGGGCGGTGGCGCCCCCGAGGTCGAGGTCGCCAGGAAGCTGAGGGAGTACGCCGAGGGCGTGACGGGCCGGGAGAGGCTCGCGATAGGCATGTTCGCCGACGCCATCGAGGTGATCCCGAACACCCTCGCCGAGAACGCGGGGATGGACCCCATCGACGCCCTCTCGGAGATGCAGTCCCAGCACACCAAGGGCGTGGTCTGGGCCGGCGTCAATAGCTACGACGGGGAGATCTCCGACATGGCCCAGCTCGACGTCTACGAGCCCATGGCGGTGAAGGCCCAGGCCATCAAGTCCGCCACGGAGGCATCGACGATGCTGCTCAAGATCGACGACGTCATCGCGGCGTCGAAGATGAGTGCACCGGCGGGGCCCCCAGGTGGAGGCATGGGCGGCATGGGTGGAATGGGCGGGATGCCCGGCGGCATGCCCCCCATGATGTAGGGCACACCCCCTTTTTCATACTATTTTATCTAATTCTCTCGAGCGTAGACGAGTCAATCTATAAATTGTACCCAGAAAACCCTGTAGGGATAGTACATGTCCGAGAAACCTGCATATTATGATGCACGCAGCGACTTCTGGAGGCGCCACTGGGAGATGGCGCAGGGCTACAACGCCTTCGTCGAGGGGGCCGACCCCAAGCACGCCGAGAGGTGGAGGGAGCGCGCGGAGAGAACCCCCGAGCTGACGGAAGAGCAGCTGAAACGCCTCCAGGGCTACGACAGGAAGTTCAACGTCCTCGTCTACGCCGGGGCCTGGTGCGGCGACTGCGCCAGGACGGTGCCAATGCTGAAAAGGATAGCTGAAGCATGCGGCGAGAAGGCCACGGTGAGGGTGATCGCGCGTGAGGCCTCAGAGGAGCTCCAAGACGAGCTCCGAATCCTTGGGGCGCTGCGTGTCCCCGTCGTCGTCTTCCTCTCGGAGGACTTCTTCGAGGTGGGTCGCGAGGGCGACCGCACCCTGTCGGTCTACCGGGCCAAGGCCGCTCGGGAGATCGGGAGGGAGTTCGACGCAGGTATCTTGACCCCGAAGGCCATCTCGGCCGAGTTCGACGAGTGGGTTAACATATTCGAGAAGACGATGATTATGCTCCGCCTCGCGCCGTTCTACCGAAGGCGATACAACGACTAGGGTGTTCGTACGGGGGAGATTTCCCGATCTTCTCTCATATCTTTATATCCGTCTAAGAGGAACGCGATTCTGATGAGTGTGGACACGGCTGGCATCGCCTTCGCCTTCACAGCTGGCTTGCTGTCAATATTTTCTCCATGTGGTTACGCGCTCTTACCGGGGTATATCTCGTACTATCTCGGCTCGGACTTCTCGGTGGTGAAGGCGGTGACGGGGGGACTTGTCTTCACATTGGGCCTCATGACATTGTACTCATTGATAGGGTTGCTCGCCTCGGGTTTGGGGGTCGTGCTCTCTTCGGTGATCCCCACGTTGAGCCTCGTTGCTGGGCTGCTCATGATCGTCATGGGCGCGGCCACGCTCCTCCACGTGAACCTCCCTTTCATCCAGGTTGGCGCATCCCCCTCCCGGAGGCAGGGGCTGGTGGGCCTATATCTCTTCGGACTGGTCTACGGAGTCGCGGGCGTGGGGTGCTCAGCCCCTGTGTTCATCTCTGTCTTCTTCTACGCCCTCTCAGGTGGTGTGCTCAACGGCGTCCTGACGTTCCTGGTCTACGGTCTTGGGATGGGCCTACCTCTCATCGTTACCAGCATCCTCGTCGCCAGGGCGAAGGAGGTCATGATTGGGCGGATCTCCAAGGCGACCGAGAGGTTCCAACGTCTGAGCGGGGTGGTCCTCGTCGCAGTCGGAGTCTATCTGATATACTACAACTACGTCTACCTCGTCTGACGCTTGTGCCCACTTTACGTCAACCATTATTAATTCCCGGATCCATGTGAACTCAACGAGTTCTAGCAATATTGTACAGGTGGTTGAGATATGGAAGGCTTCAAGATTGAAGATAGACTCTCTGGGAGCGGGTCGGTTTCAGACATCTACGCGGTGACGGGTACCAGCGGCCGAGACGGGGGCTTCGAGGCCCTCCTGAGCCTCATGGCTGATAAAGGGCTGAAATTCTACAGGTCAGCCGAGGATGGTGAACACTCCGGACCGGAGGGGCTCATCCCGAGGGACGCCGTGGTTCTCATCAAGGTGAACTCTCAGTGGGACGAGAGGGGAGGCACGAACACCGACCTCGTCGATTCAATCATCACTGCGGTCACCGAGCACCCCGACGTCTACGCGGGGGAGGTTGTGGTCGCCGACAACGGGCAGGCCCAGTATGGCTCGACCCGACGCGGGGGGAGCCTGGACTACGAGAGGAACAACGCCGAGGACACCTCCCGATCCATCCAGAGAGTTGTGGACGGGTTCTCGGGGGTCCACAGGGTCTCCACCTACCTATGGGACACCATAACCACGTCGAAGGTGGACGAGTACTTCATGGGGGACGACGAGGACGGCTACGTCGTCGACGAGGGGGCGAGCGGGGGCAGCGCCCTCAGGGTCTCGTATCCCAAGTTCAAGACGGGGCACGGCACCCGGATCAGCTTCAGGCACGGCGTCTGGCTGCCCGACGTCTCTGGGTACGACGGGGAGAGGCTGAAGGTCATCAACGTCCCGGTGCTGAAGGCCCACTTCATCTACGGCGTCACCGCCTGCGTGAAGCACTACATGGGGGTGGTCTCGGACAAGCTGACCGGGGGAGACTCCCACAGGAGCGTCCGCAGGGGCGGGATGGGGACCGAGATGGCCGCCACCCGGATGCCCACCCTGAACGTCCTGGACGCCATCTGGGTCAACGCCGACCCAGGCAGCGGGCCGTCCAGCCCCTACACCAAAGCCACGAGGCTTGACACCATCGTGGCGGGCACCGACCCCGTCGCCCTGGACTACTTGGCATCGAAGCACGTCCTGATGCAGGCCGCGAGGCTCAAGGGGCACGGCGACCTCTCGAAGATCGACCCGGACAACACGGAGGAGGGCTCCTTCGGGAGCTGGCTGAGGCTCTCAGCTGAGGAGCTCGCGGACGCGGGGCACAGGTTCACCCTAGACGAGGAAAGGATGAACGTCCACGCCCTTCCCCTCTGATTACTCTAGGTTAGATGTCCCTGAGCTGGCGCCGCGCTATCACGGGGCCCATTATCGACACGAAGACCAGCGTTATAATCACGATGGGGTAGCAGAGGTCCGAGAAGACCTTAGGGTCGGTGAACACCGCCATCTCGGGGTCCCATATCCTGGGTAGCTGGGACATGACTAGGGCCGATGAGCCCTGGAGGAATATGAGCCTGGAGAGCACCTTCTCGCCCACTGAGAACCTGAGGAGGCTCCCGACGCCTGTGGCCACGGCGTACCTGGTGGCGAGCATCAGCGCGACCACTCCCACGCCGAGGATCGTGTACTCCACGGAGAGGGAGACTATGAGGCCGATGTAGACGAAGAAGAAGGCCTTCACGAGGAAGGTGATCTCCTGGTTGAACTCCCGTATCCTGAACTTGTTCACCTTCAGTTTCCGCTTCCACCCGAACACCCTGTAAAGGTAGTTGTGGTTGTTTACGGCGAGGCCGAAAGCCAGCGCGGTGATGGCACCCCCGGCGTTGCCCACGTAGTTCTCGGAGAAGATGTAGACGGGGAAGAGGGCGGCGATGGTCATGATGTAGTTGAAGGGGCGGGCCCAGAGGAAGTTGAGGACCTCCGACCAGAGGAGTCCGACGATGATGCCGAATATGGTGGCGACGGTGAAGACCCAGACGATCTCCTTGAGGGCCTCCTCGATGGTGTAGGGGGCGATCTTCTTCAGGTTGTACAGCGTGAAGACGGCGACCAGCCTGAATGTGTCCGACAGGGTCGACTCCAGGTTGAGGACCACCCCTTCCTTCTCCACGGAGGGTATCAGGGTTCTCAGCCTGTCCAGGATGCCTGTCACGGAGATGCCGCCGAGGCCTCCGATCATCGCCCCCAGGAGCATGCCATCAATCAGGGGGAACTGGCTGGGCATCATGTAGTGCATCGAGTAGCCGACGACGGCAATTATTGCGATGAACGTCGTCGCTGAGAGGGTGAGGGCCTTCACCACGTTCCGCATCACCGACGAGATGTTGACGTTTATACCGGTGTCGAAGGAGAAGAGGGCGACGACGACCAGGATGAGGTACTCGAAGATCTTGATGAAGTCCTCGTACCTGAAGAAGCCGAGCACCGGCCCCAGGACGTACCCGAGGCAGAGGAGCCAGACGACGTCGGGTATCTTGGTCTTGGAGTAGATGAGGCTGCTGACGTAGCTGAGGAAGAGGGTGGCCGACACAAGCAGAAGGAGCCCTTCGACGTTCAGTGCCACAACATAGTCCCCCAGAAGTCCGCGTAACCCTCCGATATTTCACGGGACGGATTCAGTGCCTAAGCTAACGGGGGTGGAGATAAAAATGTGTCTGAGGGGTGGAGGGCCGAAAATGGGAGCTGGGCGATTATGCACGTGTAAATGCTCATCCGCCCTGTGTGATATCCTGGAGTACGAAGTCTATGAGCTCGTCCAGGTCCATGAGCGGCGTCTCGTGCAGGACGTCCGGCTGGGTCCGAGCCTCCTCGTTGGCGCGCCCCGTCCTGTCGAGGCTCATGGACGAGGAGGCGGTTATCACCAGCTTGCTGTTGGGCAGCACGAAGTAAGCCGGCCAGACGAAGAAGCCGTCGCCGCCGCTCGGTGTGCCGTAGATCTTGGCGAACCCAGTCTGCTTGCAGAAGTTGGTGAAGCCCTCGGCGGCCGAGTAGACGACGTTATCCGTTAGCAGGATTATCTCGCCGTTGAAATCCACCGCGTGGGTGGCGGTGTACGTGCTTGAGAAGTTGTACACCTCGTACCCCTCCCCCAGGACCTCCGGCGGTAGGTAGTCGAAGTGGTCCTTCGGCACCTCCTCCTTGTGGTCAAGTTCACCGGCGTGGAACCCTCTGACGTAGCCGTCGGTTCTGTAGGCCAGGTAGTACTCGTGGAGCGTGTCCTCCTGCAGCAGGGGCTTGACGATGCCGTCGATCCACGGCCGGAAGGCACCCCCGGTGTTCCCCCGGATGTCGATGATGAGGAATTCGTAGCCCTCGACCTCCTTGAGGAACTCCAGTATCCTGTCGTACCTGGGCTCGATGGTCGAGGGATCGAAGGTCCCGATGTGCATGTACCCGACCCCGAGCTCCTCGTATGTCTCGAACGTCAGGGCTGACCGGGGGTAGAGATGGGTGAATCCGGGAAAGCCGGTTGAGGTCTGGAACGTCACGTCGGCCTCCCCCTCGGGGCCCATCACCGTGAACACGGCGTCTTCGCCGAAGTGGTAGGGGGAGATCATCCAGAGAAACGGCTTTCCCCTGACGTAGTCCCAGTCGAGGTAGCCCCTCTCGATGCGGGCCTTGACGGCCTCGTCCACCGGGACGCCGTCCACCTTCGTCACCTCGGACCCGATCTCTGTCAGGGGGCGCGCGTAGGAGTCCGTGATTATGTACCTCCCCCTGTCGTAGAAGATCCTCACGTCGAACCTCGTGTTTTCCCTGCGCGCCGTTACCCTGTTGTAGGCCCCGTACCAGTCCGTCGCCGCGTCGGCCACCTCGTCGCTGAAGACCTCGTTCATGGGCCAGGAGTCGCTGAAGCGGGTGCTGTACTCCTGGACCTCCCTGGGCCTCATGACCCAGGTGTGGCGGTTCTGGAGGGCCTCAACGGCCTCCACGATGACTGTGAGGAACCCCTCGTTGTCCGATGCGGTGGCAATGCGCTTCTCGAAGCCATCCCGTAGGTCCATCCAGTCGTATCCGTGGGTCCTCTCCTTGAGCTCCAGGTACGGGTAGCTGCCCTCGACGAAGGCGCAGAGGCTCCTGAAGTCCTCGAGCCACTCCTCCACGCCCAGGTCGTCGGGGTCCACGGCGTTGATCTGGATCTCGAAGATGGGCTCGCTCTCCTGGCGTGGGTAGAGGAGAACCCCAGCTGTGACCGCGGCGACGGCTACTAGAGCTAGGATGACGAGGGTTCGGCTCCTCAATGTATCATACCCCTTACCCGCCTGAGAATCTCGGGTGATCCCCGTGGATCGACCGGCCTCCTATGCCTTTCATTTTACTGTTATCCCATTATTAGGGTTCTGCAAGACCGTTCCTATACTGGTAGGATGGATACTTCTGTAGAGGCTACCCCCCGCATCCCATCCGGCGATGAGACCTCCATCGTGGCGGCATAAACAATAATAATACTTCACACAGTTTACATGGTCTTCATCAATGGCGCCCGAGATACCTTACGCGGGAGATGTCCCCATAGTCCCCAACGTGAGGCCCGTGATCGTCGTCGCGGGCTCGGACTTCGACATGGGCTTCCAGCACTATCGCCAGATCGTGGAGGTTTTCGGCTCCTTCTTCCTGAAACGCCTTATCCGGGGGGAGCGCACGGAGGAGCAGAGGGATGCCCTCAAGGCCTACCAGTGGCACCTCCGGAAGCACACCCCCGAGCTTATAGACTACGTCAGGGGCATGGCGGTGGGGGCGAGGGACGCCGGGGTCCCCCTCTCGTATGAGGACGTCCTGGCTGACCTCACCGGGAATAGGATGTTCCCTGACGCCCCGGGGGGGAGCGAGGACGAGGCCCTGGAGCCCGATTGCAGCGGGTTCGCGGCCTGGGGGAACGCCACCGTGGACGGCTCCCTCGTCTGCGGCGGGTCCGGCGACCACGACCTCCTGAAGGGGTACAGGCCCGAGTACACCGTCATCCACTTCCCGGAGACGGGGAACAACTTCATCTGCTCTCCTCCCACCGGCGGGGCCTGCCACCCAGGGATGAACAACAGGGGGGTCGCCTTCGTCCACCACGGCTGCACGGGGTACCTGGGGGCGGAGTCGGAGCCACAGGACAGGAAATGGGGCTACGGGGTGCCCAAGCTCCTGGGGTACCTCCACACACTGCGGTGGGCCGACAGCGCGGAGGAGGCGTTGGAGGTCATGCTCTCCATGAGCAACGACGTCGGGGGGCTGGGGGGCACATGGGCCGACGTCAACGGATACGCCTACGACGTGGAGAACAGGGAGGACCCCCGTTGCATCAGGAGGCCCGGGGACAACGACGAGGTCGACTTCATCTACTCCACCAACAATCTGTTCTCCCCCGAGCTCGGCCACGCGATGAGGCCCCCGCCCGAGGGGAACGCCTTCGTCCCCCACGCCGGCTGGCTGGGGACGGGGAAGACCGTCAGCGCCGTGGCCAGGAACCTCCAGCTCTGGAACATGCTCCACCACTACCACGGCGAGGTGGACGTCGAGTTCGCGAAGATGATGTTCAGATTCCCGGGGGAGCAGCCGTCCTACCCCACCCTGGAGGAGGCGGAGGAGGCCTACTACCCCACCAAGGGGGCAGGATGGCACCAGAAGATCAGCACCCTGGAGAACGCCATGGTGGGGGTGCTGAGGCCCGACGACGGGGACGACGGCGACTACTACGTCTCCCAGGGGAGCCCAGCGAGGCTGACCTCCCCCCTGGTCCCCGGGGGGCACTACTACAGGGTGGCCCCCACCTACTCCTTCTTCAGGCTCAAGCTCGCCTCCAGCCCCAGGAGGGTGGCGGAGGCCGCGAGGCGGCAGGCCCAGCTGGACCAGTACTACGCCAACGTGGAGCTGAGGCAGCTCGACTACTGGGACCCCCCGTACGAACCGCTGGACAGGGTCTTCGACGAGGCCGCCGTCGAGTGGCAGAAGGGGGAGTTCTACACGGCCCACGCGCTCAAGGCGGCGGGGAACGAGACCGTCTTCCACTGGGGGAGAGCCATCAGGGCCTACACGAGGTGCCAGGCGCTCGCGAGGCAGGTCCACAACGCCCTAGTGCCCCCTCCCGACTCCCCCGAGGACCTCGGGCTGAGACCCTGGATGTTCTGGAGCAAGGAGTAGCCCGGTCCGCAGGATGTCAACGCGCGACGGCGAGCGGGGTGTATTAAGGAAATCTTATGTAATGTGTCGAAGAGAGCTAATCCCACTGTTCTGAGGGTGAATCTTGTTGTCTGAGGGTGTGTGGCCGGACGGGGCGAGGTGCTGCGTGTGCCTCACCTTCGACCTGGACGCGGAGTGGGTCTTCATGGGGAACGACCCCAAGGTGGCGGAGATGCCCCGTAAGCTCTCCCAGGGGGAGTACGTCTGGAGGGCGAAGGTGGTCCCCCGGATTCTGGACCTCCTCGACGATCACGGGGTGAAGGCCACGTTCTTCGTCGTGGGGATGAACGCGGTGAACCACCCCGACGTCATCCAGGAGATCGCCTCACGGGGCCACGACCTGGCCACCCACGGCTGGAAGCACGAGGACATCGTCGGCGTCGGGAGGGACGAGGAGGAGTACAGGCTCCTCCAGACCCGGGACGCCATAAGCGACGCCTGCGGCTACCGGCCTGTGGGGAACAGGACCGCCGGCGGGGAGGTGAGCCCATTCACCCACGACATCCTGGCGGAGAACGGCTGGACCTACGACTCGAGCATGAGGGGGAGCGACATGCCCTACGTGCTGGATAACGGGCTGATTATAGTGCCGAGCTACTACGAGATGGACGACTTCCATCTCTTCGCCGACTACCCGGGGGTCGCCCCATACCATGCCCGGATGCTGAGCCCGGAGACGGGCTGGGAGATCTGGAGCAACGCCTTCGACGGCTACTACAGGTACGGCCTCTGCTACACGACGATGTTCCACCCCCAGATCATCGGGAAGCCTGGGAACATGATGCTCCTGGACAGGCTGCTCAACTACATCGAGAGGTACCCGGATGTCTGGTTCGCCACGGGGGCGGAGATCGCCGAACACTGGAAAGGAGTCGCCTGAGCTAAATTATGGGCTTCAGGGAGAGCGCCTCGTGAAGACCAGCATCCCGAGTATCGCCATGCCCGAGAGCGCAACGCTGTAGAAGCTGGATGTCCAGAGCCCCTGGCTCTCCCAGAGGCTCCCTACCACTGTGTTGGCTACGAAGAACGCTGCGCCCACCACGAGGTAGTAGGCCCCGTAGGCGGTGCCCCTCAAGCTGCTGTCGACGTAGCTTGGGATCAGGGCCCGCTGCACCGTCTCCACGATCCCCATGTAGACACCGAACGTCGCCGCTATGATGTAGGCCGAGGCGACCATCCTCGGCATCGTCGGGAGCAGCAGCGTGCTCAACAGGAACACGCCGTACCCCAGCGCCAGGACCCTCTCCCTGCCCATCCTGTCCGCCAGCCTCCCCGCCGGGATGGCGATGATGGTGTGGGTCACGTTCACCACGGCGTAGACGATGGGGATCAACGCGTCCCCCACCCCCATCTCCCTCGCGTTGAGGAGTATGAAGCTGAAGTTGTACGCGCCGAGGCTGAACAGGCCTACTATACCAAGGAGCCAGAGGAACCTCCCAGTAGCCACCTCCCGCAGCCCCTCGAGGAACCTGAACTCGCCCTCTCGGCTACCGACTATCTCCTTGACCCCGAAGAGGATGATGAGGAGGGCGATGCTCCCCGGCAGCAGGGAGAGCCAGAAGACGTCCCTCACCGTCCACCCCAGGAGCACCATGACGGCGGTCGCGGTCAGGGGACCGACGATGGCGCCTGTCTGGTCGAGAGTCCTGTGGAGACCGAAGGCCTCCCCCCTCCTGCCGGCGGAGACCGAGTCGCTGATGAGGGCGTCCCTCGGCGCTGTCCTGATCCCCTTGCCGACCCTGTCGGCGACCCTTATGAGCAGCGCGTCTGTGACGGATGAAGCCGTGGCGAAGAAGGGCTTGACGACGTTGGAGACGGAGTAACCGATCAATATGAAGAGCTTCCGCTTCCTGAACCTGTCGCTCATAACGCCCGAGACGGCACGCAGCATGCAGCTGAGGGACTCCGCCACGCCCTCGACCAAGCCCAGAGCTGCCACGGATCCCCCGGACAGCCCGAGTATGAACATGGGGAGGATGCTGAACACCATCTCGCTCGAGACGTCCGTGAAGAAGCTGACGAAACCCAGCCTGACGACGTTCTGGAACTCCCCTTCCTCCTCTCCCATAGCCACGTCAGACACTGACCATAGCTATATCAACTTCGTATTACATGTGGGTTTTTTACAGACAGATATTCGAGGAAAGGGGGAACGAATGGAGAGAGCGGAGTTAGAGGTTTCTATTTCTCTCTCTTCTCAGGCTCCCTCAGGAAGAGGAGCGCAGCAAGCGCCCCAACTGTCAATGCGCCGATGCCCACCATGAACGTCGTTCTGCTTGAGTATGTCTGATAGAGGTAGCCCCCGAGGATCGTCCCCCCGCTCCAGAGGAGGGGCCTCATCACGTTCAGCACGGCGTTGAACCTCCCCCGATGCTCCTTGGGGGCGTAGTCCATGAAGAGGGCCTGCCAGGCAGGCGTGTTGAAGCTGACGACGACGGCGAAGACCAGCCGGATGAGGAGGACGTCCACGAACCCACGGGAGTTAAGGAAGAAGTAGACGACCACAGGGAACATCAGCACCGTCGGCCGGATGAACCTCACGCGACCTTGACGATCCGAGGCGGAGGCCGCCGGGAGCCTCACAAGAATGTTGATCACTGTCATCACCGTCATGGTCAGCCCCCACTGGGACGACGAGAGCCCCACCTCCTCAGTGGCGTAGGTGACGAAGTAGGGGTCGATGAACGCCCAGGCCAAGACGTACAGCATGTCGACGCCGACGAAGACCCAGAGCTGCCGGGGCAGGACGCTGAACGTGGACCTGAAGTCGCCGAAGAGGTCCCTGATCACAGCCCGTATCCCCTTGACCTCTTCCTCAACGGAGACGAGGGTCTCCTCGAGGAACCTGTACCTCAGGAAGCCGGCGACCATGTACATCGCAACGACGAAGAGGTATCCCCACCTCATGGCGACGATGATGCCATATCTGTCGATGAGGACCCCCATGATGTAGGGCGAGAATAGTCCAAAAAGGGGAGGGACGACGTTCCAGAGGGCGTATGAGAGGGCACGGTTATCCGGATTGGTCGAGTCTGCGAAGAGGGATCCGAACGCGGGCTCCCTGATCCCCGAGAAGATAGCGCCCAGAGCGGCCGCAACGAAGAGGAATTGGTAGCTCGGGGCGATGGCGTTGACCAGCTCGCTTAGCGCCATGAGAAATGTCATCGTGTAGACGATCCTCTTCCTCCCCATGGAGTCCGCCAGGTACCCGCCCACCAGGGCGGGGAGTATCCTGATGATGGAGCCGAAGGCTGAGATGAGCCCGATGTCGACGTAGCTCCCGCCCAGCCCCAGGACGTAGAGAGCGTAGAAGGGCATAACCATCTGCCCCCCCAGGTGCCAGAACCCTGAGCTGACCAGGACCACCCCTAGGTTACCCCTCAGGAATTGGAGACGGCGGGAGATGGACTTCATGGTCGGGAGGTGAATACATCTACGCCCTGAATGAAAAATGCAGCGATAACTTCAGGGACAACTAATCGTTGGGATCATATTCTCGACGTAAGGTCCTGCACCGTATCGAGGATCATCACGGCCTCGAACTCGGAGAACGCAGCCCTAGGCGTCGTGCCTGAGAGGACGCCAGCGAAGGGAACGCCCGCCCTCATGGCGGCCTCGGCGTCGACGACGCTGTCCCCCACGTAGAGAGCGGTTTCATGAGGGACCTTCAGCATGCCGAGGGCCAGATTCAGGCTCTCCGGGTCTGGCTTGAACTCGGAGACGTCCTCGCCTCCCACGATGACCTCGAAGGGCTCAAGGAGCCCGTCGCGCCCCAGCACGTCCTCGATCCTGTACCGGTACTTCGTGGAGACGATGCCCAGCCTCAGCCCCCTGTCCCTGAGGTGCTTAACGGTCTCCGGGACGTAGTCGTAGACGTGCGTGAGGTCGGCCATCACCTCGTCGGCCTTCTCCACGAAGATCCTCATGTACTCCATACCCCGGGCGGAGTGCTCCTCCCCTGCGAGCCTGACCAGCGACTCGGGGAGGGAGTAGCCGACGGTCCTCCTGATCTCGTCCGGGGTCTTCGCTGGAAGGCCCATAACCTGGAGGGCGTGGTTAGCGCACTGCACGATGCCCCTGAAGGAGTCGGCGAGGGTGAAGTCGAAGTCAAAAAGGACAGCCTCGAACGGCGTCATGTTATCCCCTTCTAACCGCTGCCGGGTTCTTAAGTCACTCGAATATCAGAGGACGCTCAAACAGTTCTGGATCATCTGGAGCTGGTCAAGGCTGACAATCGCGGGAAGAGCAACCGCAGGATATACTTCAGGCTGGTATGATGAGAGAAGTGTTGACTGACGATGGTTCTGTGACATTCCACAGCGATACATATGATGAGACATACCACTCAGTCTCTGGAGCAGAAGAAGAGGCTGTGAAGAAGTTCGTCGAGCCTTGCAGGATAACGGAAAGAGCGAAAAAAGGAAAGCTGCGCATCCTTGATGTCTGTTTCGGCCTCGGATATAATTCTATAGCTGCGATCGATGCTGCGAAGGGCGCCAATCCTGATTGTGGCATTGAGATTG
>Ga0209536_100006376_pt1 | contig 18064 bp, 16 predicted proteins | sample DeeMarSeWOR28_12_FD_187461 | JGI IMG/M metagenome (GOLD analysis project Ga0209536, IMG submission 187461) | Marine sediment microbial communities from White Oak River estuary, North Carolina - WOR-2-8_12 (SPAdes) (version 2) | ecosystem: Environmental > Aquatic > Marine > Intertidal zone >... | reverse complement strand
ATGATCTGGTACAAACCGTATTCGATCAGTTCGAGTCCTGGCGCAAACCCAACGAAACCTTGCGTAGATTATGCGCAATTATTTAAGACGCTATATATAGCTTAACACCAGCTGTGATTATGATTTTTAGCGGACATGTCTCGATCAACCTGAACAGATGAGTAGGAGCAGGCTGTAAAATTGTGACCATCTTATTAGTTTTTGACAAGCTGAGTCGCTCATAATCCCCTTTCCCATCGGTCTTGACTAGATCAGTCAGGGTTCCTCAATATTTCTTATTTTTTTCTTGGCATTATCCATTTCCTTTGCAACTAAGGTCATGGGGCTTTCTACGTCTTTGATCTTGCGATAGGCTTCTGTTTTAAATCCTTCATCTAGATCTGCTAACAAGCATGACTAAAGGAAAGTATGCTTAGCATTCAGGTATGATAACGTACTGAATTTATATTATTTATCTCTTATTACATATTTTAGTACAGTTTTGCATCAAGCAATTAGAAAACTTTCGGCAACCAAAATATTTTGTGAGTTTTTGAAAGTATCTCATAAAGACGTTGAAAAATGGAGGTTATCATAATGAAGTCCAATATTTTAACTTTTTTTGCAGTGGCAGGAATAGTTCAGTTTGTGATAAATGTCTGTGGTACTTAATCATTTGTCCATAAGCAGATTAGTGAACTTCAAGATCCAGTTGCGGCAAACAGGGCAGACATTGCCATGCGGAAAAACTCTGATAAAGAGTAAAATGACTAGTTGTGAGTGTTTACTGATATGATTAAAGATGCTGTTGTCAAAATTCAACAGTTGAGAGATATGGCCGAAGGCAAGTTCTTATACGATAAAACCCTAAGTGCTGACGAGGTCCTCTTCGAATTCGAGAGGAGCAAGCTTTACGAAACAGCCAGGGAAGCACTCGACGCTTTTGCCTTAATACTAAAAAGGAGAAAAAAATTGCTGAATTGATGTAGAAGGTCACACCGACAACATTGGGCCTGAAGAATATAACTTCCAATTAGGTTTAATACGTGACAGGGCAGTGATGTCTTATCTGCACCTGCAGCACTGTATACCACCGCGTAATAGAGTGAATAACCTCTCTTATGGTGCTTCTCTGGCCATTGCTGGCAATAACGTCCAAGAAGAGCGTGCCCGAAACCGTAGAGTTTCAATCATCTTAACGACATAGCTCTCTAGAATACTGGTGGAACCTTTACCAGTTTCTCTCTGCCTCGATGAATAGCGTCTACATCGTTTTTGGCTTCAGCCTGGTTTGGTCAGTTACCGCGTTGGAAAGCTGTATCCTGGCTTCAAGGAGACTTGTAAGCGATCTCTCCCTGAGACAACTTCATATGGTAGTCCCAATTTGGGAATCAAATAAAAGACCGCCCTCGCCCTGTCTTCTAGGAGACTTACTCGTACTTCTTCAATGGAGGATCCGTTGAAGTTCAAGGAGTCTTCTACTCTGCTAGACTGTATTCCCGGTAGATCAACTACAAGCCTTGGGGGATTTGTTAAGTGGAAAGCGTCGTAGTCAATAAGAGTTCCGTTGACAAGAATTATAATCAGGAGCTTCTGATCTACTTTTGCAGTTCTAATTGACAGTAGCTTATTGGCTTGGATGGAAGAATCTACTCTGCCGATACGCTGAGACAATGATAGCGGTTTTTTCTGGATGGGATCAAAAGCGGCAACTTTTTCCGTTTCTTTTGTGTATAAGGTCACCCAAATCTCTTCTTTCAAGCGTTTGACCTCGAAAGAGATATCTTTTTTTAATCCTACCTCTACCCAGCTATTAGGTCGCGAGTCTCGAAAGAATACGGTGGTTTTTATGTGGCTAACTATTTCGTTATCAAAAACTCGGCTATACGTTACAGATTGGCTCAAAGTGTTGGACATGTGTATAAATAGTTGTAGCGGATTATCTACCTTGACGGCTCTGTAGGTCATAAACTCAGAGCCTTTAAGCACTATATACCAATTATCATTATGGTAGACCAACCGAACATTCTTAAGAACTTGAGGGGTAGCGGTAGCATTAGGGGCAGACTTGCAAACGGTGGGAACTGCTATAAATAGCAGAAATAGCCATGCTTTCTTCAAGTAAAACTTCTTACGCCTCATGTCTTTACCTTTTCGTGGTTTGGTTGATAAACATTTATTAATATATATATCTTTAGGATTGCAGTAGTCTTAATACTTCATGCCTTAATGCATAGTTTGCCAGATTTCAATCTGGCACAAAATGCTATGGGTGGTCGAGTCAATGCTGTAGAAAAAAGAACCCCCATCGACTGAGGCCAGCAGCTATTAGAGGCAAGCCTCCCTAAATAGAGGCAAGACAAAGTCATATTTTTGCCTATCTGGAAGGAAAGGCTGATAGATACTCCCGACTTTCTCTGATGAATAAGCAGTTCTATGATGTTACCCGTTGCTCATTCTCTAGGTCAATCTGTGAGGCATTAACAGACATCCATTTGTCGCTGCATGCTTTACTGCAGAAGAAATAAATTTCTTCGTCGCAGTAGAGCAACTCAGAGGTTTCATCTAGAGTCAATTATTGTTTACACTGCATACAAAGAAGTCCCACTTTGGAAATACCTCGATTCTCTAAGGGTTCAAAATCAAACAGTTTTCATGCAAGGTCAATGCCAGGAGGAAAAAACCCCCATCAGCCAGTTGTCAAACTGACAATGGCTGCCGCAAGCTTTTGGGGTGAACCCTATGCTCACCCCAAGGATTTATTAGTGCAAACCTGATGCCAAGCAAAAGTCCCCACTGGCCGCTCGGTTAAAACTAGTGGCGGCAACAAGTAGAGAGTAAGTAGGGCATGTCCAGCCCACGGATGCCCTACCTAAAAGGCAACTTAACACATAAGAAAAAGTTACTGCAGTAGTTGGATGCTTAGCATAAATGTAGGGAGAGCGGACTGTGGATTACATCGTGCGTCACGAGGTTGTGCAGAAGATGAGGGTGAGCCCCTCGGAGTCGGCTTGCAGGAGCTGATTTCAACCGCCTAAAGCTGCTGTGGTCAAAAGCCACGGTGGTGGCGTTTAGGAAAAGTCACGGCTAATACCCTGGCAGGTGTGGCTCAGAGAGATGAGCGCGAGCGAACCATCGATGAAGCGTAAAACTCAGTCCGGAAGGTCAAAACTGGGCTCCGATTTAAGGCCCAGAATAATCCACCACTTATTGTCTAAAAGTAGCAGAGGGACAACCTATACCATGATTTCGGCAAACCCCAAATAAACCAGAGGACGCACGCAACGCGCCACGCGGCAGTCTCGATGGCCTATACAGCATAAACAAAAACATTTCATAGAAGCGGCTTGAAATTCATTTGAAAAGCTGTATTCTTTCAAGGTTTTCGTTAGCAATATTGTAAAATTTAGGCCTCGACTCCAATGCTTTTTCGAAATTTCTGATTGCCTCTTTTTTCCTACCTTCAGCCAAAAATACGCAGCCCAAATTATTATAAGCTTGTGCGAGATCGCCTGCATTTTTAAAAGCCAGTAAAGCTTTATCATAATTTTTCAATTTAAAAAGTACCAAAGCGATATTGTTCTGTATACGGTCAGATCCAGAGTCTAATTTTCTAGCATGAAGCAATGACTCATATGCTTCCTTGTATTGACCCGAGAGATAAAAAGATATGCCCAGATTATTATATAATGCTGCATTTTCTGGGTTTACCTGAATTGCAGATCGATAACGAGATATTGCTTTTTCATGCATATTACGATAATCATAGATAACACCAAGAAAGTTGTGTGATTTCCAAAGTTTAAAGTCATATTCGAGAGCTTTCCAAAAATGTCTTTCAGCATAAATGTAATTTTTTGTTTGAAAATAAGCTATGCCAATTTTCTCATGTGCAAGGGCATTACGAGGGTCTTTTGTTAAAATGTTTTTGAATTGTTTAACTGCTTCATCATAAATTTTGCCATATAAGTTAACCAATCCCTTCTTATATTCCAGTCGAAAATTGTCATCTCCACATTTTAAGGCGCGTTCATAATTTATATAGGCTACAGAGAGTCTATCACGTTTCAAATTTAAATCGCCTATCTGCTCGTACTCACTGCATGATATTTCGGGTAAATTTTCACTTTCCAAGAGGTTATCTGAATATGAAGTTTTTTGTTTTTCAAGTAATTCTTTATAGTTCCCTTCAATTTGAAAAGACTCCTTTGTGGAGGCACAGCCAAAAAAAAACAGAGTTGAGGCGATTAGAATTGTAAAACGAAAAAGAAAGGATATTTTCTCGTACATCACTTGCTCCTATAACCTAAAAAATCTTTAAACGTTAACAATGAGTGCTTGGTAGATTCTTATAGCTGCAGGCCCTAAAATCACAACAAACAAAGCCGGAAAAATAAAAAAAACTAAAGGGAAAATCAATTTTACTGGTAACCTCGCAGCTATCTCTTCAGCTCGTTGGTATCTTTTTGTTCTAAAGGTGTCCGAGTAAACCCTTAAACTCTCCGCTATGCTTGTTCCAAACTTATCTGCCTGAATTAATAAAGTTGTGAAACTTCTAACATCATCAAGATCAGATCTCATGGCAAAATCTTCCAAAGCTTGTTTACGTGATTTACCCGCTCTGAGCTCAAGATTAAGGAGTTTAAGTTCGTCACTCAATATTTTGCTGTCTATTCTGATCTCTTCTCCAACGCGGTTTAGTGCGCTATCAAGGCCCATCCCAGCTTCAACACAGACCGCTAGGAGGTCTAAAGCGTTTGGAAATGCGTTAAAAATACTTCTACTTCTTTTGGAAATTATTCTATTTAGTATAACATCCGGTAGTAAAAATCCTGATAAACCAAGCAGTCCGCATAACGCAATTTTAAGCGGTAAAGACAGCACCCCTGGATGTGGCATCATAAAGAATAAAAACACAATGGGAGACAATACTGTGAAAAGAGCTTTGATCCCCCAGAATACAGCAGTGGATTTCTCATGTCGAAATCCTGCCTTTTGAAATTGCGGCCTAAGTTTTGAATGGTCAGAAGATTGCTTCGAAAACATTTTTTTGCCGAGAAATGCAAAAAATTCAATCATTCTAGCCTTACTTCCTCCGTGTGTTTTTGACTGATCCTTTCGTTCCTCAACAATCTCCCCACCTTTCCAAGAGGTTTGAATCTTATGCACCATTTTTTGCTTCTGAGATCGACTACGCAGGTAGTTTGTGACTGAAATAAAACATAGTAGAATAGCAACAAATACACCCAAAGAGACTGTTATAGGAATAATCTGCTCAGTAAATAGCATTTTCAAATCTCCATTTTATACTTTAATATCTATCATTTTTTTCATAACGATTGCACCAATTACCATGAGTACACATGAACAGAAGAGCATTATTTTGCCAATAGGTTCAATCAAAAGTGTATTCATGTAACTAGGATTAATAAAGTATATTGCGATAAACATAAATATTGGTAAAATTAGCAATACTGCGGCGGAAAATTTACCTTCTGCAGAGAGAGTCCTTATCTTACCTCTGAGTTTGAATCTTTCTCTTATAAGATATGCCAACGTATCTAAGATCTCAGTAAGATTGCCACCAGTTTCGCGCTGTATACATACAGATACAACAAAGTATTTTAGTTCGCTGCAATCGACTCTGTTAGCAAAGTGCTTAAGGGCATCTGGTACGCTTACACCAAAGTTGATTTCTGCAATGGTCTCAGCGAACTCTGGCCCGATTGGATCAGGAAATTCATCAGCTACCAGCTTCAGGCCCCCTGAAAACGCATGCCCTGCTTTAAGTGCTCGCGAGATTAACTCAAGAGCATCTGGTAACTGTTCGTAAAACTTATTCATTCTTTTCTTTTTTTTGAACATTAGAAAAAAGAATGGCGACAAAAAAAGAAAAGTGGCGCATAAAACATGGAGGTAAGTACTTTTTATTATAAATGTTAAAAGAACGTACCCCGTTGCACTCAAAACTAATCCAAGTAGAATATAGTATCCCGGAGAATATTTGGCGTTCGCTTTTTGAGTCAACAAATATAACGATCCTATTTTAGGCGTTTTTTCTAGGATTTGATCTAATATAGGAATATTACTCAAAACTTTTTTTTCAATAATGCTTGCTTTTTGTTGACTATAGGTCACTTGTTCTAGTGATGCGAGTCTCTTACGAATTGTAGTTCTATTTGGATATTTTGCGTTTTTATAGGCTAATATCAATAATTCTGTTGTAAACAGAGTCACTAGAAATATGACAATTATTATTTTTAGTAGGTACACCGTTTTACCCCTTTAGATCATTCTTTATTCGAATGGCTGGTTTAATTCAATTCCAGCAATTTTTAATTTTTCCATAAAATTCGGTCTTACTCCGTGAAATTCGAAATAGCCTTCGACTGCGCCCTCACTATCAATTCCTCTTTTTTGGAATGAGAATATTTCTTGTAGAGTTATTACATTGCCCTCCATTCCGGTTATTTCTTGAAAACTCATTATTTTCCTTTTTCCGTCTGCAAGGCGCGCGGTATGAATGATAATATCTATAGCAGAGCTTATGTATCTTCTTATGAACTCTGAGGGGATATCTAAGTTCGCCATTGCCACCATGGTTTCTAATCTCATCAGAGCATCTCTAGGTGAATTTGCATGAATAGTCGTCAGTGATCCGTCGTGACCTGTGTTCATAGCTTGAAGCATATCGAATGATTCTTGCCCCCTTACCTCGCCTAATATAATTCGATCCGGACGCATCCTCAAACTATTTCTAACAAGATCTCTCTGCTTAATTTGTCCTTTACCTTCTATATTCGCTGGCTTAGTCTCTAGCCTTACCACGTGCTCCTGTTTTAGCTGTAACTCAGCTGCATCTTCTATAGTTACAATCCTTTCATCTATTGGTATAAATCGCGAGACCACGTTGAGCAGAGTTGTTTTTCCGCTGCCTGTTCCTCCTGAGATTATAATATTCAGTCTTGCTTTAACTACTGCTTTTAAAATCTCGCCGACTTCAGTTGTCAAGGTGCCATACTCAATTAGATCCTGCAATTCTAAGGGATCAACTGCAAAACGCCGAATAGAGAGCATTGGGCCGTCAATGGCCAAAGGGGGAATAATTGCGTTTACTCTCGAGCCATCTGGAAGCCTGGCATCCACCATCGGAGAAGACTCATCAATTCTTCTTCCAACAGAGGAAACTATCTTATCTATAATTTTCATTAAATGGTCATCATCCTTGAATCTAGCATAGGTAAGTTCCAGTTTTCCACGTTTTTCAAGGTAGATCTGTTTATATGTGTTGACGAGAATGTCCGAAACCTTTGGATCTTGTAGAAAAGGCTCCAAGGGACCAAGTCCAAGTACTTCATCCAAAATCTCAGAAAAAAGCGTTTCTCTTTCCGCGAAATTGAGAGGTATACCATTTTTTTCCTCACTTAAGATTCTCTCAATCAGCCCCCTTATTTCCGCCCTAACGGCGCTATGATCTAGAGTTTCGATAATAGAAAGATCAATGAGATCAAGTAAACGATTATGAATCTTGGTTTTAAGCTCGAAATATTCTTCTGGCATGAATTTCTCGGATTTAATCGGGAAGCTCTCCTCGAGGTTAATTTGCAGATCCACTGTTACCTCCTAAGGTCAAGGATTTGAAAATTCTTTTGCATTAACAAAAAATCTCAACTAAAAAACCTAATACCTTCCTTTTTTTTCCTCACTTCACCTTTCAATATTAAGTCAGCAAGATTTACAAAACTTTCTGTGACACCCGCCTTAGGCGCCGTTTTAAATAACGGTTTTCCTTGGTTTATGGCAGATATTGTTGACCTATAATCATTGGGTATTGTCCAAAATATGTCTTTCTTGATAGCAGCTTTTGCATTTTCTAAAGTGATCTCAGAATTTTTTAAGTATCGATTGATAACTATTTTAATTTGATTTTCCTTAAAGATACCTAAATCATTGAAAGATTTTAAAAGTTTATTAGTATTCGCAAGGCAAGGTAGACTTAAGATTGAAATTAAAAGAACAATATCTGACATTTCTAAAATTTTTAATGAAGTATCATATAAGGATTGCCCTCCATCAACTATTGTGAAATCGAACATTTTTTGCATACAATTTAACATTTGTTGCATTATAACTGGTGTAGCAGCCCCATGGCCGTTCAGCTTAGTTGGAGAAGGTAATACATAAATTCCTGATGGGTGTTTGGTAAGAATATTCATTAAGTAAGTTGCGTCTAGACGATCGATATTTTTAACTATCTCCCCCCAATGATAACCAGGTTGAATCTCCAAAAAGAGTGGTATTTCGCCAAACAATAGGTTCATATCAACCAGGGCAATAGACCCAATGTTTTTTTTCGCCGCTAAGGCAGTGGCCAGATTAACAGCAACTGTAGTTGTCCCCACCCCTCCTTTGCTGCCCAAAATTTGTATGATTTGGCCATTTTTGACCTCGCCTCTTGCTTCTGACTTTTCTCTTCTTCGTCTAAATTTGACTAATGCCTTGGTGAATTCTTCCTTGCTTATCGGATGTTGAAGAAATTCCTTGGCTCCTGCTCTCAATGCTTTTAAAATTATTGCAGGATCTGAGCTGCTAGATGTCAAAAAAATTTCGCCGACTGCATCCTTTTCCATTAGTGAATGGATGAGACTAAATTCCTTATCAGTTTCGCTTCCAAGCTCAAAAATCAAAAGATCAGGCCTACGACTGTCATCGGTTCTTTGGACCTGGAGACCATCTACGGACAGGATAATCTCTTCTAACGCTTTTTTCAGACCTGCTGTTTTTGCTTCTACTTTCACGCTCCAAGCTTTACCTAACATATCGATTCCCTTGTCTCCAGTTAATCAAATTGTATGTGATATTATCATTCAAAAATAATAAGTTATTCTACCAGACCCGGTATGGTTCCCTTTGTACCAACATCAAGGCCTCCTCCTCTACCGTCATACAAACTATCACACTTGATTTCACCAAATATTGTAAACTTTGCGTGAGTTGGAGAAACGGTCGCTCCGTTAACAGCATGTATTTCAACCGTGGCATAAGCAACAGTTAATATCGAAGTGTTGGGATTGGAGCAATCCATTGAATCGTAGACTGGCACTACAGTTCTCCAGATGCGTTTGAATTTTGGATTGCCATCTTGATCAAGAAGAGGAAGAGCGCCTTCAGAATCGGCATCCACCAGACTCAGTTCCTCGTCCGGTGGAGAAATATATAGTTGCTCTGGCGTATCAGGCATAACGCCTCTTTCCATGAACAGACCTTCAAGCTCCGGAAAGGCTGAAGCAACATTACCTCCTATATACTCCAAATAAGATTCTCCTGCTGTTGTAGGTGGGCTTTCGAAAGTTGAGTCTGTCATCCCGTCCAGTATGTCTCGCAGTCTGCTGGCATTAGGAGGATCCATGTCAAACGTATGCCAACCCGCGCAACCGTAGAGGGTACCAGTGGGATAAAATCTAATTGGTGTATTGCAATACTCGTTTTGGAACCGATAATAAGAGATCCCTGCGGGAAGTTCTATTTCTCCTTCAACGGTTGTGCCTTGGCCTGTGAGGGCAGCTGTTGCATCGGCAAAAACGCTGAAATTATCCCGTCCAAATATTATAGCGAAAAAACTAGTTATTGGCCCATTTGCAACATCATCCCTCCGAGCTGCCACTCGCACGGCGTCAGGTTTATTTGTCCCACCAATGAAGCGTGGATCTCGATTCTGATCCCAGGTCCCAATCTCGATCTCATTGAGAGCGATTTCAATATTTTTTCCGCCTGCTTTATTTTTTTGTGCCACATCATTAGCAGCATTTTCTATTTTTGTTCTGTCCGCAACGTCAAGAACATAATTTACTTGCTGTTCATAAGGAAGCTCTGAATAAATTACACCCAACTGCCTTGCGCCTGCCAACGCTGCAGCGTCTGCAACATTCTGAAGCTCGTTTTTTGTTGCCATGACATATCCCACATCCACTGCCATAGCAGCAATTCCGATTAAAACAGTAATTACCACTGCGACTAGTACAGCTGTTGCCCCTGATTGATTATTCCCAGTAAAAATTACTTTATATTTTGTTTTCATTTCTTTTTCTTCCCAATGACAAAAGTTCTTTTATTCATGTTTCATTACAGTCGTAGCTTTAAGCTCAATTGGATCAAAACCAAGATTCGAAAGAACAAAAAAACTGTAACTGTATGTAATCGTGACACTGAGATCATTACCAAAAGTTCCTTGAACACCAGTTATTTGTATATTTGAATCATTTATACTGTTATTAAGGCCGTTAAAGTTTATAAGAAGAGGATTATTGATTCCGGCTTCATCGGGATTATTGCAATAATCCTTGACTATCTGTTTAATTGCTGTTGTATCTTTTTTGGGCACTTCAACAACTATACCTGCGCGTGCTCCTTCCCGGCTAGCATTTGTTAATACTTGCTTGTTGTACAAAAGTATACCGAATTCCACTAGACCGAAAAGTATCAAAACTAAGACGGGTAATATGACTGCAAATTCTACAGCGGAAGCACCTTTCTCCTGTTTGAGCCGTTTTTTCATCACTATCCTCTTTTAATATTACTTTATATTTTCATGTTATTTCACAACAACACCCTCAGCCCCCGTGTCTAGGGAATACTCTGGGGCAACCTTTTCAAAGCTCTTTTCGTATCTTTGCAGGATTTTCTCTGCTGATTTTCCGTCAACTCCGACCACAGGATCAAGGTTCTTACTCGCTTCATGATTTAATATTTGATTACTCTTTGCCTTTGCCACAGATGTTCCCCAATTTGTGGTCAATTCGGATGAACTCGTGGAAGCACAACCTGCGTAGGTAAAGAGACCTAAAATTAGTGTCATTATTACAAGGTATTTATTTCGCATTATTTCCTCCTAGAACTTTATTAGTAATTAGCTTCTTTTTAAAAGCTCATTCTGAGATTGGCAGCACATGACCAAACTTTCCATCAAGTTTCCCTTGTATATCTGCTGTATCTTCTTTCTTCTTCCCCTCCATTTTTCCTAAAAGATAGAACTCCACATCGTTTGGTTCAATGTAGAAATCGGTTGGAACATATTGCTTTTCCAAGTTCAACGGTTTCACTAAATGAGGTGTAACAATGATAATAAGTTCTGTTTCATTCTTCTGAAATTGACGGCTTCTGAACAAAGCACCCAGAATAGGTATATCTCCTAAAATTGGAAACTTTACAACATTGTCCCTCACAGTTTCACTAATAAGACCAGCAATAGCAAAACTCTGTCCATCGCCAAGTTCCACCACTGTTGATGCTGCTCTTTTCCTTAAACCTGGAACCACAAACCCACCAAATCTTACAGCTGTCGAAAAATCAAGTTCTGACACAGAAGGCGCAACGTTAATGCTTATCTTGTTTTCGCTTAATACAGTTGGCGTGAAAAAAAGTTCTGCGCCAAAGCGCTTGTATTCTATAGTTACGACATCTTGGTCTTGGGGGACGGGCACTGGGAACTCCCCTCCTGCTAAAAAACTAGCCGTCTGTCCGCTTAGAGCAAGAAGTGTAGGTTCTGCTAATACCTTTACAAGGCCATCCTCCTTTAAGGCATCAACGAAACCTGTCCAAGTGTTATTGCCATCGATGAAGCGGAAAAGCGCATTTACAGCTGGTGAAACAGAAAGGCCAACAGGCCCTGCAGCTATTGATGCATTAGTTGGTTGTACGACTGTGGTGAGCCCACCGAGCGTGCTAACACCAAAATCACCACCAGTTGTATTGAACGCAAAATTGAATCCCAACCTCTTGCCTAAACTTCTGGACATTTCTGCAACTCTCACCTCTAACATAACTTGGTGCACACCAGCTACCTGAACCAAATTTATAACCTTATTCTTGGGGGCGAATGCCTCTGCTAGGGCCATGGCCTGTGATAGATTTGCCGTGCTAGAGACCTTGCCGGAAAGAGTTATCGAATCATGAGTTGCGATTACTCGGAGTTGAGTTTCATCAGGGAGGATTTCATGGAGCTTTTGTTTCAAGAGGGAAATGTCATATGAGACCTCAAGATCATAGATTGAACGCACCTGCTTGTTTTGCCAAAGCGTGAGGTTGGTAGTCCCTGCTGCCTTACCGGTTATGTAAATCTCGTAAGGCGATATTAACGTAAGATCAGCTACCTCTGGTGCTGCTATTGAAACACGTTTCACCTTATCCGGACTTCTAAGGAGTAAAGACTTTCCCACAACTAATTCTAATTTCTTGGATCCGTAGTCATCTAGAAAATACTCCTGTGCCGCCCAAGATATACTGGAAAAAATAACTAAACTCGTTAATAAAGCTACGACTCCAACTATAAATATGTATACTGTCCTTTTATTTTGTGCATTTACTAGTATCATCATGACTGACACCCTCACCTTAGTAAAATTTTAACTTCTTAACTTCCGATCCTCTAATGACCTCAACGACAGTCCTTTGCTGCGATACTCTGCGCGGTGCAGCAGGCCGGTAAGAAGAAAGCATTCCCTTAACAGTAGCTCCTTTTGTCAATACGGTTTTGTCATCCGTCACATTCCTGAGGGCAAATTGTAGCTTTCCTCGCGCAGCTGCAAGTGCAAGTTTTTCACCTTCCTCAGGTGTAACCTCCAATGTGTAGACATCTACTGGAGCAGGTTCTCCTTTGTCGTTTTCCTCTACCTGAGTGCCAGTCGCCAGTACGAGTACCTTCTCAAGGACGATTTTAGTCATCTCATATTTGTTCTTTCTATCTTCCATTGTCACCAGTACATCAACTCGGTTGCCCGGAAGAATGAAACCAGAAATTCCGATCACCTTATCTCCCTTGACAGCTAGAGCTCTCTTGCCTGGAGTCACGATGGCCGACACACCCCCTGAAGCAACGGTGGTGGGAGCTAGCTTAGATTCTAATATAGGTTCGTTTTTCTTTACCGGAGCGATGAGAACTCTATTCTTTACAGTATCGATATTGGAACAATATCCTTCAGGAAGACTTTCCTTAAGATATGGCGTAGTTTTCACCATCTCGGACTGTAGCTTTGTACCCCAAGTTAAATCAGCACTTGCAACTGCAACTGGGACTGCCTCAGACTTTATTTGAACAACCTCCTTCGGAGCAGTATGTGCCTGCATCCATTTGTACAAAAAACCACTGGCAGTAGCTGCAATTAATAGAGCAAAACCAATTGGCAATATTATTTTCCATTTTTTCATGATAAACCTCCAAACGTTTTTGTTTTATATAAAATAAAAAACATTTAATTCAAAATGATATGTCAACAGTGCAAATAGTGTCCCAACAACTATTGGTATTGCGTAATATAGTTCCGGCTTCTTGTATTCATACTCTGAACTTATTTTAATAATTTTACGGGTTAATATGTAATGTTTTATAGTAAAAACTGTTTTATTGATAAAATACTTCGTATATTTGTAATTTAAGCTAAAAATAAATAGTGCGTAAATACCACCGCAAATTGCGACAAACAATGAAGAAACTACTAACTTTTCGGGCCCTAGAATCGCCCCTACAACTCCCATTAGTTTTGCATCTCCTGCCCCCATCCCTCCCATCACGTAGGGAATTACAAAAATTGCCATTCCTAGAACTAAGCCTATAGCACTAGCAGAAAATCCATATAAGCCCCGGTTTGCGCAATGATAGATGAGTGCGACGGCCATGGCTGGAAACGTCAGCAAGTTTGGGATCTTGTGAACTCGAAGATCAGTAATCGTGGCTATACCCAAGACGATAGTTAAGAATATTACAGAAAAAGTGTCCACAGTAAGGTTCATTCCTAACCCCAGCTCCATGATTATAAAAAGGTAGGGGTGCGCCCTTATCCTATTCCGAGAAGGGCGCACCCAGTTGAACTAACTACGGGGTAGCAGGAGTACCAGCAGAGGTAACAGTGTTTCCGACACCCGTCAATTTGTCGTTTACTGCGTTCCCGAGAATGGTGGCGCCAGCGATCACCACAACAGCGATCAGGGCTACCAGCAGTGCGTATTCAGGCATAGATGCGCCTCTTTCATCCTTGATAAACTTTTTTAATCTTTCCATCTTTTCATCTCCTTATTAGTTTTTGTTAATGTGTTCTATGCAAAACAAATGCCTAGATTGTTATTTCACCCCCTTTCGTTTTGAAATCTTTTGAGTTCGTTGCTTTTGCTTTCCCAGCAGTTTTCTCTTGAGCGCCTTAATAGCATCATGTATGCCAAATCCAGCGATAAATTACTTCGTGTAAAAACAATAACTTGTACGGCGGGAATGCAAAACTTGTCTTGTCAAATTGTCATATTTTGCTAATTGGCCAAGTGCCTATTAGCTAAATGGCTAAATGTGTTAAGCGATTTATTGGATAACTTGCTTTTAAATATTTCGCTTTTTTTCTCCATTACACTGCCTTCTTTATGCCCCTGCAATGCTTTTCACTTAAACAACGAGAGCTAAGCGTGGAGGCAAGGCCTCAACAAGGACCTTGCCTCCTTAGTGCGCCAATCAAAGCGCATTTAACTCCGCTTCTAGTTCTGCTATTGCCTGATCGATGCATGGGTAAACCGAAGCTTGAGCCTCACAGTTTATGATCATATCGTTATCAGGGGCTGGAGGATCGTTGACTACACAACCGTCCATTTTGTCCCTTACATCCTCCTCCAACTTCGACAACATTCCCTGATCAAACTTACCCTTGAGATAGTTATCGATCATGGATATGAGTTTGTTTGTCAGAGCATTTCTGTTGTTTACATTGTCAAAGTCGCTATCATCGAGGTCATTGATAGCGTCAACAGCACAAATAAGTGCCTGGATGAAGGGAGTTACATTGCCCTGGTCTATCGCCAAAATGGCTACATTACTCGGCCGACTGTCAAGCTCGCCGTCGTTAACCACCAGACTAATGATGTATATTCCCTGAATGTCAGGTATGAAGGTCGGATTTACAACTGTCGAATCGCTCAGTTGGACCGTACTACCTTTGGGCTCGTCGGCAAAGTTCCAGCTATAACTTAGTGGATCCAGATTAGCGTCGTAACTACCGCTTCCATCTAGTTGGACGGGTTCTCCAACAAATACCACCCGATTCAATCCAGCATCGGCAACCGGTCTCACATTATCAGAGCTTGCCACGACCTCATCTGGAGCACTTACCAAACCGGAGGGATCACTTACTACCAACTCGATGATATATGTGCCCAGAAGATCTGCAACGAAACTCGGCTTCACTGCAGTCGGATCTGAAAGTGTAGCTTCGCTCCCATTAGGTTTCGTAGTGATCGCCCATGCGTAGGTAATTGGATCGCCGTCAGGATCAAAACTCATGTTTCCATCCAGCTGAACCACAACGCCGGTTCTTTCAATAAATTGATCTGCACCGGCATTTGCCACAGGTGCCGAATTCGAGGTGCTTATAAATATAGTTGAAGGATCACTTGCTGCACCAAGGCTGTCAGTGACCACCAGTTGAACCATGTAGTCACCAGGCAGATCAGCGGTGAAAGAAGCGGTGACAGTTTCAGGATCATTCAGGGCTGCCGCGCTTCCCTCTGGCTTGGAAAGTATCTGCCAGGCATAGGCAAGCGGGTAATTTTCATCTGGATCATAGCTCCCGGTTCCATCCAAAAGCACCAGCTCCCCTGGTTCAACAGTTTCATCCGTCCCTGCATCAGCTACTGGTATGAGATTCGAAAAGCTCACAGAAACCGAATCAGGGGCACTTGAAACCAAGCCGTCATTAACCACAAGCTCGACTAGATAGTCACCTCGAACATCTGCTACAAAAGTGGGCTTGTCGGCAGCCGAGTTCGAAAGGGCAGCCAGGCTTCCGTCAGGTCTGGCGGTGATAACCCAAGCAAAGGTAATGGCATCGCCGTCGGGATCGGTACTTTGACTGCCGTCAAGTTGAACCGTGGTGCCAACATCTGCAATAACTTGATCCTCACCGGCATTTGCCACAGGTGCCGAGTTTGGGGTGCACTTAACCAGTACTTCCGCTGGGTCACTTGCTGCGCCTTGGCTGTCGGTTACCACAAGTTGAATCCTGTAATCGCCAGGCAAATCCACTGTGAAAGAAGCTTTTTCATTAGCGGGATCTGCTAAAGTTGTACTGCTTCCGTCAGGTTTTGCGGTGATGGTCCAACTAAAGGTAATCTCATCACCATCTGGATCGGAGCTTCCCGAACCATCTAAGATGGCCAGACTCCCTTCCTTAACTGTTTGGTTCGTCCCTGCATTTGCTACGGGAGTTTCATTCGCAGACGTGATGGCAGCAGCATTTGAACTTCCATTGCTGCCACCGCCGCCGCATCCGAAAAGAAACGCCATCAGCATTGCTGACAGTAAGAAATATAGAACTTTGTTTTTCATGACTCTCCTCCCAAGACTGCCTCACTCATTTGTGCAGTCCCTCTAAAGTTGTTTATCCTTTTCTCTTTCGGAATATTCCGAAAACCACACTGCTATTCTCTTTCGCAAAAAAAAGGACGCCTGCAACCAACGCACAGTGCGTCCGAACTTTTCTTGACAAAATTGATCTTTTGGTAGAAAATACATCTTAATCCGTAGCTTACTTTTTGCGCGAGGTTGCGGGTTTTTCCTAGCCCAGCTAAGCGTGGCCGCGCTCAGCTGGGTTATTTTTGTCAAAGAAAGATCACTTCGACCATCGATCCCTCATAAAGTTGTTATCTCTCGATTTAGGAAATACGACATTCTCTCTTAATACATTGACAAATTCTATACCAACGCTTGCTGAAGCTTTGGTAATGTGAAAACGTCTCGCTTCACAGTCAAGTTCAACAGGTTCCCATAATCCGGGTAACTTGATAAACAACCTGAAAGGTTGAGCCTGTAATTGTTCAAGTACTCGAAAGCTGTAACCATTAGAATAGACCGTGCATGTACCACCCCTGCTGATGTTTTCGACAAGCACATCATATTCCACAAAATCATATTTATTTCCGACCCTCCAGCGTGCTGGAATAAAAATATCCCTTCTGGTGTGCTCTCTTCTCTCTTGCTTAGCTGAATCAAAGGGTGAATTGCCCTTTTCATAAGAACCGAGAAAGTTATTGAGGATGCGCTCAATCAGCGAAGATAGGCTGCGGCCCTTTTGGTCGGCTACAGCCTGAAGTCTTTCTTTTACAACTTGCTCTATTCTGAAACTGCATACACATGCTTTCTTCTTCTGCCCGCCAGAAACTTTGCCTTGAGAGCGCGTCCTGTTCTTAGTCATTAGTTAGTTCCACCTTTTTGATTATCGTACCACGTTGCAACCATAAGATGAGTAGATCAGACATTAACCCCGTACGAAATTTTAACTGTATACTTTGTAATCTGTTGTATCGTGATGTCATATAAGCCAAATCTGTGCCATTACAATCAACGTAATAATTACAATCACTTAGATTGTAATTGCTAAAAATGGAGGGGAATTTAGTTCTAAAAATGTGAAAAAGTTTTCCACTTTCCTGGGTAGCTTTTTCGTACTCACAACGTAGACAAGAATATTTTGACAAGCACTTAATTTCAAGCTTATGAACCGGAGACGCTTACTCAGCAGCCATGTCTCCATTTAACATCATTCCCACACTTTCGTCGTCCGCTTCTAATCAATCCAGATCTTAATGCGGGAGATTTGGTTTTGGGCACTTTCAAGATTTTGTTCTCCATTTAATCCAGTGAATTATGGCTTTGTGATGCGATATCTAGTTTCCTATTGGTCTGGTTAGATACTTACTAACTTGATCTTTACCCTACCGCTGCAGACCCACGTCGAGAAAAAATGTGTAAGGTCTCTCCAGATGCTATAGCGTACAGGCTCGGACACGATGAACAGTACTTGACCGTACGTGAGATCCTGTCTGAGCAGAGCACGGGAACAGTTGGCATGCTGTCAGATGAGCGGAGCGGTTTTTGGCGGTTTGGTTTTGCAAAATTACGGCTTACTCAAATCAGCTCTCAACTATACCGTTTTAATCTACACGTTATTGGAATCAGGCGAGGTTGCCCAGAGCTCAGTTAGAAGTGGTTGACGGTCCATCCTATCATCATCCTAGGCTGCTTCTTCTTTAGCCTCAATTGCATAGTCACTTTCAA
>Ga0209536_100006375_pt1 | contig 18064 bp, 11 predicted proteins | sample DeeMarSeWOR28_12_FD_187461 | JGI IMG/M metagenome (GOLD analysis project Ga0209536, IMG submission 187461) | Marine sediment microbial communities from White Oak River estuary, North Carolina - WOR-2-8_12 (SPAdes) (version 2) | ecosystem: Environmental > Aquatic > Marine > Intertidal zone >... | reverse complement strand
TGACGTCGATTTTCCCGACCACATGCCATTTGGAATACTCCACCAGGTGTTCAATCCGGTGGATCTCTTTACTCTCGGGGAAGTGCAAGGGTAATAAATCCGTAACCGCAGCAATGGCCGTCAGGATTGCCGCACCGACCACGGTGCTCCCATAAGCCCAGCGGCGCCACCGCACGCCGCCGGTCCCCAGCAACAGGGCCGCAAGCCCACCGAAGAACGACACCAGAAACACACCGGCGACGGCACCGAGGGTGTTGATGACGACTAGAGCCACGACGGCTCCCGTTCCAGCCCCCACGAGGTCCGCGAAGTAGAACTGGTTGACCCGGTCGCCAGCCAACGCGACCAGCCGGCCTATGCAGACCCCCGCGAAGAAAAAGGGGATCCCCACCAGGAGGTAAAGGGCCGCCAGCCCCAGAACGGTCTTCGAGTTTTCGGTGATATCCATGGGATCGAGGTGAAACCGGCTCGCAATCAGGATCACAGCAAGGACCGTGAGGGAGAAGAGCCAGGCGAAATGGCCCAATTGCCCTGCACCAAGATTTTCCTTCTCGAAGCGGCGAGATACGGTCACATAGCTACCCGCGGCACCGAAACCGAGGAGGGCAAGGCTGATGATCAGATAAGCAAAGTGATGCCAGAAGAGTACCGAGAAGATGCGAGTCAAACACACTTCCATGAGCAGAACGGAAAGGGCTAAAAAAAATAGGCTGAGGAGAGAAAAGTTAGAACGGGAATACTGCATGAATCATCCCTGGGGTAGGCATCGCCGAGCCGACCGGGATCAACCGATCCGCCGGATTCCACATCAGGAGATGATACAGTTATCCTTCGCTCGTGTCATGGAGATTCACTTCAGCTTGAACTCGTAAGGGATCTTCATCCAGGCTTTCGTCGGTTCGCCTTCTGCTGTATTGCCGGGTTCGAACTTGCACTTGTAAGACGCTTTCAAGGCGGCCTCGTCCAGTTCGGGATGGCCCTCCACCCCTTCCTCGACCCTGGCTTTGACGACAAGGCCCTTCTCGTCCACGAGCACGAGGACCTTGACCGTACCCTGGGCTCTGGCCTTACGAGCTGACTCGGGATACTCTGGGGATTCGAAGTACACAAGTTTGGGCTTGGTGATGAATGTCTCGCCCGCGGCCTGTTTCTTGGCCTCGCCCTCCGCGGCTTGCTTTTTGTACTCCTCCTCTTGGGCCTTGTTCTCCGCTTCTTTCACCTCTGCTTCCTTGTCCTTGGGTGGTGGAGGTGGCTCCGGATCCGTGGCAGGTGCGGGCATGGATGGTTTTTGTGGCGGCCCCGGGTCCGCTGCGGGCGCGGGTTCGGTCGGTTCTTGCGGCGGGGCCGGGTCCACGGCAGGCGCGGGTTCGGTCGGTTCTTGCGGCGGCGGAGGGGTATCGGCTCCGCCGGTCACCGGCAAAAAGGAACCAACAGCCACAAGCAGCGCGGCAGCCACGAGGATCAATCGGTAGCGAGACATGATATTCCTTTCGGGTTCGCGCAGCCGGGCCAGGCGCCGGCGCAACAAAGAGTTGCCACCGCTACCGGCAGCCACTGACAGCGGCGCCGGAACGAGTGCGAGGCGTACCGAACGGGCCAGGGCACGGGCATAGAGCCTCGAGCCCAAGCCGGTAGCAAGGGCTTCTTCATCACAGGCGTATTCAGCGTTTTCACGTACACGTTTCAGAACGGGATACACGAGGGGATAGAAGAAAAACAGTGACCGACACAACCGTAGCAAGAGGTACCGTAAGGGATCGTGCCGGCGTCGGTGGGTATCTTCATGGGCAAGCACGGCTATCAGCTCGTCGTCCGGCATGGCTTGGATCAGCTTGCGCGGAACGATGATGTGCGGCCGCAATATACCGATGACCGCGGGCATCACCGAATCATCAGTGAATTGGACACACGACAGAGGAATGCCCATCCTCTCCAGGACTCGCTGCATGCGTTGAGCCAATATCGCTGGCAGCTGGTTAAGAGGTCGGCCCTGGAGCCGTTTGGCGTGTGAGAAATCCCTGGCTATCGCTGACACGTGCCAGATCAAGCTCACTTGCCACGCAATGGTCAAGACGACCAGGCTCATGGTGAGGCCAAGATTCCCCCAGCCCCCTCCCAGAATATCCAGCAGACTCAAATTCGACTGCGGCTCGAACAGGGTGTTGACAGCCGTCACGACTGGTGCGGAGCTCAATACCTGAGTTTCGCCCAAAGTTTCGCCAAACCAGTTGATGAAGCTGTCCATGAGGTTCCGGGTGAGAGCTCCAAATATAGCCAGAGGTAAGAACAGTTTTACCAAGGCGAGACTCCACAACCAGTCGTTGAGCCGTGCCGGTGCTCGCCGTAATCCCACTGCGAGCACGAACAACGGCACGATAACCAGGGTGGACTGCCAAAGGTGAAGCATAACACCCGACCAAATACTCCCCAAATAGTGGCTCAAGGCATCCATCAGCGATCTCTTTCTTCGGTCGTGGGGGATGCATTTTCCTGACCATCTTCTCGACGATTATCACGAGAATCCTCCCGATCATCGTCTTGCCCATCGGCGAGATGTTTTTCCAGTTCGCGCAGATCCTCCAAGCTGACCGCATCCATATCGGCCAGACACGACACCAACGACGTCGCCGAACCGTCGAACAGGGTGTCGAGAAAACGGCTGATCTCCTTCTGAATCATGGCAGAAGCTGGTACCCGGGAACGGTAGACCACGGCTTTGCCGTCTTGGCCCACTCTCTCCACGGCACCTTTCGCCTCCAACCGCTCGAATATCTTACGCACGGTGGAGTAGGAGGGTGCATTCGGCAGATCACCGTGGATCTCACGGACCGAAGCCTCACCTCGCTCCCAGAGACGCCGGAGACATTGGATTTCAAAGCGGGATAAATCGGGAAGGGAGTGGCTCAATGTTCTCCTCCCATATTTCTCGCCCCATATTCTCTTTATAGGCAGTGACCGACAGCCAAGATAAAGTGCGACATGTGTCGCAGTTAATATGCGACAATTGTCGCACCATGTCAAGGTCAGCTATCAACAAGCACCTCAAGTACAAGCGGCCGAGGCACATAACCTCGGCCGCCAAATCTACCGCAGCTCGATCTTCTTCGATTTCAAGGAGTTTCAGAACCTCTCGCGATTCCGCTCGGTTTTTTTCCCCGCTCTTTACTCCTGCGGCTCTTACTCATCTCGCTCTGCGAATTCCTCCTCGGTCAGCACCTCGATGGGCTCCAGATCCTTCCGTTGCAGGTTCTGGTTGAGGTTCTCCAAGTTCTCGCCGATCAATTTCCGGAACTCGATGTCGGCATCTTCGATCTCCTGCTGAAGAACTGCCATCTGCCTCAGCTGGCTCTCGCTGGGCTGGCCCATGTAGCCCACGACACCGGCGTAAAGGCGTACCAGCTTCTCGCGGAGTTTGGGATCGCCCGGGATACCCTGCACTTCTTCCGAAATCGCCAGCGTCTTTTTCAGCTGATCGAGTTCGTCACTAAACTCCTCGATTTGCTTGCGAAGCTTGTCGCTCTCCTTCAGACCTTCAGTCCTGTTCTTAGCATCGTCTTGGACCCCCGCGATGGCTTCGACGACATAGGCCAACTTACCAAGCATGTCGTACAGTTGCATGGCTGTCTGTTGCTGCAAAGCACGGTCCTCGGCCGAGTGGGGTGAATCGGGATCGGCTTTGACTTCGAGCGTCCCCTCGTAAGTATCACTGCCTTTGTTGATCTTGAAGGTGTACGTACCTTCCGGGGCCACGGGTCCGAACCGGGAGGCAAAGGAAGTGGACGGATCCAGAACTGGTGACGGTACCACCTTGGGTGGCTTCAACCGCGGCCACCAGGTGACGCGGTTGATGCCTTTCCGCTTGCTACCAGGTAACGTCTTCAACAGATTCCCTTCGGGATCGAAGATCTCCACCCGCATGTCACCGAACATGTGCCGTTTCTTTAAGTAATAAGTGATCTTGGCCGAACGGGACGGGTTGCCCGCCACGAAGTATCCATCACCCGGCGAATGTTGCTTCCAGCGCGGCACGAAGTGGAAGGTTGGGTTCGACTCCATGACATAGACATCAGACGTCATGATTTCCCGAGTGAGCTGTCGCAATGGTGAGAGGTCGTCGATGATGTAGATACCTCGTCCATGGGTTCCCAGGATCAGGGCCGAATCCCGCGGATGGATCACCATGTCCTTGATGGCGACCTTGGGGAAATCCTCTTTGAAATGCGCCCAGTGTTTGCCGTTGTCGAGAGTGATGAAGAGGCCGAATTCGGTACCCAGAAACAAAAGGCTGGGATTGACCAAATCTTCGCGGATCACATGAGCGTAACCTTCGATGTCCTCGGTCATGATCGGATGCCAGGTCCGACCCAAGTCTGTGGTCAAATAAACGTAGCTTTGCTTGTCACCGAAACGATGACCATCGAAGGTTGCGTATGCGGTGAAACGATCGTGGTGGCTGGCTTCGACGCAACTGACCCAAGTGCCGTCGGGGAGGCCTTCGATGCCGCCGGATACTTTTCGCCACGTTTCCCCGTCGTCCTCGCTCACTTGCACGTTTCCGTCATCTGTCCCGACCCACACGATATTCTGATCCAGCGGCGATTCACATATAGTAAAGATGGTGCAGTGGTTTTCCGCAGTGGTGTTGTCGACGGTCAATCCACCCGACTCTTTTTGACGCTGCTTCTGGGGATCGTTCGTGGTCAAGTCGTCTGAGATCCGTTCCCAACTGTCGCCCCGATCGCTGGAACGAAACAAGAACTGGGAACCGACATACAACCGGTGCGGTGGATTCGAGCCGACGACAATGGGTGTATTCCAGTTGAAGCGGTATTCAGGCTCACCCGGACCGGGTTGCGGCTTGATGTCCTTGTTTTCCCCGGTGGACATGCTCTTGCGGCGCACGTTACCGCCTTGCCACTCCCAGTAGACAACATCCGGGTCGTTCGGATCCACCACGACACAAAAGCCGTCCCCACCACCGATGTTTTCCCAGTCTGCGTTCTCGATACCGCCAGGGGAACGGGACGGCGCCAGCCACGAACCGTTGTCCTGCAAGCCACCGTACACGTTGTATGGTTCGGCCATGTCCACACTCACCCGATAAAACTGGGAGATGGGGAGGTTGGTCACGTGCCGCCAGCCGCTACCCCGGCTGTACGTGACGTACACACCCCCATCGTTACCCACGATGATGTGACGCGGATTGTTGGGATTGATCCACATGGCGTGATAATCCACGTGCACCCAACCACCGACCCCCTGGAAGATCTCTCCCCCGTCCTTGCTGACGTGCAGGCCCGTGCTCGGTTTGTAAACACGGTTGTGGTCCACCGGATCGGGGATCAACAAACTGAAGTAGAACGGTCTGCCCTTGACCCGTCGGCTGTCCGATTTTTCGACCCAAGTTTCTCCCAGGTCATCGGAACGGTAAAAAGCCGACTCCTCCGATTCCACGGTGGCATAGATCACACTGGGACGCGAGGGTGCCAGAGCCAGAGCTATCCGGCCCAACTCGCCGTCGGGGAGTCCGTTTCTCAGTTCCCGCCAGGTTTTACCACCGTCCGTACTCTTATGAAGGCCGCTCCCCGGACCACCGGAGGTGAAGAAGTCTGGACTGCGGCGGAACTGCCACATGGCCGCGTAGAGGATGTCCGGCTCCTGGGGGTCCATGGCCAGGTCCGTGCAGCCTGTGTTCTCGTCTACGTAGAGGATTTTATCCCAGGTTTTGCCGCCGTCACTGGTTTTGAACAGACCCCGTTCCTCATTGGCGCTCCAGAGGTGCCCCAATGCCGTGACATAGACCACGTCCGGATCGCGCGGGTCGATGAGAATTTTGCCGATGCGCTCGCTGTCCTCCAGGCCCATCCGCTCCCACGTCTCACCTCCGTTGACCGTCTTGTAGACACCATCACCCACGGAGACACTGTTACGCACCCAGATCTCGCCTGTCCCCACCCAGACCGTGTCCGGATGCGCCTGGTCGATGGTGACCGCGCCGATGGCCTGATTGTGATCGTCGAAAACGGGCTCGAAGGTGATCCCGCCGTCCCTGGATTTCCAAACACCGCCGCTGGCGGCCCCTGCATAGATGATACGCGGATCATCGACCACCACGTCCAGCGCGGCCACCCGGCCGCTCATCACGGCCGGTCCGATGGAGCGGGCGCGGATATCACCGAAGACATAGGGGCCGATCTCGATGCCCTCGTCTGGAGCTTCACCGGATACCGGCTCCTGCGCTACGGCCCAGAGCAGACCAGTGACACCAATCAATACCAAACCGATCAGTACTTGGGTTAACATAATGGCACGCACAAACACACTCCTCGTGACGGACCCTTTCGGATCCTCACCCAATCCGCATGAAACACACCAAAAAACGGATTACTTGCCGGCCGCTGCTTCCTCTACCACCGGCATGGCAAAGATGGTGTCGTCTACCTCCATACCAAATTCGAACGTGTCGAACATGTATTGCTCTGCTGTCTGTCCCCCAGATCTGACCTCGTAGAGGTGCGGGAAAACGACACCGTTGACCTCCTTGAAGTCGCTGTAGTACATGTCGACTTCCCACTCGCTCTCATCTTGAGTGGCCACGTAGGTCATCTTGATGATCAAGAAAAATTCGGTATCCAAGTAAAGGTCAACCTTGACCTCCTGGTGAGTGTCGACCCGCAGGTGAAGAACCTCCGTGCCCTCGACCTCGTCCTTTCCCAGGGACTCGACCCGGTAGCCCTTGTCTTTCCAGTCAACCAACAAACCGTCCATATCGGCGTGAAGGGGAAAGGTTTTCTGCTCGAATTCCGAATCCTTTTGGGGGGCGTTTGATCCCGAAAAGGGATTGATGACCCACACAACCTGGCCGTCATAGGCCTTATCGAACCGAGCACCCTGAACGGTCATGTTGATTCGCATCAGATTGGGGCGCTTCCAAGTGGCATCGAAGGGGATTTCCATACCATCGCCGAGAAATTTGCCGGTTATCCGCATGGTCGAAATAGCGTGTATTTTCTCCAAGCCCCCTCGGGCCTCGATGTGTTTCCCGACCACCTCGTCTACCGTCATCGCACCGACTGTCAACGCATCCGTGACCGTGCAGAGCCCGGCAAAAAGACCTGCGCTTACGAAAAGACTGATTCGCCTCATTTCCCTTTCTCTTTCTCTTTCTCTTTCTTGTCCGCATCCGGTTTCGATTCCTCCGTCGCGGCCTCTTCTACTTTCGGCATGGCAAAAATGGTGGGATCGACTTCTACGCCGAACGCGACGGTTTCGATGAGGATTTCACTGACTGTCTGTCCCCCCATCTGGTTCTCGATGGCGTGGGCCATGACCATGCCATCGACTTCCTTGTAGTCACTGTAAAACGTGTCGTTCTCGAACTCGGAGCCTTCCTCACTACTCGTTGTGCGGATCTTGAGCGACAGGAAGTATTCGGCGTCGAAATAAATATCCATGACCATTTTTTCGTTGGTGTCCAATTTGAGGTGATGGACCTCTGTGCCCTCGACATCATCCGTTCCGATGTATTCGACAGTGTAGCCTTTCTTTTTCCAGTCGATTAAGGGGCCATCCATGTCGGCCTGCAATTTGAAGGCTTTCGCTTGGATGGGTGGCATCTTTTGGGGATCCGTTGATCCCATCATGGGATTGATCATCCATCCATTCTCCCCATCGTACGCCTGGACCATGGTTGCCCCCATGACTTCGGATTCGATGCGGATGTTGTCAGGGCGCGAATGGAGGGTCGTGAACGGAAACTCCATGCCACCAGCCATGAACTTTCCCGTTGTTTTCATGGTCTTGATGGATTGGATTTTTTCCTTGCCGCCTTGGGCTTCGATAGCCTTGGCGATGAGTTCGTCCGCATCCATGGCTAGAACTGGCCCAGAGACAGCCACGATGAGGATTAAGATGATAACATGACTGATTTTCTTCACTTTAGGCCTCCCATTTGGATTTCCCGGAACAATGTGTAGTTATACGATCCTCAGCATCCCAGAGGTTGCAGCCGGGGACAAGAAAATTCCACTGAATATCACTCCCAAATAGCTTTGAAAACGCAAATCAGCTATATAACTTCGTAGGTTCCGGATTCTGTGGGCCCGATATTCGACTCCGAATCGAGGAACAGACATGCCATACGACCCGTCACAGATCGAGCCCAAGTGGCAAAAGTACTGGGAAGGAAAGCAGATATTCAAGGCTGAGGTCGATCGCTCCCGCCCCAAATACTATATCCTCGACATGTTCCCCTACCCCTCGGGCGACGGTCTCCATGTCGGTCACCCCGAAGGTTATACCGCCACTGACATCCTGGCACGCTACAAGCGCACCAAGGGATTCAATGTCCTGCACCCCATGGGGTGGGATGCCTTCGGTTTGCCAGCGGAAAACTATGCGGTCAAAACAGGGACCCATCCACGTGTCACGACGGAAAAGAACATCGCCACCTTCCGGCGGCAGATGAAGATGTTCGGGTTCAGCTACGACTGGGACCGGGAGCTAGCCACTATCCAACCCGATTACTACCGCTGGACGCAGTGGATATTTACACTCCTCTACAAACAGGGGCTGGCATTCGAGGCCGAAGTCCCGGTGAACTGGTGCCCGGCTCTGGGCACAGTCCTGGCCAACGAGGAGGTCGTAGACGGCAAGAGCGAGATCGGCGGCCATCCTGTGGAGCGCAAACCCATGCGCCAGTGGATGCTCAAGATCACCGCTTACGCCGATCGGCTGCTGGAGGACCTGGAGGAGCTGGACTGGCCCGAGGGTATCAAGGAGTTGCAACGCAACTGGATTGGGCGCAGCGAGGGCGCCGACGTGGATTTCTCCCTGGTCGGGCACGACGAAAAGCTCCGCATCTTTACCACCCGTCCCGATACGTTGTTCGGCGCGACCTATATGGTTCTGAGTCCGGAACACCCGTGGGTCGACATGCTGACGACCGACGAACAGCGAGCTGCGGTGGCCGCTTACCGGCAGGAAGCTGCCGGTAAGAGCGACCTGGACCGTCAACTCGCCATGGAAAAAACCGGTGTGTTCACCGGGAGCTTCGCTATCAATCCTGTCAACAAAAAACGCATTCCCATTTGGGTTGCTGATTACGTGATGATGGGCTACGGCACCGGTGCCATCATGGCCGTCCCCGGCCAGGACGAGCGCGACTGGGAATTCGCCGAGAAATTCGACCTGCCGATCATCCGCACTGTCCAACCCCCGGACGATTGGCAGGGGAAAGCGTACACAGGTGAGGGGTCTGCCATCAACAGCGGCTTCCTCGACGGACTCGGCGTCGCGAAGGCTATCGCGACCATCAATGCCTGGCTGGAAGAAAAGAAGTTGGGCCAAGCCACGGTGAATTACAAGCTACGGGACTGGTTGTTCAGCCGGCAACGTTACTGGGGAGAGCCGTTTCCCTTGTTACACTTGGCGGACGGCACCATCCGCTGCCTGGAACCTGACGAGCTGCCGCTGACCCTACCCGAGGTGGAGAACTACAAGCCGGCAGGCACCGGTGAGGGGCCCCTGTCCACCATCACCGACTGGATCAACATCACCGATTCTGTCAGTGGCCAAAAAGCGAAGCGCGAGCACAACACCATGCCCCAATGGGCTGGCAGCTGCTGGTACTACCTGCGGTTCATCGATCCCCACAACGATGCATCTGCTTGGGATCTCGAAAAGGAAAAATACTGGATGCCAGTGGACCTCTACCTGGGAGGCGCCGAACACGCGGTTTTGCACCTCTTGTATGCGCGCTTTTGGCACAAGCTACTCTACGATTTGGACCTGGTCAGCACCAAAGAGCCGTTCCCAAAACTTCGGAACCAAGGCATGATCCTGGGCGAGACCGGCGAGAAAATGAGCAAGAGCCGTGGTAACGTCGTCAACCCGGACGATGTGATTGCCGAGCACGGCGCCGATTCCCTGCGCCTGTTCTTGATGTTCCTGGGACCGTTGGAGAGAGACAAGCCGTGGAGCACCAAGGGTATCGAGGGGGTTCGGCGGTTTCTGGACAGGGTTTGGCGTCTGTATTTCGACGAGAACGATAATCTTCACCCCACCGTGCAAGACGTCACGCCTGACGAGTTCTCCCTCCGCAGTCTGCACCGGACCGTCGATGCCGTAACCCGTATGACCGAGGAGTTGCGCTTCAACACGGCCATCAGTCAGATGATGATGTTCGTGAACGATATGACACCCCGCGAGGTGCGACCGCGTTCCGTCCTTGAGACTTTCGTCCTGCTGCTACACCCCTATGCTCCCCATCTGGCCGAGGAACTGTGGCAGACGCTCGGCCACGAGAGCACTCTGGCCTACGAGCCCTGGCCCGAAGTGGACCCGCAATACCTCACCCAAGAAACCTACACCCTGGTGGTTCAAGTCAACGGCAAGCTGCGCGACCGGTTCGAGGTCCCCGTAGATGTCACGGAGGAAGCCGTCATAGAGCTGGCGTACGGCCGCGAGAAGTTACAGCCTTGGCTGGCGGACAAGACCGTGGTGAAATCGGTCTTCGTGCCGAAAAAGCTGCTCAACTTCGTGGTGAAGTGATTTTTTCGAAGTGCTCTTTGTGGAGTGTTTTCTGCGAACAGATCGAGCGGATGAAGCCCGCTGCCTTGTGCCACGCCTAGTGCAAAAAATCGCTTAGGATTTTTCCATGCACGGCCTGGCGGATCTTTTCGAGCGCAATGTTACGGATCTGCCGCACGCGCTCGCGGGAAAGCCCCATCTCCTGACCGATGGCTTCCAGAGACCAGGGATCATCTTTGTTCAGACCGTAATAATGGGTGAGGATGAGACGTTCTCTGGGAACCAACAGATCCAGAGCCACCGCCACCTCGCGCTCCAGCTCCTCCTGGACATAGGCCTGTTCCGGTGAGATCTCGTCCGGATCGCTGAGAGTCTCGGTCAGGGGGGCATCGTTGTCGTAAAGGTTCTCGTCGATGCTCACCAGCCGTCTACTGGCTGCACGGATTTGTCGCATTTTTCCCAGATCGAGGTCGAGCACTTCGGCGACTTCTTCATCCTTGACGGTACGCTGATATTCTTGCTCCATGTCCAGCACCAACCTGCGCATTTTCTGAGCTTGCTGGGTGCGGTTCACGGGGAGGCGGACCGTGTTGGTCTGCTCGGCGATGGCTTTTTGAATGGCTTGGCGAATCCACCAGACCGCGTACGAGATGAATCGGAACTCCCGCCGCTCGTCGAAGCGATTGGCGGCAGTGATCAAGCCGATGTTCCCCTCGGCGATAAGGTCCATGAAGCTCAAGCCCTTGTTCAAGTAACGCTTGGCGACGCTCACAACGAAGCGCAAGTTGGCATTCACGAGCAGATCGAGCGCTTCCCGGTCACCCTGCCGAATGCGGCGCGCGAGCGCGTACTCCTGGTCTTTCGTCAAGAGCTTCGTCTTGCCGATTGTTCGGAGGTAGTATTGGAGGCTGGGATCCTCGCGGCGATCGCTGTTGTGCTCCACTTCGAACAAATCGTGCTCCTCCCCACCTATACTCAGCCCCCATTTCATCTCAAAATGGGTGCTCATTCCTCATTGTGGTCGGTAGAGGGTCCTGCCATGACCCGTGTCGTTTCCCTCGAGCCATACTCACTCTAGCAAGATCCTTTCCTTTCAATACGATAAGTGGAGCGGGAAGTTCTTTTCTTACGGGAAAATTCACATTCTCGAGGAACCTTTCGACCGGACTTCTCAATTCTCTATTTACCAATGGATTGCGCATGATGCTTTCTGACCGCCTGCCGTCTCCTATGGAAGAAAACGGACTCGAAAACCGCCCGCGGAGGGTATCAACACCAAGCTCTCCTGATCCCCTTTTGCTCACTATCGGCAAAATGCCGCCACAGAATGGGGTTCGATTCAGCCTGGCCCTGCAGGTGGTTTTTCACGATATTAGCCCCATTCCACTCTATGCTGGCTCCCTAGGAGGACGATCTTGCGCCAGCTCCTTCCGCCACGTGCCATTCTCCAGGTCGGGATTGTTTTGGTGACTCTTTCCACAGTGGCCGTGGCCTCAGGTGTCACCCTGGATTTCGGTGATGGTCGGGACATGGACATTTTCTTCATGGTTCAGTTCTGGAACACAACGACCTTCAACGCTAAAAACGATCTCGGGGAAGATGTCCAAGACCGCAACGATTTCTTCATCCGTCGCGGACGCATCGGTGTGAAAGGTCACTTCCGCCCCACAATCCGCTATGTCTTCAATTTCGCCTTCGACGGTGTCGGGATGGACATCTTCAATGGGTCGACGGGAACCGCCCAACTTCCGGAAAACAAACAATTCTTCCTCTGGGACGGGTTTGTTTTATTTGCTCTCGAACCCACTTGGGCCAATCTTACCGTCGGCTACTTCCGCCCGCAGGTGGGTCGTGAAAGCATCACATCGTCATTCGTGGTCAACTCGTATATCAAGGCATTGCCCAATGCTTATCCGCGCCTGCATTTCGCGGGTCGGGGTTCGGGTCGCGAAACAGGTTTGAACCTGGGTGGCGCGTATCGAGGAAACAGTGTGAATCTCAACTACAACCTGGGATTGTTCGACCCGAACAGCGAGAGGATCACTGGCAATGTCGGCGGTGGCCGGTATTGGGCACCCATGTGGGCCGGTCGACTCGCAGTGACTCTCGGTCAAGCCGAACTCGAGGTCTACGAAGTGGGCTACCTGGTCAATTATTTCAGCAAACGCCGGGGTTTGACCCTGGCAATCAATTCGACCTACCAGGGCCAGACCAATGAAACCTTGAATGACAGCACATATGTGGGCGGATTCAAGAACAACTGCATGGTCGGCTGCGATCTCCTCGCCAATTACGATCACTTCAACCTGAGCGCCGAGTACGACCGCATGACCCGACGGTTCACCGACCCCTTCGCCACCGAGCTTCAAGCCGTGGGCGAGCTTCCCGTGGGAGCCACACAATACAGTGACGAAGTCTGGTTCGTCAGAGCCGGCTACAACTTCGTTTTGAACAACGGCAAGGTACTCGAACCGGTTCTGCTCTGGACAAAATTCACTGCGGACGATGCGTCCGTTTATTATTCGGGCGGGGAACAGGAGATATTCTCAGTGGGTTTGAACTGGTACATCGATCGCAATCGCCTCAAGCTCAACCTCCACTACCACTTCCAGTCAGGTCGGCCAATCTCGCTGTACAGTAGCGGATTGGATGCCAGCGGGGATTTCATGGGGTTGGGCTTGCAACTCGTGTTCTAATCACTCAATCTGACTCTTCTGATCTGGCCTATTACCCGGCTCTGCCTTTATCTTCTTGTCGATCACGCCGACCAACCCCAACAGTTGCGCTGGGGCAAGGAGCCTGGTTTGGAAAAGAGTTTGAACATCCTGATGGGGCTGGTTTTCTACCCACGCGGGGGCAGTGCCCAAGTCGTCCGTTACCTTTCACGGGCGCTCATCGCTCTGGGCCATCGGGTCCACCTGGTCACGGGATCATTGCACGACGAGAATCCTCAACACGACGCCCGCGTGTTCTTCGACGACCTACCTCTGACGGTGGTCGACTACAGTGATGCCTGGCGGGGTCACCGCGAAGGCAAGGATCCCATTTCTTCAGCCTGGGCCATCCCGTTTCACCCCAGTTACGAAGACAAGCCCGGCGTGCCGGACCGGGTTTTCTACAAGGTCAACGAAGAGGTTTATCCGGCACTCACCCGCTGTTGGGAGACGCCGTTCCAGAAACTTGGCTCTCACTTCCAGCCGGATATTCTTCATCTGCACCATTTGAACCACATGCACCACGCCGCGATGGCCACCTTTGCGGAGGCAGCCAAGGCCACCCAGCTTCATGGTACGGAATTGAAGATGCTTGAGAACATGGCGGTATTGGAAAATGTTGGTAAGCAGAAACAACGACAGCAATTCTGGCGCGAAATCCTGGAGCAAGCCGCTCGCGGCATGGATCATTTCTTCGCTATCAGCAGTGACGTCCGGCAAAAAGCCTCGGACTTGCTAGCTATTGACGACCGCGCGATCACGACCATTTTCAATGGCGTCGACGTATCTCTCTTCCGCCCCAGAGATTGGTCGGCTGACCAAAAACTGGGTTTTCTGAGTGAGATCCTGGTCAAAAATCCCCAGGGCTGGGACGAGACGAGCGCACCCGGGAGCATTACCTACAGTGAGGCTGACCTCGCCCGGTTCTCGTTCACGCCCGACAAAGGAACCGGCAGGTTGAAGCCGCTGGTTTTGTACGTCGGCCGCTTCCTAGACTTCAAGCGCGTCCCGCTGTTGATCCAGGCCGTTCATGCGGTGAACGGGATGTTCCCCGAAGGCGCCGACGGGCCTCCCTACAACCTGCTCGTATGGGGCGGGATGCCAGGTGAATGGGAAGGCGAGCATCCTTACACTCTCACCCGCCAACTCGGCCTGACCAATGTTTTCTTCAGCGGCTGGCTGCCACATAATGTGCTATCGGAGGGTTTCAATCTTGCCGATCTTTTTGTGGCCCCATCTTACTACGAGCCTTTCGGTCAAGTCTTTCTCGAGGCCATGGCGACCAGGCTTCCCGTCATCGCAACCCGCAGCGGTGGTCCACTCAACTTCGTTGTCGACTCGGGACCTGAGGCCAACGGCTGGTTCTGCGAGGTGGACAAGGTGACATCTCTCGCCAAGAGCATCCATACTGCACTTATTGATCCGCAAGGGCGTGCGCGTCGTGGTAGTAACGCCTTGGCCCTCATCAGGTCCCGGTACGATTGGTTACAGATCGCCAGGCAGTATCTCCAGATCTACTTCCGGCTCGTCACCGAGGCAAGGTGATGTCCCACTCGGTACCTGAACGGGGCGATCATGGCGCGTGACCGTTTCGCACTTGAGCATGCGGCCCGACACGATCCCTTGCGCGTGCGTGTTGCCTTGATCAGTGTGCAACTGTTGTTCGGTGTCCACTACCTGGTCGCCAAGTGGATCGTCAGCGAAATGGAACCGGCCGCTTGGGCTTGTCTACGGGTTTGTTGTTCGTTTGCGGTTCTGGCTCTCTTGGTTCTGCTGGGCCGCCGAACCTTACCGCCGGTCCGGGATACCTTGTATCTCGGTTTCTGCTCCCTGTTCGGCGTCATTCTGAATCAGGCTCTTTTTTTAGAGGGGATCAAGCGCACCACCGTGGGACATGCGGCGCTGATCAACAGCCAAATTCCGACCTTCGCTTTGCTGGCAGCTCTCCTACTGAAGCAGGAGAGTCTGACGGCTCGGAAATTTCTGAGCTTCCTGGCGGGTGTCGCCGGTGTTCTCGTCCTGCTGGAGGCTGATCAACTGAAACTCAGCAGCGAATACCTGCACGGCGACCTGCTGAACTTGGCCAATGCGTGCAGTTACGGCCTGTTCATTGTACTGAGCCGACCAGTGATGGCGCGCCACGACCCATTGGCAGCGACCACTGTCATCTTTCTGTTTGGTTCGGCGGGGATGGTCCTCTATGGCGCGAACGATCTATGGGCGACCGACCTCGGTAGCTTGTCCGATCGGGCCGTGGGCGGAATGGTCTTTGCAGTGCTAGGAGCGACGGTCCTGACGTATTTCCTCAACTACTGGGCCCTGAAGCGCACCCACGCCAGTCATGTGGCACTATATATATTTATGCAACCCGTGGTCGCTGCGGCTTTGGGCATTTGGCTCATGGGCGACGCCATCACCCCGCGCTTCCTGGTAGCCACACTGTTCGTGTTTGTGGCTCTCTTCATGCGCGACACGGCGTTACCGGACCGGCAACTGGCACGGAACCGGTAGCCCAGAAAATATTACTCTTGCTACCTCAGAGGGTTCATCAACGCCCATAGATCCCCATCAAATTCGCTGAGGCCAAGACCAACGGCTTCATGGCTTCGAGCAATTCCGCCTTGGTTGTGTTGTCCGGTAAATCCACCGGCGCCGACAGCGCGTAGAGCTTGAAGAAATACCGGTGCGGTTTTCCCGGTGGCGGACAAGGGCCCCCGTAACCGGTACGTTTCCAGCTGTTGCGGCCATGGCACAAACTCTTCCCGAGTTCGTCTTTCGTGTTCACACCCTCGGGGAGAGAGGTCATTTCCGCTGACAGATTGAAGACAATCCAGTGGTCCCAGGTCCCCACTGGCGCATCGGGATCGTCACATATGAGGGCAAAAGCTTGCGTTTCCGCGGGGGCGCCGGTCCAGGCCAGGGGTGGAGAAAGGTCCTCCCCGTCGCAGGTGTACCTGACAGGTATAGTTTCGCCCTCGGCGAATCCGCTACTGGATAGAATCAGTTTTTCCTCGATCATGGCTTGATTCCCTTCCTTCGCCGAGGCCCTGGCCTGATCCGGTTTCTTGGCCGCCAAGGCAGCTTTGGCATTGGACTCCGGCTGTTTCTGACCAACAGCGTTTGGGACATGCAAGAGGCTGATTGCCACAAAGGACACGAATAGAGTTAGTCGGAAGACATCATTTCCTACCATCTCACCCTCCTTTCCCGATTGAACCCGCTGAGGGATCATAGCAAAAAACCTGACCGGGTGCCGCTTGATCCTGCCCGGGACGTTCCCTATACTCGCACGACGTCCTCGTGCCATTTCAGCACGCTTGCCTTGCGTGCTCACCGGCCCTGCGAATTCTCACACTACGCAAGATCTCGTGATCACGGCGAGACGGTTACGAGATCGTGATGAACAAGAGACGAGGTGTTCATGTTCCTCCAAGCAATCCCTCGCGTTGTCCTCTCACGCGTGACAACTTGCCTAGCTTTGCTTTATCTTGTCACTTCCAGCGCGACTCCCTCATCCGCGGCAAAGCCAGCCTACCATGACGGCAAAGATGTTGCATCCGTCCTCAAAAATCTCGCCAGAACCGGCAAACTCGTCGAAGTGTTGGACCTGGCCGACACGCCGGGTGGCCGCAGCCTCCAGCTCCTGGCCATTGCGCCAACCGACCTCGACAAAGCGCAGAACAAAACGGTTCGCGACCAGAACAAAGCCGCCCATGAAAGTGCGCCCGCTGTTCTGGTGGTTGCCAATCCGTTGGGCGCGACACCCTTGGCCACCGAAGCCGCTCTCCTGCTGGGTCACATGCTGACCGAACCGGGACTGGGAAAACGCGCCTCAAACCTCACCTGGTACATCATCCCCTTGGCCAATCCCGACGGTGCCGCACGCTATTTCAAAGATCCCGTTGATGCCGACGGACACAATGCCACCGCGTACGACGATGACAAAGATGGTGACCTGGACGAGGACGGGCCGGACGATCTGAACGGCGATGGCCTGATCACCACCATGCTCCTGCCCCACCTCGAGGGGGAGTGGATGCTCACGGAGGATGATCCCCCTTTACCCAAGGAAGCCGATCCTGCCAAGGGAGAACAAGGCCGCTACAAGCGTTACAGAGAGGGTTGGGATGACGACGGCGACGGCGTGTTCAACGAGGACGGTGACGGCGGTGTCGTCATCGGCAAGAACTTTCCCCACGCCTTCGAGCACTGGACCACCGACAGCGGCGGGTGGCCGGCCAGCGAACCCGAAACCCGGGCCATTTTACAATTCGCCTTTTCCCATCCGAACATCGCATTGGTGCTGGTCTTCGGCCCCACCAACACTTTGACCAAAGTGCCCGAGTCCGATAAACCGGTGGAAGAAGGTGGCGGTAAATACAAACTGCCCAGCCGGATGGCCGAGCGTATGGGCGTGAAGCCGGAAACCGAGTTCGAGCTGGACAGACTGCTCCAGATGATCAGGGATTTTACCGGCATGTCCAAACTGACCGCTGACGAAGTGCTCGCGTTTCTGGATCTCGGTGCCGCCGTCAATCCCAACCGTCAAGATCTGCCGTGGTGGAACGAGTTGTCGGAACAATACAAGACGTTTCTCACCGAGGCCGGTCTCGACGGACTGCGCGTTGAATCGCTCGGCTCTTTGCCCGGTTCGGTGGAGGAATGGTCTTACTATCAATTCGGTGTGCCCACCTTTGCTGTCGACTTCTGGTCGGTCCCCAAACCGGTGCTGGCCATGACCGAAGGAGGCGAAGGAGATGTGGGAGCCGAAGGAAATGTGGGAGAAGACCAGGGAGACGATGGAAAGTCTGTCCTCACAC
>Ga0209536_100006374_pt1 | contig 18064 bp, 12 predicted proteins | sample DeeMarSeWOR28_12_FD_187461 | JGI IMG/M metagenome (GOLD analysis project Ga0209536, IMG submission 187461) | Marine sediment microbial communities from White Oak River estuary, North Carolina - WOR-2-8_12 (SPAdes) (version 2) | ecosystem: Environmental > Aquatic > Marine > Intertidal zone >... | reverse complement strand
AGTGCATAGCCGCGATAATAGAAAAACGCTTCGTGCGACGATTTTGCTCCGGGCACACCAGTCATGAGCGGCCAGATGTCTTTACCGTCAATTTTCAGAGCAGGCAAAGGCGTGCCTGTCAGCTTTGCGATAGTCGGTAGAATGTCCATCGTCGATGCAGGTTCATTACAAACAATACCAGCGGGAATTTTGCCGGGCATGCGCATAAGAGTCGGCTCCCTCTGGCCGCCATCGAACGTTGTGCCTTTTCCTTCCCGCAACGGCGCGGCCGAACCAGCGTGGTCACCATAACTCAGCCACGGCCCATTGTCCGAACAGAATATCACCAATGTCTTTTCATCGATATCCAGTCGTTTCAACGTCGAAAGAATCTGCCCGACCGACCAGTCGATTTCCATCATGACGTCGCCGTACAGACCACGCTCGGATTTGCCCTTGAATTTGTCGGATACGAACAACGGAACGTGCGCCATCGAATGAGGCACATATAAAAAGAACGGCCAGTCCTTGTTCTTCTCGATGAATCTTACGGCACGTTCGGTGTACCATGTAGTCAGTTGTGTCTGGTCGGGATTGTATTCGATTATCCTTTCACCCTCGACAAGCGGCAGGTCAGGAAAGCTCCTGTTGGTCGGGTGTTTCGGCCACATGTCGTTCGAGTATGGCAGGCCGAAATACTCATCAAATCCGTGACGGGTCGGCAGAAACTTGGTGTGATGTCCCAAGTGCCACTTGCCGTAACAGGCGGTTGTGTAACCGAGCGGCTTGAGTGTTTCGGCGATGGTTTGCTCCTCGTCGCTGATACCGATTTTAGCGTCCGGGCCGATGACATTAGGCAGGCTGACACGCTGCGGATAGCAGCCGGTCATCAGTGCTGCCCGCGATGGCGTACATGATGGTGCAGCAGCGTAAAAATCAGTGAACTTCACACCCTCCGCCGCCATTTGATCAAGGTTGGGCGTCTCGTATCCCTTTGCCCCGAAGACACCGATGTCGGCGTAGCCCACGTCATCACAGAATATAATAACAACGTTCGGTTTGTCCGTAGATTTTCCTCCCAATGCCCGTTGTAAGTCACTCCCACAACCCGGTAATGCCAGTGCCGCCGCCGTAAAACCTGCTGTTCTTAAAAACTCACGCCTGTTCAAATTGTCACTCATAGTAAAATCTCCTGCTTATCAATCCTTCTTTACGGGCCAGGGTTGGACGCCACATCTGGCTGCCCATGATTCATATAGCGTCTTTAACTGCTCAACTTTCTCAATATGCTTCTGTGCAAGGTTTGTCAGTTCCGTCCGGTCGGCCTCAATGTCATACAGCTCCCAATTGCCCGGATGTCTGGAGACAAGTTTCCACTGGCCCCGGCGAACTGCCCGATTGCCCTCATGCTCCCAGTAGATTGCTTCACGTTGAATCGGATTATTCTCGAAGGCCGGCACCAAACTCTTGCCTTCCATTGATGTAATGTTATTGCCCTTATATTCGGATGGATATTCTGCTCCCGCGACGTCCACACAGGTTGCCATGATGTCAATCAGATGGCCGTGCTGACGTCGCAACTCATTATAGGCTTTTATGCGCGTGGGCCAGTGTGCTATCAGAGGCGTACTGATGCCGCCCTCGTGCACCCAATGCTTGTAGAGCCGAAACGGCGTATTACTGGCGTTAGCCCAGGGCTTGCCGTAGGCGATATACGTATCGGCAGGACCCGGCATCACACCATAGCCCGTGCGGACAGGTCGGCCGTCACGCGTGACCTTCGGCTGCATATCGGGCTGCAGAGCGTTTTTATCCATCGGCTTTAGAACGACCGGCTTCGACGGATCGGGTTTAACCTCACCTCTACTGCCGTACTCCTCAGCGCAGCCGCCGTTGTCTGCTAAGAAAAAAATCAGCGTATTCTCGAAGCGACCGGCTCTCTTGAGTTCCGAGACGATGCGCCCAATGCCCTGATCCATACAATCGAGCATCGCGGCATACACTTCCATCCGGCGCGCGAACCACTCTTTGTCTTTGGCCTCGGTCCAGGGCGGCACAACTTTGTCACGGGGTGTCAGCTTCCACTTTTTATCGACTATCCCCATTTCGATCATTCGCTTGTGCCTTTCGGCGCGCAGCGCGTCCCAACCGCCATCGTAGCGTCCTTTATACTTGGCAATATCTTCCGGAAGCGCATGCATCGGCCAATGTGTCGCCGTGTAGGCAACGTACATGAAGAATGGATTGCCTGCCTTGTGCTCTTGAATGTACTTTACGGCGTTGTCGCTGATAGCGTTAGTATAATAGAAATCGTCACCGGGTGGAATCTGTGTGTTGTCACGTGTCAACGAACAAGGATCGTAAAAGCTGCCGGCGCCATGAATGGTCCCGAAGAAACGGTCGAATCCGCGCTGGCGCGGCCAGTTGTGCTTCGGCCCTTCAGGTCCACGATATCTCGTCACGTGCCACTTGCCGGACATATAGGTGCTGTAGCCGGCCAGCTTGAGGACTTCGGCGATGGTTACACAACGGTTGTTAAGATCACCGCGATAACTTTCGTAGCCTTTATCTTCCATCATGTGCCCGACGCCGGCCTGGTGCTGGTAAAGTCCGGTCATCAGCGAAGCCCTTGTCGGACAGCAGCGGGCGGTATTGTAGAACTGGGTGAAGCGAAGCCCACCGGCGGCGAGCCCATCCAGATTCGGCGTGCGAATTTCCCCGCCGTAACAGCCAATGTCCGAATACCCCATATCATCCGCCATTATCAGAACGATATTTGGCCGTTCGTGTTTATCTGCCCTCAACTCGGATGCATTCATGCATCCCGGAACAACCAACGCCGCTGCTCCAAATCCCATAGCTTTGATAAAACCTCGACGAGTGTAACTATGTGCATTCACAATTATTTCCTTAAAATTACAATAGTAGTAACAATTGTTGTATTATTTCATCGAATCCAGCACTGCTTGAAGACGCTCAGCGATGGCAGAGGCGTCCTTGTCTCGCTTGCCGGTACCGATCGGATTAGCTTCAAGCGGATCGGTCTGGACGTCGAAGAATTCTCCCGTATGATAGAGCTTGTATTTCATGTCGCGGACAAAAATCTTCTGGCCCCACTTTCCCTTTTTCATGTTAGGTTCATAGTAGCAGAAAATCCATTCTCTCGGATTGCCTTTTTCACCACGAAGCTGAGGAAGAAAACTTCTGCCGTCAATTTTCATATCCGGCGGCAAATTCGTTCCGGCTGCGCCTGCTAACGTCGGCATAAAATCACTGAAATCCACAAGATCGCCACATACTTTTCCGGCTGGAATCATCCTTTTCCAGTTGGCAATAAGAGGCGCGTGTGTACCGGCGTCGGTCGTCAGGCCTTTACCGCCTTGAATGCTGACATTTCCCAGGCGCGATGTAATTCCCCTCGGCGTTCCGTTGTCGCTGGTGAACAGAATCAGAGTGTTCTCTCGCAGGCCGAGCTGATCCAGTTTCCGTATAATTCGATCGACAATCTTATCCATATATGTAACCATATCGGCAAAGAATTTCTTGTTAGCCTTGTGCTTGCCTTCCCGCCATTCCCTGCTGTCCGGCGTCGGCTCGAAAGGTCCGTGGGTAAGAGCCATCGGATAATAAACGAAAAATGGCCTGCCCTTATGACGTTCTATAAAATCGCTAATGAAATCGCAGAAAATATCCGGGCCATACTTACCTTTGATATTCTTGCGTAACGTGCCGTTCTCGAGCACCGTCGGATCTGAATATCGCGAGCCACGGTCCTTGACCTGCCAGAGGCAATATTCATCGAAGCCGGCCTGTTCGGGAGAGGTGCCGTCACCACCGCCATACAATTGCCACTTACCGGCAACACAGGTCGCGTAGTCCGATTTTTTCATAACGTGAGCAAATGTTTTCTCTTTAGGATCCAGAGAGCCGAAAACAGTATAGTTGCGAGAGTTGTATCTGCCGGTCATAATCTGAACTCGTGAAGGCGTGCAGAGCGGCTGAGAATAGCAGTGCTCGAAACGCATGCCGGTCGCCGCCAGCTCATCGAGTACGGGCGTCTTGTACGATGTGCCCCCATAACATCCCAGGCACTCATAGCCCAAGTCATCAGCCATTATCAGAATTATATTTGGTTTCTTCGGAGCCTGACCATCCCCAAAGCCTTTGGCCTTGAGGCTGCCACCCATCGCCAGAACCGCCGCTCCCAAACCAGTAGCTTTGACGAATTGTCGTCGATTGATTCTTGCCTTCATAGCAGCTTCTTATCCTTTCTTCTCTATACGTTTGACTAACTGGTCCTCGCCCGGTGTCAGATTCGAAAGATGCAGGGCGACTTCCTTTCTTATATCCTGGATAACTTCCGGGTGGTCTTTCGAAATATCGTATTTCTCGGAAGGATCGTAGCCGAGATGATAAAGCAGCGGCGGATCATGCATCTTTTCGGCACCGCTACCATAGGCTGGCCTTGTTATGAAATGAGTTTTATAAGGACCTTTTCGGGCCGCATAAAGCTTCGCTCCGCGATAGTAAAACATCGTCTTTCGCGGGCTTAGCCCGGTTCCGAAAAGAGCAGGTGACAAATCCAAGCCGTCAACCACACGGTCATCCGGCACTTTCGCGCCGGCCAGCGTCAGAATCGTCGTATATACGTCCATAGTTGCTCCGATGTCATTCACAACGCCGGGCTTTATCGTGCCGGGCCACCACATAATACAAGGTTCGCGCATGCCGCCCTCGAACGTGCAGCCTTTGCCGTCACGAAGCAGACCGGCCGAGCCACCGTGCTCGTTGAAAATGAGCCAGGGGCCGTTGTCAGAAGTGAAGACAACAAAAGTGTTCTCGGCCAGTCCTTCTTGCCGCAAGGTCTGGAGTATCTGTCCGACACCCCAGTCTATCTCTTCAACGACGTCGCCATACAGACCTCGTAAGCTCTTATTTCTGAAATTTCTCGAAACGAACAATGGAACATGAGGAAGACTGTTGGCTAAGTAGAGAAAGAAAGGTTTGTCCTTGTTCTTCTTGATGAACTTCACTCCCTCCTCGGTGTAGCGTTTTGTTATCGTGTTCTGGTCGGCGGGGCGTTCTATGATTTCTTCGTTTCGCATCAAGGGGACATTCCAATACTCGATTTTCGGTTCGAGAAATGCCTGCCTGCCTTCACCGCCTACCCTGTCCATATCGTTGCTGTACGGTATGCCGAAATACGAATCGAAGCCATTATTGGTCGGCAAATACTGCGGCAGATGTCCGAGATGCCATTTTCCCACACAGGCTGTAGTGTAACCCTCGGCTTTGAGTGCCTCGGCAATGGTCACTTCGCCTTGCGGCAGACCGGAAGCAGAATCCGGGAACAACACACGCCGCTTATCGCTGCACATGCCGCTGCGAATCGGAAGCCGCCCCGTCAATAATGCCGCCCGGCTCGGTGTGCATACCGAGGCTCCAACGTAAAAGTTCGTCCACTTCTGTCCCTCGGTGGCCATCTGATCCAGATTCGGCGTGCGAATCGTAGGATGGCCGTAACAGCCTAAATCGCCATAGCCAAGATCATCACAGAATATGATAACGAAGCTTGGCTTTTTAGATGCCTGCCCTGAGCCTGCCGAACGGGAAGCTTTGCCGGACTTGAACAAACCTTGATTTGTACAGTCCCCCAGCATAAGGGCGCCGGCACCCAAACCCAGAGCTTTGATAAATTGGCGGCGGTTGATGTTCATTCTCATAAAAGGACTCCTTCACACATTTTTCTTGTATGCCCAAATTGTCACATTAAGCTATAATAGCCCCATAGCAGCAATCTTGCAAGCGTCCAGAAGAGTACATGGTTTGTAAGGAGTTTCTATTATCAGCCAGATTAGAATCGTTCCACTGAATGCCGCCCGGCTCATTGATCAAGCATCTGTCGGGCCAAAAGCCATGAGCCTTGTCCGTCTGGGCCGGCTCGGTCTGAAAGTTCCTCCAGGTTTCTGTATAACTGCTTCCGCATTCAGGGAACATTTAGAGCAAAATAAACTTTTTGCCCGTGTAAAAGTCGCCGTCAATGAACTCGCAAAGACCGAATCACAGGCAAAGGAAAAAATCCTTTCTACTATTAGGCAGGCTATTATTGAGGCACCTTTGGCGGAGTCCCTCAGGCATGAAATAGACGAGCATTATAACAAACTCGCGGCGGACTTTGTTGCGGTCCGATCATCAGGCACCGCCGAGGATTTGCCCGGCCATTCATTCGCCGGCCAGTATGACACTTATCTCGGTATATCCAATTCGAATGATTGTCTCGATGCGGTAAAGAAATGCTGGGCATCGCTGTGGACACTACGAGCCTCTGAGTACCGGGAGAAAAACGGCTTCGACCATCTTACAATAAACATGGCTGTAATTGTCCAGTCGCTTATTGCCGCCGATACTTCTGGCGTCATGTTCACCGTTGATCCTGTTAAAGACAGCCGAAGCAGCATAGTTATCGAGGCCTGCTTCGGACTGGGAGAAACTCTGGTCTCCGGCAAAGTAACGCCTGACAGATTCGTTGTCAGTAAAAACAGGCTTAAACTTCTTTCCAGCACAATTTCACAGAAAAAAGTCGAGCGTATCATTAATCGGAACAGTTTAGTTGAAGAGAAAATCATCCCGGATGAGAGATCGTCCGCTTGCTGCCTGGATAAAAAGCATGTCGTAAAATTGGCAAAAATCGCACGAAAAATAGAGACAGAACTCGACAGTCCGCAGGATATCGAATGGGCGATACACAAAAATAAAATCTTTCTTCTTCAATCCAGACCTATTACCGCACTACCTCCGGAAAAATCCTGGGAGGACCGCCAAATCTGGTGTTGCAATCCGGCCAAAGAAGTCATGCCCGACGTCGCGACACCGATCACCTTGTCGGTCATAGACGCCATGTTGGACGCCCTTTTCAATCCGCTTTTTCATCTGATGTGCATGGATCGCGGGAGCCATCCTCTTTACGGTCTCGTGGCCGGGCGCGTTTATTTCAACGCCAACCCCTGGGGCTCCATACTTAGAAACCTACACGTCACTGAAAAGATCGACCTGATGAAGGGAACGGGGAGCCACAAAGCCCTGCAAAAGGCCCTTGAAGCGTTGCAAAATGCCTCCGACGAAGACCTGCCGGACATGAAATTCAACCGACTAAAATTCTACCTGAAAATTCCGCTGATTCTTATTGACTCACTTGGCCACACCCCCGAAAAAGGCCGGCGAATTCTTGCAAAGGTAGGGGCCGAAAACGAGAAATGGCCTCGCATAAATCCCTCCAGCCTGACCATCCAAGAACTAACAAAATATTGCCGGGAGATTATGAACGATTTCAACGAGTTGCTGAGCCACGTGCTCTACCTGTTCAGTTCGATATCGGCGATCCTGATGCTCGATATGATATGCGATAAATGGTTCCCTGACGGCCGCGCAAAATCGGGAAAACTTCTGGGGGGTATGGGCGGTATGGTCGATGCGACGGCGGGTCTGGATATCTGGCGATTGGCCTCGGCGGCCCATTCAGATAATCACGTCAAAGGTCTCATCCTTTCCGACAACGACTGGAACACGATTGAAGGCAAGCTATCTCAGACGGAATCCGGCAGGGAATTTCTGGACCATTGGAATCAGTTCATGCTCCGACACGGCCACCATTGCCGGGCTGAATTAGAGCTTTATAATAAACGCTGGAGCGAAACGCCGGACTACATCCTCAAGTTCATACGCAGCCATATGACTCAAATGGGCGAGGTTAATCCAGTTCAAAACTTCGAAAGGGCGGCTGAGCAGCGCCGGCAACTGGAAAAGCAGTGCCGCAGGCAACTGAAAAATCCGATCAAGCGATTGATATTCAACCATATTCTTATCCGCGCCCAGACCGGTTCGGTCTTTCGCGAGAACGTCAAGAGCGAAGTCATTAAATTGCTTACGGCAAAAAGAAAGATGCTCCTTGAAATCGGCAAAAGACTCCGTGACAAAGATGTCCTTGAAAATGAGGATGATGTCTTCTTCCTCAGGTATGAAGAGATCGATCCGGTTGTCAACAATAACGCAGGCTTCGATATCCAAAAGGTTGTCAGGACCCGGCGCGCCGAATATGACAAAAACCGTTCGATCACGCCGCCCGACGTCGTCTTCGGAAAATTCGATCCGGACACTTACACCCCTGAAACGGTCGATGAGCAAGCTGAAGTCCTTCAGGGTTTCGGCGTCAGCCCGGGTGTCGCCACAGGCAAAGCGCGAGTGATTCTAAGAGCCGATACGGAAGAACAGCTATTGGCGGGTGAGATCCTGGTCGCACCGTTCACGGACCCGGGCTGGACGCCTTACTTCGTCCCTGCTGCCGCCATCGTCATGGATGAAGGCGGCATTTTTTCACACGGCAGCATCGTCGCGCGGGAGTACGGCCTGCCCGCGGTGGTCAACGTGGGCAATGCAACCAAAATCATTAAGACCGGCCGGAAAATACAAGTTGACGGGAACCTCGGTTTGGTCAAAATACTTCAATAACAAACTATTGTCGACTTACCTGAGCAGCAATTGATGAAAGAATGCCCCCACAAGCCAGACGGTAAAACTCGCACAAAGCACAATCCAGAGCGGAAGCTGTCTGTGAAAACATACAAAAGCCACAAGGAAAAATAAAATGCTCGGTACAATCCCCCACAATGCACCCTTTGCATAATCGGTCATCAAAGCAAAGTTGCCCGGATTGTCGAGATACAACCAGACAAGCACGATCAGCCCTGTCAGCGGCATTACGGCTATAAGTCCCGCTAAGGTAGGCACCTTTCGAGCAACCGTCGCACAGATGCTGATAATGCATACACTAATTAATAGTTTGATTACGAATTTCATGCCTAATTACAGTCCCTTCTCACCAGGTGCTTATTTGAAAAATCGGATGGTAATCGGATAGCGATAATGCCAGCCTCTGTTGGCCTTTACCGCTGCAATCAACACGAAGATTACATCAATAAGGCCAAAGACACACCATACAATCGGTACCAAAAAAGCTCCGATTATACTGGCGAAGCATACGACAGTACCTATCGTGACATAAAGGAGCATCGACAACTGAAAGTTAACAGCCCGCCTTCCCTGTTCGGCAACGAATGGATATTCTTCAGCCTTCAACTGCCATATAATCAATGGCGCCGCCGCGCAGCCGACGGCCGGCAATAGCGGCGACAGACCCGCGAGCCCCGCCAGGTGACAGAACATCGCCCATTTGCGCTCTTGTTTGTCGATTTCTCCGGTTACCCAACTCGTACCTGAGCCGTAAGGTTGTTCAATCGGCTCGACTCTGGAATTATTCGAGCGTTCGTCAGCTTTGGCCATAATCCAGCTCCCTTCAAATGAATCACTGTTTGCATCAACAAGCTTATCCCTGCTCAACCATTAATCTTATCCTGGTATTATCACTTGATGAAACGACAACAAATCGGATAGCGGTAATGTTCTCCATTGTTGGCCTTGATCGCTGCAATCAGCAAACAAACAATATTAAAAATACCGACGGCCATCAACATAGCTATACCTATACAGATAAAGATAAAAGGAATACATATGACCGAGTAAAGTAAAATTGAAATCTGGAAGTTTACCGCCTCCTTGCCATGCTCATCAACGAATGGGTGCTCATCCTTCTTTATCTGCCAAACAATCAGAGGTGCAATGATACTGGAAATTACAACGGGCACGACATAGCCTGCAAGCCCTGCAAGATGACAGAACATCGCCCACATGCGAGCATCTTTGCTGAGTTCTTCGTTAGCTTCCAGCATTATCCAGCTCCCTATAAATTAGTCGTCTCCGTACCAGCAATACCGATCCTATTTTAGACAAAAACCAGCCAAAAATAGCAAGAATAAAGTTTGGTAGATCCGCCCGGGCTCCCTGAACTCATCGGCAACCGCCACGTCTGTGATCCGTTCATTTTCTGTTCTCGCGGCAGAACCTGCCCATCAGTTCCATCGCTTGGTTCATTCGTTCGACTGAGCCGTCCATCTTCGCATAGGCATCAACCAATTCCAGCAATTCCGGGGCCGGCTCGACCGAACCATAGCGGTGCGCAACATTGACAATTGCGGCATCGAGACCGTACTCCATTGCTTTAGCCACATAAGCCCTGCAGACGCCAACCTTTCGCCCCGGCAGGTCGCGGACGCTGTTGCTGACGCCAAGCGAGCAATGCACGCCCTTCATTTTCGGATCGCTTTTAATTTTCCTGATAGTCTCGAACGCCCGATACGTATAGCCCGGTACGTTCGGCTCCATCGGCATATCTATCGCCAGCGGAAAAACGGTCGAATCGAAGAAAATCTCGCCGGGCTCGAAACCATATTCACCGACGGCCTTTTCGAAAATCTCTTTTGCCAGGCCATGAAGCTCCTCGACCGAGTGCGAGCCTCCCGGCCCGGTGGATGCATCCTCGCTGACCAAAAGGCCGATGAACGCGAAATCGAAATCCTTCTTAAGCGGCAGGATTTCATCCATCGTATAGACCTTCACCGAGTTGATGAGCGGCTGTTTAACCTGCTGATCGGTGTCGTACCACCGCTTAAGGCCGGCTATCAATACATCATTATCGCTGCTGTCGATACAAACCGGCACGCCCCGGCCCCACTTGCGAACGAGCTTGACGTATTCTCTCATCATATCAACACTGAACTGCGGATCATCCTCGCCAAAGGCATCCAGATTAACCGCGATATAATCCGCCCCATCGCCTGCTTGCGACTCAATCAAAGCCCTGATATGATTCAACGGCTCACTCGCTTTTGAATACGCATCGGGGCCATGTTCGGCCAACTGCCGCATAACCACCCCGGTTTTGGGGATCGAAGCGTGGACTGACTCACCGATGCTAATTAATGAATTTTTCATGGGAGCCAAAATATCAAATTTCTAAACTTGCTGCTATTCTAAAATTATGGCTGGTCTGCGCAAATATTTGCTGTCTGTTGTCAAAATAGCACATATACCCCGGCTTGAATGGGCTTATAAGAATCGCCCTATAAGACATTCTTTTTTGTGGATAACCTGTTGATAACTTAAATCCCGCCAACCGAACCTCCTTCGAACAGCGAGGACCATGCCGGAAAACGGATATGAGTTTTAACACTCCTGCCGTTACGGCCCGTTTGGAAAACCTGCCAATTTCACCGTAAACTATTTTTAACAAAGACTTTACAAGTACACAGAAAGGTATCACGAAAAATTGTCTTTATTCAACCGATTGCAAGCAAATAATATGCCCGAATTTCCCAATATTCGGAAAGGTTTGGATAAAAATCGAGCCGGTGGTGGATAATTAGTAGAAAAACCCTCGGATTATCCGAGCAAAAGCCTCCCCTGTGAAATAGCCATTTGCCCCTAAAAGCAGCAAATTTTCGCTTCAAAAGACAATTCGAGCTGCTATAAGCTTAAATACATCAAACAGCAAAGGTTTGCTACAGGAATTTAATAATTATCACCAAATTCTGATCCCCACACTTCTTTTCTACAAGTATATAACAGATCCTTCGCAAACTCATCATCTGGATCTATGGCAAGTAACTTGATTGCATACTGCATGGTAGCATCGTAATCGTTCAACCAATAATAGCAGATGGCAATTAAATCGTATAAACGAGCTTTATCATTATAACCAATTCTTTCGGTCTTCAGACCTGCCTCCAATGCTCTTTCGAAGTCCTCAAGCTCGTACCATAGATTTGCGATATTATACATTTCTACCGGTGATGGATCGAGCAATTCCGCTTTAGAAGCCATCTCACGTGCTTCGGAGAGATTCTTGTTTCGGAAAGCTTTTTGTGCATGGATTATAGACGCAAGACAAGTATCGTGACGTTCTTCCAGAAGAATACCCAACGTGTCGCACGTTTCCCCTTTTGACGTACACCACAGCAATATATCTTTGGCGTAATCATTATGAAAGTCGATTTCAATTGCCTGGATTGCATATTGAGCAGCTTTACTGAAGTCCTGTAAATGTAAGTAGCAACATGAAATGGCACCATATAAATCCCCTATATCATTATAGCCCATTCTCCCTGCATTTAAATATGCGTCAAGTGCCTCTTGAAAGAATCCCAGATATTGGTATAGCCGCCCAATGTAATACATTTCTGTTGGAGAAGGTTCCAACTGCCTCGCTTTAGAAAGCATTGTGTAAGCTTCAAAAGAATCTTTCTGTTTGAAGGCTTCCTGTGCAAGGATTATAGATGCAAAACAAGTGTCATGATGTTTTTCCACAAGATCCCTTACTATATTACACGTCTTACCTTCTTCTGTATACAACAGTAATATTTCCTTAGCATAATCATAATCAAAGTTCAGATCGAGAGCCCTCGATGTATAATCGATAGCTGCATCGTAATCACCCATCGAACGACAACAAGCCCCGATGAAAGAATATAAGAATCCTTTCGGTTCATAACCACCCTTATCTGCTTCAAGTAATATATTCAACGCGTCTTGGAACTGTTCCAGTTCGCAATACAAACGCCCGATGTCTAAAAGGTCGCGGAATTTAGGCGATAGGCTCTCGACGCGTTTAATTATTTCTAACGCTTTGTTACGATCACCAGATCTGACTGCTTCTATACCAAAGTATATGAGTGCCGAACAGTTATTGGGATCTCGCATTAGAACACGCTGCCAAATCAATAATGCCCGTTTGTCATAATCGTAGGATAGCAGTTCGCCAAATGTCGTGAGATTGGTTACATTAGGATCTAATTCCACACTTTTTTCAAGACATTGTATCCCTGTGTCTTGATCGCTGCTTCTCCACAATACGTATCCACGTACTCTGTAATAAGGGGCCATGTGTGCACAGCCCAGTTCGTGAGCTTTGTCGAGAAGCTTTCTAGCTTTCTTTACATCGTCATTCACTGTCAGTTCGAGTTCAGCACACCATACATACAAATCACCCACCTTTGACCACCGAGGTTGGCTCTCCATGATTTCGCGTAGAACTTCGTACGCTTCTCGATAGGCCTTTTTCTCATGCAAAACAAAATAATCATCGAAGTTGGGCATCTGAAAAACCCTATGCACTACATAAATAATCAGGAACTACAAGTTTTGGACACATATTCCTGATAGAATCCATCTGTTTCCCGAAAAACTCGCATCTTTACGCCTATCTTCTGTCGCTCAATCAGAGTTGCTGTTCCACATTTTACCCATTTCCCCGGCCCAAGGCAAACATGTTAGGCAATAAAAATCCTCTAATAATACAGAACGTCCGGTCCTCTGGAATCCAGAGTGGAAAAAGTGCCGTCTCAAGGAGATTTTTTGAGAAAAAGCTTGATTTTCGGGATTGAATTTAGTATAATACCAAACTAAATATGGATAGAATACAGAATACAGGACACAGAATACCAAGCAGAAATTGGAAAATCAGGATATCAGGTAAACAAGGTATCAGGATTGAATGTTGAAATCAAAAGTGTTTATTCGTGTGAATTCGTGGTTTCATGGTTATGAGACTATTTGAAAAAACAAAGCCGATGTTAATTTGGGTAAAATGCTGAAAGATTAGCGGCAACAATTGTTTATGGAGATTTTCATGATTTTGGGCGGTTTTTGGCGGTGAAAAACAAAGCCAATTTTAAGGCTATCCGGGATTCGGCCGGGATACCAACCTGATTAGTATTCGATGACAACCAGAGTCCGCGGGGATATTTTAGTGAATGTCAGTTTTTCACCGTCACTGGAAAAATTGGCATTGCCGCCTGCCGGCAGGAGCAATTTCCTGCGTGCCGTGACCGGCCTGGGGAATTCGAGGACTGCGTCGATGGGCTCATCATTGAAATTCTCGATAATCAGGCAATCGTCGCCGATCAGATACAGAGCGACCTTGTTCGGGGCATCGAATTTCATGCCGAACGGCTCTAACATTTTGTCCCTGATTGTCTTGAGCTGCTGCCGGGTCATTTTGAGCAGGCTTCGCGGATTTGAAGCCACCTTCAGGATTGTCAGGTTATCGCTGTCAAGCTCGACGCCGGTGAGTCGCCTGGCAAGTCCGTCCGTTATCAGCACGGGCTTGCCGGCGGCCAGCATCGCTTTAAGTTTGGCGACAAAGTCCGGATCTTTGAGCGCGTGGACCGGGAAAAATGCTGCTTCAGCGTCGGTGTTTATTTCCGCTGTGGGCACAAGCGGCAATCCCATCATCCCGACGAAATCGAAGACGTACTGCTCATCGAAAGCATCGCTGTTGGGCGGTTTGGGCGCTGCAATACCCTTTATGGGTTTGCCCCGCACAAGTTCGGCGAGTTTGAATAAACCGGGTATCTCGGCTCGCAGCTTCTCGACGTTCGCCGGGCCCGTCTGCCGCAGGAGCGAGCCGTAACAGAAAAGCAGCATCTCGCGAGCGTCGGCAAGAACAGTCTGCCGGGCCTGCTCGACGTAGGTATCCTCGGTGGTGCCGTAAGGGTCGAACCAGCCTCCGCCGGTTTTGTCGCCGCCGATTTCGCCGAGCCAGCGCATGATGTAGTAGGCCTCATACTGGACTTTGCCGCCCCAGCGCTTGTCTTCGAAGTTGCGGGTCTCGGTGCCGACCCAGATTTTGTCGTAGTCGGCGGTTTGAAGCAGAACCTCGTAGCCGCGATTGTGGAAATTGTCGTACCACTGGGGATACTTGATGATTATCGTTACATCCGGATTGACCTTTCTCGCCGGGGCAAGAATCCTGTCCCGGCCGACCCGGACCATCAGGTCACAGCGGTAGTCGGCCCAGGACTTGTCGCCACGTGCCTGCTTGCATTCGTCGCACTCACAATCGGTGAAAAGAAAATCGTCGATCATAATCTCATCGAAGATTGACGCTGTGAACTCGAAGATTTCCTGGAGCTGGTTCCGGGTTTCTTCATTCGTGTAACAGGAAATCAGGTTCCACCCGGTCGAAATCTTGCCGACGATGGTTGTTGTAACGCAGCCTGAGACCTCGAAGCCTTCGGCCTGGAATTTCGCTTTGGCGTTCTCGAGCACTTTCCACTCGGCGGTATAGTTGCTCCTGAATGTCTCGATAAAGACGTGTGTGACGCCGGTCTTTTTGCACCAGGCGATTGCGTCGTTTATGCCCTGCTCGCCTGACAGATGGTCGCGCACGTTCTGGGCAGTGAATAACGTTGATATTTTAAGGAGCATCTTGTTTTTGTTGGCCAAATCCCACAAAGACTGAGCGTCAGACCATGAAGCGATTAATAGAACAAACAATACACTCAAAAAAAGAAGCTGCGAATATTTTGATTTCATTGTTGTTTCTCTCCTGTAATCGTTGTGCGTTTTACTTCAACCTTTTTGACAGCAAGTTCCATCTTTTCGCCGAGCACAGCGATTCGAAAATCCGCGTCGTTGCAGCGATTCATAAAGCGGCACTGTGTCAACGTGAACTCGGCCGTCTTCCACTGACCTGTGCTCTTGATGGTGACATTCCCGACTTTACGAAAAGCGCCTTCGAGAGGGCCTTTAGTCGGATCGGTATTGTCATATTCTATACAGAAATCCGTACATCCCTCATCGCAGTATGTGACAGTGATGGCGACGGTTTGGTTGAACAGGCCGAAGGCGAAGGCCCCGTCCGCGTCGAAGTAAAGGTATCGGCTGGAATTAGGACTTGCCGTCGAGACGACCGCATCGCCGCCGGGGAGCGTAACTTTCTTCCAGGCGCCGTCGCCTCCGCTCGGGCGAATATCAAGGCCCTCAGCTTTGCCAGGCGTCCATTTGACGCTTTCGGCGTCGGCATAGCCGGAAGCAATCTTAAGAACCGTCCTGGCCCTCCACATATCGGTGAAAAGTCTTGTCAGCACGATATAGCTTCTGCCGTACTCGCGGGAGTGGGCGATGTCGGTGCCCTCGTGCCACTCGTTCCATGTTTCCACGTGCACTATCCACGGGCGGCTTTCGGCGCGCAGGGCGAGCAGTTGCAGCCAGCGGTCGATATACGTTTTTCCATCTCGGCGCTCTACAATCAAAGGCTGCCTGCCCGGCACGGCACTGTGGTCATATCCGGGGCCGAGAGCGGCGGTCTCTCTGAATATCAGCGGCCCGCTGACCGCGCCGCCCCAGGAATATATCGCATCGGCCCGGCCCTTCCAGCCGGACGATTTGACAAGAAACGGCTCGACGCTGAAATCGGTTCTGAATCTTCGCTTTACGTAGTCGAACTGTGTCGAGTCCTGTGCTTTGGCGAAAGCTGAGGCATAGAAGAAGATAATCGGTCTACCGTCGATTCGCGCCCACTTTGCCGGCGGAATGAGGCTGTAAAAGTCACGAATTGCCACATAAAACCATTCCTTGCCGAAGTCTTTCGACAAATCGACATGGTAGCTTCTGCCGTCTTTGTTGAAGCTGTTATATTTGAGTATCGAAGTGTCGTAGAAAAGGCCGATGGCCGGCGGCTTTTGACCCTCGGCCTGCAGCATGCTATGGGCCTCGACCAAAGGCGGCAGGCCGGCAAAACTCCAACCATCGTATTTTCCCGGCACGCCCCAATACACGGGCATGAGAAAATCGATGCCTGCGTCCATCATATCGACGAACTGCTGCTTATGCCAGCCGGGTCGCATATAGCTGATTGTCTCCATGTCGGCTGGATGAGTGGTAAGTGCATCCGTCCCGTCACCATCAATGATATGACTGCCAGTGTCGATGTCGTACCAGTAGAAATAGGTCGTCCCGACAATGGGCTGATCCCGCTTGAACGAATCGACTTGCTTATGATCCGCCTGCTGCAGGGGGAAAAATTCGCCGGGCGGTTTCTCCGGTAGCACATCCTCTGCAACAGCTATCGCACAGCAAAGATACAAAATCAGCGTTAATCGAAAGTTACTACTACTGTGGAGCACAACTAATCCTTTCTGAAAGCTTCAATCTTTCCTTTGAAAGCCCGGCAGGCTGCCGCCGGGTCACTCGCATGTGTTACGGCAGAGCAAACAGCGATGCTCCTAGCGCCGGCGCTCAGCACATGCTCGACATTATCCGGCGTTATCCCCCCGATTGCGACATGGGCGATGCCGGTACCGGCAAGCTCCTGTGTCGCATCGGTGACATATTCCAAACCGACGGCTTCCACTCCAGGCTTTGTCGGTGTGACAAAAACCGGCCCTAAACCTACGTATGTGAGGCCTTCGGCGCAGGCGGCACGCAGTTGTTTGGGCGAATGGGTACTCTTGCCTATAATCAAGGGAGCCGTTTGGAGCTTGCGGGCCTGTTCAACCGGTAGGTCGTTCTGGCCGAGATGCACGCCGTCGGCACCGCAAGCCACGACAATGTCAGTCCGGTCGTTAATGATACTGACGATACCGGCGTCTTCGCAAATCTTGACGAACTCTACGGCAAGAGCGAAAAGCCTGTCATCTTCAATATCCTTGGCCCGTAGCTGGATACAATCGGCACCGCCGGCAATACACTTGTGGGTCAGTGAAATGACTTCGGTCGGCAGGTTGCTCGTGATTACGATATACAGCCTGACGCTTTTGAATTTTGCGGAAGTGTCGCTGAATATGACGATGTCTTTTTCGAGTGTATACGCCTCGAAACGTAGCTTTTCGATAGCTGCGGCGAGAGGCTCGTTATCAATCCGGATTAACTCGGCCAGCGCCCGCAGGGCCTCGGTCAGACGTTTGCAGCCGGCAGTGAAGCAATCATTGAGATCGCCGCGGGTGAGCTGCTTTTCTATCGTCATGCCGGCGCCGACGTCGCCGAGCGAGTCTCTGCCGGCTATGAGCCGGCCGGTGTCGAGCTTACTGATGGATGCCGAGAGTTCGTGCCGGAGTTTTTTTGCTCTTTCGGTCAGCGGTCCGGAGTTCAAAACGAACCGGCAGTACTCCTCTACCACTCGGCATGCCTCGCGAGCACGGTTGAAATTGGCGTCGATGATTCTATAAGCAGAACGTTCCATAGCGAACGTGATTATATGAGTGGATAATGGCTTTGAATAGCTAAAATCGTATAAAAGAAAAAAGGCTGAAGCCAAAAAACTCCAGCCTTTGTGAGACAGCTTATCATTTAGAATATGAACTGCAAACTTATAAAAAATCTACTGTCTCACCAAAACCAAGACATATTTAGAAGA
>Ga0209536_100006371_pt1 | contig 18072 bp, 13 predicted proteins | sample DeeMarSeWOR28_12_FD_187461 | JGI IMG/M metagenome (GOLD analysis project Ga0209536, IMG submission 187461) | Marine sediment microbial communities from White Oak River estuary, North Carolina - WOR-2-8_12 (SPAdes) (version 2) | ecosystem: Environmental > Aquatic > Marine > Intertidal zone >... | reverse complement strand
GTGCCGAATTGCTCGGCATGGGCCCCGTTCTTGAGAGCCTCTAACGGCAGTGCTATTTGAGGCGGATCGTTCCTACCCGGCTCTCTTTGTAGCCTATGCGAATAGCCTTGGCCTGCAGCATTGCGATGCCCTCCAGTTCAATGGGCTTGGAGTAGAGCTGCCATGCGCCATTCTTGCTGACGCGATAGCCAATTGAGGCGCCTTCGGTAGCGCATCGAATGATCACTTCCTTGGCCTCTATTTGGATCGTTGGGACAGCCGTCACTGGCTGCCTGCCGCCGGGCCACATCCGCTCGCTCAGCTCTTCTTCGGGCGTGCCGCCCAGGTCGCCTGTCTGCTCGCTCCATCTCTCCAGTTGGGTTCTCATCTTCGCAATCCTCTCGGAGTGCTCCGGAGCATCGATCAGATTATTGATCTCATGCGGATCGTTGAGCGTGTCGTAGAATTCCTCGTTGGGCTTAGTCTTTTGAAAGAAGAGCTGCTGCGGACCGTGCAAGGCGCCCTGCTCGTTCAAGCGCCGCCACTCCTGCATGATCGGCATCTTATCCCGATACGGTATTGGTTGAGCGTACGCTTTTTCCGGCATGAAGTTACGTATGTACTTGTAACGCTTGTCACGGATGCATCTGACGTGGTCGTAGCTGTCCTTGTCCATCCGCTCGCGGCCGGCGACGATGAATTTCCTTGGCTCGCGCTTCTGGCTGCCCAGGAAAGGACGGCCTTGCATATAGGACGGCACTTCCACAGACGCCAGGCTCATAACCGTCGGACCAAGATCCACCAGACTTATCAGATCATCACGGACAGTGTTCGGCTCGATCCCGCCGGGCCAGCGGATAATCAAGGGAACATGGATCCCGGAATCGTAACACCAGCGTTTGCATCTTGGAAGCCCCCTGCCGTGATCGGACCAGAAAAAGACTATCGTGCTGTCGCTGAGCCCGTCGGCCTCCAGCCTCTGGAGAATCTCACCGGCCTGCTTGTCCATTTTGGTGACATTGTCGTAATATCGCGCGAGGTTCCGCCGGACGATGGGCGTGTCAGGATAAAAGGGCGGCACGGCAACTTTAGCCGGATCATGGATAATCTCTTCGTTCTCCTTGGGCCAGTTTCTTGACTCATGGCTTACAGTAAGATTAATCACGCTAAAGAACGGCATGTTTCCGGGGCGGTCGCGCCAGTCGCGCCCCTTGTCCCACGCGGTGAAAGGGGCCTTGAACTGATAATCCGTTTTGGTGTGATTCGTACAAAAGTAGCCGGCCGCGCGCAGATACTCGCTGAAACACTTAACATGGGGCGGCGGAACCGTTTCGTACCCTCTCAAGCTCGTCCGCATGTGCATGGAGCCTATCGTACTCGGATACATGCCGGTGACAATCGAGGACCTCGTGGGCGCGCACACAGGATACGGCACAAAGGCATTTGTATACCTGCGACCCTCCGCTGCCAATCTGTCGAGATTGGGCGTATCGGCGTAATCGTCGCCATAGCATCCCAGATCGGGGCTCGTATCCTCACAGCTTATCCAGAGAATGTTCGGCCGGCGCCGCCTTTCATTACGCTCCGTCTGCTCAGCGTACGAACCGGATGACACGAGACAGGATAAGGCCAAGTAAGCCGATGAGGTCTTGAGAAAGTGACGTCGATTCATTTCGAATTTAGTCCTGCTTGCCCCAGCAAAGCCGAGCCACCCTACGCGGTGACAGAAGATTGGGTAACTACCACTTGTCGCGCCACATATCTATGGTCATCTCTTCGGCCTCGACGTAAGCGGAATGCCAGTCGAGGAACAGAACGTTGCAGCCTTTACGGTGGCGCTGGCGGGCTATTCGCCGCCCGTCGTTTATGTGGTGGCTTTCCGACATGGGCAGATGCGTGCGGATGAATATGTCACAGCGTATGATCTCACGGCTGGTCTCGCTCTCGATGATCGGACGCCAATCGCCGTCTTCGTTGTCGGCCAGATATATCGTCTGGGCGGGCTTTCTGAACACCGAAAGCTTGGTCGGCTCTCCAACGCTTGTTCCAGACTCGTCGTTTCTGCCCGAGAAAGTCCAGTCGTTCATGACGTAACAGACAGTCTGCAGTTTGTTGGGGACACCATACAGGCCGCTGCCGGTGCTGGGGAAGCTGTTGCAGCGATATATCTTGACGCTCTTGTAGTCGCCCGTGTTGTGCTTTTGGCCAACGTACGGCAGAAACTGCATGAACCATATGGGATTGCTCCCGGTCGAGCCGCGAGGGATGAACCGGTCGTAGTCGTGGGCATATAGCTCGGCGGCCAGGCCGATCTGTTTGAGATTGCTCAAACAGGTCGTCGCTTCTGCCTGCCTCTTGACCCTCTGCAGCGCCGGCATCAATATCGCCAACAACAAAGCAATGATGGCAATCACTACCAAAAGCTCAATCAATGTGAATCCTCTTCGCTCGTTCATAGCGACTCTCCTGTTCCTGAGGTTGGCAGAGTTGTAAATCAAGCAAGAAATGCGCGGCTTCGAGGCCAAAGATCAAGGGAACCATCCCAAGCTCGACTCATACTCCAATATTCTCTCACCTGCAATTATACCGATGTCGAACAATCCTTGTCAAGTGAAATTAGCCAGCCGAAAACGCTTGTGACAACCGCCGGACATATCTACAATGTATAGTGTTCACGATTGAAATTTCGGGCCTTTGCGCGGGTAAGTGACTTTTCAATAACAGCCCATGGTCTTACTCGCGGGAATTTACTACCCTGAAGGGTATGAGCGGGCAACATTGGATTGACAGGATTAATTCACGAGAAACCTGTGAAAATGGACCGCAGACAATTTCTCTCGCTTTGTGCAGCGGCATGGCTTCGAGCAGCCCGGGCGAACCCGGCCATCGCAGCGGTCGATATGCAGGAAGTCCCTGATTTCGATATTGCCTTCATAACCGACGTTCATATCGAGCGAGGCCAGATTGCCGTCTCCAAGTTTTCGGAGACCATCTCTGAGATCAACTCTCGTAGGCCCGCTTTCGTGTGGGACATGGGTGATATGAGCCTCTATCCGAGCTCCGGCAAGGTCTATCTCGATTGTGTCAGAAAACTGCGCATGCCGCTTTATGCCTGTCCTGGCAATCACGACATTGCGCTGGACGACACAAATCCGCGAAGGCTCTTCAACGATTGCTTCGGCCGCGCATATTATTCTTTCGACTTCGGCGCGGTACACTTCGTCACTCTCGACGGCAACACTGTCGTACAGCGCCAGGGCAGGAACACAATAGACGCATGTCTCGATCAGCGTCAAATGGCATGGCTCAAAGCAGACCTTGAAGCTGTGCCGAAACAGATGCCTATCATTTGCGGCGTCCACATTCCGATTGTCTCAACCTATATCAAGCGCAGAGGAGGCGGCACCTTTCCCAAAGACTTCCCGATCGCCCCGCAGTTCAACGAATTGCGCGCCGAAGAGCTTGTCGATCTGCTTGCCCAATACAATGTGAAACTCGTCCTTCAGGGTCACGCCCATGAGAACGAGCGCACCACTGTCCGGGGCATCGAGTTTGTGTCCAGCATCTCCGTCTGCGGTTCCTGGTGGCACTCAGGCCAGGGATTCGAAAGCGGCGTCGACAACGTGCCGCGAGGCTATCGCGTTATAGAAGTCAGAGAAGGTCACATAAGCCATCGATATGTTTCGAGCTGCGAGTCGAAGGTCGACCGGCAGGGCGAATTCGTGGGGCTAGACAATCCGATCAAGGCCTCGGAAAGCACCCAAATCGTTTTCAATTGCTACGATGCACCCAACGGATCAACCGCACAGGTTCGCATTGACTCACGCCCGTGGATACCGATGGAACAGTACGTTGAACCCGGTGGCTATGTCAATATGCAGATGCCCCATCACTTCGGTCTCAGCATCGATACCATGGAACTCAAAGCCGGTAAACACCGTATTATCGCTAAGGTTACCTGGCCCGACGGAACCATCGTGACAGAATCCACCAATTTTGCCGTCACCAACTAGGAGACATTTATATGAACAGTGGCAACAAGAACAGATCGACTCACTCAAACGTTTCACGGCGAGGTTTCATGCGCGGCGCGGCCGGCGCTGTGGCCGGATTTTGGGCAGTGCCTCGCCATGTTCTGGGAGGCAGCAGATACACACCACCGAGCGAAAAACTCAACATTGCAGTCATCGGCACCGGTGGGCAAGGTCTGCACAATATGAGGGCACTTTTCGGACACGCAGATGCCCAGATCATGGCGATCTGCGACGTCAACGAAGAATCCGACTACAGCCGGTTCTACTACGGCGGTACGGCCGGCAGAGGACCCGCTCTGCAGTTAATCGAGAGGCACTATGCCGACCGCAAGGCAATCGGCCAGTACAAAGGCTGCGCCTCTTACGTTGATTTTCGCAAAATGCTCGAAAAAGAAAAAGCCATAGACGCTGTGCTCGTAGCGACACCTGATCACATTCACGCGGTCGCTACCATGGCGGCGATCAAAAACGGCAAGCACGTGTATTGCGAGAAGCCTCTGACGCACTCGGTATACGAGGCCCGCAAGATCACCCAGGCGGCTCGCGAGGCCAAGGTCGCCACTCAAATGGGCAACCACGGACATAGCGGCGAAGGCATTCGCCTCACTGTCGAATGGATACGCGACGGTGCGATCGGCGATGTCAGAGAGGTGCATTCGTGGAGCCACACAGGCGGCGGCTGGGCCGAGGGCAGGACAAGCAGGCCTAAAGAAACGCCCCCCGTGCCGTCGGGACTCGACTGGAACCTGTGGCTGGGACCGGCCAAGTACAGAACCTATCACATCGCCTATGCGCCGTACAATTGGCGCGGCTGGTGGGATTTCGGAACCGGGGCACATGGTGACATGGCATGTCACAACATGGATCCGGCCTTCTGGGCGCTCGAACTGGGTCACCCGCTCACCGTTGAAGCCACATCTTCCGGCATAAACCCTGAGACCACGCCGCTCACCTCGACGCTCACGTATCAATTCGGCCCTCGCAGGAACATGCCACCGGTCAAGGTCATCTGGTACGGGGGCGGACTCATGCCACCGCGGCCGGAAGAGTTGGAACCCGGCCGGCAACTGACCGGAGGCGGCAACGGCATACTCTTCGTCGGAGACAAGGGTAAGATCATGTGTCCCGGCTGGGGCGGAAATCCCAGAATCATCCCCGAGGCCAAGATGAAGGCCTACAAGACGCCAGCCAAGACACTTGCCAGGTCCAACGGCCACCACAGGGACTGGATCGACGCCTGCAAGACAGGCAATCCGTCAAGCTCGAACTTCGACTATTCCGGTCCGATGACCGAGGTCATTCTGCTAGGCAACGTCGCTCTGCGCACGGGTAAGAAACTCATCTGGGACGGGCCGAACATGAAGGCGACCAATGCCCCCGAGGCCGACAAGTACATCCGACCCGAGTATCATAACGGCTGGACACTATAGCCGGCCGGTCTTGGACGTGTGGGCAAATCCGTTGCAGCACAAGCTAGACAACAAGAGCAACACTCAGTCCGCAATCAAGTCGCGATTCAAATATCCGCCTCTACGGACTCATTGGCCGGGACGTCTATCGTCTTTGTTCTGCCGTTGAATTTGATCTTCAGGCGAAAGTCGCCATCGCTCAGCGCTGTCACGCGGCGTATCTGTCGCGCATCGGGTTGCCGAGAAAGAAGAGATACGGTTTTTCCTCCAAACCAGAATTTCTCGACGCCCACCCGCTTTGACGACCTTATGTCCCAGGTAACAACATTGGCCACGGCATCGGCCTTTATTCCAATAACGTATTCGATCAGAAATTCTATCGGACCGATCCCCGTCCAGCCGACGAAGTCGCCCCTGGAGGGCTTTCCTCGACTGACGCTCTGGGGAGCATAGTTCTCCCACAAAGTTCCCGTCTGCTTGTAAACCTCTACGACGTTGTGAAGATGGTTCATCGCAATCTCCCGCGCCAGTTCATCATAGCCGTAGTTTTCCAGACCCCGGACAACCATCTTTTCCGTCGGCGCCCAGACGGCTCCGTTCCAGTAGCCGCCGTCGGGATTGAAGCCACCCTCGTCCGCTGCGAGAGTCGGGACGCGGTGCAACGTGGCGAAAGTCGCGGAATTCTTTAGCTCTGCAGCCAGGACCTCAGCCTGTGACGGCGCCGCCACCTTTGCAAGCAAAGTCCAGAAGGCGGCGATGCTCTTGACAGGTGCTCGTCTCCCATCGAGTGACAAATCGAAATAGAATTGGCGTTCGTCATCCCACATGAGCTTGTTGATCAGGCCGACCAGTTCATCGGCCTTGCGCCGGTATTGCTCCGCCTGCCGCGGCTTGCCGAGATTTTCTGCTATCTCCGAGAGATTCCTGGCAAAGAGCACCATCTCGGAGGAAATGTCGATTCCCGTCCCGCCCGACTCGAGATAGATATTTCGCGTGGCATTGTCCATGCTGGCCGAGTCGGTAATATACAGTCCGTTTCCCTGCATCAGATATTTCTCGAGTGCCTGGTGATACTTGACCAGGGGCTGCCACACCAGTTCCAACCGGGCCTTATCAGCGGTGATGCGATAACTCTCCAGCTCGGCCCACGCGAAGATCGGATGGTTCAGGCTGTCAAGCGTGAGTCTCGGAGCAGGCGTGGGAACTGGCCGTCCCTTGTAGATCACGTCCACCTGTTTTTGGCCCTTCTCCCAGTCGTACCCCCATCTGCTAAAAAGCGGCCTACCTTCTCTGTTAACCCAAGGGGTGAAGTCCTTTCCCGTGGTTCGATTTATCTCCCGGCAAATTTCACCGTCCTCATGCTGCTTGGCGTAAAAATTGTCCAGCGAGCATATGCCCGGCACATATGGATGGGCGTAATTGCAGAACATCGTCAAGAAACACGTATCCCAGAGAAAAATGTTCTGATTGAATGCCGCGTCGATGAACTGCGAAACATACCCGCTCTGCGGCGCAGGCTCGTGAAAATTCCTGAAGGCCAGCTCCCACGCTTTCCAATAGCATCTTACGTAATCGGGATCTTCGTCATAGACCGGGGAAGGTAATTTGTCTTTTACAGCGCCGAACACGGGCAGGGGCTTTGGAACATACTTCTTTTTGGCAAAATAAGCCCCCTGCTCGGCCAGCCCATCGCCGCTCAAAATACCTGTCAGCATCGCCAGAACCATTGCCTCCCATGCAAACCTGTGTTTTCGGGCGTTCATTGAATCTCTCCAGCTTCTTTTCGCGCAGTATGCGCAACGTCACAGTCCCTCGTTCTTTAAAATGACCTTGAGCGATTCGGTGGATATCATATGGTCCTTGTGACTGTCGTCCAGGAATATGTCGAATCTGCCCTTACCGAGGTCGCCCATGACGTCTTTCATCGTCTGCTCATAAGTTCGATATTTTATCCCGGCAAAGCAGCACGAATCGTACTGGTTCAACAGCTGGATCTGTACTCTGCCTTCCCCGAAGGCGCCCAGAACATAGAGTTCGAGATAGTTTGCGATGTTATACAGATCGGGCATGTTCTGTTCAAAGTCTCCCCAGTCTCTTTGCGAATCGGATCTCAGGTAGAACGGCAAGGTCCCCGCGACCGGATAGCTGTGCTGAATCCTGGTGTCAACTGCGGCGCACACCGTCGTCGTCCATCCGCCGCCAGAGATACCCGTCATGTTCACCTGATCATACTCGAGTTTCTTGCCGTAGTTTATCGCCACAACCACCGGCTCCACGAAGAATCTGATCGGGCTTTTCAAAAGCTTCATATGGTCGTGTTTGACAAGATGAAATCTGCCGAATCTCTCGAGGTCCACTACGGGCTGATTGTTCATCCCCAAGAGCGGCATTGAAAGCGCCATTACCGAGTAGCCTTTGTCCAGGAGAGGCTTGATCGTGTCTTTGCCCTGAACGAAATCACCCCTGTGTCCCTGGTGATAGATAAACAACTTACTGTTGGCCTGCTTGGGTAAGAAATGATAGACGATGGAGTGCAATCCGTAATCCATCTCGACGGTCAGCTTGTCAATGCGACTCAGGTTGGCTTCGTACAAGTCGGCGTATCTGTCATCGGTGATAGCCTTCTCAACATTGCCGGGCAGCTTCCCTGAGGGAAAGCCTTCGCCGGCCCAGATATATCGAATGAGCGCATCGCGCTTGGCGAGCACACTGCCCGCACCGTCGATATCGATCAGACTGTTGGCATCGGTTTGGTAGTACGATGGATCGATCCGTTCAAATTCCACCGCCCCGCCGGCTGCCACAACGCAGGGACATGACATGACAAACAAAAGTAAGACAACGGCGACGCTGCTGACGCTGCAAATGGATCTCATGGCGTTTCTCCTTCTGCACAATCACCTTCGGCTCATTTTCGCACGACGATCTATTATTGGAAAAATCCACTTGAAATACAAGCAGAGTATACGAGAATAAGAATCATTGAGAAGTTTCGATCGGACATTTTGTGACAAGGAGACCGTCAATGAAGACCGCTTCCATGTGCGTGACCGTCATGTGCTGTAGTGTTATCGTTCTTGGAATGGGCTGCTCAGAAGGCTCTCGGCAAGCCAAGGACCTGCCAGTGTTGGAAAAACGCGAGTATTTTCGCTGGCCCGAGGGAAAACGTGCCGCGATCAGCCTGACTTTTGACGATGCCCGCCACACGCAGGTCACTAACGGCATACCGCTGCTGGATGAGTACGACACCAAAGCCACTTTCTATGTCTCGCTCGGCAATCTGGAAGAACGAATCGACGCCTGGAAAGCCGCGGCGGCCGGCGGCCACGAAATCGGCAGCCACACGCTGACTCATCCCTGCTCGGGCAATTTCTCTTTCATAGGCTATGACAGAGCCCTGGAAGATTACACGCTCGACGCGATGAGATCCGAACTGGTCGAGTCAAACGCCACGATCGAACGTTTGCTCGACGTGAGAGTCGTTTCGTTCGCCTACCCCTGCGGGCAGAAATACGTAGGACGCGGCCGTAACCTCAAGAGCTACGTGCCGTTAGTGGCCGAGCATTTTCTTTCCGGTCGCGGCTGGATGGACGAGTGGGCCAACGACCCGGCCTTTTGCGATATGGCGCAACTGATGGCGATGGAGCTGGACGGCAAAGACTTCGAGCAAGCCAAGCAGGTAATCGACCGGACACTGGCAAATGGCGGATGGCTGGTCTTCTGCGGCCACGAAATCGCCGATGACGGACGCCAGACAACACGAATGGCAACCCTCAGGGCGCTGTGCGAATATGCCCGGGATCCGGCTAATGGCATATGGCTCGACACCGTCGAAGCCATCACGCGCCACATCCATAAGCAGCGAAGTGGTGCGGCGGGCTGATCGCGGAGCGGACGGCCCGCAGCACCTTGTAGCTTCACGCACATCGACCGCTCGGATTATGGGCAGCCCCTCGGGGCACGGCATGACGTTCCGTGGTTATCCTCCGGCGGATTTACATTGAAATTGAGGCGGGATTGTGGTAATATAAGGCCTGATGTCCGAAGGAGCGGTTCAGTGAAGCTCCAGCCCGCCGGGATATTAGGTTCTGGCGTGGCTGATCCGGTACGAACTGGATGGTCGGCTCGTGGAAGCTACACATGCAGTATTAGCATGTTTCAGAACGTGGTTTTGTGCTTAGCTGTTTTCAGATTCTTTAGAGGAGGAATGTAATGCCTGGAGTATTCAAACAAATCACAGCGGTCTTTGTACTGATGGTTGCAGTTGGAATATCAGCCGGTACAGCGAGGGCAAACTGGCTGGAAACATTTGACGGCAACTCATTTGACCTGACTACCTGGCAATTTGCCTGCTACCCGGACCTGACCAAGACATTCAACGCAACCATCCGGGACGGACTTGATGACAACGACTATATCTCTCTGGACGAGACCAGCCAGGCAGATGTCGGCGGCTCGCAATTCGGCGTCGGGATCGGGGACCCGGGCGACACCTTCAGAGACGTCCGCGTCGGCGCGGTGTTTAACGTCGCTGGCGATGCCTCGTGGAATTACCACGGTCTGGTAGCCAGGGCAGATTACTTTATTGATGACGGATCGATAACCGGCGTCCCCGGCATAGTTGCCAGTTCCTATGTGCTCTTCATACACTATGAGGAGGGCCCGGCCAACCTGAAGATCGAACTGATGAAGTCCATCAACCTTTCGCCCGACATTATGGCAACCTGGCAACCGGAGGTTCCGGTGCCCGGTCTGGATCATGCAAAGAGCCACTATTTCGAGCTGGACGTGGTCGGATCGGATCCCGTGTACATCACGGGCAGCGTTTATGAGTATGAAGGTGGCCCCTTGCTCGTGAGAACTCCGACATTTGTCGATACCAGTGGCAACGACCCCTGGGAAGCTCCAAACATTCATGACGATGTCCTCAAAAGTGGGGTAAGCTGCATCTTCGGAATGTGGGAAGCTCCCCAGCCAGTCGGCTACCACAGCTCCTTTGATAGTATCTCATCGGTGTCAGACGGCCCGGCTGCGGTCAATCCCAGTCCCGCGGACGGTGCGACAAATGTGCCCATCGATGCCACGCTGAGTTGGATCGAGGCGGAGTTTGCGACAGGCCGTGAGCTGTGGCTGGGAAAGGCCGGAGTTATGGCAAAGGTCGAGCCAGCGCCTGCAGGAACAGCCTACACGCCCGGCAATCTCGAGATTGGCCAGACCTACCAGTGGCGTGTCGATCAAGTCGGTCCGTCAGGTACGGTCACAGGTCGCACCTGGACCTTCAAGACGGCAGAGTGCGCAGGCGTGGATGACTTTCAATCATATGGCAGCGACGTGGAAATACAAAGTGCCTGGCAGCACAACATACCCGGAGATTTCCAGTACGTCTTTCTCTCCGAAGACAGCCAGGGCAACAAGTCGATGCGGTTCGAGGTCGAGAACCAGTATGAGCCTTACTTTACTGAGATCACACGGACACTGGACAGTCCACAGGATTGGACAGCGCAACCTGTTGAGGCTTTGTCGCTGCAGTTCGTCGGCGAACACGAGAACACCGAGCATCTGATGAGTATGAAGCTGGAGGACGCTTCGGGTCAGACTTTCACGGTCGAACATCCATACACACATGCGGGCCAGTCTGATTCATGGCGCCGGTGGACCGTTGCCCTCGAGCTCTTCAGTGATGGCGGAGTAGATTTGACGGCCGTAAAGAAGATCACTCTCGGCTTGGGCGACGGCACAGATTCCGGCCAGGTTGATGGAGACAGAGACCACGTGTTCATTGACCAGATAGAATTGTGCCCGGCCGGATTCTATGATATTGAGTGATCGGATTTGCACGACAAAACCGCAGCGCACAGTCAATCGGCATCTTCGGCGCCCGGCGTCTGGCGCGAAATGTATTTCTGCGTCCAGGGGCAGGCGTGGATGCAGATCCCGCAGATGGTCACCGGGATATCCATTCGCCCGGCAAGGCTCGTCGCCATGGCGCGGCAGGCATGTGCATCGTATATCGATTCTCTCTTGGAGCCCTTTTGCCAATTCTCGCCGAGTATCGCCTTGGCTGGGCAGCGGTCGACACATTTCGTACAGTCGCCGCACCGCGAATCGTCCACGGGCGTTCCGGCATCGAGGGGAGCATCGGTTAGCACAGTCGCGAGCCGCACGGCCGGTCCGTACGTCTGCGTGATCAACAGCGCCGACTTGCCTATCCATCCCATGCCGGCCCGTGTCGCCGCGGTCTTATGCGGAAGCGGCGTGGCCAGGGCCTTCCAGGCCGAGCCTTCGATGCGAATGGTCGGATCAATTGCCCTGGCGTTATGCCCACGTTTCTTGAGGTCATCAACCGTCTCGGCGGAAAGGCGCGCCAGCAATTCGTTCACCCGTTTGTACTCATGGTAATACTGCCGAGTCGGGCCATCCGATATCTCGCTGATAACCGAGACGTCAAGGGCTGCCGCGATCGAGATTGCAGATTTCATATGATCTCGGACGTCCGCGGGCAGGCCGCTTACGTCCGCAAAGCCGACCAGAGAAGCGCCCTCTTCTACAAGCTGTGATTCGATTTCTGAGTTTAGCGTTTCCATGCTCAGAATGGATGATAGCCGCAGCCGGCGCCAAAGGCAACGTCTTTCTGAAACGTTGAAGTTGCCATCGCCTTGTGCCAGCTGTATAATCCAGTTCTGATGTGCCCGCTTTCCGGCGCGCCGGCGGCAGAACCATCGTCAACATCAGAATTTCGTAATGGAGACTCGAAATGACCGATCACAAGAGACATCTGGCCGTGTTGCTGCTCGTCTTGTCGCTGAGCCTGGCGGCCCAGGCAGAACCGACGAATGGGCCTCTATTAGTTTGTGAAGACAACTCGAGATACTTCGCCGACGCAGACGGCAAGGCAGTTCTGCTCGTCGGCTCGCACGTCTGGTATAATCTGGTTGACATGGGAGGCGAGGACCCGCCGAAGCCGTTCGAGTACGATGAGTATCTCGACTGGATGGTCGGGTACAGCCACAACTTCATGCGCATGTGGGCTTGGGAGATGGTCAAGTGGGACACACAAGGCAACAATGCGAGGTTCCGCAACGAGACGACGACGTTTTATGTCCAGCCGCACCCGTGGTTGCGCACCGGCCCGGACAAAGCTCTCGACGGCAAGCCGAAATTCGATCTGATGAAATTCAACCCGGCGTACTTCGACAGACTGACAGAGCGGCTTGAAGCGGCGCGCAAACGCGGCATCTACGTCTCGGTTATGCTCTTCGAAGGCTGGGCGATGCAGCGGGTCGAAGACGGCTGGAAATCTCATCCGTTCCATCCTCAGAACAATATCAACAATATCAACGGCGATGCGAACGGAGACGGCAAGGGCCTGGAGGTACATGAGCTTGTCGTCGAGGCGGTGACAGAGATTCAGAAGGCGTACATCCGCAAAGTGATTGACACAGTCAACCGGTTCGACAATATCCTGTACGAGATTTCCAATGAGAATCACGGCGAATCCACGCAGTGGCAATACGCGATGATCAGGTACATCAAGGAATACGAGAAGAGCAAACCGACGCAGCATCCGGTCGGAATGACATTCCAGTTCAGGGGTGGAACTAATGAGGAATTGTTCGATAGCCCGGCGGATTGGGTCTCGCCCAATCCCGAGGGAGGTTACAGAGACAACCCGCCTGCGGACAACCGCGGCAAAGTGGTCATCACCGATACCGATCATCTCTGGGGAATCGGCGGCAATCAGACATGGGTCTGGAAGAGCTTCACTCGGGGCCAGAATCCGATCTTCATGGATCCCTATGACGGCGTCGTATTGGGAGAAAATCTAACAGCGTCATTTGAGCCAATTCGAAAGAGCATGGGATACGCCCTGAAGTTCGCCCAGCGTATGGATCTGAACAACGTGAAGCCGACGGCTTCCGGCTATTGCCTCGCCAACCCGGGCAAGCAGTACCTCGCTTTTCAGCCAGCCAAAGGCGAGTCGGTCAAATTGAAACTCGAACCCGGAAGGTATCGCTACGAATGGTTCGATCCTCCAACCGGCAAGACAGTCTCCAAGGGAAGAACCCGCGCCAATAAGGACGAGACAACCTTCGAGAATCCAGTGGAGGGAGAGGCCGTTCTATACGTGTACTCGCGCCGAACAAAGTGATCGACTGGTGGTTAAGAGAGAGATCTTGGCTAGTGTATCCGGTACTGGCAGTAAAACCACATATCTTGTTCGCCAGAAAGAAGTGGATATCCAAGAGATAACCGAAATAGAAAATCGCTATCGTGAGGGCAATGGTGAGCCAACTCTTGGTGATGCCTATGTCCAACTCAGAGCAAGATGGAAGTCAGGACAGCGTGACCGCGAGACATGCCTTCGCCTTCTGTTTCTTGCCTGGTATTCCTGTTCTGAGCCCGCTTGTTTGACTGGACTTCCCCAAGGCACGGACGCAACTGTTCTTTTTCAAGCTGTTTGGAACCATCTGCAACAGTACGCTTCAGAGGATCCAGAGTTCCTATTCGTTGCAGGATACATGGCCGCCCTGTTTCCATGGTGTTGTGGGGATGAGTGTGTATGGGAAGCTAACGGACGTGATTGTCTCAGAAAGTTCGAGAAGACAGGGGAGACCCTCCTACCGAGCATCTTCTCCGGAAGGGGAGCGTATGGACACTACTTCGCCCATATCGTCTCATCCGGCTGGATAGACGAGTATATGAAGTCAACCATCAGGGGCGAACAAGCAGATGCGAAGAAACGGCCTGAAGGCCGCCAATGATCTGCCGCAACACTTTGCCATTGCGATCAAAGCTGAACCGAGTCACAGCGACATGGCAAACGAAAATCTGGCTTCGGTTGGGGGGGTGATGGTGATTGATTATTGTTTATCGTCTATTGATTATTGATTCTGTGGACAGGACCCAGCAATTGACTATTGATGATTGACTATTGATCATTGTTCTTCTTGGTGGCCGATCTGAATTCGTCCTTATCCTATTGACCCCATCTGGTTTCGTGGATTCTTGTTTTCCTCGTGTGTTAGTGGTGAACAAGAATCCGTATTGCAACATTTCATCTTCGTCGTTTCTTGTGCGTGATTTTCTTAACGAAAAAATGCGCAAAAAGGCGCGAGAGAATATTTGAAGCCTTTCCTTTTCGCGACATTTGGCGTCTTTCGTAGTTCAGTGTTTTGGCAGCAGCCAAAAGCTGGCCTGGCTTAGTCCATGGTCTCACGATAGATGCCGCCGAAGTTTATGTGTCCCCAGCCACCACGAGCTCTGTCGACAATGCGGATAAAGACCTTTTGCCCCTTCCACTTGCGGGTGTCGACATATTCGCGGTCGAGACGGTTCGATTGCTTGCCGACAAGGCGAACGAGTTCCCGATTTCCCTCAGTTTCCACAAGACTGACGTAGGTCGCGCTCATATCCGAGCCGCCTGAGATCAGCAAAACATAGCCGTCGTCCTCGATCGTGAAGGCAGGCGATTCCACAATACCGGTCAGATCATCATTGAGCTCGCCCTCGGATGTCTCTGAGGTAGCAATGAAATACTTGCTCGCCGGCGCAAAGTTGCTGCGCTCCGAGGTGGTAAAGACAGCAGGCAGGTCACCGTCGCTTACCTTCCACTTTGCCCTGGCCTCGGCCCTGTCGAAATCGAAGACGGCCTTGCCGAGTTCGCCTTTGTGCTCGACCCATTTGAGCTTGGCGATGTGAATTCCTTTCAGCGACGGCATGAGCGAGGCGATGTAGTACTGACCCTCATAGAGGATTATCTCGGGCGCCGCTACCGGCAGCGTGCAGATGAATCCCTTGTCGTCGTCGATTCCGAAGTTCAATGGATTGGTCGAGTGATACACGCTGCTCTGCGCGTTCGCACCGTAGCGCTGCGTCCGGAACAGATAGTAATTGCCGGCCGAAAGCTCAACTACATGGGGACATTCGGCCGACCAGCGATAATCTCCGCTGCGTCCGCCGTACGCGACCACCAAAGAATGCGACCACTTGTACGAAGAAAGATCCTTCGTCGTCCTGCAGAAATCGTAGCCGTGCACGTCGGTGTGGCCAGTGTAGTAGCAATACCAGAGGTCGCCGCTCTTTAACAGCATGGCATCCCGCGAGTTGAGGCCGTGGCCCTCGGAGAAGACACCAGTCTTTCCACCCGGCTGAATAGCACGAGTGAACTTCTTGCCGTCGCTACTCGTTGAAAAGCAGATGTTCACCCAGTCACCATACGCCATATAATACAGATCGCCCTCCTTGACGACATGCGGCGCCTGCTGGCCACCGAGCGTCTCGCCCAAATCGGTACGAGCCATCTGCGCAATACCCATTGGCGCCCAGTTCGCGTCCGTGAGCTTGCTGCCTTCCCAGCGGTAAAACAGCCGGGTGTTGCCGCCGCAGCCCGTGTGCCGGATGCAGGACCACAACTGCCATGTCCCGTCACTCGCCTGCCATACGCCGAAATCAACCGGCTGTTGTTTGGCCCGCGTATATTCACCCAGGTCAGGGTCACCTGCAACCTGCCACCATGTCCCGTCAATAACCGGTCGATACACCTGCTCGGCGCTGCACGCGATGCTCATCGAGACCACAATGGCCGCCGCCAACGATAACAAAGGCCGAATTCTCATATTCAATGTACCTGCCTTCTCCTGTTCCTACATTTTGCCCTCTGGAACTGCCACAGGGATGTACTGAAACAGCCCTGCATATTTCAAGTGCCATCAAACCAGGATTCGGTGTCAATTTCAACCATCATCCGGTAAATTCGCTGTATCACCCCCTTGCCAAAGGGCTTGATAATTTTTGGGCAAATGTGTTTGCCAATGGCACGGGCTCTGATAGAATGCTGGCGATATGACCGCAGAGAGCCAAATGATCGACGATATACCCTTTAGGGTAGTAAGTTCCCGCGAGTAAGGTCATGGACTTTTATTGTAAAGTTACTTACCCGCGCAAAAACCTGAAATTTCAATCGTGAGCACTATAATACGGGAGGACAACGACCATGTTAAGAGTTGGTATTGTTGGTTTCGGGTTTATGGGCCAGACCCATTATAAGTGCTGGAAGAAGGTCAAAGGCGCCGAGGTCGTCGCAATCTGCGACGTGAATCCGAACATCGAAGAGGATACGAAAAGAGCGGTGGGCAACATAGGGGACGGACAGGAGGAAGTCGACTTCAGCACGCTGGAAGTCTACTCGGATTTCGACAAGATGCTGGCCGAGGCCAAACTCGACGCGGTTTCGATAACGCTGCCGACATACCTGCATCCGGACAACGCGATAAAGGCGCTGTCGGCCGGACTTCACGTCATGTGCGAAAAGCCGATGGCGCTGACCGCCGAGGCGTGCAAGCCCATGATTGCCGAAGCCAAGAGCAGCGGCAAGGTCCTGCAGATCGGTCACTGCGTGCGGTTCTGGCCCGAGTACGCAAAGGCCAAAGAGATAATCGACTCCGGCGACTACGGCAAGGTCATCAGCGGCACATTCCAGCGACTCGGCGCGGCTCCGACATGGAGCATCGACAACTGGTTCCTCGACGAGCAGCGCAGCGGAGGAATGGCTCTCGATTTGCACATACACGACACCGACTACGTCCAGTTCCTGTTCGGCATGCCCAAGGCGGTCTGCAGCGTCGGCGGCAAAGGCCCGGGCGGCGGACTGATGCACATTTCGACCCAATACATTTACGATGAGGATATGGCCATTACCGCCGAGGGCGGCTGGGGAATGATGCCGGCGTTCGGATTCGAGATGAGCTTTAACATCGTACTCGAGAAGGCGACGCTCGTTTACGACCTGACACGAGACCCGGCGTTCAGGCTCTGCCCTGCCGAAGGCGAGGCCACAACACCCGAGGTCGCCGAGGGTGACGGATGGTTCCGGCAGATAGAACATTTCGCCAAAGCCGCGAGCGGCAAGAAGGTCGAAGCGATAACGACACTTGAAGAATCGATGAACTCCGTGAAAATCGTCGACGCGGAAAAGAAATCGGCGAGCACTGGAAAGAAGGTGTCGATTAGATAAGACAAAGGAACAACAGATTTGATTTGGAGAATCGTGAAATGAAATGCAAAGACTGGCCTATCGGAGTTTGTACCTGGTCGCTCCAGACCGATGTTGACGGAGTGGCCGAAGCACTGAAGAAGATCGGAATCGAACACGTCCACCTGGGGATCCGCGGCGCGGTCGGACCTGACGGAGATGCTTATCTGGCCGCCGTGCGGAAAGCCGGCTGGACGGTGACGGCGACTATGATTGACTTTCCGCAGGAAGATTACTCGACGCTCGACAGCATAAAGGTCACCGGGGGGGTTGTGCCCGATGATTGCTGGCAGCAGAATCGTGACCTGTTCTTCGGCGCAGTCGATGCGACGGTCAAGCTCGGGGTAAAGTATCTCTCGATGCACGCCGGGTTTGTGGATGAGAGCAATGCTGAATATGCGAAGAAATTTTACGATCGGATCAGGACTCTTGCCGACGCGGCGGGCGACAAAGACCTGATGCTGTTGTTGGAGACAGGCCAGGAAACCGCCGAAGAGTTGAAACACTTCATGCAGGAATTGAACCACCCGGCGATCGGAGTCAATTTCGACCCAGCCAACATGATCCTCTACGATAAGGGCAACCCGATCGAGGCGGTGAAGGTGCTGGCCCCCTGGAT
>Ga0209536_100006370_pt1 | contig 18072 bp, 15 predicted proteins | sample DeeMarSeWOR28_12_FD_187461 | JGI IMG/M metagenome (GOLD analysis project Ga0209536, IMG submission 187461) | Marine sediment microbial communities from White Oak River estuary, North Carolina - WOR-2-8_12 (SPAdes) (version 2) | ecosystem: Environmental > Aquatic > Marine > Intertidal zone >... | reverse complement strand
GGACAGCTACTTCTGGCACGACGAGCTCGAGTACTTCACCGAGCAGTTCTCGTACTACGTGCACGGCAATTTTGAGGTGATGAGCAAGAACGAGCTGGAGTTCTTCAAGAGGTGGGAGAAGGAGGGATTCCGTGGGTACAAAGTTTGACGTGATAACGAAGAGGATGGCCACGAGCGACCCGGTGCTGGGGAGGGTAGACGGCAGCATCACGCTCAGCGAACAGTGCGCCGCCTGCGCCAGGCACTGGTCGAACAGGGAGGACCAGGGCGGCAGCGACCAGGATGTCATCATCGAGTGCACCGGGGTCGGGCAAGTCATAGCAGATGCAATCCAAGGCGTTTCGGCCGGGGGAGTTGTGTGTCTGACCGGCATCGGCACCGGGGGCAGAACGACAGGCCTCTCAACGGCCGACGTTGGGGCGTCGGTTGTGCTGAAAAACAACGTTGTCGTCGGGAGTGTCAACGCCAACAAGCGCCACTGGTACAAGGCTGCAGAATCTCTCGCGCGCGCTGATCGGTCATGGCTGGCCCGCCTCATTTCCCGGAAGGAGCGACCCGAAAATTTCCGTCAGGCACTCCATCGGGAAGCCAATGACATCAAGGTCGTCATCCAGTTTGCAGAGGCCTGAACGGAGGTCCATTGAGAATTCAATCATGAACAAATCGAACCCGTTTGTCCCTATTCCTTGGCAGACGTTCGTCTCCGAACTGGTGGGGACGGCACTCTTGGTGTTGATCGGGCTGACGATTGTGATCTTCATGTTCGGGAGCGGCAGCCCCGGCACAGGGTTAGTTCCGAGCGAGGATTTACGTCGGGTGATCACCGGTTTTCTGTTTGGCACGACAGGCGCGTTGATTGCGCTCTCCCCCGTTGGGATGGAGAGCGGAGCCCACATCAACCCTGTCGTCACCTGTGCATTTTGGATGTTTGGAAAAATCGACTCACGGACCACCTTGGGCTATATCATCGCGCAGCTGATAGGAGCAACACTCGGGTCGGTGCCGCTTCTGTTTTGGGGATCAATGGGGCAGAGCATTGCGTTCGGCGCAACGTTGCCGGGCGCGGGTTACACTACCCTCACCGTCCTCATGGGAGAAGTGTTGACGACTTTTGGGCTCATCACCGGATTGTGCATCTTTCTAGGTTTTCGACGACTTCGTCCGTTCACTCCCGCGTTGTTTCCATTCCTCTACGCGTGCATGGTCTACTTCGAGTCCCCGATATCGGGGACGAGTACGAATCCCGCCCGTAGTCTCGGCCCGGCGATTATCTCTGGCCAATGGGACGGATGGTGGATCTACTGGATCGGTCCGCTGGTCGGTATGCTCGTGGGAGTCGCCATCTTCAGCTTCCTGGCCAAGAGGATCGAGGTGGCAAAGTTGTATCACTTTGAAAGCGACCGCCGTCGGTTGTTCCATACGAGGGGGCTCACACCCCCACCTCACGACTCGGCAAGAAAAATGTTGTGACCAGTATGCTCACGCGTCGTGGCTTTCTCAAAACAGCGGGATTCGGCCTCACAGGTATTGTCACCGCCCGCAGATTCGATGCGGGGATACCGAAGCCCACGTCTACCCGAACGGCGAGACTCTATGTCGGTACCTATACTCAAGGGAAAAGCGAGGGAATCTATCGATGCCGCTTTGATCTTGCGTCCGGGAAGTTGGCCGTCGAATCTGTGACTCGGGGAGTGGCCAACCCCTCATTCCTTGCCATCGACCGAATCCGAGGTCGCCTCTTTTGCGTGAACGAAGTCTCCGAGTATGATGGGAAGCCCGGCGGCTCCGTGAGCGCATTCTCCCTGGATCCAATAACTGGCGACCTGCAATTCGTCAATACGTGTCCGTCACATGGAGCAGATCCTTGCTACATCACGAATGATGCCCACGGTCGGTTCGTCCTCGTTGCCAATTATACGGGTGGCAGTCTCGCGGTTCTGCCGGTACACAATGACGGCAGCCTCGGTGCGGCCACTCACGTTGTCCAGCATACAGGATCGAGCGTCAAGGCCCGCCAGCAGGGACCGCACACACATTCTGTTCTCCTCGACTCCACGGGTCGGTTCGCGTATGCCGCAGACCTCGGACTCGACAAGGTGATGATCTATGGCTTCGACAACCAAAGGGGCAGACTCCTCCCATCAACTACCGCTTGGGCTGCCCTCAAACCGGGTGCTGGTCCCCGACACTTGGCATTTTCTCCTGACGGATCGGTACTCTACGTCGCCAACGAACTTGATTCAACGATGACCATGTTTTTGATCGACAGAACGACGGGAGATTTGGCGCACCGAAAGACGACGTCGACCCTTCCATCCCATGTTCAGGGGGAAAATTTTCCGGCGGACATACACGTCGCTCCGTCGGGGAGACATGTGTATGTATCTAATCGCGGTCGCGATAGCATCGCGGTATTTGCTGTCAGCCCGGACAAGAGGGATTTCTCCTTCGTGAAAGACGAATCCACGGGCGGGAAGTGGCCGCGCAACTTTGCGATCGATCCAGCGGGACAATTCATAGTGGTTGCCAATCAAAAGTCGGATATGATCACCGTTTTCACCATCCACCCGGAATCAGGGACTCTTTCACCGACGGGTTACGTGGCGGACGTCCCTTCGCCGGCGTGTCTGAAGTTTCTGTAGTCTCGAAGGAGTGGGAAGAGCACACTGAAACTTCACGGTCGTTCAGAATCGGCCAGGACAAAGATGAAGTGTCCAAGATGTGGGCAGGCTGGTATTGGATACATAATCTCCGAGACCTGATGTTCGTTGTTCGACGTGTATCCATTCTCTGCTCGCGACTCGCCGAATCCCCTGGGAACCGGCAAGGCTCTGAAAGTAACTCATCACCACACACGGGGAAAGAACGCCATGGCGTTGAAAAGAAACGAGCCCGTACCAACTGGCTCAGGGCGGGGACGCACATTGCTCCACCGCTACCTTCCCATCCTGACCTGGGGTGCACAGTACTCCCGCCGTACTTTTACCAATGACCTTGTTGTGGCCGTGATCGTCACGATCATGCTCATCCCTCAATCACTGGCCTACGCCCTGCTTGCAGGGCTACCAGCGGAAGTTGGGTTGTACGCGTCGATTGCCCCACTCCTGGTCTACGCCATCTTCGGAACCTCACGCACACTCGCTGTTGGTCCCGTGGCAGTGGCGAGTCTCATGACCGCTGCCGCGGCGGGAACGATCGCGTCCCAAGGAACTCCAGAATACCTCGGGGCAGCCATTGCGCTTGCGCTGATCTCAGGCCTGATGCTGATCGTAATGGGATTGCTGCGATTGGGGTTCCTCGCGAACTTCCTCAGCCACCCGGTCATATCCGGCTTTATCACGGCCTCGGGCATCCAGATCGCTGCGAGCCAGCTCGGGCCAGTTCTTGGCGTACGTGCGGGCGGCCACAATCTCCTGGACGTCCTGACCTCACTGGGGCGAAACATCGACCAGATTAATCCCTATACGGCGGTGATCGGCGTTGCGTCGCTTCTCTTCCTCTTCTGGGTCCGGCGCAACTTGAAGCCTATGTTACGCCGCATCGGTTTCGGTGAGCGAAGTGCTGATATCATGGCAAAGGTAGGCCCGGCGATGGCCATTCTGTTCACCACCGCGGCGGTCTGGGGCTTTGCCCTCGATGGGCTCGGTGTCAGTATTGTTGGCACAGTTCCCCAGGGTCTTCCGGAGATCACTCTGCCAGCATTGGATTTGACCCTTTGGAGCTCGATCTTTGTTCCCGCTCTCCTGATTTCCATCGTTGGGTATGTTGAATCGATCTCGGTAGCGCTCACACTTGCGGCCAAACGCCGGCAGCGTGTCGACCCGGATCAGGAGCTCATCGCGCTCGGCGCCTCGAACGTCGGCTCGGCGATCTCAGGGGGGTTTCCGGTGACTGGTGGATTTGCACGATCGGTAGTGAACTTCGAAGCCGGCGCCGAGACCCCCGCAGCCGGTGCCTTTACAGCCATCGGCATCGCGCTCGCCACATTGTTCCTGACGCCTTTGCTCTACTTTCTGCCTAATGCAACGCTGGCCGCCACCATCATCGTTGCAGTCCTTTCACTTGTTGACCTCGGAGCGCTCAAACACACCTATACCTATTCCAAAGCGGATTTTGCAGCAATGGCAGCCACCATCCTCGTGACTCTGGCAGAAGGCGTCGAGCCAGGGCTGGTTGCGGGTGTCGCGCTGTCGATCTTCCTCCACCTCTATAGCACGTCGAGGCCCCACGTGGCAGTGGTGGGACAGATCCCCGGGACAACACATTTTCGGAATGTCGCGCGCCATAAGGTGGTAACTGATCCCGAGATTCTCTCACTCCGGGTGGACGAAAGCCTCTATTTTCCCAACGCCCGTTTCATGGAAGACCGTATCAACCAAGCGGTTGCAGCGAATCCCTCGATCAAGCACGTTATCCTCGAGTGCCCTGCAGTGAACGCAATCGATTCATCGGCGCTCGAAAGCCTCGGGGCGATCAACCATCGGCTGAAGGACGGCGGGATCACCTTCCATCTGTCTGAGGTGAAGGGCCCGGTTATGGACCGCCTTAAACGGTCGCACTTTCTGGAAGAGCTCAGCGGCAAGGTCCATCTGACCCACTTTGAAGCCGTTTCCAGCATCAATCCCGATCTGGCCGAGAGGACGCGGAAGGAAAAGAAAGTATAAGCGGCAGAACCGGAGGAAACGCACCTCCGACCTGGGCTCCTGCATATTGGGTGCTATCATCCAGGTGAGGGTGAAGTGGACTCGATTCCTCCCTCTTCGCGTAAGGAGAATCATGAATGAAGAAGGTGCTTCTTGTTATTGCCGCGATGTTCGCCTTCTGCGCTCACACCTTTGGTCAGCTCCATCCCGACAAGCTCGTCTTGGAAAGCGATGCCACGACGATCGATAGCCTGAAGAACACTGACTATCCGTACCTCTTTCCCCTCTGGGACGACAAGGTGCAGAAGATGGGAATCACGATGTCCTAGTCGGCGGGATTGGGAGTCAACTACCTCTGACAGGAATCAGACCTCAACATCACGAACGTGACGGTCGGGTTCAACGACGGCCCTATGACAGATTTGAGTGAGATCATAAGGTTCACAGTACCGTTGCCAAAGCCAGTGGCATCAACTTTCGACCCGACCTCTGGGTGCTTCCATTCTTGAATGTGTACGCATTGGTAGCTGTCGCAAAAACTTCAGCGGCGATCGATTACTCGGCGGCAACGGCATGAACCTGAGCATCCGCTATTATTACGGCCTCGTCGACATTTACATCGACGATTTGACTCCTGCGCGGTATAATCGCTCACTCTATTTCTCAGTCGGGATCCCCATTGGCGCCGGGAAGGGACCGGCAGAGGGCATAGAATAGATGGCCTTATTCTAGAGCAAGATGGGTTCTTTCGCAGATCTCAGAACAAGACGGAGGGTTTGCGGACAAGGATTTGAGGAAGTTGATAACTCGCGAGTTGCAGGGCTTTTCACCAGGTGGCCGGGCCTGTCCTTCCATCAACTGCCATCACGGCCGGACCAGTGATGGAGAATCACTCGGAGGTCACTGTGAATACCACGAATCATATGCTGGCAGTTCTCGTTGCACTAACGTTAGTTTCCGGGACACTCATAGCTCAAGGCGGTCCCGGGTACAACAAGCACACCCTCGGTGTTGGCGCAGAGGTCTCCATCCCAACTGGCGACTTCGCGGACCTCGTTGGCACAGGGTATGGTGGATTTCTCAAATATCGGTATGGCCAAAGTGGCAATGCGACTTTCACTCTCTCAGCGGGGTATTCACTCTGGTCTGAAAAGACCATCGCAGATTCAAAAATCAAAGGCAGCGCTTTCAGATTTTTGGGCGGTGGTCAGTACTTTTTCGCCCCCGGCTTCTTTGGATCGCTAGAAGTGGGACTCGATGCTTACAGTTTCGACATTACCGGATCAGGCCCGATAGGGATTGAGACCAGCACTTGGAGATTTATGGTCCCCGTCGGCCTTGGCTACGAGGTAAAGGGATTTGAAATTGGGGCCAAGTACTACATTTTCGATGTAAACTACTCGAGCTTTACCATTACCGTCGGGTATAATTTCACGCTGTGAGCGGGTGCTGGATGTTTCCCCCCTCCGTTGCTGCATCTTAGGCACCATCCGACACGCATGGTGGATCCACGATCCTGAGTTTTGGGCCCGGGACTCAACCCGGGCCTTTCTTCGTAGCCGATGCGAATCTACTCGGAAAGCCCCAAGAAGTCCTCACGACGATTTGAATGAACACACTTTCCCAGCGATCTATCAACGTGAAGGTGCATCTCAATCAAAGATGCTCGGACAACAAAAAAGAGAAGGCCACACCGCAAGGATGTGGCACTCCCCGAACGAATCGCAACAACGGCTATCTGAGGTCGAAACGGTCAAGGTTCATCACTTTGTTCCAAGCCGCGACGAAGTCACGAACGAACTTCTCCTTCGCATCATCCTGCGCATAGACCTCGGCGAGGGCCCGCAACTGCGAGTTCGAGCCGAACACCAGATCCACACGGGTCCCCGTCCACTTGGGAGAACCGGTCTTGCGGTCGCGCCCTTCAAATGTGTCCGCGTCTTCCGTGGTGGGCTTCCACACGGTGCTCATATCAAGCAGGTTCACAAAGAAGTCGTTCGTGAGCGACCCTACGCGGTTCGTCAACACACCGTGTTTCGCTTGACCGACGTTGGCTCCCAGGACGCGCAGGCCGCCGACAAGCACGGTCATCTCCGGAGCGCTCAGACCCAAGAGTTGAGCCTTATCGATCAGCATTTCCTCGGCCGAGACAGTGAACCTCGTCTTCTGATAGTTGCGGAAGCCGTCAGCCTGGGGCTCAAGCACAGCGAATGACTCACTATCGGTTTGCTCTTGCGAGGCGTCGGTGCGGCCAGGAGCAAAGGGTACCGAGATCGTGTGTCCGGCAGCCTTGGCTGCGGCTTCCACTGCAGCGCAGCCTCCCAGCACAATCAGGTCAGCCATGGAGACTTTTTTGCCCCCCTTTTGCGCTCCGTTGAAATCCTGCTGAATCTTTCCAAGCGCAGCGAGGACTTTGGCGAGTTGGACTGGTTGGTTGGCCTCCCAATCCTTCTGCGGCGCCAGGCGGATGCGCGCCCCGTTTGCCCCGCCTCGCATGTCTGAGCCACGGAATGTTGAGGCCGATGCCCAAGCAGTGAAGACTAGCTCCGACACCGACAGCCCTGACGCCATCACCTTGGCTTTGAGATCGGCGATGTCCTTGGCGTCAACCAAGGGGTGACCAACAGCAGGGACCGGGTCTTGCCAGATGAGATCTTCGGCAGGGACTTCAGGTCCCAGGTAGCGCATTTTTGGCCCCATGTCACGATGGGTCAGCTTGAACCATGCGCGGGCAAACGCGTCGGCAAACGCCTGCGGGTCCTTCTGAAATCGGCGGGAGATTGGCTCGTAGATCGGATCAAACCGCAGCGACAGGTCGGCCGTCGTCATCATCGGTCGATGTTTTTTCGAAGGGTCGTGCGCATCCGGGATCATGTCCTTTTCCTTGACATCCTTAGCCATCCATTGCTTGGCACCAGCAGGACTCTTCACAAGTTCCCATTCGTAACCGAAGAGCATGTCAAAGTATCCACTATCCCATTTTGTCGGGTTGGGCTTCCATGCCCCTTCGATGCCGCTGGTCGTGGTGTCTGCCCCCTTGCCGGCGCCATGCTTGTTGATCCAGCCGAGACCTTGTGCTTCGAGAGGGGCCCCTTCAGGCTCCGGACCAATCTTTGCCGGATCGCCTGCCCCATGCGCCTTTCCAAAGGTATGTCCACCGGCGACAAGAGCGACAGTCTCTTCATCGTTCATGGCCATGCGGGCAAAGGTTTCGCGCACATCGCGCCCTGAGGCTACAGGATCAGGATTGCCGTTCGGACCCTCCGGGTTGACATAGATCAACCCCATCTGCACTGCGGCCAAGGGGTTCTCAAGGTCCCGCTTGCCGCTATAGCGCTTGTCGCCAAGCCACGTTGTTTCACTCCCCCAGTAAATGTCCTCCTCTGGTTGCCAGATGTCCACACGGCCTCCGCCGAACCCAAATGTCTTGAAGCCCATGGACTCCAGCGCGCAGTTTCCGGCCAGGATCATGAGATCGGCCCAGGAAATCCTGTTCCCGTATTTCTTCTTGATCGGCCAGAGCAGGCGGCGGGCTTTGTCCAGGTTGGCGTTGTCCGGCCAGCTGTTGACGGGGGCAAAGCGCTGGTTTCCAGTTCCCCCTCCGCCTCGGCCGTCTGCAGTCCGGTAAGTCCCGGCGCTGTGCCATGCCATGCGAATGAACAACCCACCGTAGTGGCCCCAGTCGGCGGGCCACCACTCCTGCGACTCCGTCATGAGTCTGTGCAGGTCCTTCTTCAGGGCGGCGTAGTCAAGCTTCTTGAACTCTTCAGCATAGTCAAAGTCCTGACCCATTGGGTTGGAGGCGGGCGCGTGCTGATGAAGCAGGCCCAGGTTCAGCTGGTTGGGCCACCAGTCGCGATTGGATGTGCCTCTTGCAGCAGAGGTCCTCCCTGAGTGTCCCGTCACGGGGCGCTTGCTTTCCTCATTCATGATGGTTCTCCTTTGACTTGGGGGATGTATGATAACGAGTGATTCCTCGACGTCTAGATATGCCGAATATAACGAAATATGTCTATCTGTTTTCAACACTTACATCTTGCCCGGTGTTCCGCCCGAGGGACTCGCTCTATCTTCTCTCAGCAAGTTTTTGGGGTGCCTCTGATGTGCTTGGTATGCTCCCATGCACCTCTTGGTTGAAGAATCGATGATTATACATCCATATTGATTCGCTCTGTCGCACATTGACCAGCCCCCTGGAATGGTACCACACTCGCGCCCGCACGTCGTGAGCCCGGCGTCCTTTCAGAACCCCTGGAGCTAAAGTTCCAGCGCTGGAGCGAAATACCAGTGCGCCTGTCATCTCGCCCCTTTGCGTCCTCGGAATCAGTGATCTCTTCTCCCCTTCAATTGTCCGTTCCGAGTGCTACATTTTCATATTTCAATTCTCACGAAACCGGAATGTCGCCATGCCCCCTTCTCATACACGCACAGGGATTCTCCGCACTGATCTGAAACTCACCGGCACATGATATGGCTGCGGCGAGCCGTACTGGGGAGTATGCACGGTTCACGTTAGCGCAGAGGCCACCCGCTCCTGAGCCGTCACGATCGGGACGTCCAAGGTCAGCAGGTTAGGACTATCGAGGAACGAACGAAAGGCAAAGCTTCGGGTCGGATGCAGGCAGCCTTCGCGAAACATGACGCTCTCCAATACAGCTATGCTACACCGGGGGACATCATCGACGCCGCTGCACCTCTCCAAAAGAGCCCAAAGACATCAATCCAGAAGATCATCTCGGGCATGAAAGACAATAAGTGCAGGCCCGCAACTCACAAGATAATCGTTGAGGTTCTTGAAGAAATAACTCAGGGCTAAAGAGCGAATAGACTCAAAAGGAGTTCTCGAGGCCTCGCTTCAGGCCGAGAGCGTAACGCTGTGTGCCAAAGACTCCCGCCGCGTGTACCGATCGCTGAAAATCGTCGTATGGCTGAAGGATGTTGGAGGGGCTCCATACCACGCGGCCTTTTTCGAAAAACCGAGGAGCACGGACACGCTGGCTGCCTCGCAATGCCCCCCGAAATACAAACGGTTTGAAGGTTGTGGATTTCTTCACTTGACTGTGGCAAGCAGCCGCGCGAAATGCGTCTACATTTGGGCTGATGGTTGCGTTGTGCGTCGGTGATCCTGCTCTTTCTCCTATGCGACCGCCCGGGCCGCTGCGATATCCACCTTGTCGTGTTCTCCGACCGATTTTAGATATGCTTGGGGGTCATGATAGACTGCCCCTTCAGGCAGCCACTGCCACATCGGTCCAAGGTCTTTCTTGATACGATCAACGTAGAAGTTCGGAACTTCGCCTGAACGCTGCTCGAAGAATGCACGAAACCCTGGATCACTCCCGAGGAGTTTTAGGATCTGAGTGTACCCGTGAATTCTCCCGTACCCTTCCGAAGAAACGGCCCGGACAACGTTGAGCCACCGCGGCACCCACGCTCGGGCAGCAACAGCCCGCCGAGCGATCGCACGCGGTGAAAAAGAGTACCGTGTGAGATCGATGATATGCCGATAGAACTCAGACCACTCGTAGTTCAGCGGCTTGATGTTCATCGCCGCATTGTTGTTGAGGAAATGGAAGGGGAATGCCATGACACGGCCGGCACGCTGATAGTCGAGATTCAACGGCGCCGCCTGGCCGAATGCCGAAAGCAACGAATACCCCGGGAACGCCCCGGGGGTCAGGTCAATGAATCGTTTTGTCAGCTCAAACGGTTCTCCCCCGGAATCCGAATCGAGTCCGAGGACAAAATTGGTCTGCACGTAGGGGATGTACCGCAGGATCATGTTCACGTGTTCCGAGATCCGAAGGACCTTCTCCATGCCCGATGCAGTGCCCGTGCTGGCTTTTGATCCCAGATCGTACCACGACTCGATGCCAGGAAGCAGCACCTTGAATCCGTTCTGTCGGAGCCGGCGCACACGAGTCTCAGAAAGAAGCGAAAGGCTGCTCTCAGCGATGAACTCGATTGAGCCGGGCGCACAGGCCTCTTCGATTGTCCCCATCAGGTTGTCGAACCGAACCCCGAAGTTCGGGTCATGCCACCCGACCACGGGGCGTCTGGCCTTGGTCAACAGAAAGCGAAGATCTTCCTTAATGCCATCGACCGAGAGAGTCTGAAACGGTATTGTCGAATCGATGCAGAAGCTGCACGTGTAGGGGCAACCCACGCTCCCGAGCATCGGGACGATTTTGAAGACGGGTGCTTTGCGCAACGTGGCTTCGATGAATTCCCAACGTTCCCTCACGCCAGGAATATGGGACGGTTGGTGGCTGGCGGAGAGCTGGAGTCCGAGAGGCCGGTGACGGCTGTGATCCTGAAGCACCTCCCGGATGATATCCCTGTCCGTGAGGCCCAGGACGTAGTCGAAGTACTTCCGCGCATCCTCAGGATAACATCGTGCGTGTGGGCCTCCGATCACCGTGACCGCTCCTCGGGACCTGAACTGGCTGCTCAGGGCATACGCCAGCTGCGCCGCCTCTGTGAAGGCACCGATGAACACGATATCCACGTCTTGCGGCAGCTCTTCAACGAGGTTTTCGAACCCGGTGTAGCAGAGGTACGTAACATCATGTCCTTCTTCCTTGCACCAGACCCCGACAGCCTGCGGCATCAAACTGGCGAGGTTGGCGTTCATCACCCGGGCCCAGAGTGCCCGGGTGGGACCCTTGCTTGCGAGATCAATGATTCCGATGCGCAGTTTTCTCATGACGGATCCCTCAATTGTCTGTTCACGGCAGAACACCCGGTATTACCGCTTGGGAGTCTTCTTCCGCTTCTCCATCAACTCTCTGACGATTTGGGAGAGGAGCTTTGCTGACCGTTTGTGCGGTGGGACCACACTTTTCCTGGAGACCGATTGAAGTGCCTCAAAGAGCTCCCCCATCGTAGCACCCTCAAGAATAAACTTCCGCACGCCCTTTGTAATTAGGCTTTCGAATTCTTGTTCGCCCGCATGATGCCGGAGGGAGCGTTGCCCGGCCTTGGGGCGATGGATATCCCCCTTTTTAGCTGGCATTGGTCTGTGTAGAGCTTGGTGCAATGGCAAGTTACTGGGAAGGGCGACGAGGGGAAATAGCTCGAAGGGTTGAAAGGAGGACTAGTCCCGAAGTGGGGAGTACGAACAGTCACAGAGGGGAGTGAAGAGCTTTACGTCCCTCTTCTTGAGTTCTCAGAGACAGATTTCTTTTGCGGAGAAGCCCGCTAATCGGTAGGCGACTCACGGCCGCTGAATTTTCCCTCCGGAGGACTTCCGGCGTGCGCGTAGGAAGCAATTTCGAGGCGGGTGTGGAGCGCAAGCTTGTCGAGAATGTTGTGAACATGGCTCTTTACGGTGTCCACGGCAAGATTGAGACGGGCGGCGATTTCCTTGTTGCTCAAGCCCTCTGCAATGAGGCCTACAACTTCACGCTCTCTTGTTGTCATTTTCACCGGCTTGAACGAGCGCATGTTCCTCGGTGCCCGTTCTACGAGCTGAATGAACAACGAATCCGTGAGCGACTGCGGAAGCACTTTGCCGCCCGAGGCAACGGACCGTATGGTCTCCAGAAAGTCGTCGAATGTCGCATCCATCAGGACAAACCCTGAGACACCAGCCTTCACAAGATCAACCAACTCCGGCGTCACTGGGGCGAGGTCCATGACGATGATTCTGGCCTTCGGGGTGACGCGCTTGACTAGCGTAATGAGACCCAGACTCTTCTGATGCCGGAGTCCGAGACCCAGTAAGACAATGTCAACCTTTCTTGTTCTCGATTTGCGTATCAGGTCTCCATTTGCCCCCGCAGCCACCACCGTGATGTCCGGCTCTTCATTTAACATCGCGCTGAGGCCTTCGCGCAAGAGACGGTTGCCCTCGACCAGCAGAATCCTGATTCGTTTCATGCCGCGATATGTGTATTTCCGTGGTTCGGGAGGATTATGTCATGGCGCAGACGGAACATACAGTATAAAAAGACAGCCGCTGATTTTCAAGCATCGTTCTGGACTGACCCCGGGAAAGGAATCCAAGACTTTGCTTTTTTGGAGATTTCCAAGGTCTCCATCATGGGAAAGACGATTTCAGCCAGGCCAACAGTTCGACCGGCGGAGATCCACAGAAATCGATAGAATTGAACGACAAGTGCATCGATGAATGCTCACGCTGGGATTCCGCGGACGATGGAGTGATAGAGGAAGTCGTACCCATTGCTACGTCTTTGTTTCTTCACTCCTGCAACTCCTCGACTGACACATTGTATGGACCGTCGCGTCTCCCGGTGAGGGCAAGCATTCCGTTCATGTTGCACCTTTCCATCCCCTTTCAATTCTTCGTTCCAAGTGCTACCTTCTCCTATTCCCCCCCCCTCACGAAGTCGGAGTGTCACCATGAAGACCCCCATCTCATTTACGCTCAACGGAAAGCCCACGACAATCGCTGTTGATCCAAACAGGAAGCTCCTCTGGGTTCTCCGTACTGATCTGAAGCTCACGGGCACGAAATACGGCTGCGGCGAGGCATATTGCGGGGCATGCACGGTGCATGTGAATGGCGAAGCCACCCGCTCCTGCGCCGTCACGATAGGTGACGTCCAGAATCAGCAGGTCAGGACCATCGAGGGACTGGCAAAGGGCAAGACTCTGCATCCGGTGCAGGCAGCGTTTGCGAAGCATGACGCTCTCCAGTGCGGCTATTGTACGCCGGGGATGATCATGAACGCCGCTGCGCTTCTCGAGAAAAGCCCAAAGGCATCAACGCAGGAGATCATCTCGGGCATGGAAGACAATCTTTGCCGTTGCGCAGCCCACCGAAGGATCGTCGAGGCGCTTGAGGAAGTGATCCAGCGTTGATTACAGGATGATTCCAAATGGACATGTGGTCATGAACCAAAGAGGTGTCTGATGGCCTACGATGAATCAAAGATCTTCAGAGAAATGGCCGAAAGCATTTTCGGTTCTCCCATCAACCGTCGCGAGTTTCTCGCACGCTCGGGCGGAGGAATCCTCATCCTCTTCAGCCTCGGCGACACGCTCGAGGCCATGCAGCGCCGAAGCCTCCCCGACGATTTCAACGCCTTCCTCCGCATCGGCCAGGATGGCCGCGTGCAGTGCCTCACGGGCAAAATCGAGATGGGTCAGGGGGTGGTAACGTCACTCGGCATGATGCTGGCTGACGAACTTGACGTCGAGTTGGAGAAGGTGGACATGGTGATGGGCGATACCGACGTGTGTCCCTGGGATGCGGGGACGTGGGGATCTCTTTCCACGCGTGCGTTCGGCCCGTCTCTCCGCGCAGCCGGTGCCGAGGGTCGCCAGGCTCTCAAGGAACTCGCTTCCGCACAGCTCGGCATTCCCATCGATCGCATCGCAACGGCAAACGGCATCGCGTACGACAAACAGAACCGGAGCAGGAAGGTCTCGTACGCCGAGCTCGCAAAAGGCAAGCGCATCGAGCGGAAGGCATCGGGCAAAGTCCCCCTCAAGAAGCCTTCCGAATTTCGGATCATGGGTACCTCTGTGCCCAGGAGAGACTCCGAGGAAAAAGTGACGGGACAGGCACGATACGCCGGCGATATCCAGATTCCCGGAATGCTCTATGCGAGGATCCTCCGTGGCCCTGCCTTGGATTCGAAGCTTGTCTCAGTTGACCTATCCGCAGCCCAAGCCGTGGAGGGGATCCAAGTAGTGCGTGAGGGTGATTTCATTGCCCTGTTGCATGAGTACCCGGACGTCGCAGAAGATGCGTTGAAACGTGTGGATGCCACTTGGGAGACCCCGCCAACATCCCTGAACGAGGAGACCATCTTCGATCACCTCCTGAAATCCGCCGGTGAGGGCACCGCGACTGAGAGCAAGGGAGATCTCAACGAGGGCGAAACGGCCTCTGCACAACTCTTCGACCATACCTACTACAACCACTACGTGGCACATGCGCCGATGGAACCCCATACCTCGGTTGCCCGGATCGAGGAGGGTAGAGTGACCATTTGGGCTGCCACACAGAGCCCCTTTGGCACCCAACGGGACGTTGCGCGCGAGCTTGGCATCGACGAAAAGAACGTCCACGTTCTTACCCCATTTGTCGGAGGGGGATTCGGTGGAAAGGGAGTCGGTAGACAGAGCGTCGAAGCCGCGAGGATCGCGAAGCTGAGCGGGAAGCCGGTTCAGGTAGCCTGGACTCGAAAGGAAGAGTTTCAATATGACACGTTTCGACCTGCGGCACTTATGCAAGTGAAGTCTGGACTCGACGCGAAGAACAATATTGTCCTGTGGGACTATACCGTCTTCTATGCCGGACAGCGGGGGTCGGATTCCACATACGATATACCGAACATGCAGGTGACCGCACGTCCCCGCGGCTGGACCTCGGATGCCCATCCGGTTGCCACTGGCGCCTGGCGAGCACCCGGTGCCAACAGCAACGCCTTTGCACGGGAATCGCAGATCGATATCATGGCCGCGAAAGCGGGAATCGACCCGTTTGAGTTTCGCATGAAGCACCTCTCGAACGAGAAGCTGAAACGGGTCATGACATCCGCCGCGGACAAGTTCGGCTACACGCCGGCCAAGGCTCCCAGCGGTCGCGGCATAGGAATGGCCATCGGGGCGGACGCGGGGACGTGGGTAGCTTCCTTTGCAGAAGTCGATGTAGACAAAAAGACCGGCGGGGTCAAAGTGAAGAGAGTCGTTTGTGCCCAGGATATGGGTTTGTGCGTCAACCCCCGCGGCGCAACGATTCAGATGGAAGGCTGCATCATGATGGGACTTGGGTATGCCCTGTCGGAGGAGATCCGATTCAAAGGCGGTCAGGTGTTGAACGAAAACTTCGACACGTACGAGTTGCCGAGATTCTCATGGATGCCGAAGATCGAAACGGAGATCATCCCGAATATGGATGAAGCACCCCAAGGAGGCGGGGAACCGGCCATTATTTTGATGGGGGCCATCATCGGCAACGCGATCTTCGATGCCACCGGTGCTCGGTGCTTCTTCATGCCCCTGACGCCTGAGAGAGTGCTGGAAGCACTGAAGGCAATCTAAGAAGGAATATCATCGGCCAAAGTGCGCGAGGGGCAATCGGACCTTTTCAGCCGCTGCGACGTTCGGAAGGAGCAAGCTGAAGAGGCCTCCTTCCTTCCCCAGAACCTCGCGGCTCGAGAGAATTGGATCGACAAGTGAACGTTCGCATGACATACGCTGTATCGTGTTCATGCGACGATATCTCATCAATGCCACTGTTGAAGTCGGTCTGAGCGTCGAGCTGTGCTCGAGGATGCCCCGGTCCTGAACCGGGAGCTCACACCACCCGTTAAACATCTTCATCCCCCAGAAGTATTCCACGATCACCGTCCGATTCCGGGGGTGTCTTTGAGGCTAGCATACTGTATGCGTGATCTCAGGCCGACGGCGTCGGCGCCAAAACACCCGCGAGCGTCGCTCTCCGTGAAGCGTTAGAAGACCTTTCCCACCAGGAGCGTCATATCGTCGATCTGGGGACCCGCGCCAACAAATCTCTGAATGTCCCTTAAGATGAGGTCGTGTATCCGGCCCGTTGATTCCTCCCGGCTGTCTGATACCACCGTGGTGAGCCTATCATGGCCATAATGCTCTCCCGCGTGATTGCTCGCTTCCTGAACTCCATCGGTTTCACACACGATTATATCCCCACGACGGAGCCTCATGACGTGGGCGACATAGTGCTCCGCCGGATCGACTCCCAGAAGCAAACCACCGCGCTCGAGTGTCAGGACTTCCAGCACGGCCCCTCTCTGTAGTGGAAGCTCTTCGTTAGATCTCACAGCAGAATCAGATGACGACGCTGAATGGCCATTCTCTTCCCAGCGATGCACACGCGGAGCGCCGTGCCCTGCGTTGACGTACGTCAGCTTCTTGCTGGTTTCATCATAGATACCCATAAACAACGTCGCAAATTTGTCGTCTGCCGTAGAAAGATGGAGCGAACGATTCACGGTCGCCATCATTTCAGCGAGGTTCTCCTCGCTGATCGGTGCCTGGCTTCGAAGGACCCCCTGGATGTACGCCATAAGCAACGCGGCAGAGATGCCCTTCCCACAAATGTCCCCGACGATGAATGCAAGCTTGTTAGGCCCAACGAGGAAACAATCAAACAGATCTCCCGAGAGATGATCAGACGGCTTGGAGTGAGCGGTGTAACTGAAGTGGGCCAAGGAGGGCATTATGCGAGGGACAAAAAAGGACTGGACCTGGCGCGCGACCTTGTGTTCCACCTGCCGCTTTTCGTCTTCTGAGGTTCGAAGAGCGGATACAATGAGGCTGACCGTTAAAAACACGAGCAATCTCTGGAGAAACGTCCAGTACGATATCAGATCACCAAAGTTGTGTATCGAGTACGTCTCCAAGAGCAACAGATCATGGGCAAATGTCGCCAGTGCCGCCACGGATGCAATGACGATCCCGTTCTTCCTTCCTACGAACCACGCGACGGTGATGATCGGAAAGAAGTAGAATATCAAGAATGAAAACTCACGTTCGGTCAGATAGTCCGCAAGCGTGAGGAATGCGACGGTCAGATAACCCCGAAGCAACAGCGAACGTCTTGATTGTTTACTGAAGTGTCCAAAAAGGGACGCCATTCGTTTGCCAAATCTCAATGCGAAAACCATTTCAATGCCTTTGTATTGGAGAAGGTGATTCGTCCGCCTGCGAGCGATCGACATCGCATTCTTTGGCGGATCGATGTGACAAGTGCGCGGGGATTCGCCGATTCCTCGCAAGCACCCCCTGAATTGCTCCACCGTCATGAACGTTTCAGAGAATACGGGATCGGGGCGGGAATCAATATCCGACTAGCCCCGAACGAGAAAGATCGGCCGCCCAGAACTGACGGAATCCGAGGAAAGTGAGAGTCTGTGTAGAAACGAATGGAAGGAGTGGTGCTTCGGCTGCCGGCTCCTTCCACCCCCCTGAAAGGAGCATTCCGGGTCTCCTCATGCCCCGAATGAGGAAACCAGTAGCTTCTAATCGATCTCCCCCCCTACGCCGCCCCAGCCTCGATGGATTGCGGAAGAAGGGATGCTTCGAATACTCCAAAGAGGTCCCGAAGTCGCGTCTGCTGCTCTTTCACCACAGGGCGAATGGACGCCAAGTTCTCATCACGGCGGGGCTGGCCCTCAGCGATCTCAAGGCAGAGATCGATTCCGGATTCAAGATTCCGCTTGAATTCACGCAACTGCCGAAGCTCCTGGATGCTTCCTGTGCACCGTTTGATCAACCGGTCCACGTGATCCACATACATGATGACTTCCTTGGCAAACATATGGGGCCGTTCCGGCGAGACAAGCGACATTCCGCGGCCATAGATATGGTCCACCATTTCCCGCAATGTATAGAGCCGATTAAACCATGCGATGTTAGGCCCCGGACAGACCGATTGGGGAGAATCGAATTCTTCTCTGACGCCGAGAGAAATGAG
>Ga0209536_100006369_pt1 | contig 18074 bp, 15 predicted proteins | sample DeeMarSeWOR28_12_FD_187461 | JGI IMG/M metagenome (GOLD analysis project Ga0209536, IMG submission 187461) | Marine sediment microbial communities from White Oak River estuary, North Carolina - WOR-2-8_12 (SPAdes) (version 2) | ecosystem: Environmental > Aquatic > Marine > Intertidal zone >... | reverse complement strand
CTGCTCGAGCGTTACCCGAGCGGCGAATTCCCGCGCCTGCCCTTCGCGGAATCGATGGAGCGTTTCGGTAACGACAAGCCGGACATGCGTTTCGCGATGGAGCACGTCGATCTGACCGAGCTCACGGTGGAGCATGGCGGCGGCGGAATTTCGATGCTGGAGCCGATCGCCAAGAAGTTCGCCGATGGGACCTACCGTCGCGATCTTCCAACCGAAATCGTCAAGGCGATGGTCGTGCCGGCGGGCCATGGGTTCTCGCGCAAGGACTTGGATGCGCTCGAGAAGTACGTCCGTCAGATGGGCGCGAAGGGTTTGGCCCGCGCGAAGGTGGACGCTGAGGGCAACTGGTTGCAAAGCCCGCTCGCGAAGATGGTCACCCCCGAGTTCCGCAAAGCGGTCAACGATGCCGTGGACGCGAAGGACGGAGACCTTATCTTCTTCCAGTTCGGCCCGACTTCGAAAGTGCACACGGTCATGGCGAACCTTCGTCTGCACGTCGCGCGCAAGCTCGGCATGATCCCGGAAACCGGAAGTGCCGGAAACTGGAACTTCCTCTGGGTCGTCGATCCGCCTCTGTTCGAGCGCAACGAGGAGAAGAAGCGTTGGGAAGCCGCTCACCACGTCTTCACCCGTCCGCACGACGAGTGCATCGAGCTGCTCGACACCGATCCGGGCAATGTTCTCTGCTACCGTTACGATCTCGTTCTCAATGGCTTCGAGATCGCCGGTGGTTCCATTCGTCTTCACGATCCCGAAGTGCAGAAGAAGGTCTTCGAGGTCATCGGCCTGAGCGACGAAGAGGCTCGCGAGAAGTTCGGCTTCCTTTTGGACGCGTTGACCTACGGCGCACCGCCCCACGGTGGCATCGCGTTTGGAATGGACCGCGTCGCAATGCTTGCGGCCGAAACGGAGTCGATCCGCGACGTGATCGCATTCCCAAAGACCCAGCGCGCCAACGACCTGATGACCAGCGCGCCTTCGAGGGTCGACCCAGAGCAGCTGCTCGACCTGAAGATCAAGACACTCGAATGATTAACCCTTCCTAAACGGGGTCGGACCCCCTTTTGGAAGGGGTCAATTCGCGCCGTTGAATGGACGGAACTTGCCCGGCGTCTTGATTGCCGGACAATGGTGATCATGAAATACGCGGCTCGACTGATTTTCGCGGCTCTCTTTGCGCTGGCGCTCGGCATCCCCGCTTGGAACCTGGCCAACGCCGATGAGCAAGACATCAAGGACTGCTACAGCGTGCACGGGGAAGCCCGCTACGGAGCACTCGCATACAAACACGTGGTGATCGTCACGAACCGCTGTGAGATTGAGCTGCAGTGCGAGGTGTGGACCGACGTGGATCCGAGTCCCCGCCAGTCGGTCAGCGTCGGCCCGAAGGGCACCGGAGAAGTGATCGTGCGCTCAACATCGCCCGCTCGCGCTTTCAAGGCGTTCGGGGAATGTACGAAGAAGTAGCTGCGTTCACCCGAAGGGGCTGCCTTCGGTGCGGGTGAAGAAGCGCTCGAAGATCGCGTAGCCCTCGGCGAGATGATCGAGCTCGGTGTACTCGTTCGGTTGATGCGCCTGCGCCGCGGTGCCCGGGCCTAGGTTGACGCCCGCGACGCCGATGGAATCGAAGCGCGCAACATCGGTCCACGCCTGCTTGCTCCGCACTCCGTTGACGCCGCAGGTTGCTAGGTGCTGGACGTATGGATTGGCCGCGTGCGGATGGCCGGCCGGCGATAGGTCGGTTGCCTGGATCTTGCAATGCTCGCAATGCTCACCGGCAAAATCGCGCAGCTCCGCAAACGCCTCTTCGGGCGTGCGGCCGGGCGCGAACCGGTAGTTGACGTTGAGCTCGACTTGGCCAGGTACGACATTGCGGGCGTGGCCGCCTTCGATGAGGGTGGGCGTCATGACCTCGCGAAAGACATACCCGTCGATCTCGACGTCGCGAGGCTCGCGACGCTCGAGCTCTGCAATGAACGCGGCGGCCTTGTAGAGCGCATTGTCACCCTGCCACGGGCGTGCGCTGTGTGCCGTACGGCCCTGGAACGTCACTGTCGCGTGGATGGAGCCCATCGCGCCGAGCTGCATCTGATTGTCGCTCGGCTCGAGGCACACGGCGAGGTCGAGCTCGTGGAGCGCTGGGTGGGTGTCGAGGATTGGACCGAGGCGATTTTCCTCGAACGGACCCTCTTCGCGCTCGTAGAAGATCAGCGTGAGGTCACATGGAAGCTTTTTCATATCCAGGCGCTCGACGAGCTCAATCATGATCGCCAACCCGGACTTCATGTCGGCGGCGCCGGCTCCGTAGAGCAGGTTTCCTTCGACACGCGCCGGGCCGTCATGCCGAGTGCGGACGGTGTCGAGATGGCCAACCAGCGCGATGCGCGGCGCACCCGGCCGTCGGGCGGCGTGCACGATCAAGCTGTCATGGAAGCGCGTGATCGCGTCGGCGCCGAGACTCGAGCTGAGGCGCTCCTCGACGTGATCGCACAGCTCCGCCTCCTCGCCGATCGGGCTTGGAATCCGGGTGAGGGCGAGCAGCGTGTCGCGAAGCGCGTGGCCGATGTCGGTCATCGAGCCGGAGCCTAGCAGGCCGGCGGGCTACGTGCCGATGTCCTCGGGCGTGTCCCAGTCTCGAAGCGCACGCTCCACCGCCGGGCTGAGTCGTAGCGTTTCGACCTCGAGCGAGGCAAAGAACTGCTGGAAAGAGCGCTCTCCTCGCTCGAGCGCGGCACGAACTGCCCCGAGCAGCGCAGGCGCGTCGTATCGCGCCAACATCGGCTCCCACGGACCGTCATGGACACGGCGCGCTGCAATGACCGCGGCGTTGCTCGGGTGATCGACGAGCTCGGTCAACGCCTCGGCGGAAACAAATGGCATGTCGCACGCGACTGTGATGACGCGGTCGTGCTCGTTCTGCAGCGCGTAGCAAAGCGCCGCGTGGAGACCCGCCAAGGGCCCGGCGCCCGGAGGGTCGTCGGCGATCCGAGACACGCCTTTGACCAATGTCGCATAAGGCGTGGCATCGCCGACGAGTATGATCTCGAGACCAGTCTGGCGTCCGAGCAACACGAGACCCTCGAGAATTGGCTGGCCGCTGTCTGGCGCCTCGAGCAAGCCCTTGGGCGTCCCCATGCGGCGCGACTTCCCGCCAACGAAAACCGCGAGCAGGGAGCGCACAGACATCCGCCGCTAAGCCGTGACCCCGGCCTCGGTGAGCAACCGGGTTTCGAGCTTCTCAGCGAGGCGGTTGAGCTGATCTTGCTGAATTGCGCTCGTCACGAAGTTCGTGAAGAACGCCGTGAAATATGACGCGGCGTCCAGAATGACTGCAACGATCGAGGTGTCTTGAACCGGCCCGAGGCCGTTGCGTTCTTCAAACTCGGCGATCTGTTGCGAGATTTGGTAGTCGACCCAAATGCCGTAGATCGCGAACGTGAGAATCACGAAAAAGAAGTCAAGCCAGAATCCCCGCCCGGTAGGCGTGCGGCCATCGAGATTTTGCAAGTCTTCGTAGACGCCGTGGTACCAAAACGGAAGGTACAGCCCCAGGGTCACGATGCTGAGCACCAGTACCAATGCAGGGTCGCGGCGTTGGATGATGGGGGCTGTCATCTGGCTCTTCGTCGGCTAAGTTTCGTCCCATGAACGGCGGCGCCACGCAAGCGGCCACCATCGGCGTGATCGGTGATGTGCATCTGTTCTGGGACGACACGGACATCGCTTTCTTCAACCGCGGCGGTTACGACTTACTTCTCTTCGTGGGAGACATCGCAGGCTACACCCAGGTCCGCGGTCTCCGTGTCGCACGGGCGCTCAGGAAGCTCGAAGTGCCCGCAATGTGCATCCCTGGCAATCACGACGGGCTCCATGCGTTTCAACTGGGCGCGGAGATCGCGCCTCGCGCCCACCGTTTTCGCAACACGTTCTGCAAAGGCCAAGAGCGTCGGTGCCGAAGCTTTGACCGCGCGCTTGGGCCCGTCGAAATGCTGGGCTACAGCCGCCGGCGCATCGAGCCCGCAGGAGTTCCACTCAACCTCGTGGCGGGGCGCCCGCATTCCATCGGTGGAAGGCGCCTGGCTTGCATTCGCTATCTAGAGCGAGCGTTCGGGGTGGATTCAATGGAGGCCTCGACCGCGCTGCTGAAGTCGGTGATCGACCAGTGTGACGAAGCGCCGATCCTGTTTCTGGCGCACAATGGTCCCTCAGGTCTAGGCGATCGCTCCGACTCGATTTGGGGCTGCGACTTCCGGCGAAAGGAAGAGGACTGGGGCGATCAGGACCTCGAAGAAGCCGTTCGCTACGCCAACAGCAACGGCCGCAGAGTCCTCGCAACCGTCGCGGGCCACATGCACCGCGAGACGAAATCGGGCAAGCGCCGGCCTGGTCAGATCGAGAAGGACGGGGTGCTTTACGTGAACGCCGCCGAGGTCCCGAGACACCGCAAGGTCAATGGCGCAAAGGAGCGGCATCACGTGAAGCTGGTGGTGACTGCCGACGGCGCGACCGCTGAAGACCTTTGGGTGTAGCCGAGCAGCCGGAAAAGCCAAAGACCATGCACCGACGCCGGCATCCAACTCGGATGCAACTAAACCTTCGTCTTCGCCCCAGCCATCTTCAACACCCGCTTGAAATGCTTTTTCGCTACCGGCTGTACCGACAATCGCGAGCCCTTCTGGGTGACCAGCATCCCCTCGAGGGCAGGGTCATCCTTCAACGCTTGCAGCGAAACCTCTTCGTCGAATTTTTCGACGAACGCGACGTCGACCATCGACCATCGTGGGTCTTCGATCTGTGACTTCGCATCGAAGTACTTGCTCTTCTCGTCGAACTGGGTCGCGTCCGGGTAGGCCTCGCGGCTGATGCGACACACGCCCGCGACGCCCGGAGGCTTGGCGTTCGAGTGATAGAAGAGCGCGAGATCACCAACTGCCATCTCACGCATGAAATTGCGAGCCTGATAGTTGCGTACGCCCTCCCAGGGCTCGGTTCCGTCCCGCTCGAGGTCGTCGATCGAGTAGACATCGGGCTCGCTCTTCATGAGCCAGAGCTTGATTGCGCCCTTCACCATCGAAGAACTATGGCACGGCAGGCGCGCTTGCTCGACGTAGATTTGACCACGCCGCCACGCTCGAACGATCATGATGTGGTCTTGCTTTCCACTTTCACGAGAGCCTCGATCGCAGGGATTCCGCCTCTGCTCCTCTATGGCCTGACCGCGACCGGCTATGCGCATTGGTTCGACAGCGGGGAGTTCGTCGCGGCTGCTTCAGATTTCGGCATTTCACATCCTCCGGGCCAGCCTTTGGCCGCAATCGTCTTGGGTGCCGCGAACCTCGTTCCGATTGGCCCGATCGCATTTCGAATCGCGATCCTTTGCGCCTTGCTGGGCACCGTCGCCATCGTTGCGCTCGTGTTCGCGTTCGAGAAGACGCTTGCGGCCGGTGAGGTCGTTCGTGGGTCGCTGCGTTTCCCGATCGCGGTTGCCGCCGCCTGGTGGGTCGCGGGAACTCATGCGTGGTGGTTCCAAGCGGTGCGCCCAGAAGTGTACGCTCTACAAGCCGCACTGATGTGCATCGCGATCGAGCGTCTCATCCAGGCATCGTTCTCGGATAGCGAGGGCGATGTGCGTCCACTCTATCATGCCGGGCTCGCGCTCGGACTCGCGCTCGCGAACCACCACTTCATCGCCGCGCTGGCGGTGGTGCCCGCGATCTGGCTGTTGGTCGGCTTGTGGCGCACGTTCGGTTGGAGACCGTTCGCTTGGTCCGCCGCATTTGTCGGTGGCGGCTTGATCGCCTACGCGTTCCTTCCGATCCGCGCGTCGACCGAACCGTTCTTGAACCTCGGCGACCCGTCGAGCCCGGGTCGGTTCTGGTGGGTCGTGACCGCCGAGGCGTTTCAGAAGAGCCTCAGTCCCGACGCCGTGGCGCCGTTTGGGAACCGCTTCGCCGACGTGATGCTGGTCACCGGCGAAGATCTCCAGATCGCCGCGCTCGTGGTCGGGCTCCTGGGCGCCTACTTCATGTTCCGGGTCAAGAACGCGCGAAAATACGGGCTTTTCTGGGTCACTTTGTGGCTGGTCTATGCGCTCGGGCGTGCTTCCCTCGGCTTCGTCAGCGGCAATCCGGACGCCATCGCGTACTTCATGCTCTCGTACGCCTCGATCGCCGTGTTTGCGGCGTTCGCGACGGGTGTCTTGCTCTCTGCCCTCGCAGAGGCAGTGCCCAGTAGGCCAAAGCTCGCTCCGGCCGTTGGGGTCGCGCTGGCCTTGTGCGCCGCAGTGCACGCCGCTCGCTCAACGGACAGCTCCTCGCTCGCGACGTTTAGCGACACCGATGTCTTCGACGATGGCTTGCGTCGGGATTTGCCCGCACGCGCTGTCCTCCTGATTCACAATCCGCAAACGATCTTTCGGTACTGGGGTGGTGAGGCCGAGGAGGGAAACCGCCCGGACGTGACGATGGTGCCGCTGCCGCTCTTGACCTACCCGAAGCTCGTCGACCACTTCGTCAAGAACGAGCCCGAGCTCAAGCCGCTCCTGCGAAGCTACGTACTCGATGGGCGGCTGAGTGCTGCCGAGCTTCAAAGCCTCGCGGCGCTTCGACCCGTGTTCGTCGAAATGGACGTGCGGGTCGACCGCGAGATGATGGAGCTCGTCGTCCCAGAGCAGCTCTACTACCGGGTCTTGACCGCGGACACGACCGACGCGGACGAGGCAAGCGCGATGCGCACGCATGCGGAGCAGTGGGCCGACATCTACGCTCGAATCGGCCAGCCCATCGAGGCCCACACCAAAACGCAGCTCTTGTGGCGTCACTACGCGGATTCGCTGTATTTTGCGGGCGTTGGGGACACCCACGGCGCGCTTCGGACCGTCGCAGCGGGGCTCGCCTTGAACCCGCACGCGCGCGAGCTTCAGATGCTCCGCGAAGCGCTCAAGAAGGCGCCTCCGGGTGAGTCGATCGACGTGAAACCATTCACGATTCAGTGAAGGGCCGCTATCGAGCCCCGCGCTCTGCGCGGCGCGCACGCCGATACACTTCGTAGAGGTCTTGACGGATTCGAGGGGGAACGCTCTGGCGAAGATCGATCTTCCAGGCAAGCTGCTGTTTGACCAGCACGATCGGTTGGATCTCGGAGGAGGCGGGCGCGACCTGCACGCGAGCTGTGTCTTCTTCGACCTCGATCTTCATGTCTTCCTTTGCGGCGACGAGTTGGCCGAAGACGAAGCCTCCGAGCGCCTGGTCGTGCTCGCCTTGCCAATCGGAAAAGCACGAGCGGAAAAGCGCAGGGTCCAACAGCTCGAAACGTTCGCGCGCTTGCAGTCGTCGACGGGCCTCGTTTTGCGACATGTCTTGCACTCCATAGGCACGAAACAACGAGTCGATCGCGGAGCTCGGAGACTCGAACCCCTCGGGGGCCTTCTCGCTCCTACAGGACATGAGCAAGGAGACCGTGACGACAGCGAGGATCAGGGAGCGCACGGGGAGGTTATTGCCCTGTTCCTGGTCGCTGTCGAACTATTGACGGGGCCGTCATCGTGCTTACTTTCCCGTCGAATGCGACTCGACAGACTCACCACCAAGACCCGCGAGGCTTTGGTTGCTGCCCAGCAGAATGCAGCGGACCGAGGCAATCCTGAGGTTTATCCGGAGCACTTGATACTGGACCTCTTGGCCCAAGCAGGTGGCCTTGCCCCCGCGATCGTCGAGAAGGCCGGCGCCGATCTGCAAGGCCTGATTCGGGCGCTCGGCGCGGTGCTCGACCGGATGCCCAAAGTCGCCGGAGGAGCAGAGCCTGGGCTTTCATCACGCCTTCGCGAGCTCCTAAACAAGGCTTGGAAAGAAACCGAGGCGTTCAAGGACGAGTATACGTCCGCGGAGCACGTGCTCCTGGCCGCATACTCCGACGCGCAACTCAAGAAAGCGCTGGAAGCGCAAGGCGTCGACCGTAACAAGCTATTCGAGGCCGTGCAGGAAGTCCGCGGAAGCCAGCGCGTGACCGACCCGGACCCGGAGGGGAAGTTCCAGGCGCTCGAAAAGTACACGCGAGACCTCACCGAAGCGGCACGCCAAGGCAAGACGGACCCGGTGATCGGACGCGACGAAGAGATCCGGCGCGTGATGCAAGTGCTGTCACGCCGGACGAAGAACAACCCTGTGTTGATCGGGGAGCCGGGCGTCGGTAAGACGGCGATTGCCGAAGGCATCGCGCACCGGATCGTGCAGGGCGACGTCCCGGAGGGGCTTCAAAACAAGAAGTTCCTCGCACTCGACCTCGGCGCCATGGTCGCAGGCTCGAAGTACCGCGGTGAGTTCGAGGAGCGCCTGAAGGCGGTGCTCCAGGAGATCGAAAACGCCAACGGCGAAATCATTCTCTTCATCGACGAGCTCCACACCCTGGTTGGCGCGGGAGCCGCCGAAGGCTCGATGGACGCGAGCAACATGCTCAAGCCTGCATTGGCGCGGGGTGAGCTCCGCTGCGTCGGAGCGACGACGCTCGACGAGTATCGCAAGCACATCGAAAAGGACGCAGCGCTTGCGCGACGTTTTCAGCCGGTGTTTGCAGGCGAGCCCTCGGTGCCCGACACGATTGGGATCTTGCGCGGCCTGAAAGAGCGCTATGAGATTCATCACGGCATTCGAATCCAAGACTCGGCGATCGTCGCCGCCGCGACTCTGAGTGAGCGCTACATCACCGATCGGTTCTTGCCCGACAAAGCTATCGATCTGGTCGACGAAGCCGCGTCGCGCTTGAAGATGGAGATCGACTCGTTGCCCGCGCCGATTGACACCGTAGAGCGCAAGGTGACGCAGCTCGAGATCGAACGAGAGGCCCTCAAGAAGGAATCCGACGACGCGAGTAAGAAGCGTCTCCGAGACCTCGAGAAGGAGCTGTCGGACCTTCAAGAGCAACGCGACACGATGCGCGCCCAGTGGCTTCGCGAAAAGGAGCTGATCACCGAGATCCGCGAGAAGAAGGAGCTCGTCGAGAGGCTTCGCCTCGACCTCGAGCGGGCGGAGCGCACCACCGAGTACGAGACAGCCGCTCGCCTACAATATGGAGAGATCCCGGCCGCTGAGGCCGCGGTGACCCAGGCTCAGCAAAAGCTCGCCGAGGTGCAGGAGAGCGCCTCGTTCCTGAAGGAAGAGGTCACCGACGAAGACATCGCTGAGGTCGTGTCGAAGTGGACGGGCGTACCCGTCAGCAAGATGCTCGAGGGCGAGAAGGAGAAGCTCCTCCACATGGAGGACCGTTTGCGCGACCGCGTGATCGGCCAGGATGAAGCGGTGGTGGCCGTGTCCAACGCGGTGAGGCGTTCGCGAGCCGGTTTGAGCGAACCCAACCGTCCGATCGGCTCGTTCCTGTTCCTAGGCCCAACCGGCGTCGGAAAGACGGAGCTGGCGCGAGCGTTGGCGGAATTCTTGTTCGATGACGACAAGGCGATGATTCGTCTCGACATGAGCGAGTACATGGAGAAGCACGCCGTCGCACGATTGATTGGCGCGCCTCCTGGATACGTAGGCTACGAAGAGGGCGGTCAGCTCACCGAGCCGGTGCGGCGCCGTCCATACTCCGTCTTGCTCTTCGACGAGGTGGAGAAGGCGCACCCCGACGTCTGGAACGTGCTCTTACAGGTGCTCGACGATGGCCGGCTGACCGACGGCCAGGGCCGCACGGTCGACTTCAAGAACGTCGTGATCATTCTCACTTCGAACGTCGGGTCGCATCACATCATGGCTCTCGATGACGAGGAGTCGATGCGCAAGGCTGTCATGGAAGACCTACGCGACGCGTTCCGGCCGGAGTTTCTCAACCGCTTGGACGAGACGATCATCTTTCATCGGCTCGACCGCGCGCAGCTTCGCAGCATCGTCGACGTCCAGCTTCACAACTTCGAGAAGAGGCTCACCGATCGCGAGATGCGGCTCGAGATCACCGACGCGGCGAAGGACTTCCTCGCCAACGTCGGGTACGATCCGACCTACGGGGCGCGGCCGCTCAAACGTGCGATCCAGCGCCATCTGGAGAACGGGCTAGCCGAGGACATCTTGGCCGGACGCTTCACCTCCGGGGATACGATCGTGGTCGATGCCGGCGACGGAGGGCTGCGGTTCAGCGGCGGAAATGCCAAAAACGCAGCGGATTCGAGCGTCGAGAGCCAATAAGCGCGCGATCCCGTCGAGTTAGAAGACCCGATCACCTGGAATCGGGCCCTCCTTGCGTGTCCGTGTACACTGTGTAAGCCTCCGGCGCTCTTGAAGGGAGCAGAAGCGTTCATGGTCGAGACCGTACAGTGCAAACCAATCGAAGTTCACGTGGGTGAGCGTGGGCTCGAGCGCGCGGTCAAGCACCTCAAGCGCAAAATGGCGACCGAGGGCATCCTCCGCGAGCTCAAGCGTCGTCGTCATTACATGAAGCCCTCGATCAAGAAGCGTAAGAAGGCTGCGGAGGCCGCCCGGCGCCGCCGCAAGCGCGTGCGCATGGTCACCGAGCGTTCGGACTAGTCCCGCAAAGCGACTTCGTCGCCACGGGGCCTTCGCCCTCGAGCCGCCGGAATTACTTCGGCGGCTTTTCCGTTTCTGGCTCGAACCGTCGACCCGGGCTCCATGCGAACCGCCTTCCGGTTTGCGCTTCCAAGAAACGCGCCAGGCGGTGGAAGTCGCTTCCAGACTCGATGAAACGCACGTCGGTCTGAAGAGTTTGCGGGTTGATCAGCTTCGAGAACTCGACGTAGTGGAGCTGAAGCTGGCCGCTGACGCTGACCATGTGTCCATCGAGACCTTCTTCGACTAGAGCGCGGTAGGCGCCGATGCCGAGCTGGCTTCCAAGCATCACGTCGAACGCGTGGGGCGGGGCACATCGCGACTCGTATCCGAGTTGGATATGACGAACCTTTTTGCGCCGGCCGGTCCGTTCTTCATACCGAGTCATCACCCGATCCGAGACGATCTTCGCGAGGTCGAACGAGCTCAAGCGGATGTGGCCGTGCTCGTCGCGTGGCATTCCGTGCACGGAATTTTGCGGCAAAAGCTCGGCCAGGCCTTCGGCGAGCACGACGGTGCCATAGTATTGGTCCCGCCGTTCGCGCTCTAGCATGAGGTCTACGATTTGGTCGACCAACGCCGTCACTGACAGCCGCCAATCGGTGATGGACTCGCCAGTGGTCGCGTCGATGCGCGTCTCCTCGATCGCGAGGTCACCGCGTACATCTTCCGTGGAGAGGACCATGCTGGCTTCGCCCGCGATGGCGACGCCATAGGAGAGCCAGCCGGCCTTTCGGCCCATCGTCTCCACGATGAAGTAGCTGCTCGTCGCGATACAGTCGGCACGAAGATTCAGCAGCTCTTTGGCCATGACGTCGACCGCCGTGAAGAAACCAAACGTGAAGTCGATGCCGCGGTAGTCGTTGTCGATCGTTTTGGGCAGGTGCACGACTCGAACGCGGCGCTCTTCTGCAACGTGGTGCCTCTGATATTCGTGGAAGAAGTTCGCGGTCTTCAGGGTGTCGTCTCCGCCGATGGAAATCAGCGCGTCAACCCCGAGATCTGCGAGCGCGTGGTGAATCCGCGCCAGGCGTTCGGTCTTTTCCGGGTCGAGCAGGTCAGCCGGAGCTTCGATGGCCGCTCCGGGATTCACACGCGCAGTTCCGATGATGATCCCACGGCTGTTTCGGATACCGCGAATGTCGGCAGGCGCGAGGATTCGATAGTGCTCAGTCTCGACCATGGGGTGGTGGACCGGGTCGTACTCCTGGAGGTTCGTGTAGCCGTGAAAGATCCCGAGCACTTCCACGCCGGCCTCGAGGAATGAAGTGGTGACCGCAGCGATGACTGCGTTGGCCGCGGGTGCGGGGCCTCCAGAAAACACGATGGCGACACGGCGAACATTTCTCACGTCGCTGACTGTAGGACTGAGACCGCCGGATTGCCATCCTTTGCTACAGGCGCTCTACTCGGCCGGAGCGACATGGCGATCGACAAAGACAGCTTGGGCTACGAGACGCCGCCCATCGCATTCGGCTACACCTGGCGGGATACCGTGACCTATGCGCTCGGGGTCGGCGCGACAGCCGATGCGGAGCTCGATTTCCTTTATGAAGGTCGCGGTCCGAAGGTGTTGCCCACCTTCTGCACGGTTCCTACTTTTGCGGCGTTCGATGCGCTCGTCGATCGAATCGGGTGCGACCGGAGCGGGATGGTTCACCACAGTCAGGAGATGAGCCTCTCCAAGCCGCTTCAGCCGAGCGCGGAGCTCAAGGTGATGGGCCGAGTCGAGGGGCTCTACGATCTCAAGCGCATGGCGATGGCGGTGTTCGGCATCGACGCGTACGACGAGGAGGGCGACCCGATCATCCGCGGGGAAGTGACGCTGCTGCTGCTCAAGGATGGCGGCTTCGGCGGGCCGCGCCCGGCGCGGACCACGCGCACGCCGGCCCCGGACCGCGACCCCGATTTCGAAGTGCGCGAGAAGGTCGCACCCACCCAGGCCCTGCTCTACCGCCTGAGCGGGGATTACAACCCTCTGCATGCGGACCCCGCGTTCGCCGCCAAGGTCGGTTTCGACAAGCCCATCCTTCACGGGCTCTGCACGTTTGGATATGCGGGCCGAGCGGTGCTCTCCCACGCCTGCGAAGGCGATCCAAGCCGTCTTTCGAGCCTTCGCGGGCAGTTCGCGAAGCCCGCTTTTCCAGGGGACACGCTGGTCCTGCGCGGTTGGAACGAGGAGGGACGCACAGCGGTCACGGTGACCACCGAAGAGCGACCCGGGGAGCTTTGCCTCTCCAACGCCCATGCCGTGATACGCTGACCGGCCCGGGCGGTCCGCTTGCCCATCCCAGGATTCACGCTCAGATCTTCGTGCTGATGCGTTCGCCCGCGACATGCTTGCTCCTCGCGCTCGCCGTTCCGGTGACAGCTTGCACGGGGACGGCGCCCGCCGCCATGCAGGCCCCTCCACCAGCGGTCCACGCAGAGACGGTGAAGCGTGAACCCCTGGTCCCAGTGTCGAGCGCGACCGCCGAAATCCTCGCCAACCGACAATCGAACCTGCGCTCGGAGACGGCAGGCCGGGTCGTCGCCGTGTTGGTAGACGCCGGTGACCGCGTCGACGAGGGCCAAGTTCTCCTGCGGCTCGACGTCGGCAGGCCCGCATCAGCCGCACGAGCCGCAAACGCGGCGGTCGCGCAGAGTGAGGCGCGGCTGAACCAGGCGGAGCGCGAGCTCAGCAGAACGCAAACGCTTGTTAAGACCGGCGGCCTGCCCGAGCAACGGCTCGACGATGCGCAAGACGCCGTCAGGCTAGCGTCCGCGGCACTCAAGGCCGCCAAGGCCGAGGCCCAACTCGCCCGCCGGGGACTGACCGAGGCCGTGGTCCGCGCGCCCTTCGGGGGAACGGTCGTGGAACGAACGGTCGAGCTCGGCGAGTACCTCGGGCCTGGGAGCCCGCTTCTCACGCTTGCGGACACGAGCTTGCTCAAGGCGCGGGTTCTGCTCGATCCTAGGGAAGCGCTCGACGTGTCGATCGGCGCGCGCGCCTCGGTCTTCGCCTATGCGCGGCCTGGTGAAGAGTTCGGTGGTCAGGTAGTTCGCGTGGGCGAGGTCGTCGACCCTCGGACCCGCCGTCTACCGGTCGAGATCGAAATCGACGGCCACGGTGGGCGGCTGCGCCCCGGCCTCGTGGCGCGGTTTTCCGTGCAGACCGGAAAGCCGCGAGAAGTCATGCAAGTGCCGCTCGACGGCATCTTCGAGCGCTTCGGAAGCCAGCACGTGTACGTCATCGAAGACGGGGTCGCGAAGCGGCGGGCGATCGTCGTTGGCGAAGTCCGCGCCGGATACGCCGAGGTCCTCGAAGGTATCGAACCGGGTGACCTGGTGATCAGCAAAGGAGTCACACGCGTCGTGGATGGCTCCGAAGTACACATCGTGCCCGTCGACGAGCCATGAGCATTCCCGCGTTCGCAGTGCGCCAACCCGTGCTCGTCAATCTCGTGGCGATCTCCATGGTTGTGGTCGGTGGACTGGTATTGGGTGCAATGCATCGCGAGTCGCTGCCGACCATGCCAACGGGTTGGGGCTCGGTGACGACCGTGTACGTTGGCGCCTCCCCGGAGGAGATCGAGCAGCTCGTCACGATCCCCGTCGAGAACGCGGTTGGAGACGTCGACAAGATCGACGAGATCTGGAGCTCGTCGAAAGAAGGCATCTCGTACGTGAGCTTCAAGTTCGACTCGGACGTCGAAGATATGACCGGCGCGATGATGGAGGTGTCCAACGAGATCAACCGAGTCGACGACCTGCCAATCGACGCCGAGCGGCCCGTGGTGCGCGAATTCAAGGTCGACTTCCCCACAGTCAGCGTCGCGGTGCGTGGAGAGGTCCCCGAGGCGGTGCTGCGTCAGGTCGGCAAGGACCTCGCTGACAGAATCGAGCGGCTGCCAGGCGTGTCGGGCATCTGGCGCAACGGCATTCGAGATCGGGAATTCCGGGTCGAGGTCGATCCCGATCGGCTCGCCGCTTATCAGCTTCCGCTGACGGCCGTGACCAATGCGCTCCGGCTTCGCGCGTCGAACGTACCCGCCGGTAATACCAAGGGCAAAGGTGACGCGCGGCTCGTCCGCGGCATGACGCGGGTCAACGACATCGAGGAGCTCGGCTCCGTCGTCATTCGACCGGACCCACGCGGGGGCTCCGTTCGCGTGCGGGACGTTGCCGATGTCCGCGACACGTTCGCAGCCGGTGAGTTCAGCGGACGGGTCAATGCGGAACCCGCGATCGTCCTCACCGTTCGAAAGGAAGAGCAGGCGGACAGCGTTCGCATCAGCGAAGAGGTTCGCGCGCTCGTCGAGCGCCTCAGGCCAACGCTCCCGCCCGGCGTGGCCATCGATCTCTTCGGCGACGCAGCGGCGGAGGTCGAGCATTCACTCGGCACGCTCTACACCAACGCGGCAGCAGGGCTCGTGCTCGTGTTGCTTATGCTTTGGGTCGCGGTCGGTGCGCGGAACGCCACCATGGCGGCCATCGGGCTGCCTGTCGCCTTGGCAGGCGCGCTCATCGCAATGTCCGTGATGGGTATCACGATCAACATGATGTCCTTGCTGGCGTTGATTCTCTGCTTGGGCGTCGTCGTCGATGACGCGATCATCATCATCGAAAACATCTACCGGCATATGGAGGAAGGGATGCCGCGGCGAAAGGCCGCGATCCTCGGCACCCAAGAGGTCTTCTGGCCGGTGGTCGCGTCCACGCTGACGAGCTGGGCCGCGTTCCTGCCATTGCTGTTGATGGAAGGGGTGCTGGGAGATTTTTTCGCGATCATCCCGAAGGTCGTCGTGGCGGCGCTCGCAGCGTCGCTGATCGAAGCGATGTTCGTTCTGCCCAGCCACATGGCAGATTTTGGAAGGCTTGGAAGCCGCAAGACAGACGAAGCGGGCCCTCCGAAGACGCGGCTCCAACGATTTGGGGCGCGTGTGCTCGACTCATACGAGCGTGTGCTTCGGTGGTCACTTCTCCACCGCGGCACGGTGGTGTTCGCATCATATGGAGCGTTTTTCTTGATGGTCGCCGTCACGTTCAGCGTGAAGGACGTGATTTTGTTCACCGAAGGCGACCCCGACATGTTCGACGTTCGGGTTCACATGCCGACTGATGCCTCGAAGGAAGAAACCGAAGCGCTTCTCGCCAAGCTCGATGCGCGTATCCTCGGGCTCGGCAGCCCAGACATCGAAGCAACGGTTTCGGTGCGCGGCATGACCCGCACCGACATGGGCGTGCGAACCGGAGACCACATGGGAAACGTCAGCGTGTTCGTGGTTCCGGCGACCGAGCGCAGCAGTCTTCACGCTGGACGTGACTTGGTTACCCGGGTCAGCGGCCTCTACGACGACGTAGTCGGACCCGCACGTCTGGAAGTCGTCGAGGTGAGACCGGGGCCGCCTCGCGGGGCCCCAGTCGCCGTGCGAATTCGCGGAAAAGAACACGAGCGACTGGTCGAGCTTGCCGAGCAAGTGCTCGCCGAGGTCCGGAGGACGCCAGGCACCCGAAACTCCAACCATGACCACGAGCTCGGTAAGCAGGAGCTTCAGATCAAGGTCGACGAGGAGCGCGCGGCCCTTCACGGGCTCACGCCCGACGCTGTCACCGCCTGGTTGCGTAGTGCGTTTGGCGCAACGCCCGTTGCGACGCTGCAAGAAGGCGACGACGAGATCGACATCGTCGTTCAACTCCGCGAAGACGTGCTTCGGGACCCGAGTCGGATCGCCTCTCTTCAGCTCATTGCACCGACCGGGGACGAAGTTGCCATCGAAGACATTGCTGACGTCGCGCACGGTCGCGGGCCCGGTGTCATCAGACGCTATCAACAGAAGCGGGTGGTCAGCGTGCTCTCCGGGATCGATGACACCGTCACGAACAGTGCCGAGGTCAACACCCGGCTTCAACGAGAGCTGGCTCAGGTAGAAGCGGCCAACCCCGATGTTCAGTTCGAGTACGGCGGGCAGTTCGAAGAGACCCAGGAGTCGGTCGAATCGCTTTTTCGCGCGTTCATCGTGGCGCTGCTCTTGATCTATACGATTCTCGCGACGCAGTTTCAAAGCTTCTCGCAACCCACGGTGGTCATGGCAGCGATCCCGCTGTCGCTCATCGGCGTGTGCGGAGGCTTCTTGCTGAGCACTACGCCGATCGGCCTGATCTCCCTCGTCGGCGTCGTCGGGCTCACGGGCATCGTCGTCAATGATTCGCTCGTGTTGGTCGACTTCATCAACAAACGGCGCTCGAGGGGCATGGAGCTCGACGAGGCGATCGTGGAAGCCGGCATGTTGCGATTGCGGCCGATCTTCCTCACCAGCATCACCACGATCGCGGGGCTGTTTCCGCTCTCGCTTGCGGTGGACAGCTTGCCGCACCTCGCGCCGATGGCGCAGGTGATCGTGTACGGCTTGACCTTCTCGACTCTGCTCACCCTGCTGGTCGTGCCCTGTCTTTACCGCTTGGACGTCGATCTCGCCGAGCGCGCGGGGCGTTGGTTTGCACCGGTGAAGCGTTGGGTGACGGACCCTGGCGCGGCGGCAGAGGAGCCGGCGGACACCAGCGCCGAGTAGCGCGTGGCAACCCCGGCAGCTAGCTGCTACGCGCAGGGGATGGCGAGGCGTTTCGAGAACAAAGTCGTTTGGATCACTGGCGGCGGCACCGGAATCGGCAAGGCTCTGGCGCTGGCGTTCGGAAAAGAAGGCGCGACCGTTGCCGTGTCCGGCAGGCGCCAGGATCGGCTCCAGGGCGTCGTCGATGAGCTCGCAGCGCAGGGCGGAAAGGGCTTGGCGGTGCGCTGCGATGTGACGGACGAGGCCTCCGTAGCCGAGGCGGTGCAAAAGGTGGTGCGCAGCTTGGGTGGCCTAGACGTGGCGGTGGCAAACGCGGGTTTTTCGGTGGCGGGCCGTGTCGAGAAGCTGTCGGCTGCTGATTGGCGGCGCCAGCTCGACGTCAACGTCATCGGCGTGGCCATGACCGCCAGATACGCGATCCCGCACCTTCGCGAACGCGAGGGACGACTCGCGCTGATCGGCAGCGTCGCATCCATGCTCGCAACGCCGGGGGTCGGCGCGTATGCCGCATCGAAGTACGCCGTCCGCGCGATCGGGCAAGTACTGGCGGCCGAGCTCCACGGCAGCGGCGTGAGCTGCACCACGATCCATCCAGGATACATCGAAAGCGAGATCGCTCAGGTCGACAATCAAGGTCGATTCGATCCGCAGCGTGAAGATCGGCGTCCCAAGAACCTGATGTGGCCCGCCGATCGTGCGGCTCGCGTCATGGTCGACGCGATCGCAAAGCGGAAGCGGGAGTACACGTTCACCGGGCACGGAAAGATCGGCGCCTTCGCCGGCAGGCACATGCCTGGACTCGTTCACTTCGGCATGACGCGCAATCGCAAGTAGCGCTTACTCGACCAGGTAGCGGAACATGAAGAGAAGATAGGTCTCTTTGCGTCCGCCTACGTCCTGACGGAGTGCGAATTCAGCGCCGATCTTGCCCTTGTTGAAACCCGCGCCAGCCGTGATTTGGTTGAGATGGCGA
>Ga0209536_100006368_pt1 | contig 18074 bp, 16 predicted proteins | sample DeeMarSeWOR28_12_FD_187461 | JGI IMG/M metagenome (GOLD analysis project Ga0209536, IMG submission 187461) | Marine sediment microbial communities from White Oak River estuary, North Carolina - WOR-2-8_12 (SPAdes) (version 2) | ecosystem: Environmental > Aquatic > Marine > Intertidal zone >... | reverse complement strand
AAAAGTGCCAAACCCATTTATCGTGATTTTCGGACCGGTGACGTGCGTCATTCTCAGGCGGATATTAGTAAGGCAATTAATTTCTTGGGATATCAGCCGGGTCATCGAATAGATGAAGGTCTAGAAAATGCAATGAGCTGGTATATTCATAATCTTAAGATTTAAAAATATAGTAAGTTGATGGACATAGACAGGTTAAAATATTTGCTTGGAATGCAAAAATATAACTTAAAGTAGATTTAGTAATGGCGTATGAAAATTACATTCACAACACGCCTAACCTAGTAAAGATATGACACTCACACATCCAACCTATCGAACGCAATTGTAACGTATCGACCTTATTTAAATTCCTATATCTGCTCAACTTGCTTTAGCGCAGTCGTGGCTACATATTATATATGGTGAGATTTTCCGCTATCGGAACCTGGAAAGAACTTGTCAGATATAATAAAAGCTTCACTCAATTGTAGACCTTAGAAAATAATTAGATAGCTATGAAAAAAATACTTGTAACTGGGGGCGCCGGATTTATTGGTTCGGCAGTTGTTCGCCAATTCATCTCCGAAACTGAATTAATCGTAATTAACGTCGACAAACTAACATATGCTGGTAACCTCGAATCACTCGCTGGGGTGCACAGCGAACCACGTCATCGACTTGAGCAGATCGACATCTGCGACATCAGTGAATTGGACAGAATATTCCGCGAACACAAACCAGATGCAGTGATGCACCTTGCTGCAGAGTCGCACGTAGACCGCTCCATCGATGGACCGGCTGAATTCATTAATACTAATGTCGTCGGTACTGCCAATCTACTTGAAGTTGCACGGCAATACTGGAATGGGCTGCAAAGCGATAAAAAAAATCATTTTCGCTTTCACCATGTTTCCACTGATGAAGTTTATGGCGAGTTAGAATTGCATGACCCAGCCTTTACGGAAGAGACCCCTTACGCTCCGAATTCTCCGTACTCAGCTAGCAAAGCTTCCAGTGACCACCTAGTCCGCGCCTGGCATAGAACTTATGGGCTACCTATTGTTATTTCAAATTGTTCCAATAACTATGGCCCCTATCAATTCCCTGAAAAATTAATTCCGTTGATGATCCTCAATGCGCTCGAGGGAAAGTCACTTCCGGTTTACGGAGATGGACAACAGATTCGAGATTGGCTCTACGTCGAAGATCACGCAAACGCTCTCTGTCAAGTTTTTACAAATGGAGTCATTGGTGAAACATACAACATTGGTGGGCACAACGAACAGACTAATCTGCATGTTGTAAAAACGCTCTGTACACTTTTGGATGAAATGTGCCCGAATAAGCTAAATAGCATACAAAGTTACAAAGAACTCATCACCTTTGTAGCCGACCGTCCAGGTCACGACTATCGTTACGCCATCGATGCCAGTAAAATTCAGCATGAGCTGGGCTGGGCACCACAAGAGACTTTTGAAACTGGACTACGAAAAACTGTGCAATGGTATCTCGATAACGAATCATGGTGGCAACATGTTCTGGATGGTAGCTATCAACGACAGAGACTTGGTGTCGTTGCAAAATAAATACTAATGACTAATAACGTGACAACAAAAGGTATCATTCTTGCCGGAGGGTCAGGCACGCGACTCTACCCAGTAACGCGTGGCATTTCTAAACAGCTATTACCAGTATATGATAAGCCAATGATTTACTACCCCTTGTCTGTACTTATGCTAGCTGGAATTCGGGAAATATTGATAATAACTACGCCTGAAGATCAAAGCTCCTTTCAAAAACTATTAGGCGACGGTAACGATTTTGGGATCAATATCAGCTATGCATCACAAGCAAGCCCAGATGGGCTTGCTCAGGCTTTCACTATTGGTGAAAAATTCATAGGTAACGACAATGTTTGCCTCGTCCTTGGTGACAACATATTTTACGGCCAGGGATTCAGCCCCATGCTGATCGAAGCGGCAGCAAAACAGTACGGTGCCACAGTATTTGGTTATCAGGTTAAAGATCCGGAACGCTTCGGTGTGGTCGAGTTTGACGCTAACAACCGAGCTATCAGCATCGAAGAGAAACCCGCCAAGCCCAAAAGTCATTACGCAGTCACTGGGCTGTATTTCTATGATAATGATGTGGTGGAGATTGCTAAACAGGTCAAGCCATCGTCGAGGGGGGAGCTGGAAATCACCAGTATCAATCAGACATATCTCGAACGCGGTGACCTCCATGTTCAACTTCTCGGTCGCGGTTTCGCTTGGCTCGATACGGGAACACACGACAGCCTACTCGCCGCATCTCATTTCGTTGAGACCATCGAAACCCGTCAGGGTTACAAAATCGCCTGTTTGGAGGAGATCGCCTACACTAATGGCTGGCTCAGCACCGACCAGCTCCGTAAAATCGGAAGCACACTCGCAAATAACGGCTACGGTCAATACCTGCTCTCTCTACTCTAACTATGAGCAACAAAAATTCCTACTCCCAAATTCTAAACTCTTCTTCAATTATGGGTGGAGTCGCGGGAGTCACCATGGTTCTTGGTATGGTGAGAATGAAGTTTGCAGCGATGCTGATCGGGACGATTGGTGTAGGCCTTAATGCAAACTTTTTAGCCATACAGAACTTCATTGGTACCATCGCCGGACTGGGTATCGAACAAAGCGCAGTACGTGATGTAGCCAAAGCAATGGGCCAGAATAATTGGCAGACGATTGGCTATACTATTCTGACGCTGAGACGGATGTGCTGGCTCAGCGGTCTATTGGGAGCAGGCACGATTGCGCTCCTTAGCCCGTTGTTGAGTCAATGGACATTCGACAGCAAAGAATATGTTCTGGATATAGCCGCACTCGGTCTGGTTATCTTATTTGTAAATCTTAAGGGTGGTCAGATTGCGATGATTCAGGGTATGCGGCGTATTAGTGATATTGCCCGTATACAGATCATCGGTGCTATTGCTGGAACAATTATTACAATCATCCTTTATCTCTGGCTAGGATTAAGAGGCATTGTTCCGGCACTCGTACTCGCAGCAGCTTTGAACCTTGTCGTCTCCTGGCTATTTGCTCGGCGCGTTGCTGTTCCCAAAGTAGTATTGACATGGAAAGAAAGTTTCCACAATGCTGGCGACATGGTGCGGCTTGGTGTCGCATTGATGTGGTCTGGTCTTTTGGGTAGCGCGGTCATATATGTCACTAATATGCTTATAACGCAGCAGATCAATATACAGGCCGTGGGTATCTACAGCGCAGCTTTCGTGCTCTCTGGCACGTTTGTGAATTTTGTGCTAAGTGCTATGGGAACGGATTATCTGCCACGACTTTCAGGTGTGATACACGATAAAGAAACCATAAAGCGTTTGGTTAACGAACAAACCGAAATTGGCTTGTTAATAGCACTCCCTGGACTACTGGCGACCATTAGTTTGGCTCCATGGATAATTAAGGCGTTTTACACCAGTGAATTTCTACCAGCGGCTGATTTACTTCAATGGTTCATTCTTGGGTGTCTTGGGCGGGTGATTGGTTTCCCAATGGGATATATGTTCGTTGCGCTCGGTAAATCAGCATGGTTTTTGTTTACTCAAACTCTATTTAACATACTTCATATTGCGCTGATTTGGATTGGATTATTTACATTTGGACTCGTGGGTACATCAATCGCATTTGCTTGCACGTATGTTATAGGTGTTAGTGTGAATCTTGTTATCGCTCGTCATTTGAACGGATTTCATTGGTATATAGACACCAAAAGACTGGTCATTACGTGTTTGTCGTTTGTTATAGTAACGTTTGTTGCGGTGCATTCAATGAGTGTATGGCCGGCTACGATATTTGGTATTGCCGTGACCATGGTAGCCACTATCTTTTGCCTCAAGGGGCTAGTTAAGCGTATAGGTACTGAACACCGGGTTGTACGTGCAGCCTTCAAGGTACCGGGAATGCGCCTTGTATGCGGATGTCAAAGGATAAGCTGAATGAATAGTGATTGGAGAGTATTATGGGATGTATGATTCACCCTCTAGCCGAGGTACAGTCCAATCACATCAGTGAAAATACCAAAATCTGGCAATACACAGTCATTTTGTCCGAAGCAAGAATCGGTGCAGACTGCAACATCTGCGCCCACGTTTTTATTGAAAATGATGTCATCATCGGAGATCGAGTGACCATCAAGAATGGGGTTCAACTTTGGGACGGTCTGCGAGTTGAAGATGATGTTTTCATCGGTCCCAATGTGACATTCACCAATGACAAGTTTCCGCGTTCAAAGGCCTGGCCGGAGAGTTTTACGGTTACAACTGTGTGCAAGAGAGCATCCATCGGGGGTGGCGCCGTGATTCTGCCTGGCATAATCATTGGTGAAAATGCAATGGTTGGTGCTGGTGCGGTCGTCACTAAGGATGTCCCACCATACACGATAGTAGCCGGAAATCCGGCACGACCAATTGGCAAAGTGGAGGCAGACAATGAGCCTGCCTGTTGAGCCAGGAATGTGAAACGTAAGGCTTGTGACGTGAAAAACAATCTGTTTCATAATATGGGCACGGCATATGTGTACTTCATTTTATCGTATAACAACAGTTAGCTATAAAGCCATAGATCTCGCCCAGAAATTCTAGGAGTTATCTAGAATGATTTTATATTTTTAAAAGTATGTTTCTAAACCAAATCAAGATTATTTATCGCTAGGAACATCGTTGAAGCACTATAGAAAATACCCCTGAAGAGCTAGTTGTAGAGGTGAACGATGACAATTAAACAATGCAAAATTGTCGACTTGCCAAAAATTTACGACCATCGTGGGAATCTAACCTTCATCGAAGGTGGTGAGCATATCCCTTTTGATATCAAGCGTGTGTATTACCTCTATGATGTTCCGGGTGGTGCCGAGCGTGGAGGTCATGCACACAAGGCGCTACAACAGCTTATTATAGCAGTGTCGGGTAGTTTTGATGTTATTTTGGATGATGGTTTGAATAAAAAACGCTTCCATCTTAATCGCCCATACTATGGTCTCTATGTCTGTCCGATGATGTGGCGGGAGCTGGATAACTTTTCATCTGCTTCTGTTTGTATGGTATTAGCTTCTAATAAGTATGATGAAGATGATTATTATCGCAATTATAATCAGTATTTAGCAGCTAAAGGTATTCTTTGAAATAATACAAATAACCATACGATTATATGAAAAAAGTCAAAGAAGTCATCAATGAATTTGTTCGTCAAGGTGTAAACAAAAAAACCAAAATTTCATCATTTCTGCTTTTTGTATTTGGTTTATTAAAAAGTGACTGGCGTAATTATAAGATCGCACCTGTTAAATGGATGGACTACGAGAAAATATCAAAAAAAGGTTTATTGGAAACAAAAAATAATTCAATATCTGTAGGGCCAAAATATATTGGCTCAAATAAAAATATAATATCTAAATTAGAGGTTCCAGAATTATATTATCGTGTATTTGATGATGGCCAGATTTCAGCTAACTCCTCTTCAGTTTTTCTGAATGATGAAATACTCATCGAGAAAGTTGGGAATGGAGAACAGAAAAGATTTAACTATTCTGGCGGTCAGATCAAAATGCATGGAGATACATATGCGCTGGTAAACTGTAAAAACCCAAAAAAAATAGAGTGCGGAATTTTCCTTGGTGGAAATGGAGCTTTTAATTATTATCATTGGCTGATCGAGATTGTACCAAAATTCAAATACCTGAACGATCTGCCCTCAAATTTAAAACGATATCCTTTATTGATTCCTGATTATGCGCGAGACATTTCATCGTTTGCAGAAATATTGAAAATCGTATCAAAGGGATGGCAGGTTATATATCTAAAGCCAAATGATTTATATGTAGTTAATAAACTTGTTTATATCGATACGCCAAATAACTTGCCATTCAATCTCTTTGGGAATAATCGGTTTAAAGTTAACGACTTCCTTTTTAGAACTGATTCGCTCGAATATTTAAGGCGAACATTTTTGCGTGAGATAAGTAGTGAAGTGGAATCGTGTAGTTCATATCCTGATAAAATATTCCTTGCCAGAAAAAAAAGTGATAACAAGAGACAATATAATCAAGACGAAATTAAGGCGCAACTTGAAGGATTTGGTTTTAAGTCGGTATGCTTGGAAACACTTAGTTTCAAACAACAAGTTGAAATTATGAATCATGCAGAATGGGTTGTAGGGCCCACAGGTGCTGCTTGGACAAACATTGTCTTTGCGCGCGAAGGAACTAAATGTCTCTGTTGGATGGCTGAGCAATACGGTGAATTTTCCGCATTTTCTAACATTGCGGCGAATGTAGGCGTTGATATCAAATATTTAACAATTAATACTCCAGTTCATCACACACGATATCTGTATTTACAAAACTATTTAATTGACACATTAGCTATTGAGAGAGCGCTTTTGAGTATGGGTTTGTTCGCGAAAGGACAGGCTCTTGATATCAATCAAAAATCAATTTCAATGTCAGAATAGGTTGTTTGAGTGATTAAAGAAATAAATAAAATTGCATTTATCGTTCATACACCAATGATGCTTGTGCATTATCGTGATGTGTGGAAATTGCTAGGAATAGAAAACTTTGTAGTTATTACTACAAACGATTTCTATCGAGACGATAAAGGTATAATAAAACCAGGAGTTTCTAAATTTTTGGAATATGCCAAAAGTGAAAGTATAGAAATACTAAAAATAAGCGAAGTTATAACTCAAGGATTGAAGTTTAAAAATGTAGTCAGTAATCACATGATGTCAGGAAATAAAAAAAATACAAATCTTGAGTTACGAAATTATATAAAAATTATTATAAATAGAGCGCTAAAGATATTAAGAATTGATAAACAAATTAAATTCAATTCAAATGTATATCTACCATTGATAGTGGGTGAGACTCAAATTAGATTCATGTACGGCGCAGATATTAGTGATAGTTGGAGTTTGCAACCGTGGAATGAGATATATGATGTAGTCTTATGTCATGGTGTAAATGATGAAAGAGAAATTAAAAAAAGATTTAATGCGAAAACTTATGTAATGGGTTACCCGCGATATGACCGATATTTTTCAGAGTCAATAGATAAAGCTGAGATTATTGATGAATTTAATATTGATCGATCTAAAAAAACATTAGTCTGGATGCCTACTCTTGGGGGTGAATATTCAACAATTCCACTATTTGTAAAAGCATTTACAGCTATCCAAAACAAATATAATTTTATTGTTAGACCGCATCCATTATCTTTTATTCAGGAAATTAAATATATAGAACTACTGGAAAGCCACAACTACCAAATAGATAAAAATCCATTAAGAGACATGAATGAATTATTTAGTCTTGCTGATGTCATTCTTGCTGATTATGGTGGAACGCCATTCTCAGCAATTTTTCTAGGTATAAATCTAGTTCTATTGGATGTAGAGGGTGCAGATTCATATTCCTTTAACATTAATTCATCTACATTAGAGTTAAGAAAATATTTGCCAGTATTTAATAAACATAATATAGGAGCGCTCTACGATATACTTGATTCAGAAGAATTCTATCGCTCAAATAAAAATATAGTTAATACACTTTTTGTAAAGTATTTTGACTCCCCTAGAGGCGGGGGCGCACATCGTGCTGCAAATATACTACTCAGCTTGTTATAAAAAAATAACATATCATATTAAGGAATCAAAGTGAAAATAAGCAACCCTTCTAAAGCAAGGATGCTGAAGCATTTAAAACCATTGCTCACCTTATTCAATATTCCAGAATTCTTATCATTTACAACAGAAGAATGGTATTCAAATAAAAACAATATACTTAATAACATAAGAAATGAATTCTTTGATAAAAAACTTATTATTCGCTCCTCTGCAGAAGATGAGGATTCTAGCACTAGTGCAAAGGCTGGCGAATATCATTCAGAACTTAATGTTCAATCAAACAATTTAGAAGAAATATCTAATGCTGTTCAGATGGTCATTCAGAGCTATGAGCAAAACGGGCCAAGAGATGGGAATGACGAAGTATTAGTACAAGTTATGATAGAAGGCACCAGCATGAGTGGCGTCATTTTTACTCATGACCTTAACACTGGTGCTCCATATTATGTGATCAATTACGATGATGAATCAGGATTGACAAACACAGTTACATCTGGTGATAGTGAATATTCCAATCGCACATTGTATATCCATAGAGGAGCTATTGATGCTGTCCGTTCAAAACGGTTTACAAAATTAATTACCGCAGTTAAAGAACTTGAATATATCCTTAAAAACAAGTTTTTGGATATTGAATTTGCATTAGATAGTAATTTCAGGCCGTATTTATTTCAGGTTAGAGAAATAACTACACAACCAAATTGGAACAGGGCGATATCAAAAAGAATTGATGCAGCACTTAAAGGCATACAGAACTTTATTAGTGAAAAGATGCGGCCAGCCTATCAGGTTTATGGCAAAACTACTGTGTTCGGGCAAATGCCTGATTGGAACCCTGCAGAAATGATTGGACGTGCACCACGAGCATTAGCCTTTTCACTATACAAGACCCTAATTACTGATCATGCATGGCGCATTGCGAGAGAGACAATGGGTTATGCCGTACCTGCTGGTCAGCCTTTGATGGTTTCACTAGCAGGCCAGCCCTTTATAGATACCCGGTTGAGTTTTCATTCATTCATACCTGCTGAACTTTCAAATGAAATTGGTAATAAGTTAGTTGACACATGGCTGAAACGCTTGCAAGAGAATCCGGAACGTCATGATAAAGTCGAATTTGACGTAGCAATTACGACATATAGCTTTGATATTGATGAAAAAATCGATGCGCAGATTGGCGCTACACTCAATCATTCTGAACGTATCAAATTTAAAGATGCCTTGTTAAAACATACACAAAACATTCTCCATAATGTTGGTGATGGAAGCATTAATAATGCATTAAACAAGTTAGATGAACTTGAGAAACGGCAAGCACACTTCATAAATAATGAACGTTGTAGTGATATTACATCTTTGTTTGGAATAATTGAGGACTGTATTCGTTTGGGAACTGTACCGTTTTCAATTCTCGCACGTCATGGATTTATAGCAAAAACTATTCTGCTTTCGTTGAAGAATCGTGGCATCTTGATGGCAGAAGATATTAACTCAATTCAATCTGGATTTAAGACTGTTGCAAGTGATCTAGTAAAAGATATGCGTCGTCTGCAATTAGGTAAATTGTCAAGATCAGACTTTATGAATAAATATGGGCATCTTCGTCCTGGCACATATGATATTCTCTCACGCCGATATGACCAGATGCCTGACATTGGCAAGAGTGATTCGTATGTTCAACCCGATCAAGAGAGAACAGATTTCGCGTTGAGTATACAGCAGAAAATGGAAATTGATGAATTGCTTCAATCTGATGGCTTTATAGAGTTTGATGCAAATGCGCTGTTAGAATATATCAAGTCTGCAACGGTAGGTAGAGAATACGGAAAGTTCGTGTTCACCCGTTCAATAAGTGAAATTCTTGAGACAATTGCTTCTTTTGGTGAGAAGAACGGTCTTAGTCGTGATGAAATTTCGCATGTACCTATAGATAAACTACTTGATGTAGTTACAAGAAGTGATGAAGGAAGCATTGAAGAAAGACTGAGGATGATTTCAGAGAAAGAAGCAGAACAACATTCTATAAGTGTCGCAATACGTCTACCGCAAGTATTATTTGACGAAGCTGGCGTGCATGTTGTTCCCTTTCAGGTTAGCTATCCTAACTTCATTACACATAAGAAGGTTACTGCCCCATGTATAAGTTTAGTGATAGGTCAAACAGCACCAAACATAACAGGAAAAATTGTACTTATTGAAAATGCTGATCCTGGTTTTGATTGGATTTTTTCACAGAAAATAGGAGGGTTAATTACTAAATTCGGTGGTGCAAATTCACATATGGCTATTCGATGCGCTGAATTCGGCATTCCTGCAGCTATTGGTTGTGGTGAACAAAGATATGAGATGTTTTTAGGTGTAAATCAAATACTCCTTGATTGTGCGGCGGGGCTTATTAATCCTTTACACTAAGGAGAAGTTGTTATGGTTTTGTGGATTATAGGGCTTTCTGGTGCAGGTAAATCAACATTAGCACAACATCTTGTTACTAGATTACGCCAATCTGGTGAGAGAGTTGTTTTGCTAGATGGTGATGTAATCAGATCACTCTTCGGAAATGATGTAGATCACAGTATGGAAGGGCGGAGGCGAAATGCGGAACGGTTATCTCGACTCTCGAAATTTCTTGCTGACCAGGGAATACATGTTGTTGCAGCTATTCTATCTATCTTTCCAGAGTGGCGTCATTGGAATAGAGAAAATATTCCCAATTATTCAGAGGTTTATATACGTGTAACTATGCAAACATTGCTTAAGCGAGATATAAAAAATTTATATGCACGTGCTTTAAATGGAGAAATTCGAAATGTTGTAGGCGTTGACCTGCCATTTCCGGAGCCTAAAAGTCCAGAATTAATAATAGATAACGATTTAGATCTTGTAGATTTTGATGAACTTACAGAAAGAGTTACAAATCTGGATGTAGTACAAAAGGTACTTTCAAAGAAATGAGTTGGATTGCTGTAACTATTATCTCTCTCTGGATTATTGAGCTTGGATTATTATTTGTTGTACGCCTTTCCAGACGTAGCTTTCCTTGGTTGATAACAGAACAAGATGAGCTCCCTACACTGGATGAGAATGCGCTGCAAAAATTTATAAATTATAGCTTCGATCCATATTTGGGTTGGGTGCGAAAACCAAATTCAAGTGGTGTTGAACATGGACAAAAAGGTGAAATTAGATTTCAAATCGATGAAAACGGATGCCGTTCCAATAGTTTCAATAAATTAACACCTTTAATTGCTGCTTTTGGTGACTCTTATGTATTCTGTCGGCAAGTAGAAGATAATGAAACATGGGAAGCCCAACTTTCAAAGGAAAAAGGATTTGGTGTTATGAATTATGGCGTTGGAAACTATGGTGCTGATCAAGCACTTTTAAGATATGAAAAAGTTTCGTTGCCAGAGACAGTACGAATAGTAATTCTTGGTTTCGTCCCGGAATCAATTTGTCGCATCCAATCATATTGGAAACACTATTTAGAATTTGGAAATACTTTTGCTTTTAAACCACGATTTGTTTTTGGATCAGAAGGAAAGCTATCCTTAATTGAAAATCCAATAAAAAATATAAATGACTATGCTTCTTTAGAGGATATCCTGCCTAGGGTTCAGAAATTAGACAAGTTTTATAATACCAAATTCAGATCTCTCCAGTTCCGTATTCCATACGCCTTGAGTTTTATGCGAAATCCAATCAGACAGATTAAATTAATTACCGCAATAGGTTTTCGAGGTATTTTAAGATATTTGGGATTGAATTCAACATGGTCAGAGAATCTTCCATTTACTTTAGTAATGAAAGATAACATAAAAGAGGCCCATAATTTTTATAGCGATAAAGATTCAACTGATTTATTAAAGGCAATTATACTCCGATTTAAAAAAGCAACCTCTTCTCGAGGCCATATCCCATTGGTATTGTTAATGCCACAATTATTAGATCTTAAATTTGCAAAAGATAAAAGCTCACCATATCAAGAATTCTTTAGGCAAATGAGTTTGCTATTGCCTGTGATTGATTTGACTAACAGTTTCGCTAATGAAGAAATCGATAAACTATATATCAATGATCAGTATGGTGGCCACCTTTCACCTGCCGGGAATCTTCTTGTTGCAATGGAGATTACAGAGTGGTTAAAAAAAACTGATTTGAAATTATAATACTATTAGGAATATGATTTGATGAGAACTACATATAGAAGTACCAACAATAAAGTTTATTGGACTAAACGCTGGGCAGATATTCCTGCGGATCAGCCGATGGAAAATTTAGATGTCTACCCACTCAAGTATGCAGAGATGACGATAAAAGAACGCGATGGTAGAATTCTCGAAGCAGGTTGTGGAGCTGGGAGGATTCTTCGCTACTATCATGATCGGGGATACAATATCATTGGCATGGATTTTATCGATATCGCGATTGAAAAACTAAAGAAAATCGACCCAACATTACAAGTAGAAGTTGGTGATATTAAATCTCTTAATTACCCTGACAATTCATTTAAATATATATTATCTTTCGGTCTTTATCATAATCTTGAGAATGGCCTTGAAAAGGCAATTTCAGAGACCTATCGAGTTTTAGAAAAAGGCGGATCTGTTTGTGCATCATTCAGGGCCGACAATGTTCAGACAAGGCTGACAGATTGGTTGGCAAATAGACGAGCGAAGATCAATGCTAGCGATAGAAAAGTATTAGCTTTCCACAAGATGAATTTGACTCGGAACGAGTTCGAAAAGTTATTTATTCGAGCAGGCTTTACAATCGATTTTGTTGGGCCGGTGGAAAATATGCCCATATTGTACAAATTTACACTATTTCGCTCTTCTGGTCATAAGCAATTTAATGAAAATAAAGCAAGAACTGAGGGTTATCGCTTGTCCTGGTTTGGGCAAAAGCTGCAAAATTTCCTTATGCGAAATTACCCTGACCAGTTTTGCAATATTTATGTTCTTATTGCTCGCAAAGATTAATGGTTATCTCAGATTCAAAAATAATTGTTGGTATTACTCAGCGAATTGATGTATTCAAAGACCGCGATGAGGTTAGAGACGCATTAGATCAACGTTTAATTCAGTGGCTGCTTAGTGCTGGTTTTATTCCTATAGCTATTCCCAATACATTTTTCTGTATGCATTCTTCTATAGCATTGAATGAGTCAATATTAAATAATTGGCTAGAATACATGAGTCCGCATGCATTAATCCTTTCAGGAGGAAATGACATTGGTAAATATGAGCAACGTGATAATACTGAAAGAAGTCTGTTGACTTGGGCAGAAGCAAATAGAGTACCTGTATTGGGGATTTGTAGAGGAATGCAAATGATGGGTGTCTGGGCTGGAACAGAATTGGTATCTATCAAGGGGCATGTACGTAATCGTCATGAGATTACTGGTGAAATCAACAAAGAAGTTAACAGCTTCCATGATTTTGCGCTCGCAAAATGTCCTCAAAACTTTTCAGTAATATCAAAGTCCGCTGATGGGGTAATTGAGGCGATACGTCATAATAAGTATCCATGGGAAGGGTGGATGTGGCATCCAGAGCGTGAGAAAGAGTTTGATAATTATGATATCAAACGGTTACGGAAATTATTTTTATGAAAGCAATAATACTTGCGGCTGGTCGTGGCAGCCGCATGAAAAATTTAACTGATAATTGTCCAAAATGTATGGTGGAATTGCGTGGGAAGCCTTTGTTGGAGTGGCAGTTGACATCATTGCGCGAAGCAGGAATTGATGAGATTGCTATCGTGACAGGTTATAAGCGTGAATTACTTCAAAGCCACGACTTGATCGAGTTTTATAATGCACGATGGGCGAAGACAAATATGGTGTCTTCCTTAGCCTGCGCAGATGAGTGGTTACGGTTAGAGCCATGCATTGTCAGCTATTCTGATATTTTTTATGGACCACACGCAGTCGAATCACTAATGAATAGTTCAGCTGAGTTAGCTGTCACCTATGATCCTAACTGGCTGGAGTTGTGGACTCAACGTTTTGGAGACCCACTGTTGGATGCCGAGACATTTCGAATGACAGCAGACCTGACCATATATGAAATTGGCAATAAACCAAAGACTGTTAGCGAAGTACAGGGCCAATACATGGGCTTACTACGGTTTACTCCGAAAGGCTGGAAGGAAGTGCAACGAATTAGAGACAAATTAAATCCTGAGGAACGGGATCGCATGCATATGACAGGTACGTTGCAAAAAGTGATCGATGCAGGAAATGTATCTGTTGAAGCAGTTCCCTATATTGGTGAGTGGGGTGAGATAGATTCGGCTGATGATCTTGCAACCTACCATATGGCTTAACACTATTGAATGGAAAAAATATTGTAATGCATGTTCCATTTCTAGACTTGAAAGCAGCTTATACTGAGTTAAAGGAAGAAATCGACCAAGCAGTTATGCGTGTGTTAAATAGTGGTTGGTACATTCTTGGTTCAGAAGTGGAGGCCTTCGAACAAGAGTATGCAGCCTTCTGCGGATCAGAACATGCTGTAGGTCTTGGTAACGGACTGGATGCACTCCATCTTGCATTGTTGGCATTGGGAGTAGGACCAGGGGATGAAGTGATTGTGCCTTCAAATACTTATATCGCAACCTGGTTAGCTGTAAGTCAATGCGGCGCTACCCCTGTGCCGGTGGAACCAGATGAGGCAACCTATAATATTGATCCAAATTGTATTGAAACCGTCATTACTCCACGTACTAAAGTAATTATTCCGGTACATCTTTATGGCCAGTCCGCAGATATGGACCCAATTCTCGCCATCGCACACGAGCATGGTTTGCGGGTACTGGAGGATGCGGCTCAATCACATGGAGCGTATTACAAAGGAAAGCGTATTGGTTCGCATGGTGATGCAGTTGCATGGAGTTTTTATCCAGGAAAAAATCTTGGCGCACTTGGGGATGGGGGTGCTGTCACAACTAATGATCAGGAAATTGCCGATCGAATAAGACTACTTCGAAACTACGGCTCACAATTGAAATATGTACATGAGGTCCGGGGAATTAATAGCAGGCTCGACACTATCCAGGCGGCTATATTACGTGTAAAGCTAAAGTATATCGATGAATGGAACGCAAGACGCAAATCGATTGCAAATGCTTATTTGGAAGGGCTTGTTGATACAGGACTTACTCTCCCGCATGTCCCTCCATGGACCGATCCAGTGTGGCATCTTTTTGTTGTGCGCACAAATAATCGCGAAAGCTTTAGGCAAGATCTGGAAAAGAATGGTATAGGCACCCTGATTCACTACCCTATACCCCCACATCTACAAAAGGCATACTCATCGCTTGGCCATGTGCCTGGTGATTATCAGATTTCTGAGTTTATGGCTAAAGAAGTATTGAGTTTACCAATAGGTCCGCAACTCGATCAGGTCGGCGTACAAAAAGTTATAGAAGTCATAAGGATGATTGCGCAATAGATCGTACTTTTACATTATTCAACAAATAACTGATGAATATTTTAGTCCACATGAACTGAAAATAATTCGAAATATATACTCAGATGACTAAACGTAAGCTTGTCTCTATCTGTGTTATCACATACAACCAAGAACATTTCATTAACGAAACGTTAGACAGTGTATTAGAACAAGATTATAGACCACTGGAAATCATTGTAGCTGATGATGGTTCTAAGGATCACACTCCTCAAATACTCAAGCAATATGAAGAAAATAACCCAAATATTGTAAAAGTAATTACTGGCGGACCTAACTTAGGGATCACTGGCAATAGTAATCGAGCTTTAAAAACATGTAATGGTGAATATGTGGCATTTTTGGGTGGGGACGACCTCATGATGCCAGGGAAAATCTCTCAACAAGTTGCTTGGCTTGAAAAAGATAGTCAGCGTATTTTGTCGGCTCATGATGTTATTATAATAGATGAAAAAGGAAATAATGAAAAATATTTGAAATGTGGCTCAATGCTAAAAACCACTACAAATAATACGATAAATGAATTAATTAGATATGGAAATATCATAGTAGGCTCATCAGTAATGCTAAGAAGAAGTGCAATACCAGATTATGGTTTTGATGAAAGATTGCCAATAGCATCTGATTGGATGTTGTGGATTGATAGTTTAAGAAATGGTGGAACATTTGGCATATTGCATAAGCCTCTGACAAAGTATCGAGAACATAAAAAAGGGGTTACTAAATCGAAAAGAAAAGAATGTTTTATGGATGGGATGAAAACCATAGAGATAGTTAATAAAAAATATCCATATTTAGGGAATGATATAAAAAAATGTCTTCTTCGATTATTTATGTCAGAAGTTAAAGCAATGAGAATTAATATAGCTGCGATTGCATTAATGAGAGTTATAAAGTCTATAAACATTTAAAACAAACTAGCTTAAATGACTGCAAGCATAAATGAAAGTCGATAGACATCATTAATTAGTAAAATAATCAGATATAGTATTTTATAAGATCGATCCAAGCAGATGCATTAAAGATGGCCGTGTGATACGTTAAAAAATATAACGCATTGTAATGGGATATAGCTTATTTACTCGTATATTAATAAAATATTGAAGCAATTAGAATTAATTAATGCTTATATTGGCTTTCAATAACTGATTTAAATAAAGAGACATATTATATAATGGAAAAAAAATGAGAGAAGATGCACTCAAATATTTCCGATGCCCAAAATGTGGTCGTGAAACACTATCGATAGCTATATCAGAAAAAGAACATATAAAAACGCACATAATATGTGAAAAATGTCATCAAACATTCCCTATTAAGAATAATATACCCAGGTTTGTATCCGTAGATAATTATGCGGAATCTTTTGGGTATCAATGGAATATTCACGCAAAAACACAACTAGATAGCTATACCGGGACGTCAATCTCTCACGATCGTTTGTTTCAGGTTACGGGTTGGCCTGAAAATATGGAAGGACAGATGATTCTCGAAGCTGGTTCAGGAGCTGGAAGATTCACAGAAATATTGTTAGGAACAGGAGCAACTATATTTTCATTTGATTATTCTATCGCGGTAGACGCGAATTGGGAAAACAATGGGGAGAGTCAGAATCTTAATCTTTTTCAAGGAGATATATATAACATACCATTAAAAAAAGGAAAGTTTGATAAAGTTATGTGTCTTGGTGTTATCCAGCATACACCAGATCCAAAGAAAGCATTTAATAGTTTGGCCGAACAAGTATGTCCAAATGGGGAGCTAGTTGTCGACGTGTATACTAGAAGTGCAATTTCATTGCTTCAGTGGAAATACATTTTTAGGCCAATAACAAAGCATATGAATAAAGAGCATCTTTATAAGATTATTTCTACTATTGTTCCTGCTATGTTGCCAGTCGCAATATTTATGAGACATATAGCAGGAAAAGTAGGCGCACGATTAATGCCAATTGTTGAGTATTCGCATCTTGGTCTTCCCTATGAGATAAACAAACAGTGGGCAATTCTAGATACCTTTGATATGTATTCACCAGCGCATGATTACCCTCAATCGATTTCAACTGTAAGAAAGTGGTTCTCAGAAATTGGTTTTCACGAGGTTACAGTCGAGTACGGTCTCAATGGTGTTATAGCCAAAGGACGTCGGCCACTATCTGTATCGTCAGATAGTTTGGAATAAAATTAATAAAAATTAAAGAATGTGTGGAATAGTCGGTATCATTAATCATCACGAAAGTGCGAATCCTGAACTCGTAAGTAAGGCAGCCGACATGCTTCATAAGCGTGGACCGGATGACAGTGGTATTTGGACTAAAGACAATATTGGGCTAGGACATCGTCGCCTTTCCGTACTTGATTTAACTGAAGCAGGGCATCAACCGATGGTGTCATCAGATAATCGTTATGTGATCGTTTTTAATGGTGAAATTTACAATCACATGGAAATACGAGGCGAATTGGGTGACGTGTCATGGAAGGGACGCAGTGACACAGAAACGGTATTGGTTGCATATTCCCGATGGGGTGTTGATTGTCTCGAAAAATTTCATGGCATGTTTGCATTTGCAATCTGGGATAAGACGGAACAAAAGCTCTTTGCTGCAAGAGATCGAATGGGTGTGAAACCATTATATTATTCTTATGATAAAAATGTAATGGCATTCGCATCCAGACCGCGCGCACTTTTCAAACTACTTCCATCCCTCTCAGACGAGTTTGATATACAAGGTTTGCGCTATTATCTACAGTGTGGATATTTCCCCTCTGCGTATTCAATCTATAATTCTGTAAAAAAACTTCCGGCAGCGCACTATCTTACTTTCAGTAATGGAAAACTAAAGGTGTGCCGCTATTGGGACTATCATACTATTGTTCCGGAGCGCACATGGGAAGATCGAAATGAAAGTGAACTTATAGATGAATTAGATACTGTTTTGTCAAAA
>Ga0209536_100006366_pt1 | contig 18077 bp, 15 predicted proteins | sample DeeMarSeWOR28_12_FD_187461 | JGI IMG/M metagenome (GOLD analysis project Ga0209536, IMG submission 187461) | Marine sediment microbial communities from White Oak River estuary, North Carolina - WOR-2-8_12 (SPAdes) (version 2) | ecosystem: Environmental > Aquatic > Marine > Intertidal zone >... | reverse complement strand
CACGGAGTTCACCTTGGCCGGCGGTCCGAAGTGCTCCATCGCGCTCCAGAAGGCGTCGCCAGCGTCCTCCACCAGGAGTTCGAGAGCGTGTTTCTCTGCCGTTCTCTTAACGTTCTCAACAGTCTCGGGAAACTCGAGGCCGGTGTCCGTGAAAATAAGCTTCGGCTTGATGCCCGCCTCCAGCACCAGGTGCAGGGTGGCAAGGCTGTCCTTGCCCCCGGAATATGCCACGGCAACCTCCAGGTCCTTGAACCTTCGAACCGTTTTCCCAATGTATGCAACCGCCTTGCCAACGCGTTTATCCAGGACCTCATTGTTGGCCTCGACGGCGTCCGGCCAGGACCGGGCATCACCAGTAACCTCCGGTATCTCCACGTCCTTGTACCACCGCGTCTTGACGGCCTGGCCCCTGTTCGCTCCCACCATCTCGGGACCGGTCATCCTGGCGCGGCCGGTGGATATCGGCGTGCCGTCCTCGGAGATGCACATGACCTCGTCCCCCACTTTGATGCCGGGGTCGGCATCGAGCACGCCCGGGGCCATCAGGCTCTTGCCCTCCTTGACGAACGGCGCTGCGTCATCGTAGGCCTTCACCCAGCTCTTGGTGAGCTTATCGCGGAGCCTGTGCGCGCCCTCAAGCCTGCACAAGAACTTCCAGCCCCTACCCGGCTCGAAGACGTGACTCCCGAGGACCTGGCCGTCGAGTATGACCTCGTCCATGGCGTCGACCGCGGGGCACTTGTTGAGGACCACCAGGCGGCCTTCGGGGATCAGAGCCTTGCCGGAACCGTCACCGAACTGCCTGTCGACGGTCTCCCTCAAACGCGCAATATCGAAGCCGAACGCGGGGCGATAATCGCCCGGCGGGGTGATCCTGACATCGATTGTATCAGTTTGGCATTTGCTGCAGGCCTTCTCCTCGACAATTGGAAGGTTGCATTTTGTACACCAACGAAGAGATATTTTTCCTAATCTGACAGCACCCATTGGATTTCTCCTCTGGCTATTGCTAAGGAATAGGCATTTACTATATCAAAAGTGCCATCACTCCGACTCTATCCGCGGTGCCAACAGGTAGGTAACTTCACCTTTCTCATTAGCGATGCTGAACTCCATCTTCACGGGGTAATCCGAGCCCATGTGCATTGTGATGACGCTCGCCGTTGTGAGGGTCTTCACGATGTTGGAGAAGTAGTCGAGCGGGAAGAGGCTTCGCGTTTCCTCCTTGCACTCCAGTTCTTCCAGCAGTTCCTTTCCGAGCTTGAGGCTGACCGAATCCGTGTCCCCCTCCGATATCATCTCGAAGCCGTCCGGGTTCGCAACGAGCGCGATGTGGTCGCTGACGCTCTCCGATGCCCTGATGCCCTGCCTCATCTCGTCCGTCTTCACGACGACCTTCACCGGCAGGTTGAGGTTGGGCACCTTGGGGTCCGACATCCCGGTGGTGTCGACGAGGCTCATCCTCCTTGTGATGTTGCCCACGCGGAAGATTATCCTGTTGCGGTCCTCGTCGTGCTCGAGGTCTATCATGTCCCCCGGCTTTGCCAGTCTAAGCACTTCCTTCGTCTTGTCGATGTCAACGCCCAGCTCCACGTCACCGGCCTTGTACTCCTCGAAACCCCCCTTGTTCAGGGTGAGGTCTATCATGGCAACGTGTGCTGGATCTACGACTTTAATGCCCAGTCCCTTCTTTGAAATCGAGAACTTGGCCTCGTCGACAAGGGTCGAAACAACCTCCACTACCTCTTTGAGTACTTCCGGCCTGACTTTCGCCTTAAACATGGCCCCCCCTCATTCGAATCGGTGAATCGCACGAAGGCATATAAGGTTTATTGCGGATAACATAATATTTGAGTTCACTCACCGTTAATTTATATAGGCCCATTTTCATAATCCGGCCAATGAAGGTGCAGTGCGTCATAGAGCTCGAATTCAGGGACGAAGAAACGGCGAGGAACGTGTGCGGCGCTGTCAAGCCGGACGACGAGGGCTACATCGAATCACGCGTCGAGGGCAACAGGCTGGTCGCCGTTGCCGAATCCGACTCCATCCTCGGCCTGAGGAACACGGTCGACGATTATCTCGCCTGCGTCAGCCTTGCGGAGAAAGGTAGTTCAGTTGGAAAGAGTTGAGATATCGTTTGCAGAATACTAGGGCGTACCACACAGGCCCTAACCATGTGAATCCTGTTTGACCCCTTCCCTAATCTTCACCGCGATTCCCTTCTCGAACGCCAGCATCTCATCCCGCGTCATGGTGGCGCGGCCGACGGCGACGAGCCCGTCCTTCCCGTCCACGACGAGGACCTCGTCGCCGGGGATGATGTTGCCGTCCGCATCCTCCACGAATGCCGCGAAGACGCTCTTGCCCTCCCTGTTGAACTCGACAGAATCGTCCACGACCTGAACCCGGATGCGGGGTTTTGAAAAGACGTCCTGCAAACGCCTGGCTCCAGGTATTTTCAACGTGAACAGACCGTCCCCGGCCCTCATGGAAAGCACGTGCTCCCCGTCCGCGATGACGTTGCGGATGCGGCGCGTCTTCCTGGACTTGACGAGCTCGACCTCGCCGTTTAGAAGGGCGTTCCCCGCGCCCCTGCCGAACTGCATGTCGGCCACGGCCTTCACCCTGAGCATGTCGAGGTCCAGAGCGCCCGACCCCCCGGATAGCTTCCCCAGAGTGTCCTCCCCCTCCCATCTGATCGGCGGGGATGTGAAGAGCCCCGCCGATTCGAATTCCTCAAGGGCGTTTTCCTTTTCTCTTAAGATCATGGGATTCAGGTCGCCCGGTATGACGGATTGCGATATGGGGTACATCTCGTCCAGCTCGATCGGGATAGGGCAGAAGAAGGAGTCCACCCAGAAGTGCGCGCCTGCCTTTTCCAGGACCGTTCGCATGGGCTCGGCGTAGGTGCGTGAGTAGGGGCGCGAACCTTCTGGAAAGAGAATTGTATTATCTGTATTAGGGGCCCCAGTGCTTTCTCTCAGGGGGGTCTCATACCTTTCCATTATCCGTTTTTGCAACCTCGAAACAACCGGCCTGTGATAGGATTCTGGCGAGGTGTACATGAAGGCCAGGTCCCGGGATAGAGGCTCGTGCCTCTCCAGGAACACTTTGTACTTCCCCAGCCGTTTCAGCCCTTCGAGCAGGTTGGGGTGGTGGCGGCAGCGGGTCTCGGCGAGCTCCCATATGCGGCCCTCGTGGATGGCCTGCCGCACCGCCCTCAGCTCTGAGAACGTGGCATATAGATTGTGCAGCGCCAGTTTCTTTTCCGCCTCGGTATCGTCCCTCAATTCCCCGGCCGTGTGCCCGGAGCAGACCGGGCAGTGGCATGGAAGTTCGTGCATCTCCTTGAGGAACCTCGTGCCGTCGGGGAACAGCATCCTCCCCTCCTTGGCGAACTTCGCATATGCCGACGAGTCGAACATGTCGCAGCCCATGAGCACGGCAAGGCTGAACAGCATGGGGTGGCCGCAGCCGAACAGGTGCACCGGCTTCGACGGGTCCAGCGACATCTTCGAGGTCATGACCACGTCCACCAGCATTGGGTATTGCTGCCCCTCCATCATGGGAACCACGCCGCCGATGGGGAACACGTCGCAGCGGAGTTTGGAGACTTCTTTCGCAGCCCTCTCCCGCAGGTCAGGAAAGCGGCCGCCCTGCACCGGCGCGGCCAGCAGCATCTCGCCCTTGTTCTCTGCAGAGAGCCTTGTCCTGGCGATGGTCTCTGTGAGGTCCTTGTCTGCCTTCTCCTTGGAATCATCCGGCTCCGTGAACTTGTCCAAAACCGTGCCGATGTCCGAACCGATGGCCTTCTGGAACTCGATTATCTCCAGCGGTTCGAGCTCCACCTCGCCGTAGACGTGGGATTGGAACGTGCCCGAATCGGTCATGATAGGCCCTTCGAAATCCAGAAGAGAATGCAGGCCCTTGTCCAGGGCCTTCTCCCTCAGGTCGTCGTTCTTCTTGATGATGTACGAGTTGGTTATGACGGCTTGAACTCGGAAGGCGCCGGCCATTTCCGCGGGGCTCACCGTCAGCATGTTGGGGTTGATCACCGGCAGAAGCGTCGGCGTCTCGATGATACCGTGGGGTGTCTCGAGCCTTCCCAGCCTGGCAAGACCGTCGCGGTCCCTCATTTCAAACATCGATGATGAGAAAGGTGGCGATGATATTAGCTTTATGCATGGAACTCGTTCGGAAAACGAATTTACCAGTAGGGCCTCAGACAATTTGAATTTCTAACCGATGTCCAATCAGTAGAGGGGTCACCGGCGCCAACTTTCCTTGGCCACCTGGACCTCGGTGGTGATGCGCCTCTGGAGTATGGCCCCGAATATGGCTATCGTCACGCCGATTCCCAGCTCGGTGTAGATGGCCAGTTCCGACACGGTGGGCACGTCCATCGCGAAGAGCATGTAGTGGACCCCGCCGAGCACGAGGAAGGTTATGGCGACGGATATCATCGTGTACAGCCAGAAGCCGCGGGGGATGGGCTCCCTCCTGATGAGCGCGTTGATGAGGTTCTTGGACTTGTTGACTATCAGCGCGCCGACCAGCCAGTAGAACGAGCCGTCTATGAAGAGTAGGGCCCGGGTGAAGTTGTCGTGGTCCCCGTCTATGGTGGCCGAGTTATATCCCCTGATGAGGCCGACCGCGAATATCACGACCGCGAATATGAACAGCGGAATGGAGACGTCGCCCGAGTACAGCGAGCGCCTGGCGCGCCTGACCCCGCCCCTGAAGGTGGCCCTGAACCTGAACGCGTTCTGCATCAGTATAAGGCCGGCGACGAGGGACATCACGCCGAGGACGTTCTTAGAAATCTCGTCGAGCGCCTCGCCCCAGCTCGACTCGAACATGGCCGTCCAGACAGGTATCAGGACGAGAAGGCCGATGGCGAACAGGATGATGCCCGCAGGAGCTATGATCCTGCGCCGCGTCTTCGTGTCCTTCAGCTGCTTCACGAAGTAATACCACGTGGATTCGACGCTCTTGCTCTGCTTGACCATGACCGTGCGAACCGAGTCCACCCTCGTCCTCGAGGATATCATCGGGTAGATGTATTCGTCCTCGGCGCCGTTGCTGATGAGGACCACGCTGGTCGCTCCCGTGACCTCCAGGGCCTCCTCCAGCTGCTTCGTGAGAAGGATGTCGGATTGATAGCCGACGTTCACGTCGCCGGTTATCGTCGCCACGTCGACGGTGACCTCCTTCTTCGCGAGTTCGTCATGTGTTGAAATCGCGGCAAGTATGGTATTCGTGTCCGCGTCCTCCGGGTCTGCGAGGCCGAGAGCCAGCGCTGCCCTGACGTTCTCGCTTCTCCCGATGACCGGACCCTCTATCCCCGCCTTGTGGCCGAGGTCATCGTCACGGTCTATGCATAAAACCAGCACCTTCATCCTGCCTGGCCCCTATTACTATATACGAGTATTATAAAAACGGTATAAATTAATGGTTATAAGAGTTTTTCGTGCGAAAGTTCGGCATTTGGCGATGTTATGAGTCTGCTGGGTGTTAGTTTGGTGTTGTGGGATTCAACCTTTGCCTAGAATGCGAGTCATCCAATTCCTATCGATGTTCAGACCTCATCCAACAGCCTTTCAAGGAACGCCCTGCTCCTCAGCGCCGAGCCCATGTCCAGGCTCTTGACCTCGATGATGTAGTTGCCCTTATATGAGGCGAGGCGCGGGATTACGTCCGCGAAGTCGATGTTGCCCTTGCCGAGCTCCATGTGCCTGTCCTTCTCGCCCACGTTGTCGTGGACGTGCACGTTGGTCATCCTGGGCAGGAGCCGCGTCATCTCCGGGAGCTGGTCCGTGGTGTTGGCATGCCCGATGTCGAAGCACATGTCGATGTCAAGGCCTTCCAGCATCGCCTCCATCTCCTCCGTCGTCTGGACGGTGGCGAAGAACATCCCGGGCATGTTCTCCAGGGCGATGGAGGTGGAGAATTCGTTGGCTTGGGCCGATATCTCCTCCAGGCTCTTGCGCGTCATCCTTCCGACACGGTCCCTGTCCCAGTATTGGATCGGGCCGATGACGCCGGGATGGAACGTCACCGTCCTCATGTCGAGGTCGCTGGCTATCCTGAAGTGCTCGAGCAGGACGTCCACCGAGTGCTGCCGCGCCACCCTGTCGAAGGCCGCGATGTTGATGTCGGAGAATGGCGCGTGTACCGTGAACCTGAGGCCCGTGGTCTCAATCAGTTCCTTGACCTGCCCCTGTATCTCGGGCAGGTAATGGTCCGCCTCCGATATGATCTCCCAGAGGTCGAAATTGCCCAGCACCCAGTCCTTGGCCTCGGAGAAGGGCATGAGCGACAAGGGCGGTGCAGAGATTCCTATCATATTGAAGCCCCCTGTCTGGCAGGTCTGGGATCCGCGGGTTCCCCCTTCAATCCGTAACCTCCTTCGAGACGATCTCGTCTATCAAAGCCGCCGGGTCCTCGCACCTGATGGTCACCCCGATGTCACCGAGCAGGGAATCGCCCTCCGTGAAATTAACCTTTCCCGCGAACGCGGCCTGCTTGTTGAGGTGGAACGAGATGTCGTTGCCCACCGCTGAATCGGACAGAACTGCCCTGGCCGTGTCCCTTATCTTTTGATTGCGCAGTTTGGTGGTGAACGTTTCCAGGTCGGATGAAATTGCGTGGATGACCGAGGCTCCGGTGGTCTCCCGAACTTCCATCACCGCATCCGGGTACAAATTGAGAACGGCCTTCCTCACCCTGTCCTCCAACTCGGTGGCAAAGACCGGGGTCTTTATAACTATCTCCATCTGGCCTTCACTCCGCCTTCCCGAAGGCCTTCTCCAGGACGTCCAGCCCCGCGTCCAGCTCGGTCTTGGTGATGTTCAGCGGCGGGATGTACCTGATGCCCGACGTGCCGCAGGGCAAAAGGATCAGGCCGTTCTTGTACGATATCTCCACGACCTTATCGCGGTACTTCGCTGCCGGTTTCTTCGTCTTCCGGCTGGTGACCAGCTCGGTGGCCTGCATCAGCCCTATGCCCCTGACGTCGCCTATCCTTTGGAACTCCGATTGCATCTCGTCGAGACGCTTCCTCAGGTGCCTGCCCAGCTTCTCCGCGTTCTGGGCCAGTTTCTCCTTTTGGATGACCTCTATGGTGGCCATGCACGCGGCCGACGCCACCGGATTCCCTCCGTAGGTGTTCGAGTGCGCGCCCTCTATGCCGAAATCGTATCTCGCGTCGAACACGCAGGCGCCGATGGGCATTCCGGAGGCCATCCCCTTGGCGATGGTGACTATCTCCGGGGTCACGCCCCAGTGCTCGATGGCGAACATCTTGCCTGTTCTGCCGAAGCCCGCCTGGACCTCGTCGTCCACAAGCAGTATGCCGTGCTTCTTCAGTATCTTGTGCAAGAGCGGGAAGTACTCCTTCGGCGGGACAACGTAACCTCCCTCGCCCTGTATCGGCTCGATGAAGCACGCGGCAACCTCTTCCGCCGGCAGCAGCGTCTTGAAGTAATGCTCCTCCAGCGTCCTGACGCACCACATGTCGCAGCCCGGGTACTCCAGGCCGTACCGGCACCGGTAGCAGTACGCGAAGGGCAGATGGGTCACGCCCGGCATCGTCGGGAAGAACCTCCCCTGGTGCCTGGGCTTGCTCGCCGTCAAGGCCAAAGAGCCCATCGTCCGGCCGTGGAACGCGTTCATGAAGGCGATGAAGCGCTTTCTCCCCGTGCTCCACCGCGTCACCTTGATGGCCGCCTCGTTCGCCTCGGTGCCGCTGTTGGTGAAGAACACCTTCTTCGCGAACTTGCCCGGCGTGACCTTCGACAGCATTTCCGCGAGGTCGGCCTGCGCGCTGTAATAGAAATCCGTGCCCGCGAAGTGCATGAGCTTGGCTGTCTGATCCTGCACGGCCTTGACCACTGCCGGGTGGCAATGGCCCGTGTTCAGCACGCCGATGCCCGTGGCGAAGTCCAGCATGAGATTCCCGTCCACGTCCTCGACCACCGCGCCCCTGGCGCTCTTTGCCACGATGGGCGAGCACTTGGTTGAAGTAGCTATGTATTTCGTGTCCTTGCTGACTATCCTCTTCGCCTTCGGACCCGGCGGTGTGACCTTGATACTCGGAACTTTGGCCATGATGAATCCTCCTGATGAGCGGGTGGGCATGCATATTGCGGATTAAATGGTTTTGTCGTTCGCACAAGGAAGGGTGACCGTAGCTTGCCTGCCAGAACCTCGGAGATGACATCGACCAGGCGTTGAAACCCGCCAACCATGTTAAATATCTTGAGTGGATACCGCAGGGTCGATGGACACCCTCGCCCTCCTGGTGATCGCCATCGGCCTTTCCCTTGACGAGTTCGCCGTGACAATCGCGGTGAGCATGAGCTTCAAGGGCCTGGACTGGAAGCGCTCCCTGAGGCTGGTGGGCACTTTCTCGGTCTTTCACGCCGTCATGCTCCTCATAGGCTTCTACCTAGGGACCGAGCTTCTCACATACATCGCGAACGTGGACCACTGGATCGCCTTCGGCCTCCTCGCCTTCGTCGGCGGGAGGATGGTCTGGGACGCGTTCCAGGAGGGGGAGACCTACTCGAAAAAGCGCGACCCCACAAAAGGCAAGGAGCTCCTCATGCTCGGCCTGGCCACCAGCATCGACGCCCTCGCCATCGGCCTGAGCTTCGCGGCGCTGCACGAGCCCATCCTCGTCCCGCTGGTCGTGATCGTGGCGATGGTCTTCGTGTTCGGAATCGTGGGCACCCGCATCGGTCCCCTCATCGGGAAGAGAGTCGGCAGGTATGCCGAGGTCATCGGCGGCGTGGTCCTCATTCTCCTCGGCCTGAATGTGCTGCTGGAGCATTACGCGGTGCTTTGAGTCGGATTTTCCGCCAGGATATATTCTTGAGGAGTTATCTTCCTCCGGAGAAACATCCACATCTATGTACATAATGACACGAAAGTGTTAAAAACCCTTACGTCAATTCACCATAAGGAGCAAAAGTGGGCAATCAGGTCGTGAAAATGTAACCCGCCCTGGGGACATTGCCCAGGATGGCCGATCGACCGCAAAGAAAGGGTCTCCCCATGACATCCCCCCGCGCAAAGTTGTACAAGATAGGCGACAGGGTGGTCCTCCACCCGCCGGGCAGCCTCAATCCGGCCCACAACCCGCTGATGGGCCTGGAAGCCGAGGTCGTCACAGAACCATCGAATTCGGGCGACATCGAGTGGATCACCCTGAAGCTTTCCACAGGCCGCCTTCTGCCGGTCCCTTTGGAGTGACTCAAGAAGCCGAAGAAGTGAAGGGATTTGCGAACCTTCTTTCGCCTTTATACTAATAATATTGATTTCTAACATATCATTAACTATACTCGGTACAACACCTCTTATACGAGTAACCGAATATCTTCCCGGAGACGGTCATTATGGCGGATTCTAGTCTAGTAAGGAAGTACAGGAGGATAGCGCAGCTCGTGGTGGAGCAGAACCTGAGGATAAAGAAGGGGGAGCAGGTGAACATAGTCACGTGGGGACACACGTTGGACGCGGCCGGGGAGGTGGCCCATGCGGTCCAGAAGAAAGGGGCCAACCCGTTCGTGCAGGTCAAGATAGAGGACCAGTGGTTCCGCTCGATGGCGGAGCTGGACATCAAAGAGCTCAAGGTCAAGGACAGGTTCGACCTGGCGACGGCCGGCGTGGAGGACGTGGTGATATTCCTGAGCGGCCCCAAGGACCCGGTGAGGTTCCAGAAGGTCTCCTACGAGAAGATGCACGCGATGTGGGACCCCGAGCTCCGCAAGGAGATTGACGCGGTCCATAAAAAACGGAAGACGCGCTTCGCCTTCCTCAACATCGGCCAGGCCACGCAGGAGCGCGCGAGATCGTACGGCATTTCCTATCAAGGGTGGCACGACGGCATGCTCGACGCCCTGATGACGGACCCCAAGGTCATGGCCAGGACCGCCCGGCCCATCATTGCCGCCCTGAAGAAGGGCAAGACCGCCACCGTCACCAGCCAGGACGGCAGTCTCCTGGAGCTCGAGCTGGGCGGCCGCGAGCCCGTTCTCGACGACGGCGTCCTCCGCCCGAAGGACATAGAGGCCGGCGACACCTTCGTGCACCTGCCTTCGGGAGTTGTCTTCTGCGCCCCTCTGGAATGGAAGGCCAAGGGCCGGATCGTATACGACCTGGGCATCCCCAGCCGCGCCAAGTGGATACGCAAGCCCTGGGTGGAAGTGGAGAAAGGCCGTGTGAAGAAATACGGAGCCGAGGAGAACCAGAACGAGTTCAAGTCCAGCGTCGGCCCCATCGACAAGGACAAGAATATCGGCCTCGGCTACATCACCATAGGCGTCAACCCCGCGGCGAGGCCGACCTTCATCGACAACCAGATGGCCCCAGGCGTCATCGGCGTCCACTTCGGCAACAACGACACCTTCGGGGGAACCATCAAGAACGCCCAGCACTTCGTCGGCGGATTCGCTGCAAAGGCCACCCTGGAGATCGACGGCAAGCCCGTCGTGGAGAAGGGGAAGCTGGCGAAGTAGTAAATACGCTACCGCTTCAGAATGATGAAGAATACAGAGCTGTACTGCTTTGGATTTTGCCCGAGGCCCTTTACCTCGTTATGGACCTTGTCTATCTCAATCCTGGTCTTTTCATCGATATCATCCCTCGGTATCGCCTTGATCTGGTCGAGCAGCGGTCCGTAATACTCGTCCATCCATTCCTGCGTCGATATCGTGAAGTGGCCCAGGAGCTCGCAGCCCTGCCTTTCTATCTCCCCGAACTTCGTCTCCATCTCGGCCTGAGAGTCGTGAACGACAAGGAACCCGCCTGGCCTGAGCAGGCGCTTCCATTCCTCCAGCCCCCTGGCGAATCCGATGACGTGGATGGCGCCCTCGGCCCAGACTATGTCGAAGTCCTCCGGGGGAAATTCCATCTCGGTGAGGGAGAGCTCGACCGCCTGGACCCTGTCCCTCAGACCTGCATCATCCACCCTTGCCCTGAACACGGCCAGCGCCTCCTCGTCGATGTCGATGCCCACCACGGTCCCGCCCGACATCCTGGCCAGTTCCAACGTCGCCACGCCCGAGCCGCACCCGATGTCCAGAATCCTTGGCGAATCGAGCGGCGGCAGCATCCCGAACGCCCTGACCGTATGCTTGAGAAGGTTGGCGCGTGCAAGGTCCCTGTCGATGCGAGCCATCGGCGGTCCAGCGCGCCGAAGCGATAAAAGGTTAACGCTTTGAGTCCGGCACCCCCGTCCTGCCATCAATGGGCTGTCAGGGAGATAAAGCCCGAAAGCCTTTTTTGAGGAAATGAGTTCTCCGTGTGAGGCGGATGTCACAAGCATCGAAACCCACCGGCTTCACAGGTCGGTTCCTTGCCAGGAGCATGGCCCGGGCGCACAGGCAATTCTTCGAGAACACCGCCAGGGTGCTTGACCTGAAGCCCGACGATGTCCTCCTCGAACTCGGCTTCGGCTCAGGGATGTTCATCAGGAAGCACGCCTCGAACGTATCAAGGACCGCCGGAATTGACATCTCCGCGGACATGGTGAGGCTGGCAAGCGGCATCAACAAGGACCTCATCGCTTCTGGAAAAGCAGAGTTCAGGCAGGGGGATGCCTCCGACCTTCCCTGGAAGGATGATACATTCACCGCCGCGACCTGCATAGAGGTCTTCTACTTCGTGCCGGAACCCGAAAGGGCCCTGAGGGAGATCCACCGGGTGCTTGCCCCCGGCGGCCGCCTGGTCATCGAGATGGGCTTCAACAGCGACGACGGTCGCGACCACTCCAAAGAAATCAAGAAACACGGGATGAGGCTCTACGGCGAGAAGGAGATGAGAACCTTATATGCCAGCGCCGGATTCAAAGCCATCGAGTTCGACTACTACAAGTGCCTGCGGATGCCCCTGAAGGGCTACATTGTCCCCAGGGGCATGATAGTGAAGGGCGTCAAGGGTTGAGACGAAGTAGCACTCAGGTTGCGAGGTTTCAATTAGCACAAAATCGAACAATCAGATGAGTGATGGTTAAATATTGCCTTTACATTAAATACGATGTGAGACAATCTCAGAAAATCCGCATTAAAGAAAGGATATATCGCCATGAACTACCATCCGTATACACGATCAAGCAGATCAACTTATTATTCCTGCAAAATGCCAGAAAAGGGAAGAAATCGTCGACCGGTGAAAAGACCATCTATCATTTGCATGACATGTCATATGGCCAAATGAAAAAGTATATTCTTGAGCCCCCGAAAGAACTCACTGATTTCATTATCAAAATCCGGTTGAACTTTCCCGAGAACGCCGACATATACAACCAGTGTGCGTATTACTTCCGGGCATTCTCCCGCAGCCAGTTATTTTACGATGCAAATCATAGGACCGGATACTTTTCCCTCTCTCAAGTGCTGAACAAGAAAGGAATCATGATAAACGCCGACTTAAATGAGATCATCGGATTGACAGAATACATCAAGGCGCAGGGATGGATAAAACAAACCGACATGATGGTCAATCTAACCGAGAAGGACGAAGAATATCATGCCTTGGTGGATTGGTTTGGTGAAAAATTAGAGCTGAGATAGCGCGACCTCGATGTCTCTATTCTCTTCGACGATTTTTTTGACACCCTTTAAAAACTCGATCTCCTCTTTCGATGTCATGCCCGTTCACCTTCACAACCCTTTCTACATCTTTGTAAGTTAGTCTTGATATATATATCTTTCTCAAGATCATCATATATTTTTACGTCTGGCAAATATCCCATCCTCCTAACTCATCCCCAAGTAAGCCGCTCGCGGGTGGGGTCGAGAAACCCGAAAGCCTTTTACGTCGTGTCGGGCATTATTGAATCATATGGAAGAGGCGGAGAGCAGACAGGCTGGCAGAAAGGCCATAATCGCGGTCGTCATCGTGGTGATTATCGTTGTGGCCTCGGTCGGCGTATATCTAATCCTCTCGGAGGAGCCTGAGGACTCGTACGAGGGCATCATATGGAAGGTCGTGAATGAAACACTACCCTCTATCATTCAGGACAACATCTCCAGTGGCCCGGTGTTTATAGATATCCATATGGATCACGCCCATAGTCCAAGTCCGGTATTCGAATTGGTAGACAACGAAACATATGAGGGGCTGATCACCGTCATACCAATATTCCCTATGGGTTCATCGACCGCATATTACCAAATTAACAGCACGGACATGGGCTCGTTCACTTTGGATACCTGGGAATGGGAATTCCTTTGGGAATGGTGTCACTGGTTCGGCGCATTCGCCAGAACGTACGACCACGCCAACGACACTACAACCTATTACGGCCTGGACTACGGGCTCTCCGAATACTACCGTGCAACTCCATACGTTGACTGCGCCCTCGGCATCTTCAACGGCACGGTGGAGCCCCGGCTCGCGCCCGGATAGGCCGCCCGATACCCTTACAATGCTAACTTAGGGCGGTGCGGAGGAGGATAAAAGCGGGGCTGGCGGTGGCATTCCGATAACACTACCGAAGGGGGATGGGCCCTGCGCTATTACACTAGTAAACAAGGTCATCCTCTACCCCACAAGGCGCAAGCCGGTGAGTGGCGAGATATTCAAGGCGTTGAGGAAGCGATGACAGAGGTTGACCTCTCAGCATATTCTGGCTCTGCAGTCCGGGGGAGCGCTGGATAGGGAGGATCAGCCGGTTCAGGGGATTCCGGTTTCGGTCGGCGGCTCTGCCTCCTCTTCCGTGTATTCCTCTGGAGCCACATCCTCTGGCTGCTCTGGAGCCTCTTCCGGTTCCGGTGCGGCGGCCTTGCCCTTGCCCATCCTTGACATCATCACGGCCCCGCCGATCACGGCCACCACGACGATGATGATGACCAGATATAGCCAGGTCGAATCCCCGTCGCCCGCCGGGGTCAGGGGGTCGTCGTCCTCGGCATCGGGAATGCCGTCGCCGTCGTCGTCGTCATCTGCGTTGTTGCCAATGCCGTCGCCGTCCGTGTCCACCGATTCGGTCGGGTCGAGCGGGAAGGCGTCGTCAGCATCCGGCACGCCGTCCCCGTCGTCGTCGGTGTCCGCGTTGTCGCCTATGCCGTCATCGTCGGTGTCAGTGGTCTCGGTCGCATCCAGCGGGAAGTCGTCCTCATCATCAGGGACTCCGTCGTTATCGTCGTCGTCGTCCTGGGAGTCGGGGATCCCGTCTCCGTCGTTGTCAGGCGGCAGCGCGGCCACATGAATCCGAACCGTATCCTGGCCGGAGAGGCCCGCCGCGTCCCTTGCCGTCAAGGTCACGATATTATTGCCGGGCACTACGAAGGTGAAAACGGGCGCGGCGCCGTATAGAATGACAGCCGAGCCGTTGTGGGTGAAGTTCCATGTGTAGTTGACGACACCGATGTTGTCCGTTGATGCCGAGGCGTTCAGGGTGACCTCGACGCCCACATTGGCGTTCTGGTCGGCGCCAGCGTTCGCGACCGGCGCATCGTTGTCCGAGACCATCACGTTCTTCTCCGCCGTCAGGGTCAGCAATTGCACGCTGTCCACGGCACCGGCACTGTAATGAAGTGTGTCAAGGCTGCCCAAGGGGATCGATATGTTGAGCCAGTAATCATCGCCGGAGACCTCGGTGAGGGTGACGTTGTACTCTGTTCCGCTGCCGAACCTGTAAACGATGTATATCCCGTCCAGGGGCGTGGTGTCCGTGACCTGCAGGTGGAAGGAGTAGGCGTCGCCTGTCGTGGCCGTCGTGGGCGAGGCGTCGGTTATCGCCGGGGGCGTGTGGTCGTAGGCGCAGGACGCGTCTGCCGTTGCCGGGGCTGCCTCAGTGTTCCCAAATGTGTCATTGGCTATGCTGTGGAACTCGTAATAGCCCTCGCCCTGGGGGAACCCGAAGCTCCAAGACCACGGGGCCGCGCTGTCCGTGCCGAACGTCGACCAGCCGCCCCAGGTCGACCCGTCGGCCGAGTACCTGGACCGGAGTATCACGGATTCAACGTTGCCGGTCGTATCGTTCGCGGTGGCGTTTACAGTCAGGGGCGAGGTCGTTTGGTAATAATCAGCTATCGCCGTCACGGCGCTCGTCGGGGCGGTGATGTCGTATCCGGCTGTCTCGTCCGCCGCCAGCGGTGCCGCCTCGTAATTGCCAGCGTTGTCGGTCGCCCTCGAGTAGAAGCTGTAGTTGCCCTCGCCGGACGACCAGTTGAAGTTCCAGGACCATGGCGGTGCGAGGTCCGTCCCGAAGAGGGAGTAAATGCCGCCCATGAAGCTGACCCATAGTTCAACGCTCGCCACGCCGCTCATGCCGCCGTCATCGGCCGTGGCGTTCACGGTCAACGGCGTCGTGTTGTGCCAGAATGCGGCGATTGTGTCCACGGAGCTTGTCGGCGGGGTTGCATCGAAACCCGCGTCCGCGTCCGATGAGACCGATGCGGGTTCGGAATTGCCCGAATCATCGGTCGCCAACGAGTAGAAGGAGTAGTTGCCTTCGCCGTCGGGCCAGTCGAAGTCCCATTCCCACGGTGAGGCGTTGTCCGTGCCCCACGTTGAGAAGCCGCCGCCCTCGTAGGCGTACCTCAGCTCGACGCTCTGCACGATGCCCCGGATATCTGATGCTGTGGCGGTAACCTGGAACGGGTCGGCGTTCTGCCAGTAGGGCGCGATGGCGTCCACTGACGAAGTCGGCAGGTAATTGTCGTCCTTGTCGCCTATCGTCATTAGGGGATAGTTGTCCTGGCTGTTCGCGTCTATGACGTAGGCGGTATCGCCGATTCCGTCAGGCCCGGCCTGGTCCTGCAGGGGGCCGTTCATCGTGTCGGTGCCCGCGTAATCCCCCCAGTAATTGCCCCCGGACGGGTAGCCGTTGTCCCATGCGTTGGTTGCGGCATCGTCAGAGGCCTGGGCCGCATTGCCGACTATCGTGTTGTGATACACGGTATCGCCGTTGACGTTGAACAGCATAATGCCGGTGCCGCCGTTGTTCCAGATGTCATTATCGCTCACCACGTTCGAGCCGCCGTTCTGTATCCGTATCCCGTGCCCGGGATTGTCCGACACGTTGTTGTCGGTCACGGTGTTGCCGGTCTTCTCCATGTAAAGGCCGCCGTCTGTGTTGTTGAGGAGCGTGTTGTTGACGAAGGTGCAGCCCGCTGCATTACTATCGATCCCCCACTGGCCGTTGTCGCAAACAACGTTGTCGACGTAGGTGTGTCCTGAACCGCCCTGGATCAACAATCCGGACCACGTGCTCGCCCATATGTGATTACCACTGAGATTGATGCCCGTGCAACCTCCGCCGGAGTAGATGCCGGCCTCGTTGCTGTCCGAGGCATTGTTGCCGATTACGTCGCACCAGTCAGACATGTCCACCGATATGAGGACGTCGTTGTTCGTTCCCCTGTTACCCGAAACGTAAGTGTAGTCAGCATAGTAGACCGCCACCGCGACCTGGTTGCCGTCCATCACGTTGCCTGTTACGTTCGTGTAAATGCAGTGGGCCACGTAGATGGCGTCCCAGCTCCAGCAGTTGTGACCCGTGTTCCCCAGGACTGTGTTGAAATCGGAGCCGTCGATGTAGATGCCCTCGTCGTTGTAAGAGACCGTATTGTTCCATATAGTGTTGTTGTGGCACAGGGCGTGGTTCAGGAGGATGCCGGAGCTCGAGCCCCCGGCCGCTGTGTTGTTGTATATCGTGTTATGGTGCGTCGCCTGGGTGAACCACACGCCGTCGTCGTTGTCGTACATCGTGCAGTTGGCTATCGTGCTGTAGGAGGTGCCGGAGAACGAGATGCCCTCGGAGCTGTGCGAGGCGTTGGAGTTCTGGATGGTCACGTTGTTGGACCCTGAGACGTAGGCGCCGTGCACTATGTTATACAGCATCGTGCAGTTGTGGACCTTGCCGTGGGCCACGTTGTAGAGATTTAGACCGCAGTTCCCGAAATACTGGAACGGACTGGACACACCAGACGAGCTGTTCAGCGTGCAGTTCCTGATTATGAAATGCTCGGTCGTGTTCCCGACGTAGATGCAGAATCCGGCGCCGGTGCCGTTGATCTCGAAGTTCTCGATTATCCAGGGGCTGCCCGGGCTGCCGTTCCCCGAGGCGGCTATGCCGGGAAAGTCCGCGTCGGAATCGATCCTTATGGGCGCGTGCGGGGCGAAGGGCCCTGGTCCGGTCGCACCGGCCGTCACATTATCCCGGGACAAGCCCGATGACAAAGGCAGACAAAACACTATCACAACCAAGGTCGCTGACAGGACAATAGCACCAAGTTTCCTCATGAATATCCCTCACATAACGAATCTAAGCACTACCAAATCACCATTGACTACTTATCCTTTTGCCGCTCAACCTAGGAAACCTTGGGCGGCTCAGTGGGATGGGTGGATACAAAGTACGAAGGAGAACCACTCGCCAAAGTGGAATGCCCGGCTCGCGCCCGGGTAGGGCGGACGCGGGGGATTGCGGGATAACAAACGGCAACTTTATAACAATTGATGGCCTTATCATTTTAAGGTGGAGAAGGTGGTAAGTTCAACAGACATACTCATCATTGGGGCCATCATTGGGATTGTACTTTATCTCGTTGTGGTTTGGCAGTTATATACTATCGCAGCTGAGGTCCAAACCTTAAATAGAAATATCACGAATTTCTTATCACGAAGTGAACGATCTGATGTTCAAAAGCCCATGAATAATGAAACCACGAAGAAAGATGTCTTTGTGTGCCCGATTTGCGGGTCGGAGAATCCGAGAACGGCAAACAAGTGTTGTGAGTGCGGCATACCGATTAAGCAGTCGGGTTGAGTTTTCCTCTCGCCTGCGGCAGCTTGGGATTGAGCGTCGAGAAGGCCCTCGGCATGACGGCACCGTCGAGCCCCGGTTGATAGAAGAATAGGCCGCGAGTGGGGGTAGAAATACTATATTGCAGTGGGTAGGAAGGACACTTACTACCGAATCAATAGAAACACTAAAGAACTTTATCAGTTATATAACTTCAAAGAGGTGGAAGAGACTTGGGTAATGAACCTTATCCTCCGTTTGAGCAGCAGAATCAACCTCCATTAACCAAATCCAATACTAAATTGATAGTGGTTGT
>Ga0209536_100006365_pt1 | contig 18077 bp, 12 predicted proteins | sample DeeMarSeWOR28_12_FD_187461 | JGI IMG/M metagenome (GOLD analysis project Ga0209536, IMG submission 187461) | Marine sediment microbial communities from White Oak River estuary, North Carolina - WOR-2-8_12 (SPAdes) (version 2) | ecosystem: Environmental > Aquatic > Marine > Intertidal zone >... | reverse complement strand
CTTCGATGTCGACGATACGGCCGCCCTGCACCACCGGTCCGACGTCGCGCCACTGTAGCCCCTTGAACAGGCCCGCCCGTTTCAGCTCCAGATGCCGCTCCCAAGCGTCCTGCTGGGCTTCCACGGTGTAAGGTCCCTCGGGATCCGGACGCCGCTGGGCCAGCGAGTCCGGGGCGAAGACCAGGAGGGTGGCGACAGCACACACATAGCGCAGCATGATCAGTGCTCCGGGTCACATATGTGGGAGATGATTAGGGTGATGGGCCGGGATCGGGCCCGGCCCGTCGTGGCAAACTAGGGCTCAGGAGGGCCGGCGTCGACGCCGCCGGATCACGCCAGCTTCGCCGGCGCTATCATGCCGGGCAGAGCCTCCTGGCCCGCGACGATGCGGCGGTGATAGTCGACCTGGCCGAGATGGTAGCCCAGGTGCGCCACCAGGTGGACCATGAACTGCCCGACCGACAGGAAGGCTCCGACCTTCTCCGGATATTGCTCTCGCAGGGTGTTGTCATGCACCTCGGCGAGACCCGCCTGAAGCACCGATCGCGCGGCGTCCAGTTCCTCCAGGACCTCCGAGCGAGGGACGTCCCGTCGGCTGAACTCGGCGTCGCGGTCGCGAACGTAGTCCGAGCCGCCGAGGTGCTTACCTATATAGTGTTGGATGTTGCCGGCTATGTGTATGGCGAGGGTGCCCGGCGAATTGCCGATGCCGGGTGCGAGCTTCCAGATATCCGCCTCGTCCTCATAGGCCTCGATCTGTTTGGCGAGGCACTTTAGATCGCGGTCCAATACGCGAAATATCCAATCGGATGTCATGGGGCTAACTCCGTATCAGGACTGTGACAATATTCCACATCGCATTTTCCCGACATTAACATCGACCGGGGCCCGGGTACAGAGAACGCTGAAACGTTGCGCGCACCTGGCGCGTCATATTAGATGACGTACTCACTGCGACCGCCCACTTTGGAACATTCGACCACGAGATACGTACGCGCTGGTGTGACGAAAGACTCCCGTAGTAAGTGGCTCTGGATTTTCGGCTTGCCTCCGCTGCTCGCTCTCGCCGGCTGCGGCGAGGAGAAGCTGCGCGAATTCCTCGGTTACTACACACCCAGGGAGCGTTACGAACACGCCCTACGCGAGTCGGGGCTCGATCAGACCGCGCTGGGCCGCGATTGGTTCGCCGCCGCGGCGGCGGCCCTGGACGATCCCGTAACGATCGAGCCGCCGTATCGCGAGGAGAGCTATCTCGATCACAGGGAGGCGGTGGCGTTGGCCTATCGGGTTCCCTTGCGCCGCGGTGAACGCATCGAGGTGGCATTCGAGAGCCAGGCGGACAGCAGCTACCAGGTTTTCATCGAACTCTTCATCCTCCGGAGCGGCTCGAACGCCTCGCCCAGACATATCACCACGGCCGACAGCCTCGAGCGCACACTGGACCACCTGGCACGACGCGACGGCGATTACCTGATTCGCATCCAGCCGGAGTTGCTTCGAGGCGGTCGTTACTCCATCAGCATCGTCGTCCTGCCGTCCCTGGTATTCCCGGTCCAGGGCGGCGATCGCGGGGACATTGGAAGCTGGTACGGCGACCCACGGGACGGCGGGCGTCGCCAACACGAGGGCCTCGACATCTTCGCGCGCCGCTGGACTCCGGTCCTCGCCGCCGCCGACGGTGTCGTGCGCAGCACTCGCAGCAACGGGCTGGGCGGCAACGTCGTCTGGCTGCGCGACAAGTACGACCGCTCGCACTACTACGCCCATCTCCAGGAACAGGCCGTGCGGCGCGGCGACCGCGTCCAGGCCGGCGACACGATCGGCTTCGTGGGCAACAGCGGGAACGCGCGCACGACGCCTCCGCACCTGCACTTCGGCATGTACTCCCGCGGATCGTTCGATCCCTGGCCGTCACTACAGGAGCGTGACACTGTACCCGCGGAGTTCTCCGGAGATCGAGACCTGGTCGGAGAAATCGTGCGGGTGAACCGCGAAGGGGCTCGGTTCCGGGAACTCCCCTCTTCGCGGTCGACCGTTCTGGCCGAATTGCCGCTGCATACCCCGCTACAGGTGAAGGCGGGTGCGGGAGAGTGGTATCGCGCGATGGCACCCGACGGCATGGTCGGGTTCGTCTCGACGAGCATTACCGAACCGGCGGACAGCCCCGTCCGCAGCGCTGTGGTGAACGGGGACGGAGTGCTGTTGACCGAGCCCGCTGCCACGGCGGTGGCCGTCGATCACATCGCGCCGGGCGCCGAGGTCCCGGTGCTGGGCGCCTTCGGCGAGTTTCTCTTCGTGCAGAGTCCCAGCGGTAGAATGGGTTGGCTGGCGCCGAACTAGCGGGACAGCTCAAGGTTCAAGGGACAACGTTCGACACTCAACGTTCAGCTTGTCGTTGGATGTTGAACGTCGAACGTTGTCCCTTGAACGTTGAACTCCTACCTAGCCCTCAGCCACCTCGTCGGTCGGGCCGCCGCCACCTCACCGGAGGCGGTGGCTCCGTTGCCAGCAAGTCGACCTTCTGTGTTTCCAGCAAGCGAAGCGCTTCGGCCACGGCGGCCTCGAGCTGGGGATCGCCGCCCTCGATCACGGGCCTCGGATCGTTTCTCACCTCGATGTCGGGCGGCACACCCTCGCCTTCCACTGCCCACTGGCCGTTCGCGTCGATGAAGCCACCCCGCGGCGCCACGTAGCGGCCGCCGTCCAGCAGCGGTGGCGTGTCCCACGTGCCCACCAGGCCGCCCCAGGTCTTGGTGCCCACCAACGGACCGACCTCTTTCAGACGGAACAGATAGGGTAGCAAGTCGCCGCCCGAGCCCGCTCGCTCGTTGATGATCATGACCTTCGGCCCGAACAGACCCGCCATCGGCTGGGTGAAGGGCTTCTTGTCGCCGGCGCGGGAGTTGAAGTAACCCGTCAGTTCGCGGCCCATCACTTCTACCATATAGTCTGCCGCCGAGCCGCCCCCGTTGTTGCGCTCGTCGATGACCGCGCCCTCGCGATCCTGCTGGGCGAAGTACATGCGGTTGAAGTAGGTGTAGCCGCCCTGGCCCGTGTTCGGCAGCCACACGTACGCCAGGCGGCCACCGCTCATCTCGTCCACCTTACGGCGGTTGTGCTCCACCCAGGCCATAGTTCGAAGCGCCCGCTCGTTGCCGACGGGCTCGACGAAGATCTCACGCGCGCCGTCCAGGCTCGGCTGCGAATTCACGCTGACGGCGATGGTGCGACCCGCGGTCCCCTCCAGCAGCTGGTACGGGTTGGCGGGCGCCCGCAGTTCACGACCCTCAATGCCCACGATGAAGTCGCCTTCGTTCACTCCCAGACCCGGCAGCGACAGCGGGCCCGCGGTGCCTGGCGTCCAGTTTTCGCCCGTGTAGATGTGAGTGATGCGGTAGTAACCGTCCGCCTCCTCGATATCCACACCCAACAGCCCCGTACGTGGCTGAGTCAGGTCCGGGTAATCGCCGCCACGCACATAGGAATGTCCCACCGCGACCTCGCCCGACACGATGTCGAGGAGATGGTTGAAATCGGAACGATGGTTCACGTCTTCCAACCAGGGGCTGTACCACTCCCACACTTCGTCCCAGGGCGCGCCGTGCACGTTGTCCACGTACAGGAAGTCGCGCATGAAGCGCCACCCGTCGCGGAGCATCTGAGCCCACTCGGCCCGCGGCTCCACCCGAATGCGCATCCCGTTCAGCGACAGGCGCCCATCACCGCCCCGGGGCGGTCCCGCCGTGGCGTTCACGATGGTCCAACCCGGGCCCGATCGGTACAGCAGCTTCTTGCGGTCGTGGGATGCCGTGATTTGGAGAACACCGTCGACGAACTCCTCCGCCTCCCGGTCTTCCACGGTGTAGCGATGCACCTTCAGGCCACGCTCGTTGGGGATCGCCTCGCCAACGAAGACGCGGCCCTCGGGACCCTCCACCAAACCCCGATAATCGCGCACAGGAAGATCCGGCGCGTCTACGATGCGTCCCGCGATACCCTCGAAATCGATGACCACCTCGACGCCGGCTGCATCGTCGCCCTGCTCACCGCCGGAACCCCGCGATGGGCGATGCTCTTCCTGGCCTTCCCCGCCGACTTTCTCCTCGTCGCTCTGCGGCAGGAACGGCGAAGGCTCGCCCTCCTGCAAGAGCGCCAGGTACAGTGCCCGAGTCACCGGCCGGTCGTAGCGCGTCATGTCCAGCCAGCCCGTGTTCAACGCGTAGTCGGTGGAAGCCAGGAAGTAGAGGTACTTGCCCGACGCGTCCCAGACCGGGCTGATGGCGTCGGCCATCCCGTCGGTCAACTGGTGCGCCGTGCCGCCCTGGGTATCGTAGACGAAGATCGCACGCAGCTGATTGTCCAAGCGCCGCGCGTAGGCGATCCAGCGCGAATCGGGAGACCACACCGGGTTCATCGACCGTTCCGGATGCGCGAAGCGGTCGGTGTCCACGTGAACCAGGTCGCCCGATTCCAGGTCGAGGATCAGCACCCGGTAATCGGTGTCGGTGAACGCCAACCGCGTGCCGTCGGGCGACCAGGTTGGAACGAAGTAGAAGCTGGGGTCCGGGATCTCGATGCGACGTGGGTTCGAGCCGTCCTGCCCCGCCACCACCAAACCGTACTCGCCGCCTTCGTCGTTGAACCAGGCGATCCGCTCGCCGTCCGGCGACCAGACCGCGTGCCGGTCCGCCACTCCCGAGCTTTGCGTGATGTTCCGCCAGCTGCCTTCCTCCGCCGGCACCGTGAACAGATCGCCCCGGTACTCGAACAGGGCCCGCACCCCCGTGGGCGACAGTCGCGCGTCCCGAAGACCCTGTACCGGGACCTCTTCCCAGCGCGGTCGTGCAAAGTTGAGATCGCCGGCCACCCGAATCTCCAGCCGGCGCGTCTCGCCGGTGCTGGGATTGAGCTCGTGCAGGTAACCGCCCTGCTCGTAAACGACCACACCGTAGCCCGCGCCCAGACTCTTCACATCGAAGTCGGCGTGGAAGGTGCGTTGAATTTCCTCGCCGGTGGCCGGATTCCACGACCAGACATTGCTCGCCCAATCTCGCTCGGACATATAGTAGACCACGCCGTCCAGCCAGACCGGGGCCATGTGCCGTTCACCTTCCCACGGAGGCGTGACGCGTTCCCAGTCCGAGGTCGAGACCACGCTCACCGGCTGAGCCTGGCCTCCGCGATAATTCCGCCACTCCGGATCCCAGTACCCGATTTCCTGGTAGGCCAACCAATCGCCGTCCGCGCTCATCTCGCCGTGATACGCCTGCGGTACGGCCACGGCTTTCGGCAGGCCGCCAGCGACGGGGACGGTATAGAAGCGCCACAGCCGCGTCGGCGCACCTTCCCGGCCCGAGCGGAACAGGATCTCACCGTCCGGAGTCCAGCCCTGAACCACGTCGGCTCCCGGATGCCAGGTCAGCCGCTGCGGCTGGCCGCCCGTCACCGGCACGACGTAGACGTCAGTGTCGCCGCCGTATTGCCCGGTGAAGGCTATCCACCGGCCGTCGGGCGAGAAGACCGGATCCGTTTCGGCTCCTTCGCCGCTGGTCAGGCGCGACGCGTCGCCGCCGTCACGGCCCACCAGCCACAGGTCGTTGGCGTGGACGAACACGATCTGGTTCGGGCCGACGTCGGGATCGCGCAGCAAACGCGTGCCCTGAGCAGCCGCTTGCCCGACCGCTCCGACGAACAGGCCCAACAACGGGACGCCGAGCAGTCCGAGAGTCGAACGATATCCGAGGCGTTGGAATAGCATGAGCAAGTCTCCGTCTGAAGATGGACAGGAGACGCGGGCAGAGGTGTCCGACCTTGTGCCAGTAGCCCGCGTACTCCGTGCAATCGGATGAGGCGTGAGCGAGAACAGGAGCAATATGAGGCGCAGGCGACTGAAATGCTAACCGCTGCCTGCCAGGCGCTACGCTGACAGAACTAGCCGGGCCGGGAGAGGGATTCGATGGCTCGGCGCGCCCCTGCCACGCGATGTTGCAGCTCGGGATCGGCGTTCATCCACAGGTCAGCGAACTTGCTGTAGTAGTGGATCGCACTGGTGGTGTTTCCGCGCTGCTCGTGCAATCGTGCCAACCGTAAGTAGCTGGTCGGCCACCAGTACGCATCGACGACGCCGATCCCGTTTGGCGGAACCCGGACGCGCCCCACGATCGGGGTGTCGACGTAACGTTCGTACGTGGCTATGGCCGAGTCCGCTTCGCCCAGGGCTTCGTAGGCCTGGGCCAGCATGGGCAGGAAGACCGCCAGAGATGTACGCCGCATTCCCGCGCGGGCCAGTTCGATGACGTCCCGATATCGACCCTCCGCCAAAGCCAGCGCAGCCGACGCCGACAGCTCGTTCGGTTCCTCCCAGGTCGGGACGTAGATCGGGTCCACCTCGCGGTGGAATCTTTCGAGATAGCTCCTGGCGTGGTCGGGTCTGCCGGCGGCGGCATGTAGATGGGCCAGCTCCAGATAGGGCCGTGCCGTAACAGGCAACGAATCCAGCGGATGTCGCTGGAGAGCCGCCTCCATCTTCGCGATGCCCGCTTCGGGGTCTGCCCTGAACCAGATATCCAGCATGGCCAGAGCAAACGTGGTCACCAGACAGGGGCGGTCGGCCCCGACAAGGTCCATTTCCCGGATGGCCACATCGTAGTAGTCCGCAGCCTGCCGCAGCCGTCCTTGAAGCGCGGCCAGATGGCCGAGCCGGCGGTCCGGGTCGGTCCAATACCGTCCGGGCCGTTCGATCGGCCAGACCTCTTTCATCTCGACGGTATGCCGCTGGGCCGCAGGAAAGTCGCCCCGATGAATTGCCAGTGTCGCCCGATCGAGTGGATTGGTGACGCTGTTGGGGTTGTACACCGTCCACTTGTCGAGCGTCGCCTCAGCCGCGTCGAACTTCCCCTGATGAAACTGATAAAGAAACAGGTTGTGATAGTTCGCGTTGCTGAGCGGATAAAGGTCCAACACCTTCTGGCCCAACGACTCGGATCGGGCCATGTCGCCCAGGTTGTAGTACATGATCGCGAGCATCCTCAGCCCGTTGCGACTGGAACTGTCTGACAGCTCGACCAGGTTTCGATAGGCGCGGATCGCTTTGTCCAGCTCGTTGGTCACGTAGTAATAGTAGAGCCCTTTAACCTCGAAGTGCTCCAACTGGGCCAGCCGGTCTCGCGCCTGGTACGCTGCGGTAATCTCGTGGACTCCACGGACTCGCTCTTCCGTCGCGTATCGGATCAGCATTCGGCCCAACTCGAGTCGCGCCGCGGCAAACGTCGGATCGAGATCGATGGCGGCCTCCAGAAACTCAACCGACCTCTCGATTCCGCGACCTTCTTCGAAGACACGAACACTCTGCGAGTATTGCTGCAAAGCCTCGAGAGACGACGTCGTCACCTGCTCCAGCGGCTTGCTGCTTCCGATCGATTTCAGAGACTCACCGCTGGCACGGCGAAGCCGGGAAGCCAGTCGATCGATGGCTACGACGACATCGTCGGGATTCTCCGCCGTCTCACGGATCGCGGCCAACACCTCGCCGCTCTCGGCTACAAGAAGCCGAGCCGTCAGTGAGAAGCGCGTACCGGCTCCGCTGACCTCGCCCGCGATCACGGCCTTCAAGCCCTCTCGTATCGCGACTTCCCGAGCCGCCTCTTCGTCGAGGGGTTCGTCCTGCGCTCGCTGCATCCGACGGAGGATGGAGGCGACGAACGCCTGGTCGGCGAGCTGCACGGTGCGCGACTGCGACAGATCGATACGCAATCCTTCGGTCACGGCCAGCGAGAGAGTCGGGTCGTCGGTGTGGTTGTCGAAATCGGCGAGGACGACGCGCCCGACCGGAGCGATGCCATCCCCTGCGAGGCCGAAAGGAGCGATGTTCGCGGCGCGCAACACAACATACGTCAGCGCCAACAAGGACATCGTTCCTATCGCGAGCACGACCGCACGCGTTCGCCCCCGCCGGATTCCACGTCGCGGCATCGCCGCTGAATCGGAAGCCCCAGCTTCAACACGGGTCGGTTCTCGCTCCCCTTTCGCGGGCACAGCAACGGCTCGTCGCGCCTTCGGTGATGCGTTTCGCAGTTCCGCCACCGCAGCGATGAAGTCGGGGTCCGGGTCGGTGTCGAGTTCCTCTTTCAGGAACCGCTCGTGTTCTCCGGCGAACAGTAAGGCGTTTCCCGTGTCACCCGCCGCCACCAAAGCTTCGACCAGTTCCAGCGCGGTCCGCGAATTGTAGGGATCGTGAGCACAGAGGAGCCGCCACCACTCCACCGCTTTGCGGTGATCGCCCGACCGCTTCGCATCGATCCCCAGAACCTCCAGCGCCTGAGCGTAGCGATTCGCCAGCTCCTGACACTGAGCGTCGGCCCAACGCTCGAATTCCGGGGCGCCGCCGGCACGAAACCCTTCTAGAAACGGGCCACCGTAGCGCTCGACGGCGGACTCGAGTTCCCTCGCGTCGAGGGCGTCGAGAAACCCTCTCACATCGCTGAGCACGGCTTCGGGATTCAGGCGGAGGGTGTCGCCGGCGGAGATGACGGAGTCGTCGCCCAACGACTTGCGGAGCATGTAGAGGGTATCGGCCAGGCGGTGGCGGGCGCGGTCCGGGCTGCTATCCGGCCAGAGCAGCCCCACGAGTTTCTCGCGGCCCAAGCCCTTGTCTCGCGCCACCGCAAGGAGCGCGAGAAGGGCCAATGCCCGCTGCTGGACTACACTTTCCGGGGCGGCACCGAGGGAATCCTCGAGGGCAACGCCGCCCAGAAGGCGCAGGAAATACATGGCGTCCGCCTCTGTGGGCGCCCGAGGCCAAGTAGCGGATAATTACCGGATAATCGCCGGACCCTCCGCCTCTATTATATGGCCCAGCTTACTATCAGGGCCAGAGGTTCGTTTTCACGGCGCCATTCTGCGGCGTTCGGAGCGCGGAGCCTTACCCAACGGATCGCCGAATCCGGCCCTCCTCAGCCCATCCCACCGTTGGGAGGAGGGTCTCCAAGCTCCGGCCGGATCTCTGGCCCTAGAGAACAGATCTTCGCCCGATACTTGATCGCCAGTATGAAAGGGCTACGGAGCCCTGGCGCTGAATCCAACTTCTCCCGACAGGAGGCCCCCGTGCGAGCATCCGCGATTGCAGTCTCGGTGCTGACAGCTCTCATCGTCAGCTTAGCTATGCCGTCTCCGATGGCAGCCCAGCAGTGGACACCCGAGCAGCAAGAAGTGTGGCAGACCGTTGAGACCTACACGGAACTGGCCAGCCAGGGAGACCTCGAAGGCTTCATGAGCTATTTCCACGAGGACTTTCTTGGGTGGGTGAGTGGCCAAGTCGCCCCCACCAACAAGGCCGATCGATGGCCAATTCTAGAGCATAACATGGCGATCCGAGAGGTCGTCCAGAACACACTGAAGCCCGCCGGAATAAGTATCCACGGCGACTTTGCTATCGTGCACTATTACCAGATGACTACGTCACGTAATGCCGAGGGCGAAGTACGGACGAGGCAGAGCCACTGGACGGACATTTTCATGAAGCAAGGGAACCGGTGGGTACTGATCGGCGATTCCGGAGGGGTGGTTTCCGAAAACTAACAGCGTGTCAGAGTGGTCGCTGTCGTTACCGCATCGACAGGAGGAGACAATGGGTACGCGTAACAGCCTGGCTGCCGCGTTGGCTCTACTACTGGCGACCTCCGCCTGCCAGCCACCCGCCCAGGAGGCGGTCAGTTCGATGGAGGAGGACGTGGCGCACTTGAAGACCGTGGCGGATCAGTTTGACGCTGCTCAAGCTGCGGGTGACGCGGACGGTCTTGCAGCACTCTACGCGGATGACGCCGTCCGGATGATGCCCGACCTGCCCGCATGGGTTGGCAATGCCGCGATTCGAGCTGGCTTTGAGAGCGAGCTTCAGCTGATGGCCGAGCGCTGGTCCTCTGCGGAAATCGACAATGTAGCCCGAGACGTGGTCGTATTTGGAGATTGGGCCACGGTCCGTGGCACCTCCACGGCTCGATTTACACCGGCGAACGGGGGTGAGCCGATCTCCAGTACGGCCAAGTGGCTCGCCTTCTACAGGCGCGAGAGCGACGGCACCTGGAAGATCGTCTGGGATATCTGGAACCGGGACGCACCGCTTCCTGAGGAAAGCGCGGGGACGTAGGCAACCGACATCCGCTGGAGATCTGGCAGCGCTCGAGGTCGCTGGACCTTCCTGACGATCTCGAGCCCGGCCTCTAAGTGGTCTGCCTGCTCGTAAGATCCCGGACGCGCGAACCCGTGCAGCAGCCCCGTGCTATTCTTGTCGACCGATAGGCCCTTCATCGATCGCTGGCCAGGTGCTCGGGCGATGAATTGGATGATGAAGCAGAACTGGCGGAGTTTTCATTCGACAGGAGGCCCAATGCGCTACTTGGCGGCAGTTCTCGTTTTGACGCTCGTCTCGGCAACCTCACCGGCACTGGCTCAACAGCCTCAGACATTGGGACCCGAGCACAAGGCCTTCGAGTACTTCTTGGGCGATTGGACGTACGAGCTTTCCGGTAATACCGAGGGCTCTGGGGAGATCAGCTTTCAGACGTTCGGTGACGGCTTCTTCCTGCACTGGCATGAGACCTGGCGGGAGGCCTCTGTTGCTCCAGTAGAAATATCTGGCTGGTTCGGCTATGACCAGGAGGGCAACCACTACACATGGGCCCGGTACTTCAGCAACGGCGACAGCGATACTGGGAAGGGTTGGAAGCACGGCGACACCTGGGTCTTCATACTGGAAGAACGCTACGAAGAGGGGAAGTCGATCGTATGGAGGGCGGCCTGGACCGCCGTATCGCCGGATTCCTGGGAGTTCACCTGGGAACGATCCGTGGCTGGCCTGCCGTGGGAACTCGAATCTACAGGGAAGGCGACGCGGGCCGACTAGTCGTCTCGCCGTCTGCTAGCTTCGTTGATGGACCGGCGCCGCCAGTCAGGGCTGCCCCGGACCGGGCGTCTCAGCCGGCGAGTTCCAGCTTCCAGTTTCTTTCCTGAAGAACAGCTCGAGCGTGTACCGCCCCGGGAGGTCGTCGCCGCCGTCGACGATGAGGTACCACGTGCCGGCGTCCAGGTCGGCCTGCAGAGCGCTGTCCCCCGCTTCCACGGCGTCGAGAGCCATCAGCGACGCGTCTCGGTCGAGCGACGACAGCAGGAACAGGTTGTTGTCGATGCCTTCCGATTTGAGGTCGTTGATGGAAGCGCTCAGTACTCCGGGCTCGGCGACCATCAGGCGATAGATGATTTCCGGGCCGGGCTGCCTGAACGCCGGGTCGCCGGAGTAGCCGTCGAACTGGAGGCTCACCACGTCCCGCGTGTTCCCGCCGATCGAGATCGCGTCCGTTCCCAGCTGGATGTCGATGGGGTTCGAGATCGTGCCCGCCGGATCGTCATCTTCCACGATGTTGTTGTAGCGAATCGCTTCGTAACCTTCGGCGGCCAGCGTGCCCCATGACACCGAGCGAAGCCGAACTCCCTCCAAAGATGAATCGATGATCATCGGGACACCGGACGTCGTCTCGTAGACGAACAGCATCGTGTGATAGCTGTTGATGAGGGCATCGCCCTTCCTCAGCTCGTCGACCCAGCCCGCCGAGATATCGACCCCGTCTATCGGGTGGGTGATCTCGCTGAATTTCCTCGTCACCGCGGGGTCGGGATAGTTCAGCGTGTACTTGTGATCGAGATGCCAGGCCCGGGAAACGAGCCCGGTACACGAGACACCGACCACGCAGTCGAAGGGAATCGTCTCGTAGTCGAGACCACCGCCGGTTCCGGTGGCGTAACCCTGGGAGATCTTATCGAGAAACTCGTCGATGTGGGTCCAGTCGCCCCACTTGTACCCCACACCGACCCGCGCGCCGACCGGATAGTTGCTGACGAACGTGCCACCGCAAGTGATTCCTGTCCGGTTCTCCTCGGTCATCGTCCACTGGACGCTGGCGTACTGGTCGGCCGTGGCGATCACCTGGCTCCTCGTCACGGGAGGGCCGTCGACGGCCCCACCGTCGCCCGGCGATGCGGACTCGTCCAGGCAGCCCGGCACATGGACCAGAATCGATAGGAGGAAGACACGCGACGCGAACGTTCTCATAGCCACTTGCCATACCATACGGGGAGCCTGGGGGCAGCGTGTCAAGCGGCCGGGAACTCTACCTGCGGGTGACGGTACAGACGACATTCAACGTTCGACGCTCAGCCTTCGTTGAACGTTGAGCGTTGAACGTCGACTGTCGAACGCTGAATCTGTCTAGCGATCCGCGGCGTCGGCCGCCGCCTCCGTGGCAAACAGCTCACCCGTCTCTAGCTCCAACACGATTCGGTCGGCGTCGTACACGTGGTCCAGGGCCGCGCGTATCGCCCGCACATCGACCATGATGTTTCGCCCGCGCTCGGGCAGATAGATGAAGTCGCGGGACAGCCCATCGATGTTGCGGTCGAAGTTCATGCCGACCAGCTCCAAGTCGGGCGTCACCGCCGGCGAGCCGGAGTTGCCGCCGAAGGTGTCGGCGGTGGAGCAGAAGTTGAGCGGCGTGCTCAGGTCCAAACCCGGCGGCGGCGTCCGCCAGCGGTCCGGCAGGTCCCACTCGCTTCCCGGCCCGTGGGAGTTGTAGCGATCGTAAATACCGAAGAACGTGGTGTAAGGCGGCGCCAGTGTGCCGTTGTACTCGTAGCTCATCACCACACCGTCGGTGATCCGCGGCGAGAACGTCCCATCCGGCGGGATGCGTTGTCCGTAGACCTCGAAGCGCACGCGCCCCAGGTCGCTCTCCAGCCGCTGTTCATCGCGGGTCAGCTCGCCGTACTTCCGCTGGTACTCGAGGTAGGCCGGACCGACCAGACCCGCCAGCCGCATGGCCGGATCGTTTTGCGACAGCGACCCGTCCGCCAGCGCAGCCGCCGTCCCGGCCGCGCTGGCGAGCGCCGAGGCTTCGAGCATGGCGTCCGCGGCGTCTTCAGGAGTACGACCTCCCAGGGCCACCTGGGTGATCGGGTGATCCGGGCCGAGATAACGTTGGAAGTCAGCGAACCGCACGGCCAAGTAGTCGCGCTCCAGTTGGCGCGGAAGGTCGCGAATCGCCAGCAACCGCTGCTTGAGCACTTCCAGAGTATCGGCCGGAACACCGGCGGCCTGCGCTCCCAGGTAGGACAGCGCCGACCCGGCACGTCTCATTGTGGCGGACGAGTAGGTCGGATTCCCGAAAGCGTAGAAGGCACCGTACGCCGAACTCAGCGCGGCCTTGCCGGCTTGAATCTGGGCGAGCCGGTCGAACAGATCGCCGTAGCGCGCGGTCAGCTCGGGGCGGTCAGCGATCGACTCGCGCAACTGTCGCTCGGCGTCCCATTTCTTCCGCATGATGACCGGGTCCTGCAGCGCCTTCAACTGACCCGTCCGCGCTTTCAGCGAGTTCGATAGGCCAAACATCATGTTCCGTACGTTCATCGCGGCGGCCTGGTTGGGCTCGGCCTGCGTGAACGCATCCAAAGCGGCCAGGCGGCTGTTGTAGAATCCCAGGCGGACCGGCACTTCCCAGTCCCGCAGGTACTCCAACTGCGCGATGCTGCGCAGCCGGTTCGTCGACCCGGGGTTCCCGATCACGAAGACGACGTCTCCCTCCTCGACGCCCTGGGCCGGCCACCCGAAGTAGTGCTCCGGCTCATACGGCTGGCCGTCCCCCTCGTAGATCCTCAGGAATGCGAAGTCGAGGTCATAACGCGGGTAGGTGAAGTTGTCGGCATCGCCGCCGAAGAAGGCCATCTGCACCTCGGCCGCCACCACCAGGCGCACGTCGGTGAAGCGCCGGAACACGTAAGCCGAATAGCGCCCGCCGTGGTACAGGGGCACGATCTGCACCCAAATCGAGTCGTTGACGGCAATGTGCTGATCGCGCAGCGAGGCGCGGATCGCATCCAGCGTCGCTTCCCGAATGCTGTCTCGTTGTGTGTCGCTCGTCGCCCGATCCACCGCCTCGAACACCTGGCGACTGACGTCCTCGACGTGGATGAGCTGATCGGCGTAGAAGTTCGGTATGCGTCGCTCTTCCTCCAGCGAAGCCGTCACCACCCCATCGTCCAGCACGCTCTCACCGGCCCGCTGCACCCGTGTTATCGCGCCGCGCACGCAATGGTGGTTCGTCACCACCAGCCCGTGCGGCGAAACGAACGAAGCCGAGCAGCCGGGGATCCGCAACACCGACAGCCGCGCCCGCTCGAACCAATCTTCGTCCGCGCTGAACCCGTACGTCGTCGTGAAATAGTCGGTGGGCGCGTACTCGAACGTCCACATCTTGCCGAAATCGAAACGACCGGCCCGCACGCTGTCCAGCGCCTCTTGACCCGGTGCTGCCCCAGCAAGCACCACCAGCAGCATGGCGACGAGGCCGGCGGACCCGCACAGCCTCGGAACTGTCAGTCGCAATACGGTGAAGTTGTCGAATCGCATCATTCACTCCCGATCAAGACAAACGCCCAACAGCCGACGTTCACACCTCAGTTGAACGTCGAACGTTGAACGTTGTCTGCTGAAAGTTGGTTCTTGTCAGCCCCCGGCCGCTTTAAGTTCCGCTGCCCTGCGCACGGCCTTGAAGATGTGGTCGTAGGCGCCGCAACGGCACAGATTGCCGCTCATCGACTCCTGGATCTCGGCGATCGACGGGTTCGGGTTCTGCATCAACAGACCTTCAACCGCCATCACCTGGCCCGGCGTGCAGTAGCCGCATTGGAAGGCATCTTCCTCCACGAAGGCTTCCTGCACCTGGCCCAGCTCTTCGCCGTTCATGACGCCTTCGACGGTCGTGATGTCCGCTCCCTCGGCCTCGATGGCCAGCGTCATGCACGAGTACTTCGGCACACCATCCACCAGAACCGTGCAGGCGCCGCACTCGCCGCGGCCGCACCCTTCCTTCGTGCCCGTCAGCTCGACCTTGTCGCGCAGCACCTCCAGCAGCGTGTGCCGCGCCTCGATGGGCACGCGTAGCCGCCGCCCGTTCACGTTCAAAGACGCGACCAGATGTCCGTCGGTCTGGGCCTGTGTTTCCTTCGCCGTCGCGGTGCCCGGGCCCACCATGGCGGCGCCCAGTGCTCCCGCCCCAACGGTGCCGATGAAGTTCCGGCGGCTGAGTCCCGACTTCGAGCCTGGCTTATCCGTTTTCTTGCCCATTTATGCCTCCAGCCCCCGCAAAGTTTCTTCCATCAGGCCACGCACCAGCTGGACCTTATAGCCGTTGTGTTCCAGCGGTTGGGCACCCGACACCGCCGCTTCCGCCACGCGCGCGATGGTTGCATCGTCGAGACTGCCGCCGGCCAGCGCCTCCTCGGCATCGGCGGCGCGCCATGGCTTCGGCGCCACGCCCGCCAGCACCAGGCTGGCTTCCTGCACCCGGTCGCCATCCATCAGCACCACGGCGGCCAGACCGGCCAGGGCGAAGTCCCAGGCGCCGCGGTCGCGGACCTTGCGGTACACGCTGCGCGTGCCGGTACGCAGCGGCGGCAGCACGACCTCCGTCACCAGCTCGCCGGGCTCGAGTATGTTCTCCTGTCTTATGTCATCGGCCGGCAAGACGAAGAAGTCGTCCAACGACACCGTGCGCGTGCCCGATCGAGAGGCGATGCGCACGCTGGCGCCCAAAGCCTGCAGTGCCGGTGCTGTGTCCGACGGGTGCACGATGTAGCAGCCGCTGCCGCCGAAGATGCAGTGGAAGTGGTTTTCGCCCACGATGGCGTAGCAGGTGTCGCCGCCTTTCCGCAGGCAGTGGAAGTCGCCTCGGTAGTACCAGCAGCGCGGCCGCTGGCAGATGTTGCCGCCGATGGTCCCCTGGTTCCGCAGCTGGGGACTCGCGGCGGCGGCGGCCGCTTGCGACAGTGCCGTGTAGCGTTCGGCGATGGTTGCGTCGCTGGCGATCTCGGTCAGCGTGGTCAGCGCGCCGATCCGCAGGCCGCCGTCACGAGTCGCCTGAATTCCCTTCAGCTCTTCCAGGCCCGACAGCGATACGACCTTCTCGGCTGTGAACACGCCGTCCCGCAGGCAGCCGAGCAAGTCGGTGCCTCCGGCGTGAAGCACCGCACCCTCGGAAGCGCTGTGCTCGACCGCTTCGTCCACCGAGCCGGCACGTTCGTATGTGAAGTTTGGCAGCATGGCTCAGTCTCCTCTTCCTGCGGCCAGCGCTTCGAGCATCCGGCTTCGGGTTATGGGAGCGTCGGTGACGCGAACTCCCGTCGCGTTGTAGACCGCGTTGGCGATCGCCGCCGCTGTCGGTATGTGGGCCGGCTCGCCCAGTCCTTTGGCTCCGGTGGTGTTGGCTTCGGTGTCGTTCAGATCGATGGGCACGCACGTGTTGTTCGCCGGAACGTCCTTGGCCGTCGGGATCTTGTAGTCGTGCCAGTTGGCGTTCACGACCTTGCCCGTCTGCCGCGAGTCCAGGATCCGTTCCTCTGTCATCCCCAGCCCAATACCCATCACCATACCGCCGAACACCTGGTTCTCGTAAGTCAGCTGGTTCATCATCCGGCCGCTGTCGTGTGCCGCGACCAGACGCAGCAACTGCACCTCGCCGGTCAGCGTGTTCACCTCGACCTCGGCGAACTGCGCCACGAACGGCAGCGCGATCTTGCCCTCCGGATGAGGATGCCGGCGTCCCACGCCCACCAGGTTCTGTCGCCCTCGCAGACCGCGAAGGGCCGCGAAGGCGGTCCCGCCGTCCGGCTCGTCCACCGGAACGACCTTGCCGTCCCGGAGCATCAGCTCCTCCACCGGCCGCTCCAGCTCGGCCGCGGCGATCTCCAACAGCTGGTTCTTCACCTCGATGGAAGCGGCGCGTACCGCCGGCGCCATGACCAACAAGGTCTGGCTTCCACCGCTAGAGGGCGCGTTCTGCGTCGTGCCGGTGTCGGCGTGCTCGATCGAAATTCGGTCCAGCGCCACACCCAGCTCTTCCGACACCACCTGCGCCATCGTCGTCTTGGTGCCCGTGCCGATGTCGCTGGCGCCCATGTTCAGGTTCACGCTGCCGTCGGAGAACAGCTTGACGAACACCGTCGCCCGCGGGTCACCCTGGTAGGCCCACATGCCCGCCGCGACACCCACGCCGCGACGAATGTGTCCGTCCTCCTGAGAGCGGCCCTGCGCGTCGCTCCAACCGAAGGCCTCGGCGCCCTGGCTCAGGCAATCGCTGAGACCGATGCTGGTGTAGGGCATGTCGTTGGCGACCTGGAGGGTGTCGGCGATGTTCATGATGCGGAACTGCACCGGGTCCATGCCGATGGCCTCCGCCGCCATGTCGATCGTCTGCTCCAGAGCCCAGGCGCAGTTCGGAAAGCCCGGCGCCCGGAAGGCACGGCCCGGCCCGGCGTTGGTGTACACCGAGTTGTCGTCGATCTTTACGTTGGCGCAGCGATACAGCGCCTGGATCAGGTAGGCCGAGTTCGCGCCCGCCGGATAGGCACCGCCGCTGCCCAGGAAGCGAGCTTCGAACGCCGTCAGCGTTCCGTCCCGCTTCACGCCGGCCTTGAGCCAGATGATGTTGGCGGGCCGGTTGCCCACGCAGAGGAACGTCTCCTCGCGGGTCAGCGCCGCCTTCACCGGCCGCGCCGTCATGCGCGCGAGCAGTGCGGCGATCACGGTGTACTTGCTGACCCCCAGCTTGCTGCCGAAGCCGCCGCCCATGTAATGGCAGATGACCCGAACCGAGGTGAGGGGCAGCCTCAGGGCCTGGGCCAGTCCCGACTGGATCCCGAAGACGCCCTGGTTGGAATCCCAGACCGTCAGCCGGTTCCCGTCCCAGCGCGCGATGGATACGAAGGTCTCCATCGGCGCGTGCAGCTCGCACGGCGTGTGGTAGGTCTCTTCCACCACCTCGTCCGCTTCCGCGAAGCCGGCCGCTACATCCCCGCGTTCGGAGACTCGCTGGCTCAGGATATTGCCGTTCTCGTGGATGGCCGGGGATTCGGGGGTGAGCGCCGCCTCAAAATCCTGCTCGAAGGGCAGAACTTCGTACTCTACCTCTATGGCCCGAGCCGCTTCCACGGCCTGGTGCAGCGTCTCCGCCGCCACCGCCGCCACTTCGTCGCCG
>Ga0209536_100006364_pt1 | contig 18078 bp, 16 predicted proteins | sample DeeMarSeWOR28_12_FD_187461 | JGI IMG/M metagenome (GOLD analysis project Ga0209536, IMG submission 187461) | Marine sediment microbial communities from White Oak River estuary, North Carolina - WOR-2-8_12 (SPAdes) (version 2) | ecosystem: Environmental > Aquatic > Marine > Intertidal zone >... | reverse complement strand
TGACAACAATGGAACACTCTTGCAACTCGGACCATGTAGGCCAGGTTCCTTTATGCATCAGTTCAGTGTCGGATTCGACCAAATAGCTTTTCAGTTTCATTCTTTTTAATTTTGCACGGGAGGAGCGACTCGAACGCCCGACACCTGGTTTTGGAGACCAGTGCTCTACCAACTGAGCTACACCCGTGTCTCTTAAACAGACAAACCAGGGTCAATCATGATGATTGATCAACCCTGAGTTGCTTAATTCTGATATGTTGATATTGAAAAATTATTCAACAATATCAATAACCTGGCCGGCACCGACAGTTCTGCCACCTTCACGAATTGCAAAGCGCAACCCGATGTTAATAGCAACGGGGTAGATCAACTCCACTGTAATGGTTACATTGTCACCTGGCATCACCATTTCTGTTCCTTCTGGAAGCTGGATTTCACCGGTAACATCCAGGGTTCTGAGATAGAACTGAGGTCTGTAATTATTATGGAATGGTGTGTGTCGTCCACCTTCTTCTTTCTTCAATACATATACCTCAGCTTTGAACTTGGTATGAGGTGTGATACTTCCTGGCTTAGCCAGTACCATACCGCGCTTGATTTCTTTCTTATCCACGCCCCTCAGCAGCAAACCCACGTTATCACCAGCTTCTCCACGATCCAGGATCTTCCGGAACATTTCAACACCGGTACATACCGTTTTTCTCTTGTTGGCACCCAGGCCTATCATTTCAAGCTCATCAGCGGTATTGACAACGCCGGTTTCAATTCTTCCGGTAGCCACGGTTCCACGACCTGTAATCGAGAAGACATCCTCAACGGGCATCAGGAAAGGTTTTTCAACGTCCCGGGGGGGAATTGGTATAAATGAATCGACTGCTTCCATCAGTTCGGTTACTTTTTCTTCCCATTTGGCTTCTCCGTTCATGGCACCCAGAGCGGATCCCAGTATCACGGGTGTATTGTCACCGTCAAATTCATAGAATTCAAGCAATTCACGCACTTCCATCTCCACAAGTTCCAGCAATTCTTCATCATCCACCATATCCACTTTGTTCAGGAAAACGACAATTTTCGGAACGTTCACCTGGCGGGCTAAAAGAATATGCTCACGCGTTTGAGGCATGGGGCCATCTGTCGCTGCAACCACCAGGATGGCACCATCCATCTGGGCGGCACCAGTCACCATGTTCTTTACATAGTCCGCATGACCGGGGCAATCCACATGCGCATAATGACGGTTCGTGGTTTCATATTCAACGTGAGCAGTATTGATAGTTATACCCCGTTCCTTCTCCTCAGGTGCATTATCAATCGAATCAAAATCTTTTATAGTAGCCAATCCTTGTTTGGCAAGAACCATGGTAATGGCTGATGTCAATGTTGTTTTTCCATGGTCAACGTGACCAATCGTACCAATATTGACATGAGGTTTTGACCTTTCAAATTTTTCTTTAGCCATAATTGCAATAATTAATTATTAATAGATTCCTATGTTTATTTTGTGACACTACTTCGAGCCAATGACGGGAGTTGAACCCGTGACCTCATCCTTACCAAGGATGCGCTCTACCACTGAGCTACATCGGCTGATTGAGCGGGAGACGGAACTCGAATCCGCGACCCTCAGCTTGGAAGGCTGATGCTCTACCAACTGAGCTACTCCCGCTTAACCTTAACCATTTAGGATTAAGGTGTGGGGAGAGCAGGATTCGAACCTACGAAGGCGTACGCCAGCAGATTTACAGTCTGCCCCAGTTGGCCACTTTGGTATCTCCCCAATATTTTCCGGCTTTTTCAACCAATATAGGAGCCGATGGAGGGATTCGAACCCACGGCCTGCTGATTACAAATCAGCTGCTCTGACCAACTGAGCTACATCGGCAAATCAATATGTTTAAGAACGACAGGGTGTCCCGTCGGTTTGCCCCTGTTTCTCCCTGATGAATAGATGCCATCCAATACGATTTTACCACCCGGGTCAGGGATTTTATTACAGGCACCATATTGACTCCAAAGCAGGTGTCACATCAGCAAAATACAAAGAACTCCGATCACAGAAATTACCCTGAAAAATCGGTTTGCAAATGTATGAAAATAAAATTTATAACACAAAAAATACTTTTGGATTTTTTTTAATTCCCACGTAGCTTTTGTTTCTGCCTGGTAATTTGAACTTTAAGAGCATCCACTGTGAGATCGACTGCCTCTTCGAAGGTGGCACTTTGCTTTTTCGCGAACAATGGATTTACAGGGGTCTTCAGCATGATCTCAGCCACCTTGTTATCATGTTTTCCAGACTTGTCGAGTCTGAGGAAGACTTCAGCACCGAGTATCTGATCATTGAACTGTCCCAACTTCTTCACTTTCTGATCGATGAACTTTAACAACTTACGATCAGCATCAAACCGAACTGATTGAATTTGGATATTCATAACATGTACCTCCTAAAATTTAAGCCCGTGGATGAGCCTGTTTATAAATCTTTTTAAGTTTTTCGAATGTATTGTGGGTATATACCTGGGTGGCCGAAAGATTGGCATGCCCCAGAAGTTCCTTGATGGCATTGATATCAGCTCCCTTGTTCAACATGTGTGTGGCAAACGTATGTCGCAATGCGTGTGGACCCTTCTTCTCGACAGTGGTGACCAGTTGCAGGTATTTCTTGACCACACGATAAACCAGTTCCGGGTATAAGGATCTGCCTCTTGAGGTCAGGAAAAATTCCGGTGTATCATCATCCGGGAATGCCGTTTGCCGTGCCTCTGAATACTGAACAATCGTGTGTGCAAAAGCCTTCGAGATGGGAATAAGCCGCTCTTTACTACGTTTCCCCAAAACCTTTATGATCAGATCATCGGTCCGCACGTTGGTTGATTTTAGCTGGATGAGCTCCGATCTTCTCATGCCTGTAACATAGAGCATTTCAATAATGAGCCGGTTACGCAAGCCCTCGAAGTCATCACCAAAATCATGCTCATCGAGCAGCATATCCATGGAATCTTCTGCTACAAATCCGGGGAGGACCTTTCTGGTTTTTGGTGCAATGACTCGGTCCATGGGGCTCATCTCAAGAACACCCTCCCGGATCAGGAATTTGTAGAACGATTTTAATGCGGATATCTTCCGGTTCACAGTACGTGCTGTTTGGCCTTCCTCCATTAGCATGACCACCCATGAACGGACATGTTTAAAGGTACATTGATCCAGTGGGGGCATGTTATGTGCCTCGCAGAACGCGGCAAATTGTTCTAGATCGGTTTTGTAGGAACGGTAAGTAAATTTGGAATACCGCTTTTCGAACTTCACATAATTCAGGAAAGTCTCAATATATTTCATGCAACGATACCCTACCCGTTTACGGTTGGTTGAGATGAAAACCTGTGATGTGATCCTTGAGGGATGGCATGGACTATTCGTCGTCCTGCTGTAATTTTTGGATGTAAGCGGCTTTCTTTTTTACTTCCCTTCGTTTGATCGAAGGTTTGGTATATGCTTGCCTCTGCCGGAGCTCTCTGATAACACCGGTTTTTTCAAACTTCCTCTTGAATTTCTTCAAGGCGCGCTCAATATTTTCACCCTCTTTTACTGGAATAACAATCATATCCTAAATTTTAATTGAGGCGCAAATTTAGACATTGGAAAACATATTTCAAAAAATAATGAGAAAAAATAAAAAAAGCCCTGCCAGGGACCTCCGGGATGCACTATTTAGGTTTCATTCATAACCAATCCATTAATAATGATACATATTGTTTCTTTATAAATATACTATTTTTTGAGATGAAATTCAAGTTAAAAATTTATAAAAAACGAATTCCTGAAAACATGTGTAATGCTCTTTAAAAATGCACCCATGAATGTTTTGATGGAACACTGGCACGCTATTTTTTGGGCGTGTTTGACGGGATCTCCAAATAATGCCTGACCCTGGAAAAAGTTTCAGCTGATAAAAGTTTTTCGGTTACCAATTCATTCAATGTAGAAAACTCACCTTTAAAATTACGATAGTCAATGATGGCCCTGGCTTGATATGTATCAATATAGGGATGGCGGGATAGATGTCCCAGAGAGACCCGATTTAAATTCATTTTAATAATTTGGTTGGTATCGATACTCAGGAAGTGCCGAATGGTATCGAAAACCTCAGTGCTCAGCCCGTAAACCTCTTTAAGCTGATCCAAAGAATAGAAACCGCCCAGCAAATTCCGGTACTTGATGATCCGACTGGAGAATACCGGTCCTAATCCCCACAATCTGATCAGATCGGTCGAATCGACCGTATTTAGTTCCATGATCCGAATTTCTGATATCGGTACAACGGTTTCTTTGTTATCCGGCCGCGCATTGATTCCCTTTTTATCAATAATAATATAAGATGACAGAGCAACATATAGCGAATCATCCAATCCGTAAATTTTTTTGATATGCTCGGGCTCATAAAACCGCCCACCTTTATCGCGGTAATTTATGAACGTATTCACCAGCCTGGTATTCAACCCCATGGATAACAATGATTCGCGTGTAACGGTATTGGGATCGAACGGAGCAGGGCGGAGTTCCTGTGATGCAGATGTTATTTCCTGATGCGCCGGCTCCAAAGCGGAAATGGAGTCCATGGATACCTTATAGTGCTCCATGATGCCTTTGAGCTTTGCAAAATCAGATGGTTCTCTTCTAATACATTGAGGCCCCCATGCCCTTAACAATAATACCACCACCAGGATGATACCCAGGATCATTGTGCCCCGGCGTTCTCCTTTATTGAAATAGAAAAAATCCTTGAATTTTGAATAGTTCATTCCCTTTTCGACACAACCAAAATAGGGATAAAATCGCATTTTTAAAAGACAGAAAAGAGGCAAGAACCGATTAATAATTCTTCTGGAAATGTCCGGTTCTCAATTTTTGCAGATACAGATTGAGATCTTTTCGCACTTCTGAACTCATAAATATCAGTCCAAGAATATTGGGGAAAGCCATGGTCAGCATCATCATATCCAGGAAATTAATAACCACCATGAGCTGAGAGCTGGCACCAATAATCACACACAGGAGCAGTATAAAAATGAATCCATTGCGTGCCCAATTGGATTTTTTAAAACGATCATCCAGCCGGTTTCCAATGAGAAAATCGAAGCTTTGAATGCCATAATAAGACCAACTGATCATGGTGGAATAAGCAAAGAAAAAGATGGCCGCGATTAAGACATACGGGAACCATGGGAACACCGTTTCAAAAGCGGCTGAGGTGAGCTGGGTTCCTTCCAAACCACCTGGATTATTATATAAACCTGAAAAGATCAACACCAGAGATGTCATGGTACAAATAATGACGGTATCGATGAATGGCTCCATCAGGGCAACAATGCCTTCGTTGACAGGCTCATTGGTCCGGGCAGGAGCATGAGCAATAGAAGAGGTCCCCAATCCGGCTTCATTCGAAAAAGCACCGCGTCGGTATCCCGTGATCAATACCCCGATGATCCCCCCTTTAATGGACTGTATTTCAAAGGCATTGGTGAGTATCAAACGCATGACCTCGCCAACATGGTTAATATTGATGAATATGATAATGACAGATGCACCCACGTAGAGAAGGGCCATAAACGGTACGATACGCTTGGTCACATTTCCAATACTACGAATCCCCCCGATCACAACCAAACCCACCAGAATACTGATAACCAGGCCGATTATTGGAGAAAATTTCTCCAGCTGCGGAACCACACCGGTGAGCTGGGCCACAGCCTGGTTACTTTGAAACATATTCCCTCCCATGGTGGCGCCAATGATGACCAGGGCATAAGTGACTGCAAGGACTTTTCCGATGGCTGTAAAACCCATCCTTCTTAAACCTTCCTCGAGATAATACATGGGGCCTCCGGACACTTTGCCATGCTGGTCTATCCGTCTGTACTTAACCCCCAGGGTACATTCTGTAAATTTTAAAGACATTCCAAAGAATCCAGCGACGATCATCCAAAATGTCGCTCCGGGTCCCCCAACACTTATTGCAATGGCCACTCCAGCAATATTCCCCAATCCAACGGTTGCTGACAAAGCGGTTGTAAGAGCCTGAAAATGTGTTACCTGACCTTTTTCGTCCGGCCTGTTATACCGGCCCAGGATAAGATCAATGGAATGTTTAAATCCACGGATATTAATAAATCCCATTTTAAAGGTAAACCATAATCCGGTGACAATAACCCAGAGCACAATGAGCGGGACCCTGGCACCCAAATCGATTCCCAATGCATTGAAAGGATCCCAGAAAAAGACCCGGTCGAGAAATGCCACCAATGGTTCAAAGGCCTGGTTTATTTTATCACTGATATCACCAGGTCCCTGCCCACATGTTGAGGCAGGAATAAAAATGAAAAAAACCAGTAATAAAATAGAATGCTTGCGTTTCAAATGAAGGAATTGGGTTTATTTAATGATGCCCAGACCATAAATAAAAACGGCTGCTATAGCCAGCGGGGCAATGAATTTCACAATGACCATAAACAGATTGATGAGCCGCAGTCTGAGTTCTCCCTGGTTTGAGATTTCATCTAAAACATTTTTCTTGCCAAGATGCCAGCCAACAAATATGACGATAAAAATGGCTCCAATGGGCAGTAGTACATTGGCGGAAAGGTAATTGAACCATCCAAAAATGGTACGATCCAATAATTGAAGTTCACTGAGCGGACCAAATGACAGCGTTGCCAATACACCTACAAAAGAAATGCCGATGGCACCCAGAATGGTTGCCTTTCGTCTCGACATATTCAGTTCCTCAGAAAAATAAGCCACGACCACTTCCAATACCGATACGGTTGAGGTCAGTGCAGCAATAGAGAGCAATACAAAAAATAGAATGGCAAAAAAGTAGCCCCCAGGCATCTGCTCAAAGATGTTTGGTAATACGATAAATACGAGTCCAAAACCCTCTGCCGGATCAATATTGAATGCAAATACAGCCGGAAAAATCATGATCCCGGCCAGAATGGCAATGATGGTATCTGCAGCCGTAACCTGCAGGGCTGTGATGGGGAGGTTATTATTTTTTGGTATATACGAACCGTAGGTGATCAATGTCCCCATGCCAATACTCAATGAAAATGCAGCCTGTCCCAGTGCATCAAGAATAACCGGCCAGGTTATTTTGGAAAAATCCGGTTTAAAAAGAAAAGAAATACCCTTTTCAGCCCCCGGTAATGTCAGAGACCGGATACTCATGACGATAATCAGGAGCACCAGGATCGGCATCAGAATTTTGGTATATTTCTCAATTCCTTTCTTTACTCCTGAATATACAATATAGGCGGTCAGGAACATAAAGATCATCTGCCAAATCAAAGGTCGAAACGGAGCTGCCTGAAATTGTTCAAATGAATTTTTAAGTTCTTCCGACGACTTGCCGTCAAAACCATTTGAAATGGCCTGTGCCAGGTATTCAAGTGTCCAACCAGCGATAGTGCTATAAAAAGCCAGGATCAGAAATGCGGCTCCAATACCCATTAATCCAACAAGATACCAGGGTTTTCCAGGGGCCAGTTTCTTGAATGATCCAAGGGCATTCCTCTGGGCCCTGCGACCAATGGTCAGCTCGGCCAGCATGACCGGAAATCCAATAGCCAGAATAAAACCCAGATAAACCATCAGAAAAGCAGCCCCACCACTTTCTCCGGCGACATAAGGAAACCGCCAGATATTTCCCAGGCCTACTGCCGATCCTGCAGCGGCAGCGACCACACCGATCTTGCTGCCAAAACTATCACGCGTTGATAAATCCAATTGTGCCATATTCTTTTACGGAAATAATTTGATGTATTATAGGAGGTACAGGTCTTAAATTGCGTTAAACCACAAAAATAGTTTTAATTCTTTACAAACATGGAATTCACTTTTTTTTTGTTAAAAAAGTTGAAATACATATCTGTTTTGACCCGGAAGAATCGAGAACCATCCCGGCACATTCTGAAACTATAACCTGAGTGTGATACCGCATTATTTGTTACTTTTATATCCACACCCTTGAACTGAAATTATCCTCATATCAAACTTATAAACAGTAATAAACAGGTATGAAGCACAATAGAACAAAAATCATGGCCACCATCGGGCCGGCATGCAATACGCCGGAGATCCTTCAGGAAATGATCGAAGCAGGCTTGAGCGTCTGTCGGTTGAATTTCTCTCACGGCTCACATGAAGAACACCTGAAAGTCATACGCACCATCCAGGCAATAAATAAAAAACTGAAAACACATGTGGCCATAATGGCCGACCTGCAGGGACCCAAATTGCGCATTGGTAATGTACAGGATCATCAGGTCGAGCTGATCAAAGGAGATACCGTCAATCTGGTAACACAGGAATGCATCAGCACATCCGATAATATATTTGTCAACTACACTGATTTGGCGAGCGATGTCCAACCGGGAGATATGATCCTGATCGATGACGGAAAAATTCAACTGCAGGTGACCGAAACCAATCATCGGGATCAGGTTAAGGCCATGGTATTACATGGAGGTCCGCTCACTTCCAGGAAGGGTGTGAATCTTCCCAACACAAAAATTACCCAACCCAGCCTGACAAGCAAAGATATTCTTGATGCCACATTTGCCTTAGAACATGATGTGGATTGGATTGCCCTCTCTTTTGTAAGATCTGCAACAGATATGGCCGATCTGCGGGACCTGATAAGAAAGAAGAAAAAAAATACCCGCATGATAGCCAAAATTGAAAAACCCGAAGCCCTGAATGAAATTGATAACATCATTGACGTTTCAAATGGAGTCATGATTGCCCGTGGCGACCTGGGTGTTGAGGTATCATTTGAGCGCCTGCCCATGATTCAAAAGGATATTATCCAAAAGTGCATCAATCTGGCCAAACCCGTCATCATTGCGACCCAAATGATGGAAAGCATGATACAGAATTTCAGACCCACACGTGCGGAAACCAACGATGTGGCCAATGCTGTTCTGGATGGAGCCGACTGCCTCATGTTAAGCGGTGAAACATCCATTGGCAAATTTCCCGTTGAAGTGGTTCGTTCCATGCATCAAATCATTTCCTGGACCGAACAGCATGGATTCCATTACATCCGTGAGCATTCCCCAACCGAGTCCACACCATCCTTCCTGCCCGACACCATTTGTTACCACGGCAGTCAAATGGCTGAATTAAGCAATGCCAGGGCCATCATCACCTTTACCCACTCAGGTTATACTTCGATACGTATATCCAGCCACCGGCCCAGTGCAGAAATATATGCCTTTACGAACAACCTCAAGATACTGCGGAGCTTGTCCATTATTTGGGGAGTTCGCCCCCAATTTGTAAAAACCTATGAAAATATCAATGATGCCATATCCAATACGCTTCAAATATTAAAGGATGCTGGCCAAATAGAGGATGGGGATGTGGTGGTTCATATGGGGAGCATCCCATTGAATATGAAAGGACAAACCAATATGATAAAAATAAGTTATGTCTAATCCCTAAAATGGATATCCTATTGCCAGATGAAATGTCATGTCATTAAATCCATAAGTTGGATTGCCAATAATCCATTTGCTTCCAGTCTGAATCTGGGGATCTCTCACCTTCCATCCCAGATCAAATCTGAATATAAAAAATGACAGGTCCAGTCGAGCACCGAATCCCGTACCGATGGCCAGGTCGGAAAACAATGATGTAAAACTAAATCTTGAACCTTCACGATCATCTTCAGGACTCACAGCCCAAATATTCCCGGCATCAATAAACAATGCCCCTTCCAGTACCCAGAAAAGATGAAAGCGATACTCCAGGTTGGCATTCACCTTGAGATCGGCCTTCTGGTTATAAAACTGGGTATTATCCGTAATATATGATCCGGGGCCGAGCCCCCTTGCCGGCCAGGCCCGTATGTCATTGGCACCACCCGTATAGAACTGTTTTTCAAAGGGCAGGGCCCTGGAATTGCCATATGGAAATCCCACTCCGAAAAATCCGCGGTAGACAATTGAATTTGCATCATTGATGATGGTATGATATCTGAAATCGACATCTGTAAGAACATATTGTGCATATTCGATACCAAAGACTTCACTACCCGATTTTGGGACATTGGAATTAAATAAGTGATCTAAGGCAGATACCAGATTCCCGCTCGTTGATATATTAAACCGGAGGTAATAATAATCGTCTCGTTTTCTAATATTCTGGTTGGTAAAAATAAAACTGTATCCCAAACCCGCTATAAATGTATTCTTATAGCTATACGCCAGATAAGAAGTGGTATCAATATGTTCGGCCCAGGCGCTGTCAATGTATGGCAACTTGATCACATTTAAATCGATGGGCGTAATCATATGGGATGCATAAGTGTTGCCCTGCCAGCGATAACCAAAATTGACAACCGCCATATTCCGCTCATATTCCGGCCGCCTCTGATAATTATAGCCCGTTAATAAATTGGTCTTTGGATTATACTTCTTTACAAAGTCCTGCTTTTTCAGGAATGGTAGTAAAAACCTGGGAAACACCAGATCTGCTTCAATACCGATCTCCATCATGCTTCCCAGGCCCTTCGTTTCGGTGGGTAAGGCTTCATATGCATTCTTGAGTTTCAGGTTCAGCACTTCCGCTCTTCGGAATAAATTCCTGTGTTGATAGAGCAGATTCAGGGATGCACCAAAATTACCTGAGGAATTGGTTCCTTCCAATTCAATGGAGTATGCCTGAAGTTTGTTTTGGGCCATCTGTACATGACAGTCAATCAGAACGATCCCAGTATCACTAACTTCATTTGAAACGTCTGTGAAATATATATCCACATGTTTCATCACATGCAATCCTCCCAGATGCTTTCTGGTTTGTTGGACGTTGGTCAGATTATACATATCACCCGGCACGATATAGCTGCCCCGCTTAACGGTGATGTAACTTAAGGGTGGTTTTTGGTTCTTTTTCACAAAATAAAAACCGTCCATAAAAATGGTATCCAGATCGGAATAATAGGTTGTGGGATTTTGTAACGCTTCTGATGGATCATAATCTACAAAAAAATAAACGTCACGGATGCGGTATTTCTGATACGGTAACTGGCGCTCAAAATATCCTTCATCACGAACCATCCGGGGCGCAACCTGCACCAGAATATTGATGACTTTATGCCCGACCGTGCTATCGGCAACATAACTGATCCGATCTTTCTGAAATCGGTAAAACCCCTGGTCCTTTAAATGGCTCTCAATGCGCACACGCTCGTTGTCAAGCACTTCAACATCATACCGGTCGCCGGTTTTAATAAGTGCATTCAATGTGTCGTTCAAGATATATCCTGAAATGGTTGTATCGGCAATTTGATATGTTATGGTCCCGATCTTATGTGATTCGTTTGGCTCCACATAGTAGTCAACAATTACCTTTCTTTTCTTGTAATCAACAGAATCATTGACCTCGGCATCAAAGTAACCTTTTCGTCCAAGATAAGATGTAATCTGGTCAACCGACCGGTTATTCTGGTTCTGGTCATAAATTACGGGGGCTTCCCCGACCTTTCTCAGCCAATTATTCAGTCCTTTTTCTTTATCCAGGTTCGATAAATTATAGAGCCAGAGATTAAATTTCAAGCCCAAAATCCTGTTGTTGGGCTTCTGGCGAATATAGCTGCGAATTTCTTTATTACTGACCTCCTTCTTTTGAGCATTCTCGATATTATTCTTATGCAGAAGATATTCATTCTCCGGAACATATTTTGTTGGATTGCATGAAAAAAGAATAATCGTATAAAATGTGATGACCTGAAAGAGGGCAGCCCTGTATAACTTTTCTGGATATTGTTCACGTTGTCTCAATGTGCGAGTCAATATAAGAAATGTAAATATAGCGAATCTTGGATTGAACCAATACAAACCAATCGGTTTCAGAAACCACAAAAAGCATTCCTGTATTATTTTTAAATTCTGATCCATTACATTTGTATGATCCCTGTAAGAAAATCCAAAATAATGGTCAGCAAGTCAAAGGTGAAATTCATCCGGAGTTTAATCGTAAAAAAACACCGACATCAGGCAGGGTGTTTTATCGTTGAGGGTGAGAAAATGGTGGAGGATCTGTTGCATCGGGATTGGGAAATCCTTGAGATATATGCCCAACCAGAATGGATCGAAAAGTTCATACCATCTCTCCCCTCCATTCGTATTTATGAAGTGAACCTGGAGACCTTGAAAAAGATCAGTTCACTAACCACCCCACACCGGGTGTTGGCCATTGTGAAAATACCGCAGGAAACGGTGCTTCCTGAAATTGATCCCGATGATCTGGTTCTGGCCCTGGATGGCATCCAGGATCCCGGGAATATGGGTACCATTTTGCGTATTGCCAGCTGGTTTGGTATTAAAACCGTACTAAATTCGCATGGCTGTGTAGATGTATATAATCCAAAAGTTGTCCAGGCCAGCATGAGTGCTATTTTTGATGTACGTGTATTCACGGTGCACATGGAAGCCATTCTGGAAGATTTAAAACCTTTGGGGATTAGAATATTCGGAACGTTTCCGGAAGGTCATAATATCTATCACATGGATCTGCCTAATGGCGGTATCATCCTCCTGGGGAATGAAGCCAAAGGCATATCAGAATCGTTGTTGCCCTTCATTGATCACAGAATTTCCATCCCCGCTGCACCGGGTCATGAAAACCGATCGGTGGAATCATTAAACGTGGCCACGGCTGCATCCATAGTCTGTTCCGAATTCTATCGCAGATTTAACTGAGGAGGAGTGCCAGGCCGGCGTTTACTCAAAATGGAAAGACAGGATCCACATCTTTGATTTCAGTTTATCAATGGATGTTACATACTCGGGGAACCTGGCAGAAGGCGTATGAACAAGCATATCACGCATTCCTGCAGAAAATTTGATCTCGGCCGAGAATTTGAAATATCTCAGGAAAAAATCGACACCGATACCTGTTTCCAGGTAAATATCCGACCGTTTTAATCGGAGGTAAATATCCTTCTCATCATCATACTCTTTTTTTGCAGCCAGATCAAGCCGGTAGTTCATGCCACCAATAAGATAGGGACGCCAGTTATTCACCCGAACCGACTTATATTTCAATATGACCGGAAACTCCAAAAATGACGATTCGATATTCTGGTTGGTACTGACCAATGAATCGTTCTGGTAATAGTAAACGCTGCGTTGGCCAAAACTGATGCCTGGCAGGAACCTGAGATTGATGTGTTCGGTAAGCTTGAGACTGGAAACCACATTGATATTAAACCCCGGATGCAATACGGTGACATCGGGATGAAGAGAATCGGGCATCATGGCCGTCCCTGCAGGAAACAATGTAAAATCCATGGCATTCAACCCGAGGGTAAATCCAAAATGCAACGGTTTCTTATCATATATCACATCATTTTGCGGCTTCTTTTTTTGTGCAAAGCAGGAAGCCACCAAAAAATATAAAAACAGTATGATAAACCCTTTCTTCAAGATTTGATACATTATTGATAAAACTATCTTATTCCAATATTATTGTGATTATTTTTTAAAGCCGGAGTATATGCTGGCAATCCCAAAACTCAGGGGAACACATCGCAGGCCGGTAAAACCAACCCCTTCCATAATGCGTAAAAAGTCCTCTCCGGCAGGAAAGGCCTCTACAGACTCAGGAAGGTAGGTATAGGCTGAAATATCCTTTGAAATTTTTTTGCCGATCCAGGGCAGTATGCGAAAGAAGTAAAAATAATACAATCCCTTTACCAGTCGGTTCTGCGGTTGGGAAAATTCCAATACGACCAGTTGTCCGCCAGGTTTTAGAATCCGGAAAATTTCTCCAAGGCCGCCATCAACCGATTCAAAATTCCGAACACCAAATGCAACAATGGCGGCATGAAATCGATCATTCTCAAATGCCAGCTTTTCTGAGTCGCCCTGAATAAAATCAATCTTCTCCTCCCAACCCTTTTTTATAATTTTATCACGGGCCATGTCTAACATTCGCTCTGAAAGATCAACGCCGATTATTTTATCGGGATTTAACTTCATGGCAGCCAGAGCAAAATCGCCGGTACCCGTTGCAATATCAATGATGGTCGCAGGTTTTGTCCCAGCCAATAATTGAATTGCCTTCTTCCGCCAACGACGGTCAATACCTAACGAGAGGAAATGGTTCAGGAAATCATAATGGGGTGCAATGCTATTAAACATCGCCTCCACCTGGTCTTTCTTGCCGGCACTGGAATCTTTATAAGGTCTTACTGCGGTCAAATCATCTGTGTCATTACTCTGCTATTGCTTTTTCCAGGGCTTCATCATAGGTGTTTCGAATATCGCATATAAAACCATAGGATATATCGTCGATCCGGATCTCCCCTTTGGTGACATGACCGAGAGCTGAAAAAGGGACATCTGTTTTCAACATGTAATCAATAAACTCTGTCTCTCTGGTTGGAGAAACACTGACAATGATCCGGCTTTGGGATTCCCCAAATAAAAAAGCATCCCTTCGTATTTCAGCATCCGGAGTGATATCAAATCCCAGGCATCTCGGCATACCGGATTCCAGAAGGGCAATATAAAGACCCCCTTCTGATACATCATGAGCTGAAAGTATCAGGCTGTATCGTATCAGGTCCCCTACGACCTCATGGACCTTCAATTCTTCATCGATATCAAATGCGGGTGGCGGGGATTTTTCTATCTGGTGCCAGGTGGATAGATATTCAGATGAGGCAATATCATTTTTTGATCGTCCCACCATGTAGATCATACTCCCCTTGCTTTTAAATGCCATTGTCATCAGGTTATTTTTCTCTTTAAGAATTCCCAGCATACCAATGGTTGGCGTTGGGAAAACGGGAACCACCTTACCATCTATTGACGTCTGGTTATAGAAACTGACATTTCCTCCCGTTACGGGCGTTTTAAATTTTTTACAGGCCTTACTCATTCCTTTTATCGCCTTCACAAATTGCCAGTACACCTCAGGATTGTAAGGATTACCAAAGTTCAAACAGTTCGTTATGGCCAGGGGTGTTCCACCGGAACAAACAATATTCCTGGCAGCTTCAGCTACGGCTATCTGGGTGCCGATATCGGGATCGGCCAGCACATACCTCGAATTACAATCAACCGTCACAGCCAAGGCACTCCGGGTTCCTTTCACATTGATCAGTCCGGCATCGGAAGGGAAGTTGGTATTTAAGGTTTTTGTACCCACCATGGTATCATACTGTTCATAAACCCATTTTTTATTGGCGATATTTACACTCGAGGTCAAGGCCATAGCCACTTCATGCATATCCTCCGGTTCTTCCACGTCGTCAATGGAAAATGTCTTAAATTCTTTATAATATGCCGGTTCTTTATATTCCCGGTCATATTGCGGCGCACCACCACCCAACACCAGGGATGAGGCCGGCACATCTGCATACAGTTTGTCATGCACGTAAAAATAGAGACGGTCCTCTTCAATCACTTCACCAATGATTTCGCAGTTTAAATCCCACTTCTCAAATATGCTTTCCACATCTTTTTCCCGGCCTTTTTGAACCACGACCAGCATTCTTTCCTGGGATTCGGATAATAGAATTTCCCAGGGCTCCATATTGTCCTGACGCAAGGGCACTTTGCCCAGGTCGATGCGCATGCCATGACCGCCCTTTTCAGACATTTCTGAAGTCGAACAAATGATGCCGGCAGCTCCCATGTCTTGCATGCCCACAATGGCACCGGTTTTATTCAACTCCAGGGTGGCCTCCAAAAGTAATTTCTCCTGAAAGGGATCGCCAACCTGCACAGAAGGCAGATCATCAGCTGAATTCTCAGTGATGTCAGCAGATGCAAATGTAGCCCCATGTATCCCATCTTTTCCCGTTGATGAACCTACGATATATACCGGATTTCCCTTGCCTTTAGCAACTGCAGAAATAACATTTTCTTTCTTCATAATGCCAACCGACATGGCATTCACCAGTGGATTGGTATTATAGCAACGATTAAAATATACCTCTCCGGCCACCACTGGCACACCGAAAGAATTTCCATAATCACCAATACCCTTCACCACCCCTTTCAAATGCCATTTGGTGCGATCCAGTTGAATATCACCAAACCGGAGCGAGTTCAGCTGGGCTATGGGTCGCGCTCCCATGGTAAATATGTCCCTGTTTATCCCACCGACCCCCGTTGCAGCTCCCTGGTATGGCTCCACTGCACAGGGATGATTGTGCGATTCAATCTTAAAAGCGCAGGCCAGACCATTCCCGATATCAACCAGACCGGCATTCTCCTCTCCCGCTTCAGCCAGGATCTGATCACCCTTGCGCGGCAAGGTTTTAAGCCATTTTATAGAATTCTTATAGGAGGCATGCTCCGACCACATAACCGAATAAATGCTCAATTCAGTAAAATTCGGCACACGGCCCAGTATTTTTTTTATCTGTTCAAATTCGTCCGCGTTCAGTCCCAGTTTTTCCGCCGTTTTGAGTGTTACTTTTATATTTGGCATGACCTGATAAGATTGAAATGAATGCTATTATGGAAGCAAATATAATCAACAAATTTTACTCTGTAATAGAAATTGGAACTCAATTAGGTGCCATTAATCCGGATGTTATCCTTGATTCAGATGCATGTCATTTCAGTGCCATGAAGAAGCGACTCAGTCCAACCGGTTAATAGAAACCGATCTGTATATTCCGAGAAAAAAACGCATACACGAAGGCATTGCTTTCTTCTGATCAGCGAATGCCTCCCAACTGATTCAAGACTCAGCCAGACTCATATACTAATCATGGAATCCAATCTGCACCTCAAATATCATGAGATTGATTTCATCCGTATTGAAATATTCATGATTATATATAAAACATGAACCCCTCATGAATGGCTCATTTTTTTATATTTTTGACAGCAAATATGAAGTATATGAATAAACTGACATTGATTACCGGAGCAACATCCGGAATTGGAAAAGCCACCGCCAGAAAATTTGCCCAAATGGGTTGCGATCTCATTTTAACCGGACGTCGTAAAGACCGGTTGGACCATCTTAAAAATGAGTTGGAATCTCAATTCAACATACAGATATTAACCTTACACTTTGATGTACGACAGAACCAGGAAGTTATGGAAGCTGTGAGTGGTCTGAAATCTCCGTGGACCGCTATCGAAATACTGGTGAACAATGCCGGTCTGGCTTCAGGAATGGATCACATTCACGAAGGGGTACTGGATGATTGGGAACGCATGATCGACACCAATGTAAAGGGCCTATTATATATGTCCCGGGCCATCACACCCTTGTTTATTAAAAATGGCTCAGGTCATATTGTCAATATAGGATCTACAGCGGGTAAAGAAGTGTATGAGAAAGGCAATGTTTATTGTGCCACCAAACATGCAGTAGATGCTTTAAGTAAGGGGATGCGCATTGATTTACTCCGGCATGGTATTAAGGTTACCTCTGTGAATCCCGGACTGGTGGAAACTGAATTCTCCCTGGTACGGTTTCATGGTGATTCAGAAAAAGCCCGGATACCCTATCAGGGCATGCAACCTCTCCGCGGAGAAGATGTGGCCGAGGTCATCTGGTATGTTACCAGTCTTCCCGACCATGTAACCGTTAATGATATTGTCGTTACTGCAAAAGATCAGGCCAATTCTTTCTACATCAGACGCGATTCATAAAGGACATGTTTGATGATTTGACACACGTCCCGAGTACCTGGAATAAACCTGAATCCCAATTCAATAAATCAATTACGTTTTGTATACACCACACTATCTAAGAACATTCTTAATCGACATTTTCTCCAAAATGGGTTCTTCGGTTGACGATGCCAGTATCATTGCCGACGTTTTTGTCCGGGCCGAACTTCGCAATCTCCCATCTCATGGAATGATCCGGATCAAGGATTATTATCAACTCTGGAAAAAGGGCCGCATCAATACCACCCCCCATATCAGAGTGGTCCATGAAACACCCTCCACAGCAGTTATTGACGCCGATGGCGCCATTGGGATGATCGGAGCCACCCGATCTATGGAACTGGCTATTCAGAAAGCCCAACTGACGGGC
>Ga0209536_100006363_pt1 | contig 18081 bp, 13 predicted proteins | sample DeeMarSeWOR28_12_FD_187461 | JGI IMG/M metagenome (GOLD analysis project Ga0209536, IMG submission 187461) | Marine sediment microbial communities from White Oak River estuary, North Carolina - WOR-2-8_12 (SPAdes) (version 2) | ecosystem: Environmental > Aquatic > Marine > Intertidal zone >... | reverse complement strand
AATTGACACCGCTGTATTCCCGCGATTTTGCTCAAATTTCTCGTAGACTTTAAAGTGCGTGCGATAATGACGGAAAGATGAAAGTTAAAGCCAAGGGCGTGGACGGTGGATTAGGTTTTTGTGGTACACTTGGAAGGAAAATTAGGTAGAAAAAGAATATGGGTTTCTAAATAAAGGAGGAGCCAGCGATGATTGCATCCCGATTCAAGAAGGTTTTCGAACCAACCAGGATAGGCCAGATGCGACTTAAGAATCGCATAGTCATGGCGCCGACGGGAACTAATTACGCTGAAAGGGGCGGTGTCATTAGTCAGAGGACGCTCGATTACTATGAGGCGAGGGCCAGAGGTGGTGTAGGATTGATTATCGTCGAAGGAAGCGCACCCGATCCGCAACGCACCGTACTTTACCAGGCATCTCTGGGATACGATGAGTTGATTCCCAGGTGGCGAAAGGTAACTGATGCCGCTCACAAATACAATGCCAGAATAGCTATCCAGATAATGCATTCCACCATGGAGAATTGGGATGGAAAAGCAGTACAGGTGAGTCCGTCCCCGGTGATAGTGCCCGCTAGATTTATGGGTACCCCGGGAAACCCCCCTCATGAACTGACGGAGCAGGAAATTGCTGAGAGAATAGGGTGGTTTGCTTCGGCTGCCAGACGGGCCAGGGAGGCGGGCTTTGATGGGGTGGAGGTTCACGGTGCTCACCAGTACCTTGTCGCCGCCTTTCTCTCCTCAGCTACTAACCAGCGCAGAGATAAGTACGGTGGCACGGTCGAGAATAAGGCAAGATTTTTGGTAGAGATAGTGCGGGCTATCAGAGAAGAGGCGGGCCAGGATTTTCCTGTCTGGGTTAGAATCAATGCTCAGGAATGGGGAGTGGAGGATGGGATTACAATCGAGGAAACCAAGCAAGTAGTGCCGCTGGTAGTGGGGGCAGGTGCCCAGGCAATTCACGTATCGGGCTATGGTGCAGGCTCTTATATAACCAGCGCTCCAATTGCAGATACGCCGGGATTTCTGGTACCCCTGGCTGAACAGGTCAAAAAAATAACCAGTGTGCCGGTGATTACAGTGGGCAGGCTGGACCTTGAACTTGGAGAGAAGATACTCGAAGAAGGCAAGGCTGACCTTATAGCCATAGGCAGGCGTCTTATAGCAGACCCGGACCTGCCCAATAAAGCAGCTGAGGGACAGCTCGCTGAAATCACCCCGTGCATAGGTTGTATGGAGTGTATTGACCGGCTATTCTTCGATGTGCAGGGTGAAGGTGTCAGTTGCGTTATCAATCCAACGTTGGGTAGGGAGAGTGAATACCAGGTTAAATCTGTAAGCAAGGCCAAGAATGTGGTTGTAGTAGGTGGTGGTCCGGCCGGTATGCAATCTGCCATCGTGGCAGCACGAAGAGGGCATAAGGTTACTCTATTTGAAAAGGATGCGAAGCTGGGGGGACAATTGAATATAGCCGCTCTGCCTCCATTTAAGGGTGATATCTTACCATGGATAGACTATCTGGTCGGTCAAGTCAAGAAAACCGGAGTAGAAGTTAAGCTTAATACAGATGCCACTGCCGAAATGGTTATTGAAGGGACTCCAGATGCCGTTGTGATAGCCACCGGAGGCGCTCCACTTATGCCTGAAATACTTGGCATTGACAAATCAAATGTGGTTACCGCTCAGGACGTGCTCTCGGGCAAAGCCAAAGCAGGGCAAAATGTGGTCATAATCGGTGGGGGAATGGTCGGTTGTGAGACCGGGCATTATCTGGTGGAACAGGGAAAAACGGTGACCATCATAGAGATATTGAAGCGGATGGCTAACGACATGTTCTTCATGGCGAGACGTCGACTCATGAACGGGCTGAGGAGCAAAAAGGTAACCCTGCTGACCGGCGCGACCTGCGAAGAGATAAAGGAAGGCAGTGTTCAGGTAACCACTGCCGAGGGAAAGTGGGAAACCATTCCAGTTGACACAGTCGTCATAGCAGTGGGCTACAAGGCAAATGATCACCTGTATAAGGACCTTAAAGGTAGAATCCCTGAAATATACTGCATAGGCAATTCCTCCGAACCGCGGAGAATTTTGGAAGCTACCAGCGAGGGATATCGAACCGGTTTGGCTTCATAGGGATTTCAGTCGGACAGGGGTTCACAGCATGCCGGAGGCTGAAATTGCGTATTGTCCTTCTTTGTTAGTTATGTCGTACTGACCATCATCTTTCAGAGAATCAAGAATTTAGCCATTGTAAGACGCAGAAACCGGCTGGTAGGAAAGATTAGGTTAGGTGTATTGATAATTCCTCTTAACAATGGTAAAATATTAATGTTGTAGGGCAGGGAAACAGATGTGCGGTAAGGGGATTTGTGCGGGTTCGAGTCAGCTTCATTCCACTATATACACACATATATTTTCAGATTTTCATTCTTTACTGCCGCAAAATAGTCTTTGTTCAATAAATTATTGGACCACTACCATTGCTGATGCCCCTGGGCTCCACTTTTCACTATCCTCTCCCTCGAAGGGAGAGGATAAAGGTGAGGGTGATAAAAGAGCCGGTCGGTCATGGGCGATCGGGCTATTATTGAGATATCATTCTCTTCATAAATCCGATAAAGCACGCCTTAAATCAAAAAATAAGTGAAACCATAGTACTTCTGATGATAGACAACAACATAAATACGATATATAGAAAGGAGTTAAGATGAAAAAAATAGGAATTCTATTTATAGCACTGGCGCTTGCCCTAGCGCTGGTATTCCCTTATGCCACTTCCGCTGATACCGGTCCCGAGCCTCCGCCAGGTGTGGGACCCATTATCTTCGTTCATGGTATGTCGGGCTCGGCACTTCAATTTGAGTCACAGGCTCTTCGATTTGCCAGCAACGGCTGGCCCGCCAGCTATTTGTTTGCCTTCGAATATGATACTGGCATACCCGACGTCGAGGGTTCGACAGCGAGAATGGCACGTCTTGATGCGTTTATTGACGACGTTCTTGTGGAGACCGGCGCCGATAAAGTTTACCTCATGGGCCATTCTCGAGGCACATCAGAGTCTTTCGCCTATCTGGCAGACCCAGCACATGCAGCAAAGATTGCCAAGTATGTGAACATCGATGGTCGTACGGCGGATGCCCTTCCGGGCGGCGTACCGACCCTGGCTATATGGGCTGGCACAGGGACTCCTGGCCGTGAGATAGTGGGGGCGACAAATGTTGTTCTCCCCGGCCAATATCATGTCCAGTCGGCAACTTCGGCCGAGGCGTTTGCCGCAATGTACGAGTTCCTCACTGGTGAAGCGCCGGCAACGACAGATGTTGTGCCTCAACCGCCGGGTCAAGTTGAACTGGCCGGCAGGGCCGTCTTTTTCCCGCAGAACATAGGAGTGGGTGACGCTACCATAGAGATATGGGAGGTTGATGGTGACACTGGTTTCAGAAAATATGAGGAGCCAGAGGCAACTTATACTCTGAGTGGAAGCGGATATTATGACGGAGCCTGGGGACCTTTTCAGGCCAACGGCCTTAAATACTACGAAATTGTTATCGTGCGTGAAGGCTTCAGGCCTCACCATTTCTATTTTGAGCCTTTCATGAGGAGCGACTACTTGATCCGCTTAAACACATCTCCACCTGGTGGGGTGGGTGACTATCTCGACCGGAGCCCCAACCATAGCAATCTGGTTATTACCAGGGACAAGGAACTCCGCAGCGACCCAGGTTGCGTCAATGACATTATTGAGGTCAACGGCGACAATGTACTTCAGGCAGTTACTCCTATTACTAAGAGCTTAGTCGGGCTGTTTGTCTACGATTATCACGCTGACGGAGTAAGCAATCTTCTTTTCCCGACCTGGTTACACATGCTACCTTTCCTTACCGGGATTGACCTTTACCTGCCGGCCGCTGATCCGCCAGATGGGACGATATCGGTTGTGCTTACTCCACGGGACGGCGGTGGCAAGACACAGGTGGTGAATGTCCCCAACTGGGCATCTTCGGAAGATGCAATCAGCGTTAGATTCACTGACTACCTTCAGGAGATTGACTCCTGGCCAGAGTATGTTCCCAGACAGGCTCGTGGCTGGCAGTTGCAGTGGCTATGAATGAAGTATCCCGTATAATGGAAGACATGGGCTTGGTGTGACAACTTGCCAAAGGTTAATCAATTGAAGTAACTGAGTAGCAAGGATCTGACAGCGGGGGCAGGGACAGCCCCTGCCCCCGCTGCTACTGGCATGTCTGTGATTTGGATTAGGCAAGCTCCGGAGTAGGTTGATACTCGTATCGATTATCGACTTCCCGGCGTATAGAAGTTCGACAGCAAGGGGGGTGATGTACATGGACTGAGATCTTGGAGAAGGTAAACTGCGTGTCAAATTGGACTATTACAGAGCGAAAGGAGAGTGATAAGAAATGCGTAAAGCCATAATTCCCATATTAGCAGTTCTACTTGTAATCGGGCTTTTAGTCGGTTCTGCACCGATAGTTGTAGCTGAAGATTCACCAAGCTTTTTCGATACATATGTGGAGATGAGCGATGGCGTCCTTTTATACACCAGAGTCTATCTCCCCGACCCCAACATCTGGGGTCCTGGGCCTTACCCGGTGATTCTCTATAGAACTCCCTATGGAATTGGCACACCCGGCTCGGATCCGAGATGGCCCGTCGACATCATGCTCGGGTACGCGCGGGTGGACCAGGACACCAGGGGAAGATACTCCTCGCAGGGCCTGGACCGCCTCTTCTATGATGATATTTCAGATGGATATGATGTGCTCGACTGGATTGCAGCTCAGGAGTGGTGTGATGGAAATATCGGTGCTTATGGTTATTCAGCACCTGGTATAACTGCGTTCCTGGCTGCGGGCGAACCCCATCCCAATCTCAAGGCCATCGCACCTTTGTCTTCGAGTGGAAATCTCATGAGCGATCTTACCTTCGAAGGAGGAGCCTTTCGCGGAGACTCGCTATTGTGGGGAATTGGGCAAACAGCGGGAGGTTTATCTACAGTCCCTGGCGGCCATCAAGATTTGCTTGGCATCAGTCCGTCTGATTGGATGACTCACACAATGATGCTCTATGGCCTCTTGGGTAACTTATTAGGTTATGCTAGCTACCCTACAGCACCAGGGTCATATTGGATGCATCTTCCCTGGTACGATTTCCACCCGAGTTATGCCACTATGCAGCCATTTGGGAATGAGATCATCAGTCATCCTGATCAAGATGCTTGGAGAGACCACTACAAAGTATATGACACGGTTGAAGTCCCCACTCTGCTGGCGACAGGCTGGTACGACTTCTTCCAAAGATGCCAGATTAATGATTTCGTGGCTCTACAGGAGAGAGATGTTCCGGTAAAACTGGTAGTAGGACCCGGCACTCATGGAACTCCACCTCCCATCCCGGTTTATGAGTGGTTTGATTATTGGCTGAAAGGCATAGATAACGGAATAATGGATGAACCACCAATTCAGTATTATTGCCTGGAAGCTGATGAGTGGCGGTGGGCAAACGAGTGGCCTCCAGAGGAAGTCGAATACGTTGATTACTACCTGCACGAAGGCGGAGTCCTCAGCACTGATTCACCTGCTGCCTCGGAAGAGCCTGCAAGTTACACCTATGACCCAATGGACCCGGTGATAACCAGGGGTGGAGCAAATCTGATGTTATCATCCGGCTCCTTAGATCAAACACCCGTAGTATTTGGCCGCGACGACATTCTGACTTATACGGGTTCACTACTAACGGAAGATGTTGAAGTTGCCGGTCCACTCACCGTTGTCCTCAGTGCCTCTTCGGACTGCTCGGATACAGATTTCACCGCCAAGGTGATAGATGTCTGTCCTACCGGGGAGTTGATGCTGGTTGCCGATGGTATCATAAGGGCAAGGTACCGAAATTCCATGGCAACCCCTGAATTGATGGAACCCGGTGAAGTCTACACAATCACATTCGATATAGGTAATATCGACTACCTGTTTGAAGCTGGGCACAGTATTCGCGTGGACATTTCCAGCAGCAATTTCCCCAAGTACGACCGCAACCTTAACACTGGCGGGGAATTGTACACGGAAACAGATTGGACTGTTGCTGAGAATACCGTTTACCATGACGCTGCTAATCCTTCCTACATAATGCTTCCTGTAGTCCCGACCTGGGAGTTCACTGAACTGCTACCTGGCTCAGCGAACAATAAAGCTGGAAGGACTATGCCGGTTAAATTCTCCCTTACAGTCGATGAATTGGCCGATCCAGAGCAACCGTTTGTGTACAATGAGGACCTGGAAATCGTGATATATACCAAAAATAACCCGGGTGATATTCTGCAAACGTCAACATTTGGAGATACGGCAACGGACTATCGCATAGACGTTGAAAATGAACTGTATATCACGAACTTCCAGACCTTGGCGACCCCTGCAACCTACGTAGTAGAGATTTACAGATATAAAGCCGGAGGAATGCTAATAGGCAGCTTCGAGTTCAGCACAGTTTAATAATTGCAGCAGCAAACCTGAGCTATCATCTGGTTTACTGTTACTACGGAGGTGACAATACCGAGCGTCGGGCTCGGTATTGTCACCATATGCTGGTCTCTTGACATACCATACGAGAAGCCGATAGTATGCAGAGGCTACCGGAGGAAGGAGGAGGAAATGAAGCTAGTGACTTTCGGGGTTTCCACGCCAGTTGGCCAGATACTACGCATCGGCGCCATGCACCGGAATAAGGTTATGGATCTTAATATGGGCTATACGCGCTATCTCACTGATAAGTATGGCAATATTCAAGCCTACGAACTAGCAGCGGCAATGATTCCACCAGACATGATTGCCTTCTTCCGGAGAGGAAATGAAGGGAAAGCCGAGGCCGAGATGACCATCGACTATGTGGCGAAATACCAAACCAAAGGCAGCTCGTTTGGTCCCCAGGGTGAAAAGATAGTCTACGACACAAATGAAGTCAAGCTAAAGGCGCCGGTGCCGCGGCCGAACTCCCTTCGGGACTATCTCTCCTTCGAAGGCCATTCGAGCTTTTCAGGCAAGAGACAACTTGACAAAGGCTGGTATAAGATACCGGTATGCTACAAGGGTAACCCCGATACTGTAATCGGTCCCAACGAAACAATTCTATGGCCTGCCTTCACCGATTTGCTGGATTACGAATTGGAGTATGGAATCTATATCGGTAAGGAAGGTAAAAACATACCTAGAGAACGGGCAGAAGAGTACATTGCTGGGTATACTATCTTTAACGATGTCAGCGCCCGTGATATCCAATTGCAGGAGATGCTGGCAGGCGGTGTTGGCCCGGCAAAAGGCAAGGACACCTGTAACGTCATGGGGCCCTGCCTTGTGACCCCTGAGGACATCGACCCCAAAAACCTACGGATGATGGCCCGTGTCAATGGTGAAGTATGGTCGGATAATAATAGTGGCACGGCTTACTGGACCTGGCCTCAGATTATTGAGTTTGTTTCCATGGACGAGACGTTATATCCCGGTGATTTCTTGGGCTCGGGGACGGTGGAGCATGGCTGCGGTATGGAACTTGACCGTTGGATTCAACCCGGTGATATCGTCGAACTGGAGGTGGAAGGCATCGGCATCCTCAGAAACCCCGTCGGAGAGAAACCGCCGAAGCGCGTGTTCACCCGTTGATATTTTTCTGCAAGGTTTTGTGCTTACTGTCAAGTATCTGAATGATTGGAATCATGTAGGATCAGAAAGGAAGAAAGATTATTATGGACGAGGAATACAAAATTCCGACCTGGGAACCGGGGGTTAAGCAGTTGACTTGTAATGTCTATGCCTATTTACAGGCAAAAGCCACCTGGTATTGGAGCAATACCGGATTTATTGTGGGCAAAGATTATGTAGTGGTCGTGGATTCGTTGGCTACGATCGGCCTGACCCGAAAATTCAGGGACGAGATTAGAAAAGTCACCGATAAGCCGATCCGCTATTTAATAAACACTCATCATCATGGAGACCATATTTATGGAAACCACGTATTTGTGGGGGCTACTATAATCTCCCATAATTACTGCCGCAGCGAGGCAATAGAGCAAGGTATAAGAGATCCTGATATTATGAATACCATCTTCCCCGAATTCGATTTCCGTGGAATCGCGATTACACCGGCCGATATCACCTTTGACAGGCAGCTTACACTACATATAGATGAACAGGAAATCCGACTGCTGTACTTTGGGCCCAGTCATACTGCCGGAGACATAATTGTTTACCTGCCCGAGGAACGTATAATCTTCGCAGGTGACTTCATTTTTTTGTATTCAACCCCGCTCGGTATGGAGGGGTCCTTTGCCGGATGGTTGAGCAACCTGGATGCCATGGAAAATCTAGGTGCTCAAACTTATGTCCCTGGTCACGGGCCGGTGTGTGGAGCAGAGGGGCTGAATCTGTGTCGTGACTATCTTGTCTTTGTCCAGCGAGAGGCTAGGAAAAGATTCGATGAAGGCATGACTGTTGATGAAGCTGTTAAAGATATTGACCTGGGGCAATTCAAGCAATGGCCCAATCATGAGCGCATAGTAGCTAACCTCGAACGCCTATGGCGCGAGTTTCGCGGCGAAGATCCGACCACCTCCAAGCTGGATATTGCCGAACTCTTCTTGCGGATGGACACCATGGCCAAGGCAGGCGACGTGTAATACGGAATTAGGATTAGTTGCTGATAAGATAGTCCAACTTGGTCAATATCCAACAAAGACCTGAAATCCTGCTTAGGGCACGCCGATATGAATCATATAAACTGAGCTTTCTGGCTCGCCGAGCATGATTCTGGTAGCCTGATAAATCCCCGTTTTGTGTTTTCACCTAGAGTACATTATAGGGAAGCTTGGCAGAATATATTCACACAGTTACCAATATTGCCAACCACGGTTAAGGACCAAAACCTCTTTCCCGTTTACAGTCTTCGTAACAGGCTTGGCAATTTGATAGCTTTCTAGTATCGCACAGCAACCCAGCGTTAAGTTGTGCTTCTACAACAAATTTGTAGCTAACTTGAAGGTAAAACGTATGGGTGTTACGTTGCTTATGCTATCTTAATGCAAGATCAGACCACAATCAACGACGATGAGCTGCCCTGTGATATTCCTGCTTTCCTCGCTTGCCAGGAAAACCGCTGTACCTACCAGATCTTCAGGATACATTGCCCGCTTGAGACTCTTCATCGGTATTTGCATGTCATCAACAGATATCTCGATCGTCGTTCTTTCCTGGTCAAACTTGTCTCCACTAGCTGAATGTGTGAATCCGGGCGCAATGGAATTCACATTTATATCGAAATCTCCTAACTCACGCGCCATGCAACGCGTAAACGCCATGACTGCCCCCTTAGAAGCGACATAGTGGGGAAATCCCGTAGCCCCTTCAAAGATGGTGGCTGAGCAAACGTTTATGATCTTGCCGCCTTTATCTTTCATATATGGGAAAACAGCTTTAGTACAACGGAAAGGCCCTCCCGTATTAACATCCATGACCCGGCTCCATTCTTCATCACTTATCTCCATAAAGGGCTTCGCAATAAGACCTCCAAATATTGCGGCATTGTTGACCAGGATATCGATTGAACCGAATTGGTCGGAAGCAGCCTTGGCTAAAGCATCACATTCATTCTGCTTTGTAACGTCCGTCCTGATAAAAATTGCGGCACCGCCCGATTTTTCAATATCCCTGGCAACCTCCTTACCGTCCAGAATATCCGCAATGACGATCCTGGCCCCTTCCTTTGCGAAACCAGCCGCCAATGTTGCTCCAATTCCTTGAGATGCACCTGTAATAATAACGACCTTGTCTCTTAATTTCATGTTTGATTACCTTTCCATTAAAGAAATTTGAAGTTATAGTTGCGCCTCAAATCATATGAGAAAGTTGAATGGAAATCAAATCCCACTACATTCTTTGCATTGTTCAAGTAGGATGGGATGACTGTAATGATCTTGTATTCTTACTTGGTAGATCTCGGTATTGTGGTTCCATCAACACATACGAACGTCAGCTTGAAGGGAAACGAGTGATCGTGCATTACTGCAGTTCGTGTGACTAGGCAATAATGTAGGCAAATGGCCTCGGAGTGGCATCAAAGCCTATTCTATTGCTTTAAACACGCACACTGAACGGCAGTACTTCTATGCTATTATGTCCTCTATATCCCATTAACTTTTCGAAAGAGATAAGCTAAAATTACCGTTAGTTCATAAAGTGAAAAGAATACGAGTCCTTAGTGCAGAAAGTAGCCCAATTTCAAAGGAGGTGGGATGCCAGTAATAAAGAGTCGAGTAAATCCAGAGAGCAGGGAGTTCAAGGATAACTATGCTCATAACAAGCGGTTAGTTGAGGAGCTAAGGGAACAACTGAAGGATATTCGCAAAGGCGGTCCACAGAAGGCAAGAGACCTTCATCGGAAGCGCAATAAACTGGGGGTGCGGGAGCGGATTTCCAAACTCATCGATCCAGGCACCGAGTTTCTAGAACTCTCGCCTCTTGCAGGCTGGGGCGAATACAATAATGAGGTTGCCTCAGCAGGGATCGTCACCGGGGTTGGTCAGGTAGAGGGACGGGACGTTGTGATCATAGCCAACGATGCTACAGTTAAAGGAGGAACATACTACCCCCTGACCGTAAAAAAGCATATTAGAGCCCAGGAAGTTGCCGAGCAAAATTGTCTTCCATGTATATATATTGTGGACTCGGGAGGAGCCTTTCTCCCGCTGCAAACCGACGTCTTTCCAGACAAATACCATTTCGGTAGATTCTTCTATAATCAAGCCAGGATGTCAGCTAAGGGCATCTATCAAATTGCGGCTGTTATGGGTTCGTGTACGGCCGGGGGAGCTTATATCCCCGCCATGGCAGATGAAACTATTATAGTGAAGGGAACCGGCACAATTTTCCTGGGTGGCCCTCCCCTGGTAAAGGCAGCCACAGGAGAAGAGGTAACTGCCGAAGAGCTTGGAGGAGCAGATGTTCATTGTAAAGTTTCCGGTGTAGCTGATCACAGGGCGCAAGACGAGCCTAGTGCTATTGAGACTATCCGGTCTATCGTACGCCGATTGAGTGCCCCTCAGAAATTTCGCCTTGATGTCACGAAGCCTGAGGAGCCATTATATGATCCGGATGAGATGCATGGCATCGTTCCCACCAGCTTGAGAAAAGGGTTTGATATAAGGGAAATCATTGCCCGACTGGTTGATGGTTCAGAATTTCACGAGTTCAAAGAGCTTTATGGCCCGACCCTTGTTTGTGGCTTTGCGCGGATTATGGGATATCCTGTTGGGATACTTGCCAATAACGGCATTCTTTTCTCCGAATCCGCGATAAAAGGAGCACATTTCATATGCCTAAGTAATCAGCGTCGCATTCCTCTGGTTTTTCTACAGAACATAACGGGATTTATGGTGGGCAGGGAGTATGAATCTCGCGGAATAGCCAAAGACGGGGCGAAGATGGTGATGGCAGTATCTAATGTAGAGGTTCCCAAATTCACTGTAATTATAGGCGGGTCTTTCGGGGCGGGGAATTACGGAATGTGCGGAAGAGCTTATGAGCCAAGGCTACTGTGGATGTGGGCAAGCGCAAGGATATCGGTAATGGGTGGTGAACAGGCGGCCAACGTACTGCTTACAATAAAGCAAGAAGGACTTCTCAGGGAAGGGAAACCATCACTCTCCCCTGAAGAGCAGGAAGAGTTCAAAAAACCGATTGTAGAAAAATATGAGAGGGAGGGCAGTCCTCAGTACTCAACCGCCCATATTTGGGACGACGGGCTTATCGAACCACTGGAAACACGAAAGTTGTTAGCCAGGGGAATATCCATATCCCTTAACTCTCCACTGTCGCCACCTCGCGAAGGCTCCAGATTTGGAGTCTTCAGGATGTGAAGGAGGAAATTCTATGAAGTCTTATTCATGTATCATGGTGGAAAAAAGGGGCGATGTTCTGGGCATCACTCTAAACCGGCCGGAAATTGGAAATGCGTTTAACAGTGAACTGATAGAAGAGCTTACCGAGGTTTTTGGGTCAGTACAAGATGAAATACGAACAATCGTTCTTACCGGTGCCGGGAAGGTATTTTGTGCCGGAGCTGACCTTAACTGGATGAAAAGGATGGCGGAATTTACCGAGGAAGAGAATTATGCTGATGCTCGTGCCATGGACAAAATGTTCTATACCATTGATGTTTGCCCAAAACCTGTAGTGGCCAAGGTGAACGGGGCAGCTATAGCGGGGGGAATGGGTTTTCTGGCTGTGAGCGATGTCGTCATAGCTTCGAAGGCGGCGAAATTTGGCTTCACCGAGGTAAATCTGGGAATTATTCCTGCTGTTGTCTCTCCTTACGTAATGTCAAAGATTGGCTATAGCCAGACTCGCTCGTTGTTTCTCTCGGCGGAGGTCGTCTCAGCGGAAAAAGTAAAGGAAATAGGCCTGGTGCACGAGATTGTACAACCCGAACTCTTAGATGCCCGGGTTGATGAACTTGTTAAGGATCTCAGCAAGGGAGGTTCTTCCGCCCAGGCTGTCTGCAAGAGATGGATTCGTGAGCTTAAAGAGATGGATATTGAAAGGGCAAGGGAGGAAAGTGCTCGAATAATCGCGGGCTTACGTGTATCTCCCGAAGGGCAAGAAGGAATCAGGGCTTTCCTGGAAAAACGGAAGCCGACTTGGGTAAAGGGAGACAAATGAAGGGGAAAACTGATTACCCGGACCAGGTAAAGGTCGTAGAGGTAGGCCCACGAGACGGCCTTCAAAATGTAGAGGAAACCATACCGACTGAAAGTAAGATAGCTTATATTAAAAAACTTGTTGAATCCGGGTGCCGTTATATTGAGGTAACTTCATTTGTTCATCCCAAATGGATTCCACAGCTTGCAGATTCGAGGGCAGTATATAGTCAATTGCCAATAGAGGAGGGTGTGCATTACATAGCACTTGTTCCCAATTTGAAGGGGATGGAGACAGCTCTTGATGCTGGTGTGCAGGAAATAGCCGTGTTTACAAGTGCCAGTGAAACCTTCAGTCAGAGAAATACCAATGCCTCTGTAACCGAATCATTACGTAGATGTCGTGAGGTTGCAGGGATAGCCAGAAGGCATAAAATACCCTTCAGGGGATATATCTCAACTGCGTTTGGCTGTCCCTTCGAAGGCTCGGTCTCACCGAATAGAGTGGTGGAGATTGCCGATGAACTATTTGATATGGGTGTCTACGAAGTGTCGATTGGGGACACGACTGGTATAGCTGTTCCAAGCGATGTTGAAAGACTTCTCAATAATACTCTCAGGCGGTTCAGCCCAGACAGAATTGCATTGCATATGCATGATACTCGACAGACAGCTTTAGCTAATATTCTAAGGGGGCTCGATTTGGGAATCACAGCCTTTGATGCCTCTTCGGGGGGTTTGGGGGGGTGTCCCTACGCACCGGGAGCTTCAGGAAATCTCGCCACGGAGAATCTGGTCTATATGCTTAGTAAAATGGGAATCACAACAAGTATAGATTTGAAGAAACTGGGAGAAGCAACTAGATTTATAGCAAAAGTCCTGAACCGTCCGCTTCTTTTCCACATAGAATGCAGAGAGGAAATGACTCGGCATTAGCAGTGACTAATACCTTATTAACAGCGTGTGCGGTATACTATGAATCGAGAGATTATGCAGGAATTGGAGTATTGTGTGGTATAACATTGTGGTAGTGAAATGACTTAGCATTTGCTGACACAGCAGTAAAGGAATTAAGAGTTACTGACGTCAATGAGTTGTTCTTAGAAAAGGAGGATAACGTGAGCAAGTTACTTTGGGAACCGACGGAAGAACGAAAGAAGAATGCCAATATAACCAGGTTCATAGACTTCGTTAATAAACGATATAAACAGAGCTTTGGTTCCTATAAGGAGCTTTATGACTGGTCTGTAGACAGAATACCGGATTTCTGGGCTTCTGTTTGGGATTTTGTTGAGGTGAAGTCCTCTAAGGGCTACGAAACGGTGGTCGATGATGTGACCAAAATGCCGGGTGCAAAATGGTTCACTGGCGCGAGGCTGAACTTCGCCGAGAACATGCTGAGATACCGGGATGAAAAAACAGCCTTCATCTTCAAGGGAGAAACTCAGAAATCAGTGAGTATGAGCTACGCTGAACTATATGATTCTGTTGCACGCCTGGCTGAATCTCTTCGAAAGATGGGAATCAAGCCCGGAGACCGGGTAGCTGGCTATATGCCTAATATGATAGAGACGGCTGTGGCAATGCTTGCTGCCACCAGTATCGGTGCTGTCTGGGCGTCTTGTGCAACCGATATCGGCTCTGGTGCAGCCATTGATCGCTTCGGTCAAATCGAACCAAGAGTCTTGTTCACCGTCGACGGTTACTTCTATAAAGGGAAACCCTTCAATTCTCTTGATAATGCCGCTGCAATCGTAAAAGGGGTACCCTCTATCGAGAAAGTTGTTGTAGCCCGCTACAGGGAAGAGAAACCCGATATCAGCCATATTCCCAACTCCTTGTATTATGAGGACTTCCTATCGAGAGGGACACCCGAAATACAATTTGAACAATTGCCTGCAGACCATCCTCTGTTCATCATGTTTTCGTCGGGGACGACCGGCAAGCCGAAGTGCATGGTTCAGGGAGCAGCCGGAATTCTGGTCAATCAACTGAAGGAATTGATAATCCAGACCGATTTGAAGCGAGACGATGTCCACTTTTTCATCACGACCTGTAGTTGGATGATGTGGAACTGGATGCTGGCTTCTTTGGCCACAGGCAATACCATTATTTTGTATGATGGTAATCCCACCTACCCCGGCCCGGGGGCTGTGTGGCAACTGATTCAGGATGAAAAAGTGACCATGTTTGGCTGCAGCGCCAGTTATATCAACTATCTCAGGAGCGAGAATCTCAAGCCGGGTAAGGACTACGATTTGTCGTCACTAAAGGAGATATGGCAGACCGGTTCGCCTTTATCAGCGGAAGGATTTGAGTACGTGTATCGGGAAATCAAGAAAGACCTACATTTCAATTCCAGCTCAGGTGGCACGGACATCAATGGCTGCTTTTTCACTGGCAGTCCGATTCAACCCGTATACGCGGGTGAGTTGCAGGGACCTGGTTTGGGGATGAAAGTGAAGGCATATGATGAAAAGGGACGTCCAATATTTGACCGGGAGGGCGAACTTGTCTGCGAAGCGGCTGCCCCGCCTATGCCTCTCCATTTCTGGAATGATCCCGATGGTAAGAGATACAGGGATGCTTACTTTGGTGTCTACCCTGGTGTATGGCGTCACGGGGATTACATCGTGTTTCACGGCGATACAGGAGGAGCTACTTTCTACGGTCGCTCGGACGCGGTGCTGAAACCGTCCGGTGTTCGTATAGGTACAGCCGAAATATATAACGTAATGGAAGGGCTGCCGGAGGTCGCTGATAGCCTGGCAATAGGGCAGAGCTGGCAGGGAGACCAGCGTGTTCTCCTTTTCGTCAGGTTGGCTGAAGGACATAACCTGACGACAGATCTGGAGACCAAGATTAAGAAGAACCTCCGTGAGAAGGCTTCCCCAAGGCACGTCCCGGCGAAAATCTTTGCAGTACCGGATATTCCTTACACCACAAGTATGAAGAAAGTCGAAAGTGCAGTCACGAACATAATCCACGGCAGGCCTGTAACGAACAAAGGCGCCCTGTCCAATCCCGAAAGTCTGGATTATTATGAAGAGCTTAAGAGAGAAGGAACACTAGAATCTTGATCTTCATCCATAACAAGAAAAAGGAGCCGAAAATTAAGAACGACCGTACCAAGTAAGGATATTGATTAACCACAATTAAAAAATGATTGAATCGATTAGTGTTGCCGTGAGGGTGCGATAGACAAAGAGTACGCTTGAGGGAGATGAGTCATGGATTTTGATCTGAGCGAAGAGCAGAATCTAACACGCCAGGCCATTCGGACTTTCGCCGAGAAGCAAATTACCCCAGTCGCTCAAGAGCTGGACGAAAACGAAGAGTTTTCTGTCGAGCTAACTCGTGAAATGGCGAGCCTGGGGTTACTGGGATGTTTTGTCCCAGAGAAATATGGCGGGTCCAATATGGGCTACATCTCGTATGCAATTGCAGTTGAGGAGCTGGCCAGAGTAGATGCTTCGCACGCAGCTACGATTGCTGCTGGGAACTCCCTGGGAATCGGCCCTATTTATTATTTCGGCAACGAAAAACAGAAGCAGGAATGGCTTCCAAGGCTCTGTTCAGGAGAATGTCTGGCTGCATTTGGCTTGACGGAGCCTGACGCTGGCTCCGACGCCGGAAGCTCCAAAACCACAGCGATGCTTAAAGGGGATCACTGGACCATCAACGGGCATAAGATCTTCATCACTAATTCTGCTTGCTCGTTGACCGGCGTTATTGTTGTCCAGGCTGTCACCGGCAAGCATGAGGATGGCAAACCAGAGTTAAGTTGTCTTATCGTTCCCAGCAACACACCTGGGTTTACCGCCGAGGAGATGAAGGACAAGATGATGTGGCGAGCGTCCAGTACGGGTGAACTCTTTTTCGATGATTGCGTTGTGCCTGAAGCAAATCTTCTAGGAAAACGAGGGGACGGTTTCCACCAGATGCTGGCAACATTAGATGGAGGACGCCTCAGCATCGCCGCCATGGGACTCGGCGGTTCTCAGGCGGCTTTTGAGCTGGCTTTGCAATACGCCAATTCACGTATCCAGTTTGGACGTCCCATCGGGTCCTTTCAAGTCAACGCTTTTAAACTAGCCGACATGTCTTTGGAAATCGAACTTGCTAGGAATTTGCTCTACAAGGCCTGTTGGTTACGAGAAAATGACCGTCCAATTACCAAAGAGGCGGCCATGGCAAAATTGTTCTGTTCCGAAGTTATGCGCCGCTGTGTCCATCACGCGGTCCAACTTTATGGAGGGTACGGGCTGATGAAGGATTACGAAGTTGAGAGATTATACCGGGATCAGAGAATTCTGGAGATCGGCGAAGGAACATCAGAAGTACTACGTATCGTGATTGCCCGCAATATCGGTGTGTCGGGGAGGGCAATCTAGAAGGAAGGGCACTATGAAAAAAGAGGTAGCAAAGCGCAAGATAAATGCCGGACCGAGTCCGAGCAAGAGAAAGATGGCTAAGCATCATGATCTTCTCACAGACGTGACCAGCATGGAACATGTGGATGAGGCGAAAGAATCTCTGGGCGATCGGATTCGTAGAGTGCGACAAGATCGGGGATTAACCGTTAAGGACCTCAGTACCCGAACCGGGATCGATACCGCTGATTTGGAGCGTATAGAATCAGGCAACACTATTCCTGCGCTAGGGCAGTTGGTTAGATTGGGCAGAGCACTCGATATGAAGATGGGCTACTTCATTTCCCCGGGCGTTGATCAGTTAATGACCGTGGTGCGCAAGAATGCACGGAAGCCGATATCACGCTTCGGAGAGACGAAGAGTATGGAACATGGCTATTTTTATGAATGTCTGGCTCCGGAAAAGGCTGACCGAGTTATGGAGCCCTTTATTGTAACTCTGGTGCCGACGGCCACGGAGGAGTTTTCCACTCATGCCGGACAAGAATTACTTTACGTTCTGGAGGGTGAGATGAAAGTGCAGGTTGGGGATCGCGTCGAATTTCTCAAGCCTGGAGATGCTGTCTACTACGACTCAGATCAACCTCACCTAGTTAAATGTGTCGGCACGGCAGTGACGAAAATACTGGCTGTTATCTGCACGGGATCGAACTAGACCGTAAGTCTATTGGGTCTTGCCGCGGGGTTCAGTTCCTACCACCCTATTTACATACTTACTACCTATATCGCGAAAATCTGGAAAGAGTAAAAAATGCTTGACACTGTATTGAGTGGTGATACACTAATATTTGTGTGCAACTAAATTATTATTATTGCATTATAGAAACGAAATGCGCTTAATTTTTCCTAACCGTTAATTATGGATTTAAGCGAAGAAAGAGAACTGGTCAGACAGGCACAAAAAGCCCCTGATGCTTTTGCTGAGCTTTACGACCGGTATTATCCCAAAATC
>Ga0209536_100006362_pt1 | contig 18083 bp, 20 predicted proteins | sample DeeMarSeWOR28_12_FD_187461 | JGI IMG/M metagenome (GOLD analysis project Ga0209536, IMG submission 187461) | Marine sediment microbial communities from White Oak River estuary, North Carolina - WOR-2-8_12 (SPAdes) (version 2) | ecosystem: Environmental > Aquatic > Marine > Intertidal zone >... | reverse complement strand
GGGGGGGGGGGGGGGACCATTGGAACGCGCAGATTGAGGTCCGTTTCATCTGAATCCTAGAGACCAACCAACAGAACAGGAAGCCCATCCATGTCCAGAATGCTCACATTGGTATGGACAGCAGCCTTCTTTCTCGTGGCTGCAGTCTGCACCGCTCATGCCCAGTACGTCATACAACAGGTGGAGTACGAGCTCCCGGTAAGCTATGAGCTCATTCCGGAGGAGATAGAGTTCGCATCCGAAGAGGATGAGATCGAATTCTTCCTCAACCTCCCCACGGAAAAGCTTCGCAAAGCCGCCCTCGCTGAGGGAAGAGACATCAGGGAGGAAAAGATCACCATCTACATTGACGGCAACAACTTTGCCGTTGAATCCATGTCGGATGAGATGGGGCGAACAACCGTGGTCTCGAACACAAACACGGGTGTTCTCTACTATGTCATCTGGTCCCAGAAGAGAGTGTATGAGATGAAGCCGGGAGACATGGAGAAGATCAGAGAAAAAGCGCTGGAGGATCTCCCGCCCGAGTTGCGTGAGGAGGCAAGGGCCGAAATGAAAAGGGAGAAAGCAAAGAAGACCGATCACGAGAAGGCCAGACCGACGGGCAAGAAGATCAGTCTGTACGGCTTTGCCTGTGAGCAATACATGGTCAGCACGGATGAAGGTGTGCTGTCAGTGTGGGCTGCACCTGATCAGTCAGGAGTCGTGGGAGAGGTCAGCCGGACCTCAAGGAGGTTCGAGGAGCATTTTCAGACAGAGGAGGATGACGATGTGGATGAATGGGACCTGGTCCCGGGAAAGATCCCCGTCGAGGTCCGCAGGTACGCAGGCGGAATGATGATGGAAGAGCCTAGACTGACCATTCAGGCCATCACGAAGATCGAGAAGAAGAAGCCATCAGCGGACAAGTTCAAGGTGCCTGGAGAAAAGGAGGGCTTCACAAAAGGCTCTCTGATGGAGATGATGATGGAGATGGCGCCAGACGATAGCGAATAGACTCTCTCTTGCTGACGCTTCATCTGTCCGGGTCTCTCTGCACGCTCATCGCGATTCATCATCGGGTCAGCTTCACCACCACGAGGGTCACATCATCGGCCTGTGGCCTTCCGTTGGCCCACTCCTTCGCGCGTTCCCCCAGGCGGCAGACGATCTCCGCAGCCGGCAGGTCTGCCGCCTCCCTGAACAGCTCCTTGACGCGTGGATAGTCCAGTATCTCCCGCTCAGGGTTGAACATCTCGGGGAGGCCATCGGACAAAAGGAGCAGAGCATCCCCCGAAGCAAGCGGCGCTTCCCTGGTCTCATACGGAACTGCTCCCGGTCCCCCCAGCGGCATGCTCTTAATCAGGATCTCGTCGACCGACCGGGTCTCCTTGCGGTAGAGATAGACCGGCGGCATCCCCGCCGATGCCACTGAAAGGGTCCCGTCCTTGATCCTGGCAAGAGTCAGCCCCATGTAGAGGTTCCCCAGCTTCATCTGCTTGATCGCCTCCGAGGATCTACCGAAAAACGCCTGGAAGTCGTCATGCGGTGCGTGGGTGATGAAGAGCCCCTTCACAATCGATACCATCGTACCCGCCCTCATCCCGTGTCCGGTGGCATCACCCACGGCGAGGATCAGTGAGCCGTCCTCCTGGTCAAGGTAGTCATAGTAGTCCCCGCCGATCTCGGTTGCAGTCTCCATATGGAAGCAGATGTCGAAACCCGGAATGTCATTGCGGCACTGGGGGAGCATCGATACCTGCAGCTGACGTGCCTCTTCCAGCTCTCGTGTTTTGCGGGCATTGTCCGCCTCGACGAGCCTCCGCGCCATTTCCTCCCTGTCCGTCCGTTTCACCTGCTCAACGAGTCGCTGGGACGTCCGGGCGAAGTCCCGGGCAAGGTAGACCGACATCGCAACAAGCATCCCGCCCAGGCCAAAGTAGTACGCGTTCGTTGTCTGACCTATCGGGGCCAGCAGTCCCAGGTCGAGCAGTGCATCGTACGCGCTGAACACGGCAACCACAATGAACCCTGCAGCGATAATCCAGGCCCCGGACTTGCGTCTCACGACTGCCACGATCAGCGCCCGTACCATTTCTGCCGTGAGCAGCGTGCTGACGACCACATAGTACTCGTAGTGGGTCTGGGGGTTCAGAAAGACGACTATCCCCGTTCCGATCATCAGGGCCGCGAGGATCCAGAACTGCCGCGGGCATCTCTCATAGAAGATCGCATAGAGGAAGCGGAGGAAGAAGATGCTTCCGAACGGGACAAACGCGCGGTGCATCAGGAGGTAGCGATATGCGGCCTGGCCATCAGAGACGAAGTACGATTGCTGGATATCAGCATAGATCGTCCCCGCCATGGCAAAGAGAAACAGCGCGTAGTAGAGGTTCCCTCTGGAGGAGGGAGAGAAGAGAAAGAGCATTAGGTGAAGGATGCCGAAGGCGAGCGCCAGCGCGGTGAAGAACATCTGCTCCGTTCTCTGGCGTATCAGCATCGTAATCGACTCATGAAACTCGCCGAGGCGGACAAAGAAACCTGCTGCGTATCCCGCCTCGTGGAGGTCACCGGATGCCCGCTGTTCATACCGCACTGCCAGGAGGTGATCTCCCGCTCCGCCGATGGGGATTGCATCGGGGATGCTGTACTGCAGCTGATCCGACTGGAAGATCCCGTCCCAGTAGATCCGGACGGTTCCCGAGTGGCTGCCTGTTACTCCCACTGAAGCCGGGAGAAACGTCGAATCAACGGTCACGTGGAGCCGGAACCAGCCCACCCCCGGCCAGCCGCCCGGAGGAAGATCGCCCTGCCGGAGCCCTGTTCTGGCAAATTCCCATGAAGAGTCTTCGTACTCCGGCATTGCCCAGTCCGGATTGTCGCCGCCATGGAATCTCCAGGGGATCTCCCAGGTGAGTGCGGACGGATCTCTCTCCCACCGGCTGGCGGTGAGATGAAGCCCTCCCGTCTGTTCCCGTCCTCTACCCGGCTGAGCGCCCGAGATCGCGGGGAGAGCCAACAGAGCGATGGCCGCCCAGATCAGGATCATGCATGCTCTCCAGAGAACAGGGTGGCCGAAGGCCCATCCCTTGGTGCCATCGACCATCAGTGCATCCCGCCAAAGGCCTTCATTACATCCATGATGTCATCACTCCTGTAGGTAAGCTCCCAGTCCCCGGTTCTCTCTGCGCCAGGATAGAGGGATCGCTCATGAACCAGCTCTTCATGCTTGAGCTTCACGACGAGCGTATAGGGAGCTTCCAGTTTGTACGGCCTGTACAGCCCCAAATTGAGGAGTGCTTTCCTCACACCGTCGCGTATCTTCTCACGCGCGACCTCAGGGTGGAGGTTCAGCGCGGCGCTTCCTATCCCCTCCTTCACGGCGACGGTCTCGACCGTACCGAGCAGCTCCTCTGCCTGACCGCAGAGAGCCCGCTCTCCTGCCACGAACACCACAGGGACGCCAAAGTGTCCCGCAATGAGAGCGTTGATGCCCGCCTCCGGGAGGGATATACCATTGATGGAAACGTCGGTGATGTTCCTGCTGCTCATCGTGTGCTCCAGGATGGCATCTGGTGTCCCTGCCTTCGCGTGATAGCCGATGAAGATCGCACAGTCAAAGGTCTCGTCTATAGCCTCCATCATGCTCATGTATCCGCCGGACCAATCGCGCAGCAGTTTTGCATTCCTGTTCAGCATCTCCGGCAGGATGTTTCGTGCGCTCCCGTGAGAGTCGCGCACCAGAATGTCGGTGGCTCCGGCCTCCAGAGCCCCCTCGATCGCCGCGTTGGTCTCCTCGGTCATGATGCGCCGAAAGTAGTCGTAGTCTTTCCCATCTCTCCTGACATCCTCCCAGTTCACCACTCCCGTTATCCCCTCCATGTCAACGGAGATGAAGACCTTCGTACCGCCCTCCCCCTGGGAAGAGGCGAGGGTGGAACAGAGTGCAAGAATCAGGGTGACAGCAGATGCGACTTTCATGCTAGCCTCCATGGTTTACCGGTGAGCACTCATGCCGAGCGCCGGGCACCAACCATCCGTGCTCTGCACTCACGACGTTACGCAGTGTTCCATCACACACAGGCAACCGTGCTATCGTTCAAAACTCACGGTCTCTTCGTGATAGTCTATCTCAACCTTGAAGTTGCTCAGGAAATCATACCCGAGGATCCCCTCCACCTGAACGCCGAGAGCCTGGCTGAGGTGGGAGAAGATGTCGGAGACCACAACCGGGAGGCTGTCCCGGCGGGCCTTTCCCACCGATAGTGACCTCACCTGTCCGACCGAACCCTGCACCTCTCCCCCGGCACCGGTAATCGCGCCGGCCCGCGCGGTGACGATACCGATCTCCCTCGCGAGCGCCGGGGAGATGACAGTCTGAGACGCTCCGGTATCCAGAAAAAACCGCCAGGACGATCGATCATTGATGAGTACATCGACCAGGAGAACAGGCCTGGCGGGAGAGGCGATTCTCAACGGAACGCGTTCCCGCACTCCACCCTCAGCCACCCTCTTCTCAGTCGATGAAGCGAGCTGTACCGTGCTGCCCCTGTAGTCAATCGTCAGAATGAATTCCCTGAGGAAGTTGTACCCAATGGCACCCTGCCCTGCACACCTGGGAAAATCCTTCACGATCCCGACCTGTACGTTCTCGAGGCTGGAATCTCCGATCGATATTCTCTCGGCGGTGCCAAGCGACACAGCGATCTTCCTTCCGGCGGCCCCCATCGCCTCCCGCACCTCCGTCGCTTCCAGACCAATACAGCTGGAAAGCTCCTCGGTTATCACCGTCGTTCCCGCACCCGTGTCGAGGACGAGTGCAAAGGGACCCCTCTCATTGATGAATGCGGGAAGGAGAAGAAGGGGTTGAGCCCTGCTCGTGTCTATTGTAATCACCGTCGCCAGAGAACCTCCCGCGGGTGAGTCGTGATCATCTGCTCGTGCCGGGGTCCACGGTGCGGACCGACAGCGGAGATGCAATGTAGGAGTGTCATCTCTTGTTGTCAACAGGATTTCTCTCCCCGCCGGCGGGACAGCCGGCACCTCCGATTTGACTCTCGCCTGCGCCTGCAGTAGCTTACTGTATCTGAGCTCCCATCGTTTCGAAACCCACGTACAATGTCGGCAATCCGCAAACTCACGCCAGAATCCAAATACGAGCTCCTGAAGGATATCTCCTTCAGGATCCGCAAAACCTTTGACCTGGAGGAGATTCTGAATCACCTGCTCGACACGGTGGGGACGATCATACCGTACGATGCCGCAGGGATATTCGTCCTCAACAAAGACGTCACCTCCACACGCTTCCACGTACCACAGACCGTGATCGCCGATATCGTCAAGCGCGGATTCGAAACCCGGTCACCGGACAAGGATCTGATGCTGGCCGAAGGAAAAGGTATCGTCGGGCACGTCATCAGCACTGGCAACTGTCTCATCATACCCGATGTCGGTCTTGATCCCCGCTACGTCAAAGGACGGAGTCGAACACGGTCAGAGATTGCCGTGCCATTGCTCAGGGACGGGCGACCGTTCGGAGCGCTGAACCTGGAGAGCGACAGATCCGGGGCCTTCGATCAGGGTGATATTGAGATCCTCCGCTTCCTTGCTGACGCGGCCTCCATGTCGATCGAAAAGGCAATGCTCCACGACCAGATCCTCGAGAAGAAGCGGATAGAGAGCCAGCTCAGTCTCGCACGCGAGGTCCAGGAGCGCCTTCTCCCGGCCGAGCCGCCGAGTGTCCCGGGATACGATATTGCGGGGATCTGCCTCCCCACGTTTGAGATCGGAGGAGATTACTTCGACTTCATCCCGTTGAAGGAGGAAAGACTAGGGGTCGTGGTCGCCGACGTTGCCGGCAACGGCATACCGGCAGCCCTGATGATGACCGCCTTCCGCACGCTCCTGCTGACACGTGCCAGAGGCGGTCTGACACCTTCCGCGCTGCTGGAGACGATGAACAGGGAAATCCCCGGGTTCACCAGGAGGCGGGATTTTATCACGGTCTTCTTCGGCATCCTCGACCCGGGCCAACACACGATCGTCTATGCGAATGCGGGACACAATCCTCCCCTGGTCGTCCGGGCGGGCGGGCTCATCGAGCCACTCCCGCTGGTCGGGCCCGGCCTGAACATCGTGCCGAGTCCAGTATACGAGACAAGCCGAATCTCCCTTGGGGAAGGAGACCATGTTGTGATGTACACCGACGGCGTTGTGGAGGTGTTCAACGGAGAGGGGGTGGAGTTTGGACACGAACGGCTTGAGGAGACACTTCGAGGCACGGGAGAGCTGGAGGCAGGCCAGATCCTGGAGCGGATTATCAGGAGAACCGCGGAGTTCGCCGGCATGACCACTACAGGAGACGATTCAACAATTGTGGTGGTCAAAAGATCTTCGAGCCATCCGGTGTGAGCGCCATCGCTGCCGCCAGCTTCAGCTCCCTCTGTACGGTGCGACCCATACTCCATGAGGGCGTTCACCACCCCGAGGCACCCATCCTGGTCATCTCTCTTGTGTACCGCAATAAGAAATCGTGCCGGCACCACCTCCCTCGTTGGACGCGAACTCGCCCGCGCGGCTATCATGGAAGCCTCCTCCTCAGGTGACCCAACCGTACGGATTCTACGGGAGGAGCAGACCTACATGAAAGGGTAGGTGGAGGGAAACGGCCAGATTATTCTCTTGACTCGAGCCTCCAAACTCGATATGATATGCACCATTGCCAATCAAAAAGGAGGTCTCCCGTGACAACGACACTCATTCAGTTTTCGTACACGCCAGAAACGCTGGCAAAACTCGTCAAGCACCCCGAGGATAGGTCGGCTGTGGTGAAGAGATTGATCGAACAGTCGGGTGGTCGCATGCTGGAGTTCTACTATTCCTTCGGCGAGTACGACGGAATGGTCTTGGCGGAAATGCCTGATCATGTCGGCAGCCTTGCCACGACCTTCTCTGCCTACTCCCAGGGGGGCCTCACCAACCTGAAGACCACCATACTGATCCCGGTGAAGGATGCCATGAAGGCGATGAAGATAGCCTCAGGTTTGACGATGCCTCTGCCGGAGGGATGATCCTGATCAAACTCCCTTGAAAGTGCCAGAGGTGAAGCGTATACTGGCAAACTGTAACGATCCCATCAGACACATCTCACCTCTCGGAACATGGGAGGCATGATGCGACGCAATCAACGCTCTCTGGCACTGGTGACACGTGTTCTGGCACACGGAGTTCAGTCGGGTTGACGTTCGGGCATCCTCCTCTCTCCCCTGCAGGGATCAACGGGGCGGTCTCCTCTGCCCTCCCTTATGATTTCGGTGATATCGTGGGGAGACCTGTTGTTCCGCGAGGCAATCTGACGGATCGTGGCATCCCATTCGACCGCGATCCTTGGCCGGTGCCAAGGCAAGAGAAACATTCCGGGGCGAATCTGACGCAGGGGAGCGCCGGCAGAGGGGGGAGGGGGAGCCTCTCCCTCTCCACGATTCCTCCCGTCTGGCTTTTGTGTGAACCAGCAACGAAAACGAGCCGAATCACTTCACCTCAAGAGGTGACCCCCCGCGCCTCGTTGATATTCCCCTCCCCTTGAAGTAGATTCCTTCCAGGACATCGGATCCGACCGCGATGACAATCACACTAGTGCCGATAGGAGTCATACACACACCTTTCACGGATCCTGAGGGGATGCCGATCCAGCCGGCCGGCGGCGCCGGCGTGAAGGGGACTGTCGAGGTGTTTGAGGAATTTCGCGCCGGACTGAAAGATCTGGACGGGTTCTCCCACATCATCTTGCTCTACCACCTCCACCGGAGTCGGGGATTCCAACTCGAAGTCACCCCGTACATGGATGCGGAACCGAGGGGGCTCTTCGCCACCCGTGCGCCCAGGCGGCCAAATCCAATCGGGCTTTCGATTGTCCGACTGGAGGGCATTGCCGAGGGCGTGCTTCAGATACGAGACATCGATATTCTGGACGGCACGCCCCTTCTGGACATCAAGCCCTACGTCCCGGAATTCGACGAACACGTCGAGGCCCGGACCGGCTGGCTCCGTCAGGCAAGGAAGACGGTGGCCAAACGACGCTCCGATAATCGGTTCACGTAGCAGCGGATGGGGGTTTCACGGCAGGTCGTCGGCATGCAACTCCGAATGTTCCACGGGTCGTGCGCCTAGTGAGGGGAAACCTGGTACCGCGCGAATGTGGCTTCTGCCCAGGCCGCGGTCTGCCCCCTCTGGGTAAGCTCTGCCCTGAGGGTGAAGAGACGCGGGCTCGATGTGCGAATCCACGCCCGCAGGTCCATGGATCCCTCGAGCGGGACCGGCCGGAGGAACCGGACGTGCAGATCTCCAGTAACTCCTGTAACACCATGATGGAAGAGACAGTTTGTCATGGCGGCATCCAGTAGTGCCGCGATCACCCCGCCGTGCACGATGCCGTCATACCCTTGGAATCTCCGGTGGGACTGCAGGCTGGTATGAACGGCACCCCCCTCCTCCAGGGAGAAGCGGAGATTGAGAGACCACGGGTTCTGGTCTCCGCAGAGCAGACAGCCGCCGTGACCGTTCCCGGAGCTGAGTGGAAGTCGCTCGCCGGGTCCCGGATCTCTCCGCTCTTCCAACTGCAGAGGTCTCTGGCTCAGCCGCTCTTCTCCTCCTTCTTCACGAGCTCATGATGATACGAGTTCTCGCGGACCATTCTCTTTCCGCAGTTTGGACACCGCTCGACACTGCAGGGAGTCCCTCGCCGGTGCTCTATCTTCTCGCCGCATGAGGGACAGACACAGTAGTCGGGGTATCCACCGCCCATACCCCCACCACGCCTGCCTTGCCTCCCCTGCCCCCTCCAGAAGCGCCAGCGACCAGAGCGGCCTCTGCCACCACCGCCGACACCGGGGGGATTGGCCCGGTGGATAGCCTGGCTTTCGCAGCTGGGACACTCAGACGGCCGCGGCTCACCCAGGGGGACCTCCCAAGTGTGTCCACAATCGGAACACTGAAAGTTGCGACTTGGCATCTCCACATACCTCCTTTCATCCCATTCTAGCTGTTTCACACGGGGTCCTCTTCCAGATCCCCTGCCCCTCCTCCTCGGGTGTGCACACCTCACACCCCCTCCTGCCGGCCCTCTCCCAGGGGTCGCGGGGGAAGTCCGAGAGCCCAGAGCAATGCGCGGAAATCCCTCGCGTGCCGATCCTCAACTTCCGCAATCCGTTCCAGCTGATTCTTGAGGTCGAACAGGCGCAACTCCTCTGCCAGCTCGGCGTGAGTTCGGAAGCTGTTCACGTCCTTCTCCTCCTGGCCAATGTCCTCCTCGAGAGTATCCTTGATCTCACTGCCTGTCTCGAAGTCGGTCACCCGGGCTGTCGGCGTTCCGCCCAGCCTGCGTATGGCACGAAAGAGAAACATGGCGTGGCTCAGCTCATCGCGCACCTCCTCCAGCAGCAGATCGTGTAACAGGGCGCCATCGCTTCCAACGGCCTTGGCAGCCTGGTACCGATAGCGCCGTATCTTCCCCCATTTTCTGGCAAGATCCAGGTTCAACGCATCAACAAGCCTCTGCATACGGGCGCTCCTGCTCTTCGCGTCAACGGCGGTATTATACTCTTCTGAGGTCAGCACAGAGATGGGTCTCCGCATGCCTACTTCCCTCGTGGCGCCCGGACTGCTTCTCCACTCTCCTCACACCTCTGTCGCTCCAGAAACTCCATCAGTACCTCATCCACCTCTCCCTGTGCCCAGGGCATGAGAAGGATGTCAGTCGTCTTGAGCTTCCGCGCACACGCCTCAGTCAAGCCCCCGCATATGAGAACGTCAATACCCAGGCGTACCAGTAGGTCGATCTTCTGGAGGGGATTGGACTGCACGAGGCATACATTCTCGTATCCTACAATGCTCCCGTCTTCGAGCTTGACCAGCAGGGCGCTTTCTGCACAATCCAGTCTGGGAGAGACCCGATCACCGAATGTCGTTATCGCGATCGTCCTGCAGCGTTCATGTTCGACACCAGGTGGCCTCGCAACCTTTGCCCCCTCCCTTTCCCACACCAGTTTCAACTGGAGCCTCGTCTTTCCGCTCGTCACGCGCTTTCTCATGACCACCCCCATTTCTGAAATAACGAGGCGTTGTGCATCTCCCCGCAGCTCATCTCCCTTCCTTCGGAGGACCCCTCTGATGACCGGACTGATATTTCTCTTCGCAAGCAGGAGGCAATTCTCAGGCCAGAATGCAGTAGAGAGTCTCCAGGATTATCCACCGCCAGATGGAGGAGAGCGCTCCTGGCTTCCGGAGGCCTATCGGAGAGGTTTCAGAAATGGAACGCGCTGCTGCAACAGTTGCGCTGTTGGAACAGAATCGCATGGCTGACCCCCGTCGATGACGAGGAATATCACAACCAGTGACCCGCCCGGGTATCCGACCAAAGGCTCTTCCTTGGCCTGGCAATTGCATTCCACCAAGCCGACCAGACAACCTGCAGGAATCCCGGCTGACCGGACCGTGCCCCCCCCTGAGGCTCCGACTCGGCCTGCGTGTGGTCGTACACTGAGGTGTGTCATGCATCGAGCGAGAATGGATCTGCTCTTGGATTTGGGCTACTCGGAGAGGGCCATACTGTTTCTCGTGGATGAAGTCCATCTGGGATCGATCGACCATCCAACGGTGTACTGCCGACATAAGGGTGGTTGCGGCGACATTCTGGACCTCTACCTGGACATTGAGGATGGCATCATCCAGGATGCGAAATACGAGCTCACAGGATGCGCAGGACTTCAGGCCTCAGCTTCCGGTCTCGCGGAGATGATCAGAGGAATGAGGGTTGAAGACGCCGCAGCAATCGACGTAGATGACATCGTGGACTTTCTGGGAGGGATCCCGACATCGAAGTATGACTGCGCTGAACTGGCAAGGGATACGTTGCGCAAAGCACTCCGCACGATCCCCGTCGAGCGAGATCGACTTGAACACGACGCAGGTGCAGCTCCTCAGGAGCGGTGAGCATGACGACAACCATGCCATTGTCTCCCCCGCTGCCTGGAACGGCGTGAGAGGTATCGACGAGAGACACGAAGAGCCATACCCGAACGGACGCATCTCAGGAGGAGAGCATTGAACAATACAATGAAGATCGGTATCATTATCTGTGATCGCTACAGATCCTGCACGGGAGGCAAATGCCTGCGGGCACTCCGGAACAGGGAGGGGGCGTTCAGTATCTACAGGGAGAGCGATGTGGAGCTCGTCGGCATGAGCACCTGCGGAGGCTGTCCGGGCGGAAATGTTGAATACGCCCCGGCAGAGATGAAGAAGAACGGAGCCCAGATCATTCATTTCGCGACGGGCCTTCTTGTCGGATATCCTCCCTGTCCTCATCTGGCAGATCTCAGAAATGTCGTCATCCAGAAGTACGGACTGGATGTTGTCATGGGAACGCACCCGATTCCTCAGAACTACCACGATACACACGCTCGCCTCGGGACCTGGAGCTCTCCAGAGTGGCAGGAGCTGCTTCAGCCAACACTGGCCGATGAGAAGACTCGGCTGGCCTACGACTGATCCACGCACAGGGACGTACACCAGTGACGAGAGGAGAGCCATTCGATTCGTCTGCGGCCGACTACGATGCCTGGTTTGATCGTTACGAGCACGTCTACAGATCTGAGGTGGAGGCGATACGCCCCTTCATACCCCGGGGCAAGGAGGGGATAGAAATAGGGATGGGAACCGGGAGGTTTTCCCTCCCCTTCGGCATTCGGGAGGGCGTGGAGCCGTCAGCCGCCATGGGAGAGATCGCAACCCGGCGGGGGCTGAGGGTCCACGAAGGAGTGGCAGAGCATCTTCCGCTGGCCGATCACTCTTTTGATTTCGCCCTCATGGTTACTACGGTTTGCTTCGTGGATGACGTCCTCCAGTCTTTCCTTGAGGTCAACCGGATTCTGAAGCCGGGGGGCGTCTTCATTGTGGGTCTCGTCGACAGGGAGAGCCCCCTCGGTCGCGACTACGCCAAGAACAAAGACGACAACACGTTCTATCGAAAAGCCACGTTCTATTGTGCGAAAGACGTGATAGAGATGCTCACAGAGGCCGGTTTCAGGAAGGGGGATGTTGTCCAGACTGTCTTTGGAGATCTCGCATCGATCAACGGGGTTCAGCCCTTCACACCGGGATACGGCCATGGTGGGTTCATTGCGATACGGGCAGAGAAGAAGGAAGAATGAGATGACCCCACCCTTCTTACGTTGTCATTGCCGGGGCAACTGCCTATATTGTCGATGAGAGTCCGTTTCCGACCGCGAACGAGCCGATGAAGAGCAGAGCCCGCCCACCTCAGCAGACATCCAGCCAGGCACTAGAGCCACTCTCCCCAGACCACGCACGCATCATCCTGGACAGCATCGCCGCAGGCGTCTTCACTGTCGACAGGGATATGAAGATCACCTACTTCAATCCCGCCGCTGAGAGAATCACAGGCGTCTCAGCCCGCGAGGCAATAGGACAGTACTGCTCAGAGGTCCTGCGTGCCAGCATCTGTCAGAAGACCTGCGCGCTGGAGTGTTCGATCAGGACCGCCAAGGAGACGACAAACCAGCGCGTCGACATACTGCGGAGCGATGGAAAACAGATCCCCATTACGATTACGGCGGCCGTTCTGAGAGACGGAGAGGGAAATATCGTCGGCGGCGTGGAATCCTTCCGTGACCTCTCGATCGTGGAGGAGCTCCGCAAGGAGCTCAAGAGCGCATACACGTTCGAGGATATCGTCTCCAAGAACCACATCATGCTCAGGGTTCTGGATATCCTGCCGGGCATCGCCGAGAGCGACAGCACGGTTTTGATACAGGGACCCAGCGGTTCAGGGAAGGAATTGATTGCCCGCGCACTACACCACCTGAGCACACGAGCGAGGGGGCCGTTCGTCGCGGTCAACTGCGGGGCTCTTCCGGACACGCTCCTAGAATCGGAGTTATTCGGTTACCTGAAGGGGGCGTTTACCGATGCCAAGAAAGACAAGAAGGGTCGTTTTGCGCTTGCAGAGCACGGCACGATATTCCTTGACGAGGTAGAGAGTCTCTCTGCCACCACACAGGTGAAACTCCTGAGAGTGCTGCAAGAGAGGGAGTTCCAGCCACTCGGCGCAACGGCTCCTGTCAAGGCCGACGTACGCGTCGTAGCCGCAACCAAAGATGATCTGAAGAGTCTCGTGGAGGAGGCCAGGTTCCGGGACGATCTCTACTACCGGTTGAACGTCGTCAAGGTTGAGTTACCTCCCCTGGCGAAGAGGCGGGACGACATCCCTCTGCTCGTGGAGCATTTCCGCGAGAAGTTCAGCAGGAGGATGGAGCGAAATATCTCACGCGTCTCCGACGAGGTGCTGGAGCTGCTCATGCTGATCGACCTCCCGGGGAATGTTCGACAGCTCGAGAATATCATCGAGCATGCGTTCGTGATGTGCCGCGGGGAGGAGATCAGGCCGGAAGATCTCCCCCCGGAGGTTCTGCAGGCTGCACGGAAGCCGCCGGCCCGGTCCCGAGCCGAAGGTGCGCTGCAACATGCTGAGCTCAAGGCCCTGCGGGAAGTCCTCACGAGGCACAATTGGAACAAAATCGAGACCGCAAGAGAGCTCGGTCTCAGCCGCACCACGCTCTGGCGCAAGATGAAGAAGCTCGGTCTCAGCTAGGAACCTATCTCTACGGTGTATACCATATTGGGGAGGTGTACCCCCTCTCCTGTGTCGTCATAGGGACCTCCTTGTCCATCTTAACGCCGAAACGCTATGCGTCGTACCCCGTCCAGCGCGGCGTGGCAATCTCAGTTTCATCATTGGGGAAAAGGAACGGATGGGCTCATCCATCTCCCTTGATCTGCGTGATCTCGTAGAGGGGCTCCCAGCGTATCCGTTCTGCAGCGTACTGCTTCGTTATCGGATTGCCCTTCCTGTCCTCCACTGCGAACATCATCCCGTTGGAGAGATTCCCGTTGTGCGGGATAGCGAGCATTCTGCCGTCGGTGATCGTGCCGTAACAATAGAGAATTCCCGAAGGAATTGCGCTGCATGCGTCGCCAGCCGGGAGGACGCTAGTTCGCCATCTTGATTGCGGAGAGTGCCTTCACCCACTCGAGGTCCTTCTTGTTCTTGACCTCAAGGCGTACCGCTCTCCCCTCGGCGTACCTCTTCGCTGCGTCTATGGCCGCCAGGAGTGGATCGGGCAGGCCAGCCTCGTGTGCTGCCCTGACCGCCTTCTCACCCAGCGCGAAACCGACAAAGAAGCACCCCTTGCGCGGAGTCAGGTAGAGGATGGTGCGTTTCTTCTGCTTCAGCCGGAGAGACCATCCCCAGTTTGCACCGGCGAAGTTCCATGTCTGCTCAAGAGGCGCGTACTCGCCCGCGAGGTGAGCTATCAGCTTCTGCCAGTGAGCGCTCCTCCGGCCGAGCATTTTCCGGAGATCGCCCTCCCCCGGCTTCTTGGACCTGTCGTCAAATGCACTCAGACCCACGGTCTCCTCCTTCACGTTCCTGCGGCGAAGATCCTCACATCGCCCCTTTCCATCTCCAGCAGATGGTCACGCTGTGCCGGGCCGCCATCCACGAGAGCCATCGGTGTTGGCAGCCTCAGCGTCCGCCGGCCATCGGTTGTCGCGACGATGATCGCCGCGTCGCGTGTGGCGCGGACGATATCCGGTTCGCTGCTCCAGAGATCCGCACCTGCCAGCCCCGCCAGCCAGCGCAAGAGCTGCTGCGGCAGGGGAGCGCTCCCGACGTAGACTGAGGTGTAGCCATCATGCTCCTTTGTGGCAAAGGCAACCTCGCCGGTGTCCGCCCAGTATCCCAGCGGCCTGCTCTCCTCATCCGTCACAGCGAACCGCGGCCACTTCCTGCTGTTGACCCCGAACTGCAGCGTCAGCGCGTCGGCGTCACACCGGATCAGCATCGAACCGGGTGCATCCAGGATGCCGAAGCGGAAGCCGGTCAACGATTCCATCCTCCCGAGGTCCAGCTTCTCCTCTGCGACAAATCCCGGGGCGTAGTACCAGACGACGGTCATCCGGCTCTCGCGCAGGGCCGTCTTCAGGCGACGAACCTCCCCCTCCGTGAGGTAGTAGAGGTTCATCATGAACAGGAGGCGATACCTGTTTCTGTCTTCGGCCTGGAGATCGAAATGAAAGAGGAAATCCATCGGTGCGCCGATCCGGTGATACGCTCTCGCCTGTGTATTGATGAACCACTGGTTGATGAAATCCGAGTACCGGATGCCGTACCCCTCCCAGGGGCGGTCTGCGTTCCAGTGCTCTGTTGCGGCGAAAGTCTTGGCGTCAGAGAGCGCGGCAATCTGTGAGACCGGAGTGATGTCCAGGTGTAACCTCCGCCCTCCCAGAACGGCGAACCGCTTCATCTCCGCGATCATCTCCTCCCCGCCGTACCACCCCCCCTTCGCCTTGTTCAGAGGACCGAAATCATAGAGCCATCCCCCCACGCCGGAGGCAAAGACCTGGCCCAGGTCCCGCCGGAGGATCCGCCGCGACCCCTCAAGCGTGTCGCTCCCTATCCCGCCATGTCCACCGATGACTCTGTGCGGGTCCTCGTCGCGGTAGGTGCTGGGGTCCATCTCCGAGATATAGAGCTTCCCGTGCCTGCGGAGAGACTCTGTCATCATCCGGAACCCGCCGTCACCGGCAACACCACGGGCGCTCCCCAGGATGTTCCCGGCACCGTCCTCCATGGTGACCCGGACGCCGTTTTCGTCCCTCACGTTTCCCGGCTGATAGCTGTACGGCCCCACGATGTAGTCGATCTCCGGACTCTCAAAGACTTTGCGCGCCGCCAGGTATCCTCCTTCCTGTATGCGGACCTGCTCCAACAGGTAGCCGTAGAAGACACCGGCCAGGACCCGCCCCTCTGTCTCTTCACGCACCGTCCGGCACATGAGGATCGCGTTCTCTGCCACCGTCTCGTGGTACTTCAGGTAGAACCGGATCACCGCGCTCTCCTTCTCCGGGTCGCGCAGGAGCCCGAAGGTCGTCTTCACTCTGGCCTCCACACCGGGAATCTCGCCGCATGCCCGGCGCATCGGCTCGCTGTAGTCCGGGAGAAACTCTGCTCCGTAGGTGTTCCACTCGCCTGTCCGTCCCGTTGTCGGCATGTAACCGATCACGCGGCTCCGCAAGGGGGACTCTTCGATATGCCTCAGATAGGCTCTGAGCATCGCGGCCGTGTCGCGGCGCCAGAGCTCCGAGGCGAAAGATGCTTCCCACAGCTCATCTCCCGTCCCGAAGTAGTGTCCCCCCTCGGTCAGGAGCAGCTCCTTCTGCCGCAGGATGTCATACCGGTTCTCGGGTATCTCCAGACCGTAGGCGATCATCTCCTCCGGGTGAGCTTTCTTCCACCAGGTCGGCGTGTTGAGCTGGAGGCGCGGCATGAAGAAGGCCCCGGGATTGAGCTCAAGCAGCCGGTCGAGAAACGCATCGACACGGGACCAGTCGTACCGTCCGGGCCCCTGCCACATCGAGCGTGTCCCGATGATCGGGTTGTAGATATGAAGGCCGGCCTCCTTGAAATTCCCCACTGTAGCGTAGAGGTGGGTGCTCAGAGCGAGGAGCGGATAGACCTCTTGGCCATTCAGAAACAGGCGCGGACCGCCTCGCTCCACCCTGACTTCCGCCCTTGCGGGTGGCTCCCCCTCCAGCCTCTGGATATGCCGCAGCGCTCCGTTCCGCCCGGTCTCTTGTGCATCCAGCCCGAGCAGCTCCAGCGGAGTGAACAGCAATGCTCCTGTGGTACATCCCACGGATTGCATAAATGTGCGTCGTTGCATTCTCGTTCTCCCTCGGGTCGGCAGAGAGGATCGTGAGCAGGTACACGCTACAAAATGCTCTTCAAAAAGGGAACAAGAAAAAGGGGGGAGCCGTTGCTCCCCCCTTTCCTCTACTGCAGCGCCACCGTCGATCCGAGCGGGTTGAATCCCATGAAGTAGAGGATCCCGTTCCGCTCCATTACCCCCCGGACGGTCAAGGATACGGTCTCATTGTTGAAACGGATAATGTACCTGAATCCTTCGGGTGTGATCATCAGATTCTGGCTGTACGTATGGTTGTCCTTCACGTTGCTCCTCCCTATAGTTGTCTGAAATGCGTATCTGAATCCGGCAGGGTTCGCTGATGCCATCTCTTCCAGCCCGGCCCCTCAGCGACAACGTCAACAGAAGCGAACCCCAGCAGGTCCAGCAAAGAAAAAACCCTCAACCGTAGTCAGTTGAGGGCTCTGGGACGCGCCGTCTGCCTAAGGTTGTAGAATCAGGTTTTGAATCCTGCGAATGCTGCCCTCATATCACCTCCGGATAATCTCACGTTTGTCAGTCTCATTGTTCTCTTTTGCTGCGATCGGTGGAACATAAAACAAAAAGCCCTCAGCCGTTGTCAGCTGAGGGCTCTGGGGCGCGCCTTCTGCTCAAGGCTTGATATCAGGGTCGGTATTTCTCGGATGCGGTGTTCATTGTTTGCCTCTACGTAGTCTTACGGGGAGAGCGGGAAAAGGTTGCAGCCAGTCAGGAAAAAACCCCCCGATATGCCGTTTCTATCCCTTTTCCTGCGGTTTGCTCAGCCGATCAGTCTCTCACCCGGGCCCGAGCTACCGGATCCTGAATGAGAGGTCTACCTCCTCGCACGAGATGAATGCCGCTCTGGGAACCTCCGGTGACCGGGGGACGATCTGCTGTTGCACGACTTCAACAGGGGGAGATCGGAGCGACTCGGACGCGATGAACCCGAGAAGGAACCCGACAAAGAGAATCGCCGCCGCACGCATCCAGAACATCGACCGCGGTCGGGCCGTCGGGAGCGGGGGGATCTCCACAGGCACATGCAGCCTCACCCCCCCGATGGCCCTCATTGTCTCCTCGATCTCACCGAACAGTGTCCGGCACCGGCCGCATCCATCCAGATGATCCTGCACCTTCTGCTTCGTCACCGGCTCGAGCGTATCGAGTGCAAGCTTCAGCAGCGTGTCCTGATCGACATGTTCTTTCATAACACTCCTCGTCTCTTCAGCTCTTTCCTGGTTGCCTTGATGGCGTAGAAGATACGCGACTTCACCGTTCCAAGTGACACTCCGGTCATCT
>Ga0209536_100006361_pt1 | contig 18086 bp, 18 predicted proteins | sample DeeMarSeWOR28_12_FD_187461 | JGI IMG/M metagenome (GOLD analysis project Ga0209536, IMG submission 187461) | Marine sediment microbial communities from White Oak River estuary, North Carolina - WOR-2-8_12 (SPAdes) (version 2) | ecosystem: Environmental > Aquatic > Marine > Intertidal zone >... | reverse complement strand
TTCTTCCAGGGAGCTGACATCATCGCTTATTTTAAGCATTTTAGCCGGATAGTTATATCCGATAGAAAGGAAGATCATATTGCCTTTCACGACCGGAGCATTGGCCCAGATAATACCTTTGGGCTGCCATTTCCACAAGGAGGAGTCGAAATACTTGTAGGAGGCTTTGATGTCACCATTCTCCGGGTCAACAATAAACAGGTCACTGGCAGAAGCACCCAATATATACTCTTTGTTGTTGAAGGTATGCAGAATAGGCGATACGTAGGAGCGCTGCCCGCCCGTGCTGGGTGTTTTCCAGATTTCTTCACCGGTCATTTTATCAAAAGCGACAAAAGTCGTCAGGGCACCGGCAGCTGAGCTGATGACCTTGTCGCCAACAATCAGCGGGGATTCGGCTACCCCCCATCTATGCCATTCAGTCTGATAATCTTCATCCACATTGATCTTCCATTTGATCTCCCCTGTTTCGGCATTCAGACAGACCAGTTCCCCCATTCCACTCATGATGTATATCCGGTCTTCCTCAATAGTTGGGGTGACTCGCGTATTAGGCGTACTCTGATTCCATGACCGTCCATAGGCAACCTGCCAGAGTTGATTGCCTTCAAAGTCTAGGCATGTTAAATGGTCCATGTCTTCAAACTTTCCAGAGGCATAGATGTACTTCCCGTTTGAAATGACAGAGGAATACCCTTCACCAATGCCTTCAAATTCCAGCAACAGCTGCGGGCCACCTTCCGGCCACGCTTTCAGTAAATTGTTTTCAGGAAATTTGCCATCCCTGTTTGGACCACGAAACTGATAAATTTGGGCATAGGTCGAAAACATTATTAAAACCAGGAGGTGAACTAAAAGTATTTTCTTCATGAGTTTTTTATTTGCATTAAAAATTCAATTTTACAGAAACTAAGGTCCCCAGAGGTACCATTCGGATAAAATTGGTTCACGCATATAAATATAATCTAATATTAAGTAAAAAATACTCTGTCCTTTCGATTCCGATAGATCGGGGGTGAAATCCGGCTTTTTTCCTAAAATCAGTAAGATTCCTGCCTACAGGCCAGCCAGGTCTCTCCTAAACGTACCGATGACTTATTTAGTTAATGTATTAATATTACACAACATAAATATAATACGATAATCCCCAGACTTGATCTGTGGTCTGCAAGCTATCTGCAAAATCATTTCAAATAGAAAGCAGATCGCGGAACGGTGTCCGGGAATACGGGCACTTTTATATTTAGTTCTCGTCATCTCAATTTAAGTGTTAGGTAAAAAAAAGTTAATTCTCGAAATGGCAAAGGTGTCGTTTTATATTTTACTTAATTCTAAATACCACCCCGTGTTTGTATTTTATCCCTCATTTTGAACGCCTTTTCGACCACATCCAGCCTGGCTTTCCTGGGATCCGGCTTGCCGACCGGCTTGCCATCGGGCTGTACATCCAGGATTTTTTCGTTTTGTGTATCGTAAATGGGCCAAAGAGGTAGTTCTTCACCGTTTGGATCACCTGTCTTCGCGAAGTTTACCCAATAGGAATTCATCATTCTGGCAACCTCTTTGTCCTCGGCGGTGGGAGGGGGCGGCGGAGGCCCGAAGCCTCCTATTCCCAGGTTGTTGAACACATAAGAAATATCAGTTCCGTGCCCGGGTCCATATTGCATCCTTTCCTTCATGTGAGCAGGTACGTAAGAGAAAAGAAAAATAAAGGCCGGTTCACCAATGGCGGCATAAGAACTTGCCACAAACCGTGCCGGCTCTCCCCATACCCAGTCTGTGTTAAATCTTGTGATGACCTCACCAAATTCTTTGTTGCCATCAGGATCATAGGCAGCTTTTGCTTCATCCTTCAGCTCCCCAAAGAGCGCAAACAATTCTTCTTTTGAACTGCTGGAAGTTACAAATCCCCCACCGATTTCTGCACTATTATTCCCGATCATGAGCGAAACGCGTGCCTGTCTGCCCGCATTATAGGCACTCTCGGCAGTTTCAACTACAAATTTACCATCGAGGATCGGGCCCGAATAGATCCGTGGACCTCCCTGTCCATCATTTTCCTGGCCGCCATCCACAATCTCCTCTGCGTTCAGGGCACGGAGTTTTGCCAGTGCGGCTGCATCTGTACCTTCGATGCCAAGTTTTCTGGCAAAGTTTATTCCGATTGTTTCCGCAGAAACGGGATACAGAGGATCGACATTTTCTTCACGAATTGGCCTGCCAGTGAGAACACCGTCCCTGCCACCACTAGAATGACCGATTGCCTTATGAAAAAGACCTCTTGCCGCAGGTATGGTCAGGAGTGCATGTATTGAAACACCACCGGAGGAGAAACCGAAAATAGTCACATTATCCGGATCACCACCGAATACGGCAACGTTTTCTTTTACCCATTGAAGGGCAGCAATCTGGTCCATGAAAGCATAACTACCCTTAGGCTCTTCCGGATGCTCAGCACTCAAGGCAGGGAATGCAAAATGTCCCAGACGTCCCAGGCGGTAGTTGAGGGTAATCAGGATGACGCCCTTTTTGGCAAATTCATTTCCTTCTGTGCCTGGGCCGGAGCCGCTTCCTCCCACAAAAGCGCCACCATGGATCCACACCATGACCGGCAATTTAGCTTGCGCTTTAGTACCTGCCGGTGCCCACAAATTGAGATAGAGGCAATCTTCCGATGAACCTTCTGCAATTGCTCCGGAACCGCGGGGCCAACCTGCCTGTGCACAATTAGGGCCGTACTCGCTTGCATCACGTACTCCCTCCCAGGGTGTCACTGGTTGAGGTGGGCGCCAGCGATATTCTCCAACCGGCGGAGCAGCGAATGGGATGCCCATAAAAATTGCGACATCCCCTTCCGTCACTCCACGCACGATTCCGGCAGTGGTGGTTACCGTCGGCCATGGGGCTGAGGCATCATTGTCAGCTGTTTGCTGAGCAAATAAAGAAAAGGAAATGGAGATTAACAGAATTCCTGATAGTAGATTTTTCATGATGTTTTTATTTAAAATATTTTAACGATCGCCGCGCGTCATCAACTTGGTGAAGGATAGTGAACCCAACTTCCAGCTACCATCCTGTTTGATATACACTTCTGTCACCTCAAAGGGATTAGTGACTTCATTTCCCCCAACTTCAGCCAACAAATCGATCCTATTCAAAAGAATGGCAGTATTGTCAATGATATTCACTGATACTTCATGGATATCAGCTTTCTTGTACCAGATCCCTCCACCTTTAATGATGTTGAGTTCCTGTTCAGTGCCCCAGGCACCACCCATGTGAACAAACATGGCTTTTTCGTGAAAGAGATTGGTCAGAAGGTCAACATTTTTATCAGACATCCATTGCCACTTATCTTTGGAGAGATCAATGATTTCCTGTTCGGAGGCAGAATTTTGTGCCAAGGACCAATGCGCACTTAAAATGATTAATAGTCCGATTATTGATGTTTTCATATCGTTATTTATTTATAAGTTCTACATTCGATGTCGTTTAGTTAAGAAGATTTTTAGCTTTTCCTCTCCCCTCCCTTGCCGGCAGGGAGGCTACACCCTCTCCAGAGAGAGACTATTGGAGCTTAACTATACGACATTGGTACCCATCAGTGTCTTCCAGGATGACACTGATGCAAGCACACTAATGGATATTTTATTTTACTAATGTTCAATCGTATGTGTATCGCGCACACTGCTGAAGGTCAGATCCAGCAATTTCCAGTTTCCATCTAATTTTACATAGACTTCTGTGGCTGTAAACTCATTCGACACATCATTTCCACGAACATGTGCTTCCAGGGTAATCCGGTTCCATACGACGGCTGTATTGTCAACAATTTCAACATCAGTGTCATGAACAATGGTATTCTTATACCATATGCTGCCGCTTTCAATGATTTCAAGTTCTCTGGCCTTTTTCCAGGATCCGCTCATATGCACAAACTTTGATTCGTCATGGAACAGGGAGGCCAGCTCGTTCACATTTTTATCTGCCATCCATTGCCATTTTTGTTGTGATAGATCCTTAATTTCCTGCTCCGCCTTCGTATCCTGAGCGAAGGACCATTGTACACTTATGATGATAAATAATAGTCCGATAATTGATCTTTTCATTTTCATGTTTGTTTAATGGTTCAACAATTCATTTTTTGCCGGATATGACAATTCTCATTCCCGGCATCAGACCTATTCTATGAACAAAAGCGGGTCGAATCGCAACAAATATTTTCACCAATTGCTCCAGATGTGTCCCTGGTCTGTTTCTACTTACGTGTATGGAAATTGCAAGTCGTCCAGTCTCTTTCGCCTTTTTGTTCATCTTTGATTTTTCTATTTTATAAGCTTGAATCATCTATTTATATATTTTCCAAGGATCTATCTCTTATCCGTATTATCAAACATAGTCCCAGTAAAAGCAATTTTCAAACTCTTACGACGAATACTGATCCGGGAGTGATATTTACAGCTTTTTGTAGTTTTATGAACTATATCAACAGAATTGACCATACTAACTATCAAAATTGTTCTTAATAAATAGCTGATGGTAAAAACGTTTACCAGTTGCCTTATAGTGAGCATTTGCCATATTTTGGGCATTGCGAGCATTTAATCTGAGTGTTACCCTGCCCTCTGCATATACCAAAGGTGAAACATTATTGGCCCTAAAATTCACATTCAGCAGAACGAAAGACCATTGCGCACTCAAAAGGATTATAACTAGTCCGATAATTTTTGTTTTCATCGTGATACTTTTTTATTGATTAGTAGTTTCATGCAGATGTTTACCAAAGAACTCGTTGAGTTTATTCATCGCCAGAGCTACATATTCAGGGATATAATAAGTTTGAATGTGGGTAGCTCCCGGAATCAGAAATAACTCCTTCTCCTTAGTACATGTTGCAAGGTCGAATGCACGGTCAGTCATGTAATAGGTGTCCGCTTTGCTTCCCGCCATCATCAACAATGGCTGATTGATCAGATCCATGTTGGTGGCTGCATCAAACTCCATCAGATCGAGCAAGCTACTCATGGTGTACCTGAAGGTGGAATTGGGATGCGCATGCGTTCTGTGATAATAATAATGACCTTCCCGATACAGATCAAAGGGCATTTTGTCTTCCATCTCATCGGTTATTTCTGTATTGGCATCATAAAGCACTTCCCCACCTGCTACTTCCAAGGCATGAGCTTCTGAAGCTGCTTTTAATCTATCCTGAATAGTAGCAAGTCCGGAATTCATGAATCCGTTACGTCTCACCTCCCCGGAATTAAACATGCTTAGGGTTGCTACGGCTTTAAAGCGTTTATCGGTTTGAACTGCTTTTAATGAATAGCCACCACCACCGCAGATACCCAATAAGCCCAGGCGATCGGCATTTACGCCAACATATTGTGTAATAAAATCGGCCATTCCGCGAATGTCTTCAATACGGTGGGCCGGCTTATCTACATTACGGGGCTCTCCACCGCTGGCGCCCTGGTACGAAGCATCGGCAGCAATGGTGATGTAACCCGATTCTGACAGGCGTTGTGCGTATAATCCTGCAACCTGCTCTTTGACGCCACCATTGGGATGAGCTACTACAACTGCCGGATAATCGTTTGACGGATCGTAGTTGGCCGGTGTGTAAACATTCGCAGAGATAGTGATACCATTCAGTTTGCAGGTTACTGAATGAATATTCACCGCACCCAGCACATTTTCTGTAATAGCATTGCCGTAAACCAGGCCAAAAGGATTTTTAAGTGTGGTTTGACCAGAAGAAATATAACTTATGAAAATAAACATAGCAATCAATAAGTGATTTTTGAATTCCCGATTCTTTTTTAATCTCCTTCCTTATAGTCTTTTAAATCTTCAGATTTAGTTCCTATTTTATTCATCTAAATATCGTTTCCAAAATTGAACAGCCAGGTGAACCCATCCTTCTGCATCTGTTCTGGTTCCCAGGCCAAATCCATGTCCCGCACTTTCATACCTGCGATATTCGACTTTCACTCCGGCATTTTTTAAATTCTCCACACGCCTTTCCACAGTATTGACGTTGGCTATGCCATCGTTGGCGGCCACAGTGATAAAGGCAGGTGAGAAGTCGCTCGAATAGGTTGATTGCCCGGTATAGGCTATAACCACGGTTGCCGGTTTCGGAAGATTCCCGCCACCATAAGCTGATACCCCATTTAAAGCAATATCACCAACCATTCTGGCACCGGCTGAGCCTCCCCACAATGAATAGTCCTCAACATTTACACCAAGAGCATCAGCGTTACGGAAAATATAAGCTATTGCCGCAGCCAGGTCTTCAGTTGCCCATTGTCCGTTGCCAATGCGGTAACGGATAATGAAAGCGTTAAAACCTTTTTTACTTATTTCTAACGCAAGTGGAAATCCTTCGTGAAGGGATCCAACATACGAAAATCCCCCACCAGGACAAATAATCGCAAATGGAGCTTCAGGATTACCGCGAAAGAAAAACAGCCCGGTATTCTCTTTATCCGGATTTTGTTGCTTTTGTTCAGTGGTATAAAAATCGTAAAATATTGTTCTGCCATCGTCTACTTCATCGATCATGTGGTTTATTACTCCGACAACAATGTCCGGTTCCACATGGCTGTGATATGGCATGAGCGAACCAACATTGCGAAGTTGTGTGTTATAATATCCGGAGTTGTCATCACGAGGTAATAACAATTCTCCAAAACCTTTAAATGCCGGATGATTTACAATATCGCTAACATTACTATTAACAGTCAGATGGTTATCCATTTTATAAGTTTCATCTGTAATATCACCTTCTCTGGTCGAATCCTTATTTGTACAACTTAACAGGACGACCAATAATAGAGATAATATCGAGTTATAGCTAATGATCAAGATCCCTCTTATTAACCAACTACTACCTGAATGGCGCTTTTTACTTTTCAATTTCATGGCACCCTTTATTTACTTTGCTATTGAAACCGGATCTTAGTTATTCTTTTTTTTCCCATTAACCATGTAGACATTATATCGGCTATCTCTACGACCATAAATCAGGGAATGGGAACTTTTTAGGACGTTATATACAAGAATCATTCTATTGAACTCGTTAGTTTTTTTTGCTTGTAACACTATCGACCTACCAATTTTTGCATTTGTTCAGGATAGCGGTTTCCTTGTACTTCAATCTTGGAAACCGCATCATTAATTATCTGAAGGTTATCCGCACTAAGTGTAATTTTTACGGAGACTACATTTTCTTCCAACCGATGCAATTTGGTGGTGCCCGGAATTGGTACTATCCAGGGTTTTTGTGCCAACAGCCAGGCAAGTGCTATTTGTGCAGGTGTTGCATTCATATCCTTTGCAATCATGCCAAGCACTTTAACTAATTCCTGATTTGCTTTTCGATTCTCTTCAGAAAATCGGGGTACAATGTTTCGAAAATCATTCTGATCAAAAACAGTATGCTCATCAATCTTTCCGGTTAGAAAACCTTTTCCTAAAGGACTAAATGGCACAAATCCAATACCCAATTCTTCCAGTGTTGGCAGTATCTCCTTTTCAGGCTCCCTCCACCAAAGTGAATATTCACTTTGCAGCGCAGCAACAGGTTGAATGGCATGTGCCTTGCGAATGGTTTGAACTCCTGCTTCTGACAGTCCGAAGTACTTCACTTTTCCCTCTTGGATAAGATCCTTCACTGTTTCGGCAACATCTTCAATGGGGACGTTCAGATCAACCCGATGTTGGTAAAACAGGTCAATCACTTCTGTTCTTAAGCGTACCAGCGCTGCTTCTGCAACGGCTCTTATGTTTTCAGGACGACTATCTAATCCTAAGCCAGGGATGCCCTCCTTAAAACCAAATTTTGTTGCAATCACCACTTCGCTACGGAACGGCTCCAATGCTCCCCCCAGCAATTCTTCGTTTATTAAGGGACCATATGCTTCAGCGGTATCAAAAAAAGTAACGCCCAGCTCGTACGCTTTTCTGATTACATTGATGGCATCCTTTTTTTCAGTTGCAGGACCATAGCCAAAACTAAGTCCCATACAGCCAAGACCAAGAGTTGACACTTCCAATCCACTGTTGCCTAATATCCGTTTTTGCATGTTTGTCATTATTAAAGTGGTTTAACTTTCAATGCACTGGTGAAATAGATCAATTGCAGTGTCCTTCCACTGAGTGCATCCGTCATTGTTAAAAATATTCTTCCTGCTGCCCGCAGGCGGTTCCCATAATTGAACGGCATAGATACCGAATTCGTGGGAGGGCATTTCAACAGCACTATTGAACTTAACCTCTTTCACTTAAGCTTTATTTATCCAGCCCTTTTTCCTTTAGCCACTGCGACATTAAGTCGGCGATTTCAATGTTGTTCAAATCAGAAAACGCAAAATGGGTATTGCCCTTAATACCGATTTCCGGCAAATGAACGACTGTTACATCACCGCCATACCGGTTCACAGCATCCCTCCATAGCTTTGCCATTTCAAGTCGAGCACGCCACCCATCTGTACTAGGATTTGGATCAGGATTAGACGGGATATTGTCGCCATAGTAAATGATCACCGGAATTTTTGTTAGCTTTAAAAATTCTTCCTTTGAAACACCAACCGCTACTAGTGGACCGGCCGAATTTTCTATTGGATCAGGTACTTCTCCTTCGGGAAATGGGAAGTCTGAGCCAGGTTCATATGATACGATGGCACGAACGTTCGAATTTTTCATGGCAGTTGCCCATCCGAATCCACCCGCATGCGAATGTGTTACGAGTATCAATGGACCAATCTTGCCGGCCAACGCAGAGCTTGCAGCAGTAATCACCTCGCTATCAAATCCCCCGATATTGGGAGTTATCTGTCGAAAATATTGATTGAGTGCCTCAGGATCTTTAGAGAATTGTACACCAGTGAAATAGTCTGGCCATACACCAATTCGAAATACATTGAACCAAAACTGTTCGTCCGGAGTAGGTGTAATCGTAGCATCCACTGTACTGCGCCCTGCCCTTCCTCTTCGCGGCTGGTCAATCAAATAGACACTGAAACCTCTCCTTAAGAAAATATTCTGGTAACCTTCACGTCCATCCGGTGTGGTTTCCCAGGTTTTTGAAAACTGGCCGTATCCGTGCCACATTACCAATGGCAGTTCGCGTGTATTATCCGGGATCTGATAAAAAACATAGGCATGGTCACCATGAAAGGTTTGACCTTCAGGAGTGCGCTTGATGGGATCAAATGTTCCCGGATTTGATATGACTGAACCACCAACCGCAAAACTGCCCTGCTCTTTAATTATCAATAGTTCCTTGTTGGTGGGTGTTGTGCAGGATGTGACGACTATCAACAGCAGCACCAGGGTGTTTATCAAAATTAAACACCTTACGAATCCACTGGACAAAGTGTTGAATCGTCTGAATTTGCAATGGATGCTTTTACTACTCATTTTTTGTCCATTTTTATTTCACAAATGTATGCCATTTCAAGATAGGCATTTGTATACGGATTACTGATTTGTCAACCATTTTTACAGAATTGAGTATTAAAATCACCTTTTGCGTGAAACGACCTTCAAGACATTATTAGTACAGCATGGCTAATTAGATTTGCAATTAGGAATTTCTATTGTTATGAAAAGAGTTTACATCAAAGTCCTCTATGAGTGATATTAAAAGGTATATAAAGCGAGAAATTTTTCGAGAAAGATGAATTACGGCATATAAAATGTTTTACAGATTTGGTTCTTGCTCAACAGTAATTTTAATTTCCGGAGGGATATATTGCGTTTCCTCAATGGCTTTTCTAAACGCATCAATTCGCCTCCGCTGGCGATCTTCGTATTCATTCTTAATCCTTGAAAATTCGACTTCGTCGCGTATATTGTTTAACAGTGGATCGTTTTCTAAATACCACGAACTCATGAAACCCATCTGAGCAGCACTGTCGAGCCAGGCCATGGCCTCTTTTTTATTGCCCAGATAGGCGTAAGAGGCAGCCAAATCATAATAGTATCCCCTATCCATCCAAACACCATAACCACGGAGGTTTTGATGTTGTTCAAGATCGCGGGTAAGTTGTTCATGGATGAGTTTATTAGCAGAAACTGCATCCCCTTTCAGCAATAATACATAGCCTAATCGGTGCCTGAAGGGAAGATATTGTGTTGTATCTGTATATTGTTGCTCAATTTCTTCATACATAGACCAGTACCTCACTGCATCCTCCAGGTCGCCTGCCTGCAAATTGACCCACCCAAGCGCATCGATGGTTTGCTGGTCCAATGGTGCTATTTCAAGCCCATTTTTAAGTATTTCTTCTGCCTTAAGATAATTACCCTGGTACCGATAGATTTGTCCCAGGCTATACCGTGGTGCCAACCATTCCGGATTCATTCGGACCGCTGTTTTAAGTAATTCTTCAGCTTTATCGAGTTCATTGATCATCGAATATACACCTCCCCATCTGTAATAGTATTCAGGGTCTTTAATGGAGTACTGTCGTTCTATGGACTTTATGATTTTTGCAGCTCCTTTCTCATAACTTCCCCGCTGGATATGGATATTGCCAAGACTCTGAAGCACATTTGGATTTCCAGGCTCGAGGTAGTAGGCCTTTATCAGGTTATTTAATGCCTCTTCGGAATTTCTGTCCTGTTGACTCAGGATATTTCCTTTGAGTAGATAACCATATGCAAGTGTGGTATCGAGGCTAATGGCTGTATTGGCAAGATCAAGTGCTTCGTCAATCCATACCTGGATTGACACACCAAATTCCCGCATACCATGGTGGAGGATATTCCCTTTCAATACATACGCTGGCGCAAAGTCAGGATCCATTTCAATAGCCTGGTCAAGAAGCTGCAACGCGTTTCGCAGATCACGCTCATCGTTCCACTCCCGCCAGATGTTGCGGGCACGGAGCATATAGTCATAGGCTGTTACTTCTGATGATCTTCTTCTTTCCCTTCCATTTCCCCTGATATGGCGACGTTCATCATTGGTCAGCTTGGCTTCCAGCACCCGGGCGATCTCCACAGCAATATCACTTTGTATATCAAAAATCTCTACCATTTCTCGGTCATAGGTTTCAGTCCACACATGAACATCATTCTTCACATCGATAAGCTGTGCGACAATCCGTACCATGTTATCGATCTTTCTAACACTTCCTTCCAGAATATAGGACACCCCAAGCTCACGGCCAATGACGGGAATGGTCTTCGTGGGATTTTTGTATTGTTCTGTGGTGGTTCGCGACTTTACTTTGAGTTCCTCCACCTTAGCCAGATGATTAATGACATCTTCGGTAATGCCATCGGAGAAATATTCCTGCTCCGGATCATTACTAAGATTATCAAATGGTAACACTGCTATTGATTTATCACCATATATTGGATTGCCGGAATTCTTTATCCTGTCTATAAAATATATGGAAATTAGTAGGATCAGAAAAGAAGTGACTAAGATCAAAGGTAGTTTTCTACTCGGTGTCGATTCTCTTTTTGGTAGATCCACAGATTTTGGAACACTCAGGAATGCTTCATTTAGAGCATAAACAGACTTAGGCTGGTCAACATTTTTGAGGCTGAAGCTGCCCAGTGCAACTGTTCGTATTGACGATTGATTTCTGATTAGATGAAAAATGGTATCAGATATTATGATCGAGCCACTAACACCAAGCGACTGGATACGTGAAGCCACATTCACGCCGTCTCCAAAAATAGCTTCCCCTTTAATTTTTACATCTCCTAGATGTATTCCGATACGCAGTGGTATCTGCAGTTGTACAAGCTCTTTTTGAATTTCAACTGCACATGGTCCAGCTTCGATTGCCGACGGAAAAACACTCAGACTTCCATCTCCGTAGTATTGCAGGATTTCACCCTGATGCTCTTTAGTATATTATTCAAGAATCTGGCGATGTTTTTCAATTATATCAACTGCCTCGGTCTCATCCTTTTGCATCATGGAAGTATAGCCGACTATATCGGTAAACATAATGGCCGCAAGCCTGCGCTCGTAAGAAGATGGTTCAGGATGTTCTGACATTATAAAATTTTGATCTGAAGTTAGGTATTAGATGTTAAAGTGAAAAGAATGATGATTTATAATGTAATAAACCTTTTATCATCTATGATCATAATTCAGTAAACCTCTTCAGAGTTTTAATAAGTCTGACTTGAACGTAAACCTGATGAGCGAAAAAGATGTTTCAGTTTATTTAGGTGCTTTGCCTACAATTGGAGGGACATTGTACTTTTCTGTCCTGTCGTCCTTTATCACACCCGACCAGTTCAGGCCGAAGGCAAAATCATAGGTGTTGCCGTTGCTGTCAACATAGCATTCCATATCCCGGGGCACATCCTCAAATTGCGCTTCCACAGTTTCCATATTCGCAGGCATTTGAACTGGCAGCAATCCTGATGGTTCTACCTGACCGGCAATAACCTCAAGGAAGGCTTTGTCGGGAACATTGGCTGCTCTGTTACCTCCGAAACCAACCAGGATGGCATCAACCTCACTCTCGAATTCACTAAAAACCATTGGATTTGACATATCCAACACAACAATTACTTTGTCAACCGCAGATGCAATGTTCAATACAAGATCCAGATGATCTTCATTCGTGATAATTCCCGTCTCACCAAAATATGAACGATTCTCCTTTACCAGTTTCTCAGTACCATTTTCTGTTACCTCAATCATATCCCCCCCGAGGGACTCTTGACGGACAAACTCCGAATTTGCGGTATATGGACGATATTGCAGTGAAATAGGAAGATAGGTAAACTCATCGCGATCTGTGATACTTCCTACAGATCCCGGACCTTCTCTCATGCCTCCCGATTCCATAAACGTCGGATTCCCATTTTTTGGATTGGAGATTCTGACAATAGCAAAATCGCATTGTGCAATTTCATCTTTTGAAGCTCGAATGATGTCTCCTGAAGCAAGGGCAGGATTCCCTTCTCTGTCTGCGGGACCAGTAAAAGTATCGGCAAGCTTATCAGTTAATACATCATAATACTTACCAGCTATTTCGAGATCGAATCCTGGCTCTGCAGATGCTGGAGTTCTGCTCCAACCGCCGGTTGCTGCGACAAACACCCTGGGAATATACACCCTGGGTTTTTCGCCTTCTGCTGATGCTTCGTGAATAATTCCATCACTGTTTTTTAGCATCACAATGGACTTAAGGTGGGCCTGGTGTGCTGCCGCTTGGTGTTCCTGATTGTTAGGAATTGTTTCAGCTACTTCAAGATTAAGATATGGATTGTCAACAATGCCGATATTGAAGTGGGTTCTTAGTATCCTCTCGGTGGACTTCTTCATGATTTTCTTTATTTCTGTTTCACCAAGTTTGGCGACCCCAAGTTGATATGCTTCCATAGCTATATCGACGCTTTCCTTGCCATCTCCACCTTCACCGCCAAAGGCATCGCACCCTGCTTCCAGGGTAGCCAGCATCTTTTCAACCATAGTCAAATCTTCCACACCATAATTTTTGCTGGTTAAGATGCCAAAGTCTGTCAGGATATAGCCATCCCAACCATACTTTTCTCTCAATAAATGATTGAGCTTGTAATGACTATAGCTTGTACCGACACGCTCCCCTCCCACCTGCGAACCATCAGCTTCGATGCCTACTGAATAGTTAGTCATTGCAGCTGTTACTGTTTTGGTTTTGCCCGGCAAGTCCATACAGGCGGTAAATGGTAGTGTATGAGTGAAAAACTGACCTCCGGGGAATACGTTGTAGGCCCCGTCACGCGTATGCGACTCACGACCTCCTTCGGCTGCACCATCTCCGGGGAAATGCTTCATCTGGTTGTTGACACTGTGTTGGCCCCAACCTAAATCATTTCCTTCTTCATCATAGGTCGATTGCCATCCATTGATGATAGCCCTGGCCATATCCATGGATAAGGCCGGATCTTCGCCAAAAGTGCCGGGAATACGTTTCCACCTGGGTTCAGTGGCCAGGTCCATCTGTGTAGCCACCTGCATGGAGATCCCCATGGCGCGCCATTCTGCCGACATAATTCTACCGTATTGTGCTCCAATTTTAGGATCAAATGTTGCCGCCAGGCCAAGATTGGACGGCCAGCTTGACACATCACCTGACCTGGGATCATCTATCCAGACCGCTGGAATACATACAATATTATCCAGACCTTCAATGTACTCCTGAACCATGTTGTTCCAGTTCACTTTGGTTCTTGCATCTGCTGATCCGCCACGAGGTGCTCTCAGTTGTCTGTAACCCAGGTCAAGGGAGTTCTTAATGATGCTGTCAAGCGTATCAGGATTAACATGCCATCTACCAAAGGGATTCATCTTCATACCCATCATCTGCTCGATTGGGATCTCCTCCACCATAGCCTTCGCCCGTGTTTCAAAGTCAATACGCCAGTCTTCAAATTCATCCAGCAAATTATTCCTGTTAAGATCTTTGAAGGCATATCCATCTACCTGAATAAGCTGTAATCCTGAACTTTTTGAATATCCAAGCGTGGCACCGCCCTCATTTGTTACCATCGTCCATCCATCCGAAGTGAGTGACTCCGCCCACTTGACCTTACCAGATCCAGGAGGATCAGTTTCTCTGGGATAATTTTCTCCTTTACCGCAAGAAAGAATTAGTGCGGTAACACATATCAGTAGTACGGGCCTAAACAGAATGACATTTAATGCAGAATTGTTTTTTGATGTGTTCATTGTTTACCTCCAATTTTATAAAAAGTGATCAGTATTTAACCTAGGGTAACCTATACAAAAAGTATTATTTATTGTATGAAGGTTGAACGACCAGATAACTTCAAAATATTGTAATTCTAGATTTCCTAAAACTAAAATATGAATTATTCCAATTTAATTAATTAATACATTTAATGACTAATAACATTCGCAAATCTGATATTGGTTTTCATTTGTTAATGAGGTATTCTGTATGTTTTTATAGATGGCATGTCTGTAGTATGCCGGTAAGAACTCCGGCTGTAAAGCAATAAGAACTGCTAAATGTACATCAAAAGGGATCATTCTCTGCGTATTAATGTTAAATCCGATTGATTTATTCGTAGCTTCACTGTAAACCTTGTCTGGAGCAGAAAGGTCAATGATGTTTATAATCAGAAGTAATGTATCATACCCATTTAATGGCAATACTGGAAGAGGGTCAGAAATTGATAGATGGATGCCACTATATGGATCGTCCATCCCGGCGATAATTAAAAGACTGCCAGTTGGATTCCTCCATGTGGCATTCAAATAGATGCCGCTGGTGAAATAACAGATTATAATTATTCAATCCCGAATATTGATAAAAATATAACTGTTACTGCCCAGAAACGACGTTAATGCTGATTGATTTATAACTGCTGAGTGTGTATATGGCACTCATTTTATCGTTGTTCTGCAACCTTAAGGCACAACATTTTCTTTTGATCCCGTATCAGAAGTTTACCATCAGAAAGCGCAATCGGCGCCCAATTCTGACCTGTTTCCAGGATCTTGACAGAAGCTAGGGGTTTGAATTCAACTGGATCAGGCTCTATCAGGAACAAAGACGTATTGCCATCAGTAGCCAAAATCAGCCCATCCGCCAGGATCATGCTGCCTTTATCAAATAGCGGTTCTCTCTTTGTTTTCCACATGATCTCCCCCTCCATGTTCATGCATACAAGTCCATCACGACGTTCGTTGGTTGAATATTGGGCATATAAATACCCATTACGCAACAGGGGAGGCTTTGTGTGTGCACCAAATTCTACCGTTTTATAAAGCTCTATGACACCGTAACTGCCATCTGTTTTTTTCTCCACTTGTATCATCGCTGCCCCGGCTTCGTATCCGCCAATGATTATTATCTTACTTTCTCCGGCATCAAAAGCGCTCGGCGCAGGAATTCGACATTGCCAGTTTTCATATTTCCACAACATATCGCCAGTGAGCGGTGCAATGCCAACAACTTTGCCACCAGTGCCTGGTTCGCCACGTCGACCTTCGGCCGCAGTAACCATCACAACTTGGTCCTCTTCGCCAATTTTTACTATGGCTGGACTTACATATCCCACCGGACCAAGAGCGGGAGTTTTCCATTTTACCTCTCCTGTAAGCTTATCATAAGCCACAACACCGGCATCAGGGGCCTGAGAGGCTACAATTAGCAAATCATTGTAAATCAAAGGACATTGGGTTATAGCCCACCTTGGAATATCACCTCCGCCAAAATCTTTCCAGACATTTTTGTTCCAGATGGGTTCTTGTGTGTTAATATCAACACAATAAAGATCTCCATAAGGCCCACAAGAATACACATAATCTCCGTCTATGGCAGGTACACTGCGTGAGCCAGGAAACATCACTGATCCTGGAGCTTCATATTCAAATTTCCATAATTCCTCTCCTGTTGAAAGATCAAAGCATCTCAATTTATCACCTGCATCATCATCTCTATCTAATAAATACACCTTTCCTTCTTTAACAACCGGTCCGCCATAACCTATACCTACATCCACGGTCCAAAGCACCTCCGGACCATCCTGAGACCAGGAACGTAAAATGCCTTTCTGATCCGAGGTACTATTTCTGTCAGGTCCCAGATATTGGGGCCAGTCCTGTGCATAAATATTGGCCACGAAAGCGAAGATTAAAAGGGCTGAAAATAGTATTTTACCTGGTTTCATATGTTGAACATTTAAAAAATCAGTTGCAATATTATCAAGTTATTGACTAATCTAACAGTTGAATTTGAAGAAAATCTAAATATTTAGACCAATTACAACAGCCTTTCATAACATCCAATTTAGGTTCATCATTAACTGCTATATTATTAGTTATAAAAGATTCCTGAATTTAACAGGGCTAAGTTGTACATGTTTCTTGAAAAAGTTGTTGAAGTGAGTCGCTTCGGCAAATCCCAGTGCGTAAGCAATATCTGCCACATTCCAGGCTGTATGTTTCAACAAAACTTTGGCCTCCTGCAATATTCGTTCAGCGATGATTTGAGTAGTGGTTTTCTCTGTAGTCTCCTTTACAGCACGATTCAGGTGATTGACATGTACATTGAGCTGGTTGGCATACTCGGAAGCCGATCGCAGACCGATGCTCAGATGCGTTTCATCAATCGGGAACTGACGTTCGAGCAATTCCATAAATAACATTGAAATCCGCTGTGAAGCATTGACAGGATGACTCTCCAGGGTAAGAGATGGTTCCAATTTCAAGGCACAATGCAATAATTCAAAAATCAGGTTGCGTATGATATCAAACTTGTACTTATATCCCGAATTAAACTCCTTTTCCATCCTTGAAAAGACATTGGTGATTTCTTCAGCTTGTTCATCGGAAAGTTCAAAAATGTGATTACCACCAGGTTGATACACTTCATAAAAGCCAGGGCTTGTTTTTGTACTTCTACGACCTTATCGCCAAAGTGTACACGGCTATTCCCCTTTACCAGCATGATCTTATAAAAGTCCCTCCGTCGGTAAGGGATAGACGTAGCCTGTCCTTCCCGAAATGGAGCCAAATGGAACATATTAAAATGGCCAATGTCCTTGCGAATTTCTTCGGGGAGCCAGTCAAACTTGCGCTGATAAAATTCTTCCAGTGTTTCTACACCTTTCATGAGATTCAATTTACAATATTCAAACAATTCTTTCCAGCTTTTATCCACGATCATTGCTTTTTAAAGGATTTTTTAAATGAGTAGATAAGACCAATGTTCCAATCAAAATCTTTGGCAGGAATTTCATTTTCTGATTCCAGAGAGATGTTCATCAGGGTTGATAAAGTAACCGGAAATTTTTTATTTCCCAGGGTTAGGGATTGTGCTGTATAAAATCCACCTAATTCATCCAATCTAATAAAATAGACTTGTGGGTCCCATCGAAAATACCAATCATCAATTATACTGATATTACCAAATCCCATCCGCAGGGAAATAAAGTCGGTGTGCCCTGTCTGGCCCTCTTTTTCAAGTCCGATCCCATGGATGTAATAGCCCGAAAAATTCATCAGGAGAAAGTATATCTGGGTGTAAAGTGTTATCTTTAAGTGAGTTAACAAAGAAATAGCACTTTTGTAAACCACCCAGATATGA
>Ga0209536_100006360_pt1 | contig 18087 bp, 12 predicted proteins | sample DeeMarSeWOR28_12_FD_187461 | JGI IMG/M metagenome (GOLD analysis project Ga0209536, IMG submission 187461) | Marine sediment microbial communities from White Oak River estuary, North Carolina - WOR-2-8_12 (SPAdes) (version 2) | ecosystem: Environmental > Aquatic > Marine > Intertidal zone >... | reverse complement strand
CGCTTGCCCTGCCACATGACACCTTCGGCGCCGAAGTCCAGGATCCTCTCATCCTTGCCTGAGGTCTCGGCAACATACCTGGCAGTGACAGGACGGGAGCCCCAGTTGCGTGAGGTCCTGTTTGCAGCGGTTATTTCTTCTTCTGTCGGGAAAACTATATGACTTTTTTTAATGACCGGCTCAAATAATTCCTTCACTTCTCTACTGCTAATAAGTTCCGGACGAAAATTGGGATCAAAACTGATTTTACCGTTATAGTGCAGTGCGTATTCTATTGCCTTGAAGCAGGCTGCTGCGCAATTTTCATTGGTCGACAGGGTAGAGCCTATCACATGCAAATAAGATAAATCGGATAAATATCCCGATTTAACATCTTGCGGATAAATTTGAGATGGCCAGGAGGTTTTTTGAAGAAACCGAAAATGAATTGTTTTTCGAATTTATGCTACAACCTCTTTCTGATATATATCTGAATGAAGAGATCTGGAATCCCTACGAGGAACATGGCAATATCCGCTACGCATACGTCCTGTCGTCCATTGCGGTGCTGGTGTTGTTCATATCCTGCATCAATTACATCATGTTGACCACTGGCCGTTCAATACAACGACATAAAGAAGTGGGTATGCGCAAGGTATTGGGCGGGATGACCCGCCATGTGATCAATCAATTCATGACCGAAGCTTTTCTCAACTCAATCTTGTCCCTATTGTTCGCTATAGTCCTTGCAGGACTTTTCCTGCCGGTATTTAATCAACTCAGTCAACGCGAATTGACCCTGGAGGTGCTGGATATAAATACGATATTATTCATCCTGATTCTGATCCTCCTGATCAGTGTATTTATCGGGATTGCCCCGGCAGTGAATATCAACAGGATGAATCCCCAGGATATATTTCAAAGCCGGATCAGATACAAGGGTGGTAAATATTCCAGCCTCTTTGTTATCATACAATACACCCTGACCATTGGATTGATTATATCCACGTTCATCATATTGCGCCAGCTTAATTTTTTACGCGAGAAAGATACGGGATTCAACCGGGAGCACGTTGTGGTCATCAATCTTCCGGATGATTTCAGCGAAAATCAGATCAATACTCTGAAACAGAAGCTAGTTGCCAACGCCAATATTGAAACGGTTTCGGGCAGCGACCGGAATTTTGTGTCAGGCAGCAGTTCGAGTATTGTAAAGCGGGAAGACCAGCAGACCGTGCTGGTCCGGTACCTGAGAGTTGATCCGGATTATATCAACACCCTGGAGATCCCCTTGATCATGGGCCGCAATTTATCCTGGGAGGCACCTGCTGATACCTTTAATTCCGTTATTGTCAACGAGAAATTCCTTCGGGAAATGCTGTGGGAAGATCCCATTGGGAAAAAAGTGCCTGAAGATGAAGATGATTCAAAGAATCCAACCGTTGTTGGTGTGGTCGAGGATTTCCATTTCGATAGTATGGAGGACGAGATCATGCCCCTGGTCATGCATATGAATCCTAACCGGAACAGCATCTGGGCATTGTTTGTACGAATAAATCCATCGAATTTGGAGGGTTCGCTGGATGATATCGATGCCTCGTGGAAAGAGATCGCCCCTGACAGGCCCCTGGACTACACCTTCCTGGATGAAAGCCTGGCAGCGCAATACGATACCGAAGAACGGTGGAGCAGGATTGTTGGCTATGGCTCCGGATTCAGCATACTCATTTCTTCGCTGGGATTGCTCGGGTTGACCCTATTAATCGTAACCAGGAGAACGAAAGAGATCGGTATCAGGAAAGTGAACGGGGCAAGTTACGGGGATATCCTTATTCTGATCTTCCGGTCATTTGTAATCTGGATCCTCATAGGACTTATTTTGGCCACACCCATTAGCATATATACCATGCAGCGTTGGTTGGAGAATTTTGCCTTCAGAACAAACATTAGTGTTTGGGCATTTATTCTCTCGGGAGGGATCGCTTTGCTTGTAGCGCTGATTACCGTTGGATGGCATACCTTTAAGGCAGCGACCCGGAATCCGGTGGAAGCGCTGCGTTACGAATAGTCTTGATAGAAGTTCTTCCGCATGATCATCGAAGGAGGTGATCAGGACTTTCTGAACAACCCGCCCAGAAGGCTGGGCTTCAAGGGTTGGGCTTCATACCCGGCTTCATGGACCTTGTCGATAATTTCTTCTTCCGTCAGGCTGACAGTCTTCACTTCCAGTACTTTTCGTTTGTCGTTTGTATCCACATGCCATTCGGCATCTTCCAGTGCATCCAGGTAAGGGGTTACCGATTTGATGCAGCCACCACAGTTGATATTGGTTTTGAATTTATACGTTTTCATAGGTATTGATTTTCTTTCTTTTTAATCTGAGACTGTTACTTACAACCGATACCGAGCTGAAAGCCATTGCTGCTCCGGCAATCATGGGATTGAGCAGGAAGCCGGTAAAAGGGAATAATATGCCTGCTGCTATGGGTATGGCGAGTACATTATAGGCAAATGCCCAGAACAGGTTCTGATGTACCGTATTTACCGTCGCCCTAGAGAGTAGAATTGCACTTCGAATATGTTGGATATCGGATTTCATGAGTGTTATTCCTGCGCTTTCCATAGCTATGTCCGTGCCGCTGCCCATTGCGATCCCGATATCCGCTTCTGCCAGGGCATGTGCATCATTGATCCCATCCCCAGCCATGGCAACCGTGACCCCTTCGGTTTTCCGGCGCTTAACGTAATTGCCCTTGTCTTCGGGCAATACCCCTCCCATGAATTCCTTGATGCCCACTTCATCGGCTATTCTTTGCGTGGCCCCCGGATTGTCGCCGGATAAGAGCACAACCTCTATCCCCAGTGCCTGTATGCCTTGAATGGCCTGTTTGACCCCGTTCCTAACAGGATCGCGAATGCCCATAATGCAAATCACATCGCTTTCATTCCCGTAATAGACAAGGGTATGGCTGGTTTCCAGTAATTTACGTTCAAAATCCGACAGCGTTTTTGATATTTTCAGTTTATTTTCCTTCATCAGCGCCTGGTTTCCTGCAAAATAGGTCGCCCCATCGATTTTGCCTTGTATGCCCATGCCGGGGTGGTTGATGAAGTCGATTTCCCTGGTTTCCGACGGTATGTTATTAAAATTATCCAGAATTGCCCCGGAAAGCGGGTGTTCGGAATGTTGCTCCAGCCAAACCAGGTGCTGAATTTCTTGTGACCGGTCAAACCGTTCATCCCAGCAGACATCAAAAACTTCGGGATCACCCATCGTTAGGGTACCGGTTTTATCAATTACGAGCACATTGATTTGCCTGGCCTTTTCCAGGCTCTGGGCATCCTTGATGAGTATTCCCATGGATGCGCCTTTTCCTATCCCTACCATGAGGGCCGTTGGGGTGGCCAGGCCCAGTGCACAGGGACAGGCAATAATAAGCACAGTGATCAGCACCAGGAAAGAATAGGTGAATTGCGGCTCGGGACCGGCCAGATACCAGATGATGAATGCCACGGCAGCAATTGCCATCACTACCGGGACAAAGATGGAGGCGATCTTGTCCACGGTCTTTTGTATGGGTGGTTTACTGGATTGAGCTTTCTTTACCAGGTCGATGATCTGGGCAAGCAGGGTGGATGAAGATTCTTTTGACACCGTTACCTTCAGCGTGCCGTTCTGGTTAATGGTACCGGCATATACATAATCATTTTTAGATTTGGATGCCGCTACGGGTTCGCCATTGATCATGCTTTCATCTACGTAGGAACTGCCATGTAGCACGTAACCATCCAAAGCTATCTTTTCTCCCGGTTTTACAAGGAAAACCTCTCCCTTTTTAACTTCAGCAACCGGTTTTATCTGTACCCGTCCTTCCTCCTGGATTTCCACGAATTTGGGCTGGATGCCCATCAGCTGCTTGATGGCGCCGGTGGTTTTATATTTGGCCCTTTCCTCAAAAAACCGGCCCAATAAAATGAGCGTGATAATGACTGTCGCAGATTCATAATAAACATAGGGTGTCAATCCGCGCGATGCTAAAAAATCGGGATAAAAGGTGTTGAAAACACTGAAAAGATACGCGGTTCCGGTACTTAAGGCAACCAGGGTATCCATGTTGGTGGTCAGGTGTCTCGCTTTCTTAAGCGCGATTACAAAGAATTCCGAGCCACTCCAGACCAATACCGGTGTGGATAGAACAAACAATACGATATTGACATTGGGTATCAGATCCTTGAGAAACATGGACAGAAGGAATACCGGAAGGGTCAGAACAGAGGAAACAATCAATTTCCTGCGGAGGCTGTTGAGACGTCCCATATATTCTGCCTGTTCATCGAATTCCTCCGTCTTTACCACCTGGTATCCAATTTCATCGGCTGCCTTTTGAATATTCTTTAAGGCGATGACGTCCGGGTCAAAAGCGATCAATGCAGAATTATCGGCGAAATTTACAGAGACCTGAGATATGCCTTTCTGGGATTCTAAATGGGATTGAAGGCTGGTGGCACAGGCAGCACAGGTCATTCCTTTCACCGCATACGATTCATGTACAGTTCTGTTTTCCATCGATGTACAATTTTACGAATATTTGGGGAGAAAAGTTGAAGCTGTGGGTGCCTGGCGAAATGTATCGGGCCCGGATTTCCGTACAGCGTTATGCCTGTGGAAATGGACCGGATTTTCAGGTGAATTCCAGCAGCAACATGGTGATATCGTCATCCTTGTTATAGTTTGAAGTGAACGCCCTGAGTTCCGATTCGATATTTTTGAGTATGGGGTCGTTATTTTCCCTGGCGAATTTCAGGAATGCGGATTGCAGTCTGCTTTCAGAATACATTTCTCCTTCGTCATTGCGTTGTTCGATGATCCCGTCGGTAAAAAAAAGCATTTTGTCGCCAGCCTCGATACTATAAATTTTCTGTTCGTATTCTGCATGCTTCTTAATACCCAGGGCAGGGCCTTTCAGACTGAGTTGTTCCAGGTCGTTTCGTTTTTTCCTGTAGAAGAGGGGATAGTAATGTCCGGCCCTGGCTATGGTGATCTCCCTGTTTTCCAGATCGATATAGGCAAACAGGCAGGAAGCAAACAGAGAAGAGATGTCCTTGAAAAAGTGGTTGTTGAGGCTCGCCAGCAAAAGCGCGGGATTTTCAGCAGTATCCCTTACCATAAGTGAGAATGCACTCTTAAAAGCCCCGGTCGCCAGGGCTGCGGTGATGCCATGCCCCATGACATCTGCAATGACCACTCCATAATGCTCATGACCTACTTCCACCAGGTTCAGGAAATCGCCTCCGATCTCCTGGCAGGGATTATAAATAAACGATTGTTTTAATCCCTTAATCTTCAGGGCCTTGTGGTCAAGGGTTTTTTTGTTAATGAAAAAATCCTGTAATTTTTTGGCGCTGATAAGGTCCTTTGTAATCAGGTCGAGGGTGGAAGATTTTTCCTGCAGGTCGTGTTTCGAGGATGAAAATTCCGTAGTCATCGTCCTGTATCTCGAAAAGGTGTCGGTCAGGCAGTTTTTATAGAAATTTTTGGCCATGTAGAGGTCGTTATCCAGCAGATTATCCAGCACAGTTTTTTTCAGGCGCAATATCCTGGTCGGTTCGTTACTAACCACACTGGCAGAACGGGGCCTGTTGTCGATCAGGGCAAGTTCCCCGAAATAGGTCTCACCGGAAAGGTTGTTGATCACCATTTCTTCTGAATCATTCACTTTTTTTAGTATCCTGACACTGCCCGATACCAGTATATACATGGAATCTCCTACGGCACCTTCCGTGATAATATAGGCATCCCTTGGGAAATGCTCTTCCTCAAACAGGGGGACCAGCTTATCTACGGCGGCTTTGTTGAAACCGTAAAATAAAGGTACTTTCTTAAGGATTTTCACCGTGTTCATTATAATTGAATAAATGAATGCCTGTTCATTTTATTGAAATAAAGGGGGATGAACCTCCTCAAACTGTGTTTCTTCCTGGTATTTCATGGCTACCCTGAGAATCTTACTTTCTTCAAACAAGTTTCCGATGATGGAAAAACTTGTTGGACTTTCCCTGTTATTGAACCCATTGGGCAATACCACGCAAGGATGGCCCGTCAGGTTGGTTATCAATAACTGTTCCCCTCCAAATGAAGGGGTAATTATCGCATCGTACTGACTCAACACCGCATGCATCTCCTGTACCAGTTGGTGCCGGATCCTGTTGGCGTTGATGTATTCCACAGCAGGGATGAACCTCGACTGCCTGAAGACATTGGGCCAGGCATTTTTGATCTGCCGGACCAGTAGGGAATCCTCTCCGCTCCTGGTCAGCGCATCGAAAGCCGCAGCAGCTTCGGCCACAAGGATGATTGACAGGGAACCTGAGGGGATATTTTCGGGCAGGGAGACAGGCTGCAGCTCGATACCCATGGCCCTGAAGACTTCCAGCATCCGGGTATCGTTTACCTGGTTGTTTTCATTTTGGGCAAACAGGTCCTTGAGGTACCCGATCTTCAATGTCCGGATATCCATGTCCATGTCGAAATTGTACGGGGCATCGATCAGCGTCTGGTCTGTAGCATCTGCTCCAAGAATGGATTCAAAAACGATGGCACAATCGATGGCACTTCGGCATATCGGTCCCAGCTTATCCATCGACCAGCTCAAAGCCATAGCGCCTGAACGGCTCACCCGCCCGTAGGAGGGTCGAAGGCCGGTGGTCCCGCAGCGGTTTGAAGGCGATACGATCGATCCCAGGGTTTCGGAACCTATGGCATAGGGTACAAGTCCTGCTGCAGTAGCCGACGCTGAGCCGGCCGAAGAGCCCGAAGAGCCCTGATCCAGGTTCCAGGGATTCCTGGTGATCCCACCATACCATACATCCCCCCAGGCGAGTGCTCCCAGGGTTAGTTTTACCACCAGAATGCCACCGGCTTCATCCAGTTTCCTGACCACAGTGGCCGTCTCATCGATATACTGATCTTTGTATGGTGTGGCCCCCCAGGTGGTAGGATAGCCTTCTACAGCAAGGAGGTCCTTTACGCCATATGGGATGCCATGCAGCGGACCTTTATAATTTCCGGCAGCAATCTCCTGGTCTGCCTTTTCTGCCTGTTGAATGGCGCGGTCTTCAGTTATGGTAATTATACAATGCAGGTCGTCGCCATAGGTTTTAAGGCGTCCAATAAAAAAATCGGTCAGTTTCCTGGAAGTGATCTTCCTGTTTTTCAGCAAGGAAGCCAGTTCCAGTATGGAATAGAAGGCCAGATCGTTCTCCTGCTCTGGCAGTTCCACATCCTCGGGGAGAGCCCATTGTATTGGTTTTTTTACCCGGTCCATCTTAAAATCCACCGGGATTGGATTGAAGATCAGGGCAGGAGGGATGTCGTTGGACAAAGGATAGTTCCTGATGGCCTGGTAGGCCTCCACATTGTCTGTCAACCCTGCCAGCATGGAATCTTTTTCCTGAACGGTAAAGGTTAATCCGAGTACAGCTTCAGCATGGTTAAGATCCTCGATCCTGATATCCGGTTTATCGGATTTTATAAAAGAAACTGCCATCAGTGCAAAAATGACCACCAGGACGGGTTGAAGTGATTTCTTCATGTCAAAAAAGGTTTATATGAAAAGGCTGAAAGGGTCCTCCCTGGTGAGCAGGTATCGATCGGCCAGGGTTTGCCTTTCAGTCAGTCGATCTTATACAATAGCGTAGATCACAATCGTTTTACACTGGGTTTCATGGATGTCAGTTCTTCAATCTTCACCGGTCGTTGTTCTTCTATGCTCTTGCGGGCAGCAATACCGATCATGATGGACATCACCCCATCCCTGACGCCTGCTGCATGTCTAAGGGGATCCTCCATATTGGGATCTACAAAGATCCTGTCCTGCAGGGGCTTATCGCCGCCGCCATGTCCGCCCTTGCCGGCGCGAATCTGGATCTTCTTATAGTCCCCGAAATTTTCCATGATCACAGCTTCATCGTAATTCGGATTTGCATCCTCGACTTCTTCCTGTGACATTTCCTGAGCATGCAGGTCAGCCTGTGCGACCTTTTCTTCATGCCGCCAGGGTATACCCTCCCATGAATCGAGGCGCCCCTTGAAACCATTAAACGCGATACGCCATCCTTCATAGGGGGAATAGGTGGTCAGGGAATAACTTACATTGACGTCGTTCGCATATTTGATCTGTACGGCCATTTTATCATAGATGTCGATCTCTTCCCTCCAGAGGCAGTTGTCCCGAATGTAACCGTCATAATTTTCGTTAGCCACATAGAGGTCCATCAGCATCTGGTCCTGGGTGATATCCCAGAAGAACTTGCATTGCTGCTTGTGTGGGCATCCCCTGCATTTATCCCCCCTGAAGGCATTGTTCCTGCCGTAGTGTTCCAGGCTGCCATAGGCAAAGACTTCCACAGGATCGGAATCGATGAGCCAGTTGAGCAGGTCAAAATGGTGGGTGGCCTTGTGCACCAGTAGCGTGCCGCCCTTATCCCTCAATCCATGCCATCTTCTGAAATAGGAGGCCCCGTGGTAGACATTAAGGTACCAGTGGAAATCCACCGAAGTTACCCTGCCTATTTCATTGCTCATAAGTATTTCCTTCAATTTAGTGGGCTGGGTAGCATACCGGTAATTAAATCCTACGATGAGTTTTTTCCCGGATGCCTTTTCTGCCTTTAATATCTCTTCACATTTGACTTCGTCTGTCGTGAGGGGTTTTTCAGTAAGTACGTCCACCCCGTAATTCAGCCCTTTAACAATAAATTCATTGTGGGTAGCATCGACGGTGGTGACAATGAGCATATCCGGTTTTGTCTGCTGCATCATCTCATCAAAATCCGTAAATGTCGGGCAATCCACGCCCATGTATTTCCTGACAAATTCCACCCTGCCAGGATTGATATCGCACAATCCTACAAATTCCACGTAATCGCTGTATTGTCCAACTACGCGTTTTCCCCAGAATGTGGAACCGCGGATGCCTGTGCCCACCAGGGCAAGTTTTCGCTTATTTGCCAACGTGGCGGATTTCGCCATCATCGAAGACATGGGGCCCGCTACTACGGTACCTGCTACTGCAGCGCCTGAGCTGCCTATGAATTTTCTTCTGTTCAGTGTAGTCATGATCTATAGTATGTAAAAAGTAGCATTATACATGGATAAGGTGTTGCCCTCAAACCAATTTCCAAATTAAGGCCAAATTCAATCATATCAAAGCTAATAAAATGGAAATCGATGCCCTTCAGGCATGTTGAAGGCAGACGCAGCAAAAAATTAAAAAAAATATTTGGCAATGAAACTTATTGGACGTAATTTCGTCATATTAAAATATGAACATATATTAATATTTAAATATATAATCCAATGTTACAGACCAATTTAACACATATTTTATCAGCTGAAGAGCATAAGCAGTTTATTGAACAGAATGAGAATGTAATGATATGTTGCGGTAGAATGGGGCCAATGTGTGTGCCCGTATATGGAATAATGGAGGAACTCGAGGGTGAATACCAGCATATCGAATTTGCCGATATGGAATTCGATAATCCGGAAGCGCATGTCATTCGAAATGCCCCGGAGTGTGCCGGTTTTATGGGGCTTCCATTTACGGTGTACTACAAAAATGGGAAAATCGTAAAAGCAACCAGCAGTATCCAATCCATGGACCAGGTCCGGGAGATTCTGGATGAGAACTTTAGCGTAATTGTAGAAAACTAAAGGTTGTTTTTATGTTCCAGGAATTGGTGCGCGCAAGTGAAATAAAAGCGGGTTTTCATAGATAAACCACCTCCAGATAGGATTCCTATACATTTAGCTTTTATTCCTTGCGTGTAACCATTTCCCAGTAGGTGCGGGCAGCATTTTTGAATATCATAAGAACATGCTATGGAAAGCAATCATTTTGATCTTATCATAATAGGTGGCGGTCCTGCGGGACTCACTGCCGGAATATATGCCTCCAGGGCTAAGATAAAGACTCTGATATTGAATGAGGGTACAGCAGGTGGTCAGCTGGTGCTTACCCATGAGATAGCCAACTATCCGGGTGTTGAATCAACCAGCGGCTACATGCTGGCAAGCACCATGGCCAGACAGGCGAAAGATTTCGGGTGTTCCCTGAAATCGAATGTACGCATCAGCGACCTGCAACTGGAGGGTGATGTTAAAAGTGTCGTGGTGAACGGTTCTCAGAGCTTCACGGCGGATACAATTATTCTCTCACCCGGGGGAAGATCCAGGACGCTTGGCGTTCCGGGGGAAGATGCACTTAAAGGAAAGGGCATTTCTTATTGTGCTACCTGCGATGGCGATTTTTTCCAGGATAAGGAGATCATTGTGGTTGGTGGAGGCAACTCAGCCCTGGAAGAAGCAGTATCCCTGACAAAATATGCACGGAAAGTCACCATAGTACATCAATTTAATGAATTTCAGGCCTTCCCTCATGCCGTTGCTGAAGCCCGTGCAAATGAGAAGATAGACTTCGTAATGCATGCGAAGATTGAAGAATTCATCGGCGAGGAAAAGCTCAGGAAGGTAAAAATAAAGGACCTTGAAAGCGGAATAACCAGCGAACGATCCATAGACGGGGTCTTTGTATTTATTGGCTACATGCCGAATACGGAATTTCTGAAAGACAAACTGGAATTGAATGAATGGGGAGAGATCGTAACCTCTGAGGATCTGTCAACCAGCATTCCGGGGGTATATGCTGCCGGTGATTGCATCAACAAAAAAGTCCGCCAGGTGACCACGGCGGTCTCCGACGGGACCATCGCCGCCCTGAGTGCTGCGGATTATATGCATCAAAAGAAAAAGGAATTGGTTGTAGTGTAGTTTTAGTGGTTCCCGTCCTCCATCTTAGGGGGCGGGAATCTTTTTTACAAAAATACCTGTCTTTAGCATCCTATTCAGGATCATTATCACGCCCTTCTTCACATTTTTTTAAATTATGCTTTGAAAAGCCTGTTGATTATCGCAACTTTAAGTTCGATTTATAATACAAGTGCATATGTTATTTATTCCCTGCGTGATTACCCAGTAGAAAGCCGGGATAAGGTTTTGATCCCGGGCCTGCCTGCAAATCGGTTTATTTCAAAATCTTATATTAAATAACATATGAAAACCTCAGCATCAGAAAATACATTTAAACGCTTTTATTCAAATTTCAGAATAGCCGTGCTCGGCCTCGAGAAGGATTTTGTGAGCGGCAGTATCGACAGGGCAATATTCATGCTGTCAGTACCGATGATTCTGGAAATGGTAATGGAATCCCTCTTCGCAGTGGTCGATGTATTCTTCGTAGCCAAGCTGGGTGTTGAAGCGGTTGCGGCGGTAGGACTTACGGAGGCGATGATCATGCTCATGTATGCTGTTTGTGCGGGTTTAAGCATGGGCGTAACCGCCATGGTTTCCAGGAGGATAGGGGAGAAAAAGAATAAAGAAGCCGCCGATGTTGCCTATCAATCCATACTGATAGGAGTATTTATCTCCCTGGTAATTGGCATTGTTGGAGTCGTTTATGCCAGGGACCTGCTCCGTTTAATGGGCGGATCTGAAGAACTGATCAGGGGCGGTTACAGGTTTACGCAGGTCCTGATGGGAGGCAATGTTACCATCATGCTGTTGTTCATATTGAATGCCGTGTATCGCGGAGCCGGCGATGCATCTATCGCAATGCGGGCACTGTGGGTCTCCAACGGTTTGAACCTTGTGCTGGATCCATTGTTTATTTTTGGCATCGGTGCCTGGGACGGGTTTGGGCTGCACGGAGCTGCGATCGCCACCACGATTGGAAGGGGCGTTGGGGTCGCTTATCAACTCTATATCTTGCTGAACGGTAAGGGGGTTATCACGCTGGTGAAAAAAAACATGGTTTTCCGCTGGAAGATCATGACGCGGTTGGTCCGCATCTCCCTGGGAGGTATGGGTCAATACTTTATAGGAACGGCAAGCTGGATATTTCTGGTGCGGATCATATCCCATTTCGGGAGTGATGCCATGGCAGGCTATACCATAGCCATCAGGATAATCGTGTTCACTATACTGCCGGCCTGGGGCATATCCAATGCTGCGGCAACGCTGGTAGGGCAAAACCTGGGCGCTGACCAACCCCAAAGGGCGGAGCAGTCAGTCTGGAAATGTGCGGTATACAATATGATTTTCCTCTTCACTGTATCGGTGGTCTTCTTCGTATTTGCGGATTTCCTGGTGAGCATATTTAATGCAGAGGGAGTGGTTTTACAGCATGGTGTGAATGCACTGCGCTATATCTGCGCCGGATATGTTTTCTATGCGTATGGGATGGTGGTGAGTCAGGCATTCAACGGGGCGGGCGATACCCGTACACCCACTATCGTGAATTTCTTCGTATATTGGATGCTTCAGATACCATTGGCCTATGTGCTGGCCATGTTTACAACCTTTGAAATCAAGGGTGCATATATTGCTATATTGGCCGCAGAAATTCTCCTGGCTATCGTGATTGTGCTCCTGTTCAGAAAGGGAAGATGGAAATTGGTAAAAGTATAAGGTAATGCAGAAAAGGATAAAGATGCTGTTAAAAACCCAAATACCGGAAAAATTAAAACAACAGGTCAGAATATTCAGATTGAACCATCCCCATTTGCACAATATGATAGGAAGCGCGGACAGAATGCTTAAACAGGATCACGGGATGATGCTTTCAGCATATCGTTTTTCCCGGGTTATAATGATCTTATGCCTTCCGGCGTTCTTGCTTACCTGCAACCTGGAGGAGAAGAAAAGGAATAACTATTTTGTCCGGGGCAATGAATACCTCGACAAAAGGGATTTTACCAATGCCCTTAAGTTTTACGGTGAGGCTGTGGAGGTCGATGCTGAATTTGCCTCCGCATGGAACAATAAGGGCATTGCACATTTTGAACTGGGCCAGTATGCAGAAGCTATAGGTGCCTATAACAATGCAATTATGGTGGATGCAGAAATGATTGAGGCGTACTTTAACCGGGCTAGAGCATTCATGCAATCGGGGGAGTACCCGCTGGCCCTGAATGACCTTGAGCATGTTGAACGATCATTCCCCGATACAGCTGAAGTGTACTTTCGTAAGGGATTATGCTTCTATTACATGGGGAATTTTGATACATCCGTAAATAATTTTAATACGGCATTGGATCTGGATCCCGACAATCCGGAGATCCTGGTTAATCTTTCAACGGTATATTATGCCATGCGGGATTATGGTTCCTCCAGGGAAATGCTTGAAGAAGCCCTGATCGTGGATAGTGAAATGGCTGAAGCATATAGCGGACTGGCCTTGCTGGAGATCAGGGACGAAAAGTTGGACAGGGCGCTGGAATATATAGAATATGCCCTTTCACTGGTACCAGACAATCCTTATTTCCTGAATAACCGCGGATTTATTCATCTCGAGATGGGTGATGTAGCAAGCGCTCTGGGCGATATCAATGCAAGCATTCAGATCGATCCCTACAATTCCTGGGCCTACAGGAACAAAGGATGGTATTATTACAAAACAGAGCAATACGAGGATGCACTCAGATTATTGAAAAAAGCCAGAGAGATGAATGACAGCCTGGAAGCAGTGCATTATTTTCTTGGACTCACCTATATAGAACTGGATAGCACCGACATGGCCTGTCAGATGTTCCGGCAGTCCATCGAAGCGGGAGATCCCGACGGAGACAATGCCTTTGAAAAATACTGTACCGGGACCTCATTTTGAATCTAATCCTTTTCTAGTATCTTCGATGTTTTGATATGTGAAAATGCCATGCAGTCAATCACCAGGAAAGCCTACAAAGTAACCCCCAGGGCCGGTAGTATGAATCGGCTTAAGTTGATCGAAGAAACCCTGCCGGAACCGGGAAGCGAGGAAATTTGTGTAAAAGTCAGGGCCATTGGCCTGAATTTCGCTGATATTTTTGCCATCTTCGGCCTGTACAGCGCTACGCCAAAAGGGGCTTTTGTTCCCGGCCTGGAGTACTCCGGTGATGTGATTTCAGTTGGAGATCAGGTAGAATCTTATAAACCGGGGGACAAAGTCATGGGAGTAACCCGTTTCGGCGCGTATTCCAACCATTTGAATATTGACCAGAATTATGTGACCTTGCTGCCTGAATCCTGGACCTATGAAGAGGGCGCAGCCTTTATTGTTCAGGCCTTTACAGCCTACTATGCCCTCGTGGTGCTGGGAGATATCAAAAAAGGGCAAACTGTGCTGATCCATTCCGCAGCGGGCGGGGTAGGGATACTGGCCAACAGGATAGCCAAAAAATTCGATGCTTACACCATCGGCAGCATAGGTTCTGACAGAAAAATCGATTTGCTGCAGAAGGAAGGATACGACGATTATATCGTTCGTTCAGACAATTTCAGGGAAGAACTGCGCCAAAAGCTGGGTGACAGGGAATTGAATATTGTTATGGAATGCATCGGCGGACAAATATTCAAGGATGGATTCCGGTTGTTGGCGCCCGAGGGACGGATGATCGTTTACGGCGCTGCCCACTATACCTCGCCGGGTAAACGGCCCAATTACCTGAAGCTCATCCGGAAGTACTGGAAACGACCAAGGCTGGATCCCACAAGAATGGTGGAATGGAATAAATCCGTTATGGCTTTTAATCTGATTCACCTCTACGATAAAAAACACTATTTCGACCATTATCTGTCTGAAATCAGGGCAATGGACATCGGGAAACCGCATATCGGGGAATGCTTTCCTTTTTCAGACCTGGTCAAAGCAGTCCGGCGATTTCAGACCGGTAAGACAATGGGGAAGGTGATTATACAGCTCTAGATCGTTTTATTTCCTGTTTTTTTATTGTAAATTATATAAAAGTCTCATTTCATGAGAAAATTTTTAGTATTTGGAGCATTATTTTCCATTTTTTTCAATTTATCCTGTCAAAAACTGTACAGGAATACTCCTTTGATCGGTGTAAAGATCTATGCATACGATGGCGACCTCACTGAGCTGTATGCCGAATGGGAAAGAATAGGCATTAATACCCTGTTCTCGAGCCCGGAACTGGCTTCAAATCAGGAATTCATGCGACTTGCGAAATTGCATGCCAAGCGTGTATTTCTGATCGTCCCAACCTTTTACAATGCTGCTGCCCTGGAGCAGGATTCGAGCCTGTATGCTATTACAAGACATGGGGAAAAGGCAATTGACGACTGGGTAAGATTCATATGCCCGAATAATGAACAGTACCGGACATCGCATCTGGATTATCTGAGGAACATTATGAACAGCATCCAGCCCGATGGAGTCAGCCTGGATTTCATTCGTTACTTTGTGTATTGGGAAAGCGTATTCCCCGACCAGATCTATGACTATCTCCCACAGACCTGCTTTGACGATAACTGTATCAATGCATTCTCTGCGCAATACAACATTCAATTGCCCGACAGCTGCCAGACGATCGAGAAAAAGGCTGACTATATCCTTGCCCACAGAAAGGAAGAATGGGTGGAGTTCAAATGTGAAACCATCAGTGATTATGTGGCCGAGATGGTAAAGGCCCTGAAATCCATTGATCCGGAAGTAAAGATCAACATTCATACCGTGCCCTGGAGATCCAGTGATTTCGAAGGAGGGATCCGTTCGGTGGCCGGCCAGGATTTGAAAAAGATCGCCCCCCTGGTTGATTATATATCGCCCATGTGCTACCATCATATGGTGATCCAGTCTCCGGAATGGATCCATGAAGTAGTTCTGGATATTGACAACCAGGTTCCCGGAGAACATATCCTCCCCAGCATACAGGTTAACAAGGCCTATCTTGAATCTGCACTGAGTGAGACTGAATTCCAGAATGCCCTGGTCGAATCCTTACGTTCCCCATCCAAGGGGGTCATATTCTGGTCATGGGAGGCTCTCGAAAGTTCACCCGGAAAGGTAAAGATAGTACGGGATTACCTGAATGAAGTGTACTAATAGCATCAGACGAATCGTCTGTTAAGCCTTCAGAAAGATACTGCAGCTACTAAAATGGATCCATGATTTTATTACTCATACCGGAGTATGCTGGCCGGATTCTGAATACTTGATCTGATCGTATGATATCCAACAGCCACCAGGGAGATGAAGAAAATAATAGCGATTCCGGAGACCAGTGGCATGAAGCCTATTTCAATCCTGTAGGCAAATTTTTCCAGCCAATGGTTTACAAGAAATATGGATAATGGCAGGGCAGCGATCGTCGAAACTGTCATTATAAGCATATAACTTTTGAGAAGCATGCCGAAAATATTGCGGCTGGATGCTCCGGCCACTTTCCGGATACCAATTTCTTTGGATCGGCCAAGGGCAGTCCCCCAAGAAATAGCAAAAAGTCCGAAGCTGGTAATAAGAATGCTGATTATAGCGGCCGAGATAATGATCTTACTGAAAACAAGGTCATTTTCATGTTTTTTAAGCAGCTCATCGTTCATTAAGAGGTATTTAAATGGGTATGCAGGATAGACCTGCTTCCAGGCCGCTTCGAATTTCTCCAAAAGCAGACCGAGTTGTTCCATGTCAATATCTGCGAGCAGGGTGCCGGGGAAGTCACCAATAGAAATAATTGTGGGAGGAATGTCCTGCTTCAGGGAGGCGATATTGAAATCCCTTACTACGCCGGCGATGTATTCATCCTTCGTGCCGGGGATGATCTGGCTTAAAGGTGTTTTAAAGTCAAAATACCTGACAAATGCCTCGTTTACAAGTTTCGCTTTTGAATTTTTTGAGGAAGGCATTGTGCCCGACAACAATTCCAGTCCAAGGGTATTCAGGTACGCTTCGTCACCAATGAAAAGATAGGGTGTGTAGAATTCATCGTTCTCGAGATCGTATCTGAGGATCATATTGTCCGATATGGGATTCCCGCTGCATAATGAACTGTTCCGGACTCCGGGCAAATCGTTGACCTCGTTTTGAAACAGCTGCAACAGGTTCCCGGGAGTCCGTGCCGGAGCCCTGACCTCAAGCAGATGCCGGTTAAACCCCAGGGGTTTATTACCGATAAAACGGGTTTGTCGTACCTGGGTAATCGAGGCGATAACCAGCACGATTGAAATAAGAAATTGAAATCCCAGCATATACCGGTTAAATCCCGTTTTAAACTGTGATGTAGCTTTAAAAATGCGGACCGCGTCAATCTTGTACATGTAGTTAGTCAATCTAAGGATAACGAAGGCAGCGATAAGCAGGATGATCAGGCTGGAGACCAGTATGATCCTGATATCAGTGAAATACCTGGGTGTAAGATTGCTGGATACCACTGAATTGAACCATGGAAGAAAGGTGTAGCTTAATAACAGAGAGAATAAAAAAGAAAGCGTGATATAGACCAGAACCTCCAGTATGGCGGTTGTCCTGAACACCTGAAGCGAGGCCCCGAGCACTTTTTTCATCCCGAATTCTCTCCACCGGTTCAAAAAGGAACTGAAAAACAGATTGAGGAAGTTGAATCCTCCAAGGAAGAGTACCACAAAAATTATGGCCCAGCTAATCCACAAAAACATTCTCTCCCGAGCACGGGAAAAGTTACGGGTATTTTGCTCATCGAAGTATACATCCTGCAATGCCTGGAGATGATATTCCATTTTACCCTGTCCGAGAAGTCCCGGCATATGAGGGTCCCCGTTGATCTTATTCTCAAAATCATCCGGATCCACTTTCTCCCTGAGGAGCAGGTAGGTGACCCCTGTTTGCTGATCCCTGAAATCCCCATAGAATGTCAGGCCATCAAATTCCAGATGGGAGTTTTCATAGGGTGATTCGAGGATGGTGGATACATCCACAGGTTGTCGTATAGAATCGAGGTAGATGTTCACAGGTTTTGAAAAAGGGGCGTAACTGCCGAACAACCGCTCACTTGAGGTCCTCGTGAGAACGAGTTTGTTCGGGGCTATAGCATAGCTGAGGTTTTCGTAGTTGCCTGCAAAATCAAATATTTCAAAGAATGCACTGTCGGTCAGTAAAAGGGTAAGCCCGTGGAACATATCTGCTGATCCTTCAATGGCAAGGCTCGTATACCTCAGGTTATTTATCATAGTATAGGCTTCCAGTTCCCCGTAATGTTCTTTAATATAGCGGGGAATGTTGCCTTCCATGAAGG
>Ga0209536_100006359_pt1 | contig 18087 bp, 23 predicted proteins | sample DeeMarSeWOR28_12_FD_187461 | JGI IMG/M metagenome (GOLD analysis project Ga0209536, IMG submission 187461) | Marine sediment microbial communities from White Oak River estuary, North Carolina - WOR-2-8_12 (SPAdes) (version 2) | ecosystem: Environmental > Aquatic > Marine > Intertidal zone >... | reverse complement strand
CCCGACTCCACGCTCTCGCGGCTGGCGCTGCCCCCCACGCACCTCGACCTCCCCGCCGTGCCGGCCGATGCTAACGATCCCACCGGCACGCACACCGACTCGGCCGCCGAGCGCACGCATGAGGACCCCCGAGCGCTCGCACTCGAGGACGCCCTGAACGGCCTGCGCTGGCAGTACCGCCAGTGCGTGATCCTGCACTACTTTGAGCACCGCTCGCACGGGGAGATCGCGCGCGTCATGCGGCTGCCCGTGGGCACGGTGAAGAGTCACCTGTCGCGGGCAAGGGAGGAGCTGCGTAGGACGGTAAGACGGTAGGGTGCTTTTCACTCTGCACTCTTCCCGCGTCGCGCAGCGCTCTGACTCCTGTCTCCTGACTCCTGACCCCTGTCTCCTGCTTCACACCGCCCGGAACAGCTCCTCGAGGCGCAGCGTGAGCGCCTCGTCGGCTCCGGCGGGCCGCCACGACACCGCGTCCCACTCGACCACGGGGAACGCGGCCTCGGGCGTCCACACCTCCACGCACCGGCGGTCTGGATCCACGATCCAGTAGGCAGGAACGCCGCGCTCCTGATATAGCCGCCGCTTGGTGAAGCGGTCGGCGCGCGCGGTGGACGGACTCAGCACCTCGACGGCGAGCAGCAACGTCTGCATCTGCCGCCAGTCGAGCGTCCGGGCTTGGTCGAGCGGCACCACGAACACATCCGGTTGAACCAGCGTTTCCTGCCCCCACGAGATGTCCGCGGGAGAGACGAGGGCCTCCCCTACCGGTTGTGCCTCGAGGTATCGGCTCAGCGCCGTCACCAGGCGGGTGACCGTGCGTTGGTGCACGTGGCGGGGTGCCGGCGTCACCAGCAGCTCCCCGTGCACCACCTCGTAGCGCCGCCCGTCGTCCGGCAGCGCGCGCACCAGGTCGGCGGTGTAGTACGTGACGGCCATGCCCATAAGCTCGGCTCGGCGTGGAAGGGGAGGCAAGGGGACACCATCCACGGTCGGCCCCGCCGGCCCCGCAGGGCTAACCGAGATCACGCCCGCCGGGCCGATCCGCCGCGCCACGCCCGACCGCCCTCGCTTCCCCTCGCGTATTGGATATCTGTGGGAGTGGATATTGGACATTGTCGACGCGTCAGCGCCGCCCCCCTCCCTCCTCTATCCTCCCTGCTCCCCCTCTTTTCCCAACCCATTCTCTCCCAACGGTTTAACCCCGTTTTTGCAACACCCTCCCGTACCCGTAATAGGAGGCCGTGTCGCCGGGCGGTGGCTGCCGCCCCACGCGCCGAGCCAGAGGACGCACGTCCGCCGCGAAAGGGAGTCACGCCATGCCCGTCCACATCGACCGGAGCGTCGGGCCAAGCGTCGGCCTTGTTGTGACCGCACGGGCGTTGGGAGTGCTCGTCGGCGCGGTTCTTGGCTCGATCGGCACGCGCCTCGGTCCGAACCTGGGTATCCCATTGCCCCACAAACGGTTACGGGCCTCACGGGCTGGTTGCTCGGTGACGGAGGAAGCTTCCTCCGAGGCGGGGAAGGCTTCCTCCGAGGCAGAGCAAGCTTCCTCCGTGACAGGGCAAGCTTCCTCCGAGGCAGGGCAAGCTTCCTCCGAGGCGGAGGAAACTTCCTCCGAAGCGGAGCAAGCTTCCTCCGTGGCAGGGCAAGCCTTCTCCGTGGCGGAGAAAGCTTCCTCCGAGGCAGAGCAAGCTTCCTCCGCGATGGGGCAACGCCCTACCGCAACGGTGCGGCCCTGCTCCGCTCCCGCCGGCCCTCCACGCACGCCCGAACACTCCTCTCCGAGGTGGCGCCGCCTTGGCGAGGACCCCGCGCCTCGGCCTTTTGGGGCCGCGGCGCATACCCACTCACCCTAGTCACAAGGTGGACAGCATGGCACGGTTTCCCAAACGCGAGGCCGACATTGCCGCGCTCACGAAGCGCGTGATCACCGGCCTCACCAGCTACGCGGAGGACTTTCCGTCCCCGCCCGCGCCGCCGCAGCAACTCGAGGAGGCGCTCGCCGCCTACGACGCGGCGAAGGACGCCGCGATCGCGGCCGATGGCGCGGCCATCGCGGCCACGAGCGAGAAGGACGAGCGGCTCGAGAGCCTCACGGATCTCCTCAAGGCGGACCTGCGCTACGCCGAGGTCACCACCCGGGACGCGCCCGAGATGTTGAGCCACATCGGGTGGGGGCCCCGGCGGGACGGCAGCCCGCTGGACATCCCAGGGCAGGCGCGCAGCCTCGACGTGTCGTCCGAAGGTCCCGGATGGGTGGTGCTCGACTGGAAGGCGCCCACCGAGGGCGGCGCCGTCACGGCGTACCGCATCCGGCGCAGCCGGGCCGACGTCGAGCAGTGGCAGGACGTCGGGATGTCGGTCGACACGTCCGCGCTCGTGAGCGATCAGGAGCGCGGAGTCCAACTCGTGTTCCACGTGATCGCGGTGAACAAGGCCGGCGAGGGCATGCCGAGCAACATCGTGACGGCCGTGCTGTAAGCCGCGAGCCCGTCGCCCTGGTGCACGCCGCCATCGCGATCGTCCGCGACCACGCGGGCACCGAGACACTCACCTCCACCGCTCGCTCCGGGTGCCGCGAGGTGCCCGGGGCGGGTGCGCGGCCTGGCCAAGCTGCGTGAGCTAGGGATTCTCTGCACACGTCTCCGGAAGGTCGCTCCGGCCACTGCAGTGAGCGCCGCAGGCGAGCTGGGAGCCCGGGTACCGCACCCCTGACGCGCCGTCCGCGACCAGCCGTTAGACGTGTGCAGTCCGCCCCTCTTCACCCTTCGCTCTTCACCCTTCACCCTTCACCCTTCACCCTGCACTCCTCACTTTTCCCACCGCGTACATCCGTAGCCGTCGGCGTGAACCGAACGCGGGCGCGCCGTCACCGTCGCCGTATCCTCGGCCACGATGTCTTGCTCCCCTCGGCCGAGGAGGCCCAAGTTATGGGTATGCCAGCGGTGCCTGAGTCGGTCACGACCGTCGACGAGCTACTCGCGCTGCCGGACGACGGCCTGCGCCACGAGCTGCTCGACGGGGTGCACGTCGTGAGCCTCGCGCCGTCGTACCGCCACCAGGCGGTGCATGCAGCGCTGTTCGCGCACCTGCACGCTGCGGCAGAGGCGCATCCTGGATGGGATGCGCTGTCGAGCCCGGCCGATATCATCCTGGGTGTCAGAACGCTCGTCCAACCCGACCTCTTCGTGATCCGACACGATCCCGGGCGCACCCCCGTGAGCTGGGAGGACGTCGGTACACCGGTCCTCGCCGTCGAGATCCTCTCGTCCAGCACAGCCGCACGGGACCGTGTCACGAAGCGGCACCTGTACCAGCGCGCCGGCGTCACTGAGTACTGGATCGTGGACATGGACGCCCGCGTGATCGAGCGCTGGCGCCCGGAGGACCAGCGTCCCGAGGTGTGCGACCGGAGCTTCGAGTGGGCGCTGCCCGACGGGCCGTCAGGGTCGCTCCGACTCGAGAGCGTGTTCGGTCGGTAGAGCGAGCGTCCCGGCAACGGCCGGGCGTCGAAAGCTGCCGGATAGACGGGGAGACGGATGGACGGACGGAGGTGCGCAGAATCGAGTACCCTCGCGCCACTCTGCCTATGGAGGTTGAGCCTCCGTACCCCATGATGCGGCGGTCCCAAACTGGCGCCGCGCATGCCTTGTATCCCTAAGCTTTCGAGGCAGACCTGCGAGACGCTCGGCCAGGACGTCGTGAATGCGCTGGTCGAGTGGCTCAACTCCGTGTACGACGCGAAGCGGGAGACGGACAAGTCTCGCCGCTCCCTGGACGAGATCCTTGGCGAGGTGCGCGCACTCCGGCTCGCGATCATCGACCGGTGCCCTCGCCGGCCATGATCCGGCAGGATCATATTGTCATGCCTGCAGCCTGTGCCTACATTGCAGGCATGCAGTACACGCTTCGCGGGATTCCACCGGCCGTCGACCGGGCGCTCCGCGAGCGAGCCCGAATGGACGGGATCAGTCTGAACCAGGCGGCGGTGGAAGCACTTGCCCGGGCCGTGGGCCTCGGTGATCAACCGGTGCGGTACCGCTCGCTCGATGCGGTACGCGGGACCTGGCACGACGATCCGGAGTCCGACCGGGCGATCGCCCAGCAGCACCGGATCGACGAATCCCTGTGGTCATGAGGCTCGCGCTCGACACGAATCGGTACATCGACCTCTGCCGCGACGTGGACGGCGTGGCGGAGACCCTCGAGGAGGCCGAAGCGATCCTCCTCCCGTTCCCGGTCCTGGCGGAGTTGCGGGCGGGGTTCGCCGTCGGCTCCCACGGCCCCGAGAACGAGCGGACGTTGCGCCGGTTCCTCATGCAGTCAGGCGTGTCACCCCTGTTCGCCGACGAGCAGACGACGCACCAGTATGCCTCCCTGTTCCGGCAGCTCCGCGCGCAGGGCACGCCGATCCCGACCAACGACATCTGGATCGCGGCGCTCGTGCTGCAGCACGGCCTTGCCCTGTATGCCCGCGACCGGCACTTCGAGCACCTGCCGCAGCTGGTCATGGTGTAAGCGGGAACGGGGAGTTCGTCGGCCTGGACGGATCGAGTCGCGTCACGGCCTGCCGGTTCTATCGCCGCCCCACCCCGGACCCTATGCTAGGTGCATGCAGAAACCCCTGGGACTGAGCCTGCTGCTTGCGCTCGGCGTCGTCGCGCCGCTCGGCGCACAGCAAGCCCTGAGCACCACGCCCACGCTCCGCACCCGTTGGGCCGCCGACGTCGATCCGGAGAATGTCCTTCCCGCCTATCCCCGCCCGCACCTGCAGCGCGAGCGCTGGATCAACCTGAATGGCGCGTGGGAGTACGCGATCACAGACTCCGCCGGCGCGCTGCCGGCCGTGTTCGACGGGTCAGTGATCGTGCCGTTCCCGATCGAGTCACAGCTGAGTGGGGTGCAGCGGACGGTGACCCCCGACCAGCGGGTCTGGTACCGGCGGACGTTCGACCTCGGGACCCGCGCCGTGGGTGAGCGCTGGCTGCTCAACTTCGGGGCGGTCGATTGGGAGACCCGAGTCTGGGTGAACGGACACGAGCTGGGAACGCACCGCGGCGGCTACGACCCGTTCAGCTTCGACGTCACGGATGCGCTGAGGGACAGCGGACCGCAGGAGATCGTCGTCGCCGTGTGGGACCCGACCGATCAGGGCCAGCAGCCCCGCGGCAAGCAAGTGCTCGACCCGCACGGGATCTGGTACACCGCGGTCACCGGCATCTGGCAGACGGTGTGGCTCGAGCCGGTACGCCTGGCGTACGTGAAGGACCTCCACGTCGTGCCGAGTCTCGCGGAGCGGGCGGTCACCCTGAACGTGACGCTCGAGGGCGCGTCGGATCGCGAGATCGTGACGGCCAATATGCTTGCGGATGGCATGGTCGTGTCCACGGCCCGCGCCCCTGCCGGCAGACGCATCGTGCTGTCGGTGGCGGATCCCAGGGCCTGGTCGCCCGACGATCCGTTCCTGTACGACCTCGAGGTGAGCCTGGCATCGGGCGACACGGTGCGGAGCTACGTCGGCGTGCGTGACGTCGCCGTCCGGGAAGATCCGACCGGCACCATGCGGCTCACCCTGAACGGACGCCCGCTGTTCCACTACGGCCTGCTCGACCAGGGCTGGTGGCCCGATGGGCTCTACACGGCTCCCACCGACGAAGCGCTGCGCTACGACCTCGAGGTCACCACACGCCTCGGCTTCAACATGATCCGCAAGCACGTGAAGGTGGAGCCGGAGCGGTGGTACTACCTGGCCGATTCGCTCGGCATGCTGGTGTGGCAGGACATGCCGAGCGGCGACAACGAGGGGGCCGAGGCACAGGCGCAGTTCGCGCATGAGCTGCGCGCGCTCGTCGCCGCGCGGCGTCACCACCCGTCGGTCGTGATGTGGGTGCCGATCAACGAGGGCTGGGGCCAGCACGACACGCGGCGCTACGTGGCCGAGCTTGAGCGACTCGATCCGACCCGGCTCGTGAACAATGCGAGCGGCTGGACGGACACGGGCGTCGGGGACGTGCTCGACGTGCACCGCTATCCCGGTCCGGGAATGCCGCCACTCGAGCCCGACCGCGCCGCGGTGCTCGGCGAATTCGGCGGGCTCGGCCTGCCCCTGGCGGGCCACACGTGGGTCGACGAAGGCAACTGGGGCTACCGCGGCTTCGAGTCGCTCGACGACCTGCGGGCGGCGTACCGCGCGCTGCTGTACCAGTTGCGCTTCCTGATCGGCGAGGGCCTCGCAGCTGCTGTGTACACCCAGACGACCGACGTCGAGGTCGAGGTGAACGGCATCATGACGTACGATCGGGAGGTCGTGAAGCTGCCCGACGACATCGTGGCCGATCATCGCCGATTGTTCGGTGCCCCGCCGCTCACGCGGCCGCTCGTGCCCACCTCGCGGGAGGAAGGGCAGCGCTGGCGCTACACCGAAGCGCGCCCTCCTGACGGTTGGGAGCTGCCGACATTCGACGATGCTGGCTGGGCGTCGGGACCCGGCGGATTCGGTACCCAGGGCACCCCCGGCGCGCGTGTGCGCACCGAGTGGCGCTCGAGCGATCTCTGGCTCCGGCGTTCGTTCACCTTGCGAGACGTGCCCGCCAACCTGCATCTGCGCGTGCATCACGACGAGGATGCCGAGGTGTATCTCAACGGTGTGCGCGTGGCCGACCTCGCCGGCTACACGACGGGCTACCTGATGGTGCCCCTGGACGACGCGGCACGTGCCGCCCTCGCCGCCGGGACGAACGTGCTCGCCGTGCACGTGCAGCAGACCGACGGCGGTCAGTACATTGACGTCGGCCTCGTCGAGGTCCTCGAGCCGTGACCGCATGAGCGCGGCCCGGCATCGCCGACGCGGACGGGCCGACCACTTGCGATCCGGAGGTGACACCATGCGAAACACGACGCTGCGTGCGCTCCTCCTCCTCGCCGTCGTGCCGCTCGCCTGCGGCGACGGCGGAACCAGCGACCGGGAGACAACGGTGACCGTCACGAGCGAGCCGTTCGGCCGGATGCCCGACGGAACCCAGGTGAACGTGTACACGATGCGGAACGCGCACGGAATCGCAGTCCGGGCGATGGACTACGGCGGTATCATCCTGTCGCTCAGGACTCCGGGCCGTGACGGACAGCTCGGCGACATCGTGCTCGGGCATGATTCGCTCGCGGGGTATCTCGACGAGACGCCGTACTTCGGCGCGATCGTGGGCCGCTACGCCAATCGCATCGCGAATGGCCGGTTCGCCCTCGACGGGACGACGTACCAGCTCGCCACCAACAACGGGCCCAACCACCTGCACGGCGGGATCCAGGGATTCGACAAGATCGTCTGGAGCGGCGAGCCGTTCGAGGAGGGCGACAGCGCGGGTGTGCGGTTCACGTACCGATCCGTCGATGGGGAGGAAGGCTACCCGGGTACCCTGGACGTCACCGTCACGTACACGCTCACGGCGGACGACGCGCTGGTCATCGACTACCACGCGGTCACCGACGCCGCGACCCCGGTGAATCTGTCGCAACATTCCTATTTCAATCTCGTCGGCGACGCCTCACGGGACATCCTCGATCACCGCCTGATCATCTACGCCGGTCGCTACACGCCGGTCGACAGCACGCTGATTCCCAGGGGGGACATCGACGCCACTGGGGGTACGCCGTTCGACTTCACGCTGCCCACGGCGATCGGCGAACGGATCGATGCGGACAACGAGCAGCTGCGGTACGCGGGGGGATACGACCACAACTTCGTGCTGAACCGCACGGTGCCGGGCACCATGGTGCACGCGGCCGAGGTCATGGACCCGTCGAGCGGGCGGACCCTGGACGTCTGGACCACGGAGCCCGGTTTCCAGTTCTACGCGGGGAACTTCCTGGACGGCAGCATCACGGGGAAGGGCGGGCAGGTCTATCATCACCGCTACGGCTTCTGCATCGAGACCCAGCACTTCCCCGACTCACCGAACCATCCGGAGTTCCCGTCGACGATTCTCCGGCCCGGCGAAGAGTACCGCTCGACGACGGTGTGGCGATTCGGAGTGAGCGACGAGTAGCGTCGGTAGCACGATCGGCAGAGCAGCGCGGTGGCGTCGCGGATGCCTGACCGCCGTGCTTAGCGGGTGCGGGTGGTCGCCGTAGCGGGCGTCAGTGAGCGGTAGCCCCTCTTGGGATCCTGCGCCTGAGAGCGAACTGCAGCGCGCGGAGGCGACCACCTAGCACCCGCGGCTGCAGGCGGATACCGGACGCGTCGCGTCTGCTGATTGAGTGACCGGGGCGTTCAGCCCTCTCCCAGCGCTTCGTACACCAGCGACGCGATCGCGATGTCCTGCACCGCGACGCCAGTCAGGTCTGCGACCGTGATCTGATCGCTCCCGGTGCGCCCCGGTGCGCGTCCGGCGATGACGTCGCCGAGCTCTACGATCCGGTCCTCCGTCACCGCGCCCGCCGCGAGCGCGTGGTGAATCTCGCCGCGCAGGCGACACTGATCGAGGCTGTCGGCCACGACCACGTGCGCTTGGGCCAGCATCGCGACGTCGAGTTCCTGCTTCTCCGCCGTGTCGGAGCCGACCGCGGTGATGTGCGTGCCTCGCCGCAGATTCGGCGCCGACAGGAGCGGCGCGGTCGCCGGCGTGGTGGTGACGATCAGGTTACATGTGCGGAGGATGTCCCGCGCGTCGAGTGTCGTCTCGATCGAGAACTCGTGAAGCGCCGGGTCGTCATGGTACATGCCCACCTGGGCGACACCCCGACCCCACACCAGCACGTCGCGGCACGGCGTGACGTCCCTCAGGCATTGCAGCTGCAGGCGGGCTTGAATTCCCGTCCCGACGATCCCGATGCGGCGAACCTCGGGTGGCGCGAGGTGGGTGGCAGCCACCGCGCCGGCCACCGCGGTGCGCACGTCGGTCAGATGCCCCTCGTCGAGCAGCACCGCCACGGGCTCGCCCGTCTCCTGACGGAACAGCAGCATGAGCCCGTTACTCGAGGGTAGCCCGCGCTCGGGATTGTCGTAGAAGCCCGAGGCAATCTTCACCACGTAGTACGGGTCGTCGCGCACGTAGCCGTACTTGATGTGCACGTCGCCGCCCGGGAGCAGGAGCTCGCCAACGGGCGGCACCACGGCGTCGCCGGCCGAGTAGCGCACGAAGGCCGTCGCGATGGTCGGGATGAGATCGAGGTGCGGCAGGACGTTCAGGATCTGCTGCTTGGTAGCGATGAGCACGGGTTCCTCACAGGATCCGGCGCAGCGTTTCGACGCCGATATTGCCGCCGCAGATCACGATGGCCACGCACTGCCCGGCGTGCCGAGCGGCGCGGCGCTCGAACGCCGCCAACGCGACTGCTGCGGCTCCCTCGATGAGCAGATGGTGGGTGTCCAGGAAGCGACGCAGGGTGGCGGCGATCTCGTCCTCCGTTACGGTCACGTACTCGTCCACGAGCGAGCGGCACAACTCGAACGTGACGGCTCCCTCCTCGACCCCGCCGGCGGTGCCGTCGGAGAGCGTCGGTTTGGACGGGAGGTCGAGGATGCGGCCGGCTCGGACCGACTCGATCATGACCGCGGAGTTCTCCGGCGAGCATGCGACAACGTGCGTGCCGAGACCCATTCCCTTCAGGTAACCGGCGATCCCGGACACGAGCCCACCGCCGCCAAGCGAGACGAACACCGCGTCGATCCGCTCGAGCTGCCGAGCGAGCTCGAGCGCCACTGTTCCCTGACCCGCGATCACCAGCGGATCGTTGTAGGGGGAGATGTACGTAATCCTGTGATCCGCGCAGTGCCGGCGCGCGTATCGTTCCGACTCGACGCAGTCGTCGCCCCTGACATCGATGGTGGCGCCGAGCCGCCGGATCGCGGCCAGCTTCGACTCGTCGGCGTGCTCCGGCACGACGACGGTGCAGGGGATCCCGACTTCCCGTGCCGCGCGGGCCACTGCTGCTCCGTTGTTTCCAGTCGAGGCGGCGATCACGCCGCGCCGCTGTTCGTCGGGTGACATCGCCAGAACACGGTTCATCGCACCGCGCGCCTTGAACGACCCGGTGTGCTGGAGGTTCTCCAGCTTCAGATAGACCTCGGTGCCGGTGCGCTCACCCAGGGCGTGCGAGTGTTCGACGTACGTCTCGCGGATGTACGGCTGGATCCGTCGCTCGGCCGCGATCACGGCCTCGACAATGTCCATCATAGGCTCGATCCCTGCGCTCAGGTGAGTGGGCCCGAGTGTCGCGTCTCGACGAAGAACGTGCATCGCTCGACGGCCGAGCGACAGGCACGGATCTGCGGAATGGAGCGACCCCGGCAACGCGGGGGCGTGCCGGGGTCGTTGGAGGCGGGACGGGTGAATTGGCTAACGCACGTACACCACACGTACGCCGTGGGGCGGCGCCCAGCGGGCTCGCTGCCACGCGCGGGCGTGCGGGGGCGGCGCTCGGCGCGCCCAGCGATTCACGACGACATGGGCATGCCGCCGGTGTCGCTTCACATGGTGCCGGCGCACACCGTCTACGTAGACCACTACAGGCTGCCCAACGCGATAGCCCACCGCGTCCCAGCAGTAGCGCGCGCCATCGTACCACTCGCAGTACCGCTCCACCGGGCGGACCACGGCCACCCGGGGCGTGCCGAACTCAGCGGCAACGCGGATTCCGGGTCGCGCCACGCCGACGGAGACGCGCACGTGCTGCGCCTCGGCACCGGCGGCGGCCACGGTGAGAGCCAAGAGTCCAACGACGATTCGTGTCATGCGCACCTCCCATGCGTGGGAGACAGTCGGCGACCACGCTCACCAGCTCAAAACGCAGAGCGCGTGCCAGCTGCTGCAAGGACGTCTAAGTGTAATTATAACAAGCGATTAACCATGCTCGACGCTATCGAGCACCATGGGCGGACCGTCCTCTCGAGAGGACACATCGGAGGCTCTGACGGAGGGGTTCCCACTGGTCGCGTGCGGCGTGACATTCGAGGTCCATGTCTCACCTGCGCAGCATCTCGTGGAAGCACTCGGCCGAGGACCGTCCCGGCGGGTTTCCGTTCGATGTGCCGGTGATTGCAGGACTCGAGGCGATCGACTGTTCGAATGCCGTCACGTTCTTCGTGGGCGAGAACGGCTCGGGCAAGTCGACGCTGCTCGAGGCGTTGGCACTGGCGGTCGGATTGCCGTTCGTGGGGTCGGAGGAAGGGCTGCGGGACCGGACACTCGACCGGCAGCGTGCGCTCGCGAGCGCGCTGCGACTCACGTGGACGAAGCGCACGCGCCGCGGGTTCTTCCTCCGGGCAGAAGATTTCTTCGGTTTTCAGAAGCGATTGGGGCGGGAGCGGCGCGAGCTGGAGGAGCGGCTGAGCGGGCTGGAGCAGGAGTACGCCGAGCGATCACGCTATGCCAAGCAGCTCGCTCGTGGGCCGGCCGCGGCCAGTCTCGCCGATATGACCCGCCGCTACGGTGCCGACCCGGACGCCCGCTCACACGGCGAGGCCTTCCTGGGGTTGTTCACGAGCCGGTTCGTGCCGGGTGGGCTGTACCTGCTCGACGAACCCGAGGTGCCGCTCTCTCCGCAGAATCAGCTGGGGCTACTGGCGCTGCTGCTCGACATGGTTCGTCAGGATGCGCAGTTCGTCATTGCCACGCACTCCCCGATCCTCCTCGCGGTGCCGGGAGCGGTCATCTACAGCTTCGACGAGACACCAGCCGCGCGGGTGGCATGGGACGACCTCGACCACGTTGCGCTGACACGCGCGTTCCTCAACGACCCGGAGTCGTTTCTCAGGAGGATCGAGCCCGCCAGCCCGTGAGGCACCCACGAAGCGCCGAATCGATCAGGGATGACTCCACGCCGCAGTGCAGCCGACCGGCGTGCGCACTCACGGGAGAGCGAAGAGGGCGGCCCAGCTGGGTGGAAGTGCGTCGATGCCGGAGATGCTCACGAACTTCTCGGGCGACAGCGGCACCACCTTGAACGCCGCCTCCACGAGGAGCGTGCCGGACTCGGCGGTGCCCTGGCATCCTACCTCCATAGGGGCGGCAGGTCCCGCTTCTGATGTGATCGCTCCAGATAGCAGCACTGGCTGGCCGGCTAGGGCCGGTCGATGATAGGTGACCGATGCCGATCGCAGGATCCAGATCGCCTTTGCCTCGGGACGGAGCACCTTCGGGACCCAGGCAGCGAGGCAGTCGAGGGCGGTGTAGAGAGCGCCGCCGTGCGTGATGCCCGGGAAGCCCGCGAAGTACTCGTCGGTGTGCAGCAAGCCGAGCAGGCGATCGGCGGAGTCCGGATCGCGCCGGATCTCGATCCGCAGTCCCCGGGGGTTGTCGTGGCCGCAACCGAAGCAGGTGTTGGCAGGCAGCAGGTCGACGTTGAGCAGGCCTGCACCGGACTCCGGTGGCGGCGTCACCGGTTCCGCTCCTTCTCCGCGATGGCGACGAGTCGCTCGGCCTCATGGTCGTACGGTGTGCCGTCGAGACTCCCGTACAACCGAACTTGCGAGAATCCTGCGCGGTGCAACGCGTCCTCCAACTCGACCCCGGAATACGTGCGCACCGTGACGCTGAAGGTCCGTCGCTCACCATCACGGATGACGGTCCACGTGTTCTCGATTCCTCGGAACCCGTCGATCACCGCGTGCTCCTCGAGCAGGACCTCGTCACCGTTCGCGCTGGGATACCAGATCCGCTCCTGGTAGTCGCGCGCGATCTGCTCCTTGCCGAGCATCTCCATGACAATGACGCCGCCGGGTCTGAGCGACGCAAAGACGTTCCGCAATACGCGGTCATCGTCTTCACGCTCGGCGAAGTAGCCGAAGGTGCTGAACAGGTTCAGCGCGACGTCGAAGGACGTCGGCCGCACGAAGCGCCGCATGTCTTCCCGGATCAACTCGGCACCGAGCCCCTCGGCTGCCAGACGCTCGCGGGCCCGCGCGAGGTACCGCTCCGTGCGGTCGACACCGGTTACCGCCATGCTGCGCCGGACCAGCGGGACGAGGTGCCGCCCCGGTCCGCACCCGAGATCGAGTACGGTGGCGCCTGCAGTGAGGGGGATCAACCGCGCGATCCGTTCCAACTCCTCCTCCGCCTGGTCGTCGCTGCGGAAGTGCGAAAAGAAGAAACGCTCGAGCGTCTCCCAGAAGCTCTCGTCCTCGAACCAATCAGTCATTCCTCGATCCGTCCGTCTCGGCCGAAGACGGTCCGCCTCAGTCCGTCTCTTCCCACGTCTCGGTCTCGAAGGCCAACAGCTCGGCGTCACTCTTGCTCCAGGTACCGTCCGGCACGCCGGCCTTCCGGCACAGCCCTGCGAGCAGTTCCTCGCGCGACCAGCGGTGCTCGACAGCGACTCCGGGAAGCAGCAGGCCCGAGCGCCCACCCCAGCGAAGCAAGAGGCCGTGCCGCCCGATTTCGATCTGTTCCGGTGCAATCGGTGTCATGTCGCTGAGCGCGCTGACCTCGAGGCGAAGCTGCGGCAGTTCGTCTGCCTGCACGGGCGGGAAGCGCGGGTCCTGCGTCGCCGCTGCCACCGCCATGTGCATAACGGCCTGCGCAAGCGGGCCCTTCACACTCACCTGTCCCACACAGCCGCGCAGGGCACGCGTCTCGCGGTGGCGTAGTGTGACGAACGCTGCTCGGGGCGCGAGCATGGCACCGGAACCCGTGGGAATCTCGGGGTACGTTCCGTGCTCCACGTAGTCCTGAATCGAACGACGTGCGAGTCGGAGCAACGCCCGCCGGTCTACTTCCGGGATCGGCTTCGCGGTGCGTCGCGGGGTGGCTTCGTCGGTCATGGTGTCTGTCCTGCGCAAGAGACTCCTGCTGAGAGTACGAGGTGTGAGCGCCGTGCACAATGTGGCTACGGCGGCACCGGTCCGTCGCGGGGCCTTCGCATCCAGCGCACCAATCCCAGCAGGAGGTTGAACCGCGGGACTCGCCGAGCGTACGCCCGATACTCGTCACCGAGCCGCCGCTCGCATTGTCGCTCTTCCCAGATGGTGTGCACCCACAGCGTGCCGATCGCGATGGCGCTGAGGAGTGCCGTCAGGAGATGCTGCGACAGCAGGGCAAACCCGAGCACCAGCAGGATGTAGCCGAGGTATTGCGGGTGCCGCACAAAGGCATAGGGACCGATGGCGACCACCTTGGTGGTGTCGTAGTACGGCGCGCCGGGAGCGACCCCACCATGTCGCGGCAGCAAGAGGAACGGCGTGACGATGAGGGGAACGGCCAGCATGAGGACGACGACGCCTGCCCAGCGCAACGGTGCGCGTTCACCGTGGCCGACGGCAACGGTGACGACGAGGACGGCGACAGCGCTGAGGAAGGCGATCCAGTCCCAGACGCATGTCGGGGCCGCCTGGTCGTCGCGGGTCGGCCTCGTGTGCGGCATCACGCGTAGTAGTCTACCCTGCAGCCGCACCCGTCCCACATTCGTTCGTACTGGGCCATCCGGTGCTCGACGAACGACCGAGCAGTCGCTTCGTTACCGAGGAGTCTGACGACGCGTTCATCGGGTATCGGTCGTTCGACCGCCGCGAGCCCGGCTCGGGTTCGGACGACCACGAGGTCTCCGGCGACCATCGTGTGATGGCGCGCGACTTCCTCGAATGCGCCTGTGAGGGCTGCCCACTCACCGACTGCAAGTGGCACGATCCGCTCGTCGACGAGCCGTCGTTCGAGCTGCTCGGCGCTCATCATCGTGATCTCCCGTAGCGGCCGGAACTGCTGCCTCTCCATCCCGCCGGCCCTACCTGCGGTACCGCGTCAGCTCCGCTGTAGGGTCCAGATCATGTACGGGCTCGACGTCGGATCGAAGCGCGAGCCATCGTAGTCTCCCAGTAGCTCGAGGATCAGGAGTCCCGCGCCGGTTGCCAACTCCTCGAAGTCGCCCTGCGTGAGAAGAACAAAGCGCAGGACGAGCTCTCGCTCATCTGTCTGCACTCCGTCCGGATCGCGCAACTGGTACGACTGTCGAGCGATGGCGAGTCCTTCCGCATCGAGCGCTGCGCTGACCCGCACGTCAAGCGTGCCCCCATCCGGAAGCGTGTACGTGCCCAAGATCCGCTCGACACGGTCCAGCGTGCGCCCTCGGATCGCCGGGTTGTGGAGCGACAGGATGACCCGCCCGCCAGGTCGCAGGACACGGACGATCTCCCGCAGCACCAGCGCGCGATCTGCCGCATCAGTCACCTCCGCAAAGGACTGGAATGGCACCAGCACGAGACCGAAGTGCGGTCGCAGCGGGAGGGCTCGCACGTCGGCGCAGACCGTGGCGGCGCCGGTCCTCCGACCGACGAGCCGTCGCAGCATGGCGCCGGAACGATCGAGGCACGTAAGGGCGTATGCGTGGGGTGCGATCGCTGCGCTGATCCGGCCGGTGCCGGCCATCAACTCGAGCACTGGACCGTCGGCAGCAGCGACCTTGCGAACAAAGAACGGGATGTCGTTCGTTGCGCGTACGTAGGTATCGTACAGGTCGGCCACCGTATCGTAGTCGTTCGCGCTCACGGCTCACCCCGGCTCAACGTGGTGGAAGCCAGATGGGGTCGCGATCGAACCCATCGGAGCGTGCCACCCGTCGAGCACTCGAGCCGTCCGCGGGGGTGACGCCGCTCTTCCCCCTCGTGTCCCGGGCCGACTCGGACGCGACCGTCGTGTCATGCGGTGCCCATGAGGCGATCGATTGGCTGCGTGCACGCATCCGCGCAACGCTCACAGGTCGCTTCCCGTGGATCTGGCACGGTCCGGGATGTCCCGCGACAGAACGATCGTGAGGCCCGGCGGCTCCTCTGCGGCCACCGTGATCATCGCGGTGGCGATCTCCAGAGCTGGGACCGGCCGTACCGAGCGCGGGGCCAGCGTGAGGAGGCGCTCTGCGAGTCGCTCGAAGGGACGCGACTCGCCCCGTGTGCCGGCGATGACCGACGGCCGGAAGATGGCCAGCGACGGAAGAGCCAGGTCAGCGAGGGCCTGCTCCAGGTCTCCCTTCACGCGCGAGTAGAAGAACCGCGAGTCGGGGTTGGCGCCCAGCGAGCTCACCAGCGAGAAATGCGTGGCGCCGTTTGCGGCCGTCAGCCGTGCAAGGGCTAGAGGATAGCCGTAGTCCACCGCTCGGAACCGATCCTGCGATCCGGCCCTTCGTATCGTGGTGCCGAGAGTGCAGAACACGTGCTCTGCGCACAGCATGTCGCTCGACGCCGCGAGATCGTCGAAATCGACGATGAGCTGCTCGACCTTGGGGTGACTGACCTGGCCGCCGAGGTCACGGCGCGTCAGCACTCGAATGCGGGTGTAGCGTCGATCATCGCACAGCAACGTCAAACACTCGCCTCCGACGAGGCCCGAGGCGCCGGCGAGGAGCGCGGTCGTCATCACCCACCTGCCGGAACGACGTAGCGTAGGACCGCGAAGAAGTGCAGCACCGTACCCGCCAGTACGAAGCCATGCCAGATCGAGTGGTTGAAGGGCAGCCGCCGCCACGCGTAGAACGCGATGCCGGCCGTGTAGGCGAGGCCTCCGAGTATCAGCAGGATGAGCCCGCCGCGCGGCATGCTGGAAAGCAGCGGCCGAATGGCGATCAGAACGGTCCAGCCCATCACGACGTAGAGCGTCACGGAGAGCACCGGGTGGCGCCGCGAGCCCGATTGGAGCAGGATACCGAGCACTGCCAGTCCCCAGATCACGCCGAGCAGCGACCAACCCCACGGCCCCCGCAGGCTAACGAGCGTGAAGGGCGTGTAGGTCCCGGCGATCAGGAGGAAGATCCCCGCGTGGTCCAGCCGCTGCAGGATCCGTTTGGCCCGAGGTGCCCGTATGGCGTGGTACAGCGTACTGCTCGTGTAGAGCAGTACCATCGTCGCACCGAACACGCTGCACCCGACCACATGCCACGCGCTGCCTCGGATGGCCGCGAAGGTCACGAGCACGGCCAGGCCGGCGATGGCCAGGAGTCCGCCCACGCCGTGGGTCACACTGCTGGCGATCTCCTCCCCGATGGAATCCGGCGGCATAGTGCGTCGGTTTCTCATGAGGGAAAGGTAAGCAGCCGGATTCCCAACGAGGTGGTCGGCCGTCTCCGGATCCGACGGGTCCTGGTGGTTACGGCTGAGGAATCGTGCGGATCAACAGGCCGGTTGTCGAGACCAAGACCTCCAGTGTCGCCGCGCGGTCGGCCATGAGAAAGGTCCCCGAGCCGTACTCCGTATCGAGCAGCGGTGCGAAGACCGACCATCTGCGACGCAGGCTGAACATGTCGAACGGTTTGTCCGCCGACAGCGAGTGCAGGGTTCGCGCACTGTCACGCTCGGATTCCAGCTCGACGTACCGTCCGCCGACCCGGTCCAGCTCGTACGCTGTGTGCAGTCCGAGGATGTTGGCGATCGGTTTCCACTTGAGGATGTGCGCGTCGACGTAGATCTGATCGCCCGCAAGCGCGAACGTCTCCCGTCGTCCATCGGGAAAGGTGAACGTGGCCGTGAACCGCTGCGCCCCAGTGGGCCGTACCTCGACGGTGGCCGCCAGCTCCTCGCGCGTCAGGGCGCGGTAACCCTGTGTCGCCACGGTGATGGTGCCCATCAGGGCCGCGAGTGTCAGCAGCAGCAACGCCACGGTCACGCCGGAGGCGAATCCCAACAGCCGCCGCCGTTTGAGGGCGACTACGCCTGCTAGCAGAAACCCGATTGCCAGCGTGGCGCTGACGAACGCGACGATCAGGAGAGCCGAGGACATCGCTCCAGCCTCATGCTGCGCTCCTTCAGGAGTACCCGGAAGTGGAAGCCCGCTGCGATATCCGCCCTGGCCGTGCGCAGCGCACCGGATGACGGCCGCTCCGTGGCGCGACCGTCGGGCTCTTCACTTCAAGCTGGAGCGCGATCGGTAGCGCCGCAAGCACGGCGGCGCTCGGCTCAGCCCGCTTGCCCCTCACGCGAGAGGACATCGGCCAGTAGTGTCGTCAGCTCGTCCACCGGTGGCACGCGGCCCTGGAACAGCAACGTGGCGTCAACACCGAGGGCCGGTGTCCGCATGACGCCAGCGTCGGCGATCGCCCCAATGTCGGTCACCTTCCGGATCTCGATGGTCCGGCCGAGGCCTGCGACGGCCTCGCGCGTGTGGCGCTCGAGCC